>Ga0207006_1067_pt1 | contig 23454 bp, 15 predicted proteins | sample Alteio_BWMinCont_84_FD_153497 | JGI IMG/M metagenome (GOLD analysis project Ga0207006, IMG submission 153497) | Enriched cells from forest soil in Barre Woods Harvard Forest LTER site, Petersham, Massachusetts, United States -... | ecosystem: Environmental > Terrestrial > Soil > Temperate forest >...
CGAGCATTTCCCGAATGAAGAATTGTCATGAAGTTCGATCATAATGATATCTACCTTATCTATCCAGGCCTTATAAGAAGGAGAAGAGAAGATGACTCCTTCGGCCCCTTCGATATCTATTTTCAATATTGAAATCCTGCTATGCCTGGATCCTTTCAATATACCACCTATATCCACTCCTGAAAAAAGCGCCGTCTCCCCCGGCCTGCATTCCCTGACCTGGTGCGACCACGCTTCTCCGGTCCCGTATACTATTTCAGACATGGTTAAAGGAGTGCTGTGAGACCAAACCCCGGAATTCAACGTCTTGACACGATCTTTATACGGTTTTAAATTTTTCGTCAACAAGGAATAATTATCCGCATCAGGCTCAATGGCAACCAGGTCGGCATTTTGAAAACGGCTCAACAAATAAGCCGAAGAATATCCCACGTATGCCCCGCAATCTATGATCAAGCCGGCATCAGGAAAATCATCAATGCAGCGGTATTCCCTCTCAAGAAAGATCTGGTCAAAAACCCAGATATCCGACGTGCCCGGACGGCATAGTAATGGATAACGGGCGTATTTGGTCATCAATATATAAGGTTGCTTGTTTTTTACCAATCGTAAATAGATGTGTTGGACAAATATCCATACAATTGATCCCATGACCCCAAGTTCTTTTAACCTTCCAAATATCTTAACGGCCACTAAACTCTCCCGTATCAATGCTTTTAATATAATTTAAAATCGTTTCACCCATTAATTTATACCCTTTTTCATTAAAATGCGCGTACATTCTTAAGGGATACAAACTCATGACATCCGGCTGAGAATTCACCATTGGGAGTAAATCCACGACCGGAACGTTTAACCCCCTGACCATGGAAACAATTGCATCATGGTCCGAGTGGGGATCATTTTCCGGTATATAAACAAAAACCAGCTTCCCGCCCCACTGACGGGCCCTGCCTGACATAATCTTTAAGATCTTTTGAAAATTTATCTTTTTTTGATCTGAGACGTCTTGTTTTTTAAAAATCGAGGCTAATTGATGAGGAAATTGTTCTATGTCATTGCGGATATGCCATAATAAAATCACCCTGATCCAAAACCCATTCAGCTTCTTCTCCAAAAACTTTTCTTTTTCTTCTTTGCCGATCAATGCTTTGTAAGATTGGTCCAGTTGCGGTTGCATGTCATATAAACCTTGGGAATAATTCTCTTGAAAATACTCTAAAAGCGGCCCTTCGGGCGATATGTTATACATGGTATTTTCGGTATAGATCCATAAGACGACCTTGGGCTTAAGCCGTTGGACATATTCCCGGAATACGGCCAACCGGTCCAAGAATGCCCCTCCGCCCAGGCCCAAATTTATGGTCCTGGGGTAGGTTTGCCTGATGACGCCGATGGCATTGTCCTTAGGGTTAACACAGTCGCCCTGGGTGTATGAGTCCCCGTCTGCCACGATATCCACCTGGCCGGGATTGTAAAGGCCCGTTGGGTTATTAAACCCATGCTCATCACTTTGATAGGTCGCCCACCTGCCTCCTTCATTGCACAAAACCGTTAAACTTTCAGAAACCCCGCCCAGCGGGTAAACGGTTTTGGCGCCTATGTTCAAAGGTTGATGTTGCAAAAAATAGTCAGGAGTCAGAAACGGGACGGGATTATATCCTTTTTTACGTAAATCTGTCAAAACTTCATAGGGGGTACGGTTGTCCAAATGCAGGGCTTTTCGTTTGCGCTCCAGGGCAGCGGTGGCGTCATTGGGATTAAGAGAAATAAACAATTCCAAAAGGTAGGCCCCTATGACTACGAATCTAACGATCTGCACCGTGTGGACCCTAAAGCCGGGAGGGAGCCGGCATAATAACAGGATGCCCGCCATAAGCAAAGGGATGATCAGGGTGATGATTTTCGATGAAGCCCTAAGAGAGGAAAAACGAAAGATCAGGCCCGACAATACCAGGCCAAGAACTACTAAAATGATAGTCAATACAAGCTTTGCGGATTTATCCGACTTCTGGGATAAAATTGGATCTTTGTCCATTTTTGACCCTTTGTTTTGAAAAAATCAGTATAAACAAAAAGCTAACAGGTTCAAGGGTTTTCCAGTCTTAAAAGGAATAAAGCCTTATCCCCCGATGGTTGTGGATTTTGGTAATGAGAATTATTATTCTCTTAAATCAAAAGAAATTGACCCCAAGGGACGCTGACAACGTTATTTTTTTTATCTAAATCTAATTTTCCTGAATGAAGAATGACGCCCAAATTACCGTTAATCTTATTCATTGTTTGTATCACTTGTTTTATATTCTTTTCTCCAGCGCCAACTTCAATGACTATTTTTCTATCAGCACGCGTAATAATAAAATCTGCTCCCCCTTCAGCGACATCATAGGTCAATGAAGAGTTTCCAGACTTCTCTAATATCGTACTTAAATACATCCCAGCTATGTCTTCGAACAAATACCCCTGATAATTATTAAAAACCCCAACACTGTCCCTTGAAGAAAGGAAATAGTAACGCAAAGCCGGTGTAACAAAAAGATATTTTGAAGGCTTACGCACCTGCTTAAAATGACCGCCATAAGGCAAGACCCTTATCAACAATCCAGCCTTGACCAGGGCATCTAAAATAGAATGAAGCAAATTTGCTTTTGTCTCTATGGTGCCGCTTAAATGTTTAACGCTCATACCCACATCGCTGGAAAGCAAATAAAGGATCTTTTCAATTTTGTTTAATGTTTCAAAATCAAAAGGGGCAAATTGCGGTATATCCGTATAGATCACCTTATTTATCATTTGCCCAATATAATCAATAGCTAATGATTCATTACTGAAATGAATTGTAAACGGAAGCGTCCCTAATTTAACAAAACGCTGGATTTCAAGCAGCGTGATATCCTTCCAATAATCTTTAACTTTTTCTTCTTGCTTTTTAAACTCCATATAAATCTGATCAGCGCTTGTTGAATAAAGGAAGGCATTTTTCAAATCTTCTGATAACCCTTTAATAACGGGCTTATGATCTTTTAAAAGCAAATACTCGCTAAAATTTACCGGGTGAATATCAACAAAAATCGCACGACGCGCAATGTCGGCATTCATTTGTTCACGCAACAACAAAGCAGCTGATCCCGTACAAACGATCATTACTTTCTTAGTACGATCATAGATACCTTTTATAAAAGACGCCCATTTGGAATCGTAATGAATTTCATCTAAAAATAAAATAAGAGGCTCTTTTAGGTTTTCCAGGTGCTCCCCAAGAATTTCTTCATAATGGTCAAAGAAATCCCAAAGATTAATATCAAAACGTTTCACCACCTCATCTACCGTAACATAAAATTTACTAAGCCCATGATTGGGTAAATTTAAAAACAGTTGGGCTAATAAAGTGGTTTTACCTGTGCCACGCAAACCCGGCATGATGATCATTCGGGGATCTGTATCGCCTTGACGAAAAGCATCAATATGTTTTTCTAAAACAATATAAACACTTCTTTTAAATAAAGTATGTCCCCTCGAGTCTTTTGTATGACCCTCCAACCTTTTAGCAGATTGAGCAATATGAGTTTGAAGATATTTAAGAATCTCTTGATTAATCATGCTTCTAACATACCATAAAGTTATACAGATGTCAATCTTTATACCTTTATAAAGGTATTGTAATGATTAAACCTCGTAACCCAATGTATTTAAAGGAGTTTAAAATACTTCCTTTGTCCAAACCTTGGAAAATTTCAGCCCCGAGTAAACTTCCCACGGTGATTACACTTAATTTTCATCTTATCTAAAGAAAATCAAAAATTCTTTAGTTGAAAGAAAAATACCTCAAGCTAACAATTTAAATATTCATAACTATATGATAAAAAATGAGTTATGTTTAATCTCAGGGGTGCTTTATTCCCCCAAAGAGGCGGACAATTCCTTGTATTCTTGGGCCAGGATGGCGGTGTATTTTTTGGCACCCTCCAGGTTAACATGGCCCGGATCACTGAAATATTCAAAACCCATGGACATGGGGCCTTTGGCTTCAAGCGGGAAATAAATATTTGGATACCTTTCTTGCAAACGCTTGAGCTCTGCAAGGGCATGGATATGCTTATCAAAACTTATGGGTTGCCGGCCTGTGGGGCTTAGTTCATAGGAATCAATGATCATCACCTTTATATGGTTCTCCTTGGTCAATTTAAAAAAATCTTCTACAAACGGCGGCAATTCACGCGGGATTTCTGCGGCTGTTTGGGCGTCCTGGAGTTTATCTATGGCCAGAACGTCATTGATGCGGGCCACCACATCCTGCCCGGCGCCATCTGCCTGTTGGGCGTTCCAGGCCCCCACCTTCACTAAGTATTCCGCTGAGATCACCCCTCCTTCGGCCGCCTGCTCAGCGATATAATAATATCCCCTGTCTTGATGTAATTTTTCAATGATCTGTTGATGGTATTTTTCAGGGTATACAAATTGGGATTCATAAAAATGTTTGCGGTTATGCCCGTAAATATTATTGGCATCAGGACTGTTCAAATAAATGTTCTTGTGCGCATCCTTGATCTTTTGCGGCATCCATTGCAGTATTTTACCGAAAAAATACCTGGTCACCTCCGGCCAATGCAGACGGGAAGGGATGATATAGTTTAAAAATACATCTAAATTTTTCCTGTAATAAGCGTACTGCAACGCTTCAAAGAAGCCCGCGCCCTGGACCGAGTAAGATGGAAATGACTCTATCTCAAAGCCTCCGGTGGAATATTGGAGCAATATCCAATCAGGGGCGCCGTTATGCTTAATAAAATCTTTCAATAAGAAATAATGCGGCGGCAGCTGCAGGCCGATCAATGCCATATTATACGAATTCGTCTTATGTTGGTTAACTTCATCAAATACTTCCGGGTAGAACCCTGCCCCTATCTTGCTGTTACCAAAAACAAGGACTAATTGTTGCCCGGCTTGCCTTTGAAATGCCCCCGGTGTCCTGGCCCAAATCCTCTTTTCTTTATTGACTTGCTTGGACCCTTCCTGGGTAATGTCCGAAACAGCCAGGCAAAGCCATTGCATGCAGGCAAACAACATCACTGCCAGCCATACACTTTTAAAATTGGAAATAGATGAATTCTTGGCCACCGCCGACTCCAAAGGTCAATAGTATAAAAATCAATAAAAAATAAATACATCCCTGGGCCATCCACGGCAAATGTAAAACAGCCCGCAAATCATTCTTTTTAAACTGGATATATTCCAACAGGACGATCAGCCATATAGACCATACCAAATTGACTGCAAGCTTCAAAAAGCTAAAAAGCGTGATGCTTTGGGCCAAATGGAAATTCCCGGCCAATGCTTCCAACATCTGCCCGATTTGAGCGGCACTCTGGGCCCTGAAAAGCAGCATGCCGACGGCCACGATGTGAAACATCACAATGGCCTTGGTCCAAAAAACCGCGGGGCGCATGATTTTAGATGGTTGACCGGGAAAACGCTTCTTATAAATAAGGTAAGCAACCATTAATGTCCCATGATAGACCCCAAAAAAAATGAAATTCCATCTGGCCCCATGCCACAACCCGCTTAAGAAAAAAACCACCAATAAATTAATATACCTGCGCCCCCAAGAAACTCGGCTGCCGCCCATCGGGATATATAAATAATCCCTTAACCAGGACATCAATGAAATGTGCCAACGCCGCCAGAATTCCCTGATATTGGTGACAAAAAAAGGCAGAAAAAAATTGTCCATCAATTGAAAACCCATAAGCCTTGCCAGACCGCAGGCAATATTGCTGTAACCGGCAAAATCACAATAAATCTGAAATGTAAACGCGTACATGGCCATCAAGACCTGCACGCCATTATAGGGCGCGGGTGCATCAAACACAGGGTTAACGATATGCGCCAAATTATCCGCCGCAAATACCTTAAGAAAATACCCCCAAAGAATCAAATAACAGCCTTCCTGGATGTGCTGACGGGTGATGGTCCGCCGGGCCCGAACCTGAGGGAGCAGTTGTTTGGCCCTTTCAATGGGCCCGGCCACCAGCTGGGGGAAAAAAGAGCCAAAGAGGGCAAAGTCAAAGAAATTGGCTGTTACCTCTGCCTCATTGCGGTAAACATCAAAAATATAGCTCATGGTTTGAAAGGTATAAAACGAAATACCCAAAGGCAGGATGATATTCAAATGGACCAAGGACATATGAAGCCCGAACACATTGAACAGGGCTTGGAGATTTTCAGCGAAAAAATTGTAATATTTAAAAAAACCTAAAATACACAGCTTGGTCGTAATGCCCAATACTAAAAAGTATTTTTTGCGCTTGGGATCATTGGTGTTGCCGATCTCAAAGCCGCATGCGTAAGCGACCCATGTCGAAAATAACAATAATGACAGAAATCGGCAGTCCCAAAAGCCGTAAAAAACCAGGCTGGCCAATAATAACAACCTGTTTTGCCATTTAAAATTTTTTTTATCATTGTTTATGGCCATATAAAGGCCATAAACAATGATAAAAAAAATAAGGAAAACAAAAGAATTAAAGCCCATGGGGTGTGAGGTGAAACGACAAAAGCTGGTTTTGAGGCACTTGTTGGGTTATTTTCTCAAGGCGAAAGACAAAAAAACAAATTAAAATGGCCATTGCTGCCAGCTTCCATGTTCTTGATGGAAAAGCCCGAAGAAAATATTCAGAAAAAAGCACAACTCCCATGATACCGGCCGGAACCAGGGAGAGAAAATAGCGGCTGGATATCTGGAAACTGCCCGGACCTTGGGTCTGGCCATATTTTAATTTTAAAAGCATGAGGCCAAAGGCCCCCAGCATCAATAAAAGAAATGCCAGGTATTTAATTTCCAAATGCGACTTCCAATCTTGTCCCCGCCGTTGAATGATGAAAATGATCGCAATCATAAAAATCATGAACAGCCGGTCCTTGGGGATATTGGCATTGATCAATGCCAGGGGGCCATTGACAAAATAAAAATTATAATGGGGTGCATGGACATAATAAAAACCGCATGTCCCCAGGGGGACTAAAACCATGGGGACCAACCACCATGTTCCCCGGCGCTGGAATATCCATAAAACCGTGCCCGCCGCCAAGATTTGAACAACACTGAAAAATGTCGTCAACGCCAAAAGCCAGTGGACCACGGTAAGATAAACCCAATTTTTATTAATTTGACCATTGTTCTTTTCTAAAAGATCCAATAAAAGCAATATTTGAAACTGGCTTAAGGAAAACCACAATGCATAAGGACGGGCCTCTGTCCAATGGCTCCAAAACAAAGAGGATGTCATGGCCACGGCCATTGCGTAGATGCCCCAGCCCCAGGAATTCCGGAGGACAAAATAATAAAACAATGCGCATAAGGCCGCTGACATAAAAACAACCGGTTGTATCCTTAAAAAAATCTGGTCAAAGGCATGTTCTCCTCCCCAATGGCCGTCCAGCCACCTTTGGGGGGGATGGTAAGAAAAAAGGTCGCATTGCAATTTTTGAAGGACATAAAACAGCGGAGAATTATTTCCCTCTCCGATATAACCTTCTAAAATATGGACATAGGAAATATTATGAATATTGGCTACCAGGGAATAGTATTCGTCATTCCATAAGGGCCTTTGGGAAGCCACCTTGAGGCCCAAACTCACCAGAACCATAAACAGGGCCGCTGTCATGATGTACTTCTTACGCATGGGACCAACCTTTGACGATTGGAAGCATGTCATAGTGCATGGTCTTTAAAAAATGTTGTGCCAGCAAAATCCCGACGATACCTAAAACAACCCCCCGGACAGGATGGTGCCGGGGCCAAGACTTATAAAACGACACCGTCAAGATGGTCGTGGCAATGACCCCGATAGGTGTCAGGTAAATTAAATACCGGCTGGTGACGGGAAAACCCTGGCCTGGTTTGGCATGAAGGGCAAAAAAGCAAAGCAAGAAAGCGCTGGAAGCAAGGACTAATACCATAAATAAAACATAAGGAACGGGTTTTAAGATATCCGTACTTGGCAAGAACCTGGTCATCTTCGTTTTTATAAACAAAAAATGTACGGATAAAATAAGGAGGAAAAAATAAAAAACATAAAAGCATTGTTTCGATATATTGTCATGAAAAAGGTCCCCGGGGCGGCTTGATCCAAAATAAAATGGATACTTAGGCGCATGTGCGTAATAAAATAAAATGATCGCCATCGGCAGCAGGGTCATAAAGATATATTTTTTCCAATCCCGGTCCTTGAATGCCCACCATAATACAGACACAGCCAATATCTCTCCCAAACTTAAAATGGATGTTAAGCTCAATAAAATATTGGTCCCTGCCAACAATACCCCCTCCCTCCTTTCATCAACGCGGAGATTCGGGTCGATCCTGTTAAGCAAGATCACCGACTGCACGGTGGTCAAAAATACAAGCAAGGCATAGGGCCTGGCCTCAGCCCAGAATACCCATAACATATGGGACGAAAGATAAATAAACAAACTAAGAAGACCGGCCCCTAATGAATACCTTCGGTAAAAATAATAAAACACAAGGCCCACGGACAGAGACATAAAAATGACGGGGTTGATCCGTAGTAAAATTTGCGCAGGAATTTGAGATTGATTTAATTGCGATAATAATTTTTGTAAAGAATAAAAAAGGGGCGAATTTCCCCCCTCGGGAATCCGCCCTGAGAACTGGTCCGCGTAGGATAAGCAATGGATACTGGCTATTTGTGAATAATTTTCATCATTCCATAAGGGCCTGTGCCGTGCAATCTCGAATCCCACGCAGAGGCATGCTATAAAAACTAAAATTGATATGCTTGTCATCCTGAGGCCCGCTTTTGGCCGAAGGATCTCTTTAAGTAAAGAGGTCATATAAACTTGATCTTCTTCATGGCAAAGCCGCACATTTTAAAGAGCAATAGGCCGTGGCGGAAGCGCTGGATCTGGGAAGTCCCATAGGTGCGGCTTTTATAACGGATGGGCAGCTCAAGCACCTTCAGGTTCAGTTTCACCGAGCCGAATATCAAATCAAAATCACTGAAAGGGTCAAAATCGCCGAAATAATGGCGGTTGGCGGCAAGTTCATCATAATGGTGCTTGAAAATCACCTTTGTCCCGCACAAGGTGTCCTTAAACCGCTGGCCCAAAAGCCACGAAAAAAATATACCGAAGAATTTATTGGCCACCAGGTTCAAAAACCGCATGGCCTCGCCTTCCATCGGATAAATCAATCGGCAACCGTTGATGAATTCACCGCGGCCGGCCTGGATGGCTCCATAAAATTTCGGCAATTCTTCAGGGGCCACGGTCAAATCTGCGTCGAGGATCATCAGGACCTCACCTTGTGCCTGGGCAAAACCAAAACGCACCGCATCCCCCTTGCCCTTGCCCTGTTGTTTGAATAATTTAATATCTTTATGCGGGAAGGCTTTGATGACACGCTCAACCTCTTCGTAGGTGCCGTCCTGGGAATGCCCCTCAACAAAAATAAATTCCTGACGGGTGCCGAATAACGGCGTGCGGCTGACGGCCTGTTCAATATTGCCTTTTTCATTACGGCAAGGCACAAGGATAGTGACAGAATACTCCTTGGTGTGTTCAAACAAGGGACGCGCAACGATGAAATGATTAAGGGTCAAAGCATTAAAAAAAGGCAGCTTGGCGATATATTTATTAAAAAGGAAACTGATCCCCCAAATATTAAAAGGCAGCAAGGTGATGCGCTCCTGCTTGATAGGCTCGCAGCCGGCCAATATCAAAAAATTGCTGATATCATTATGGTCAAGCCAATTTTGCTCGCCTTGGGGCATTTTGCGCCTCAACACCTCCGCAATTTTTAACAGGGCCTGCCATAAATAACTGTAATACTCAATGATGATCCGGGTATCAGGGGTACAAAACCTTTTTAGAGATTGCAAAAATGCTTGGATGTCCTCAAGTTCTCCCATAAGTCCAGATAGGACAATATAATCGAATTTCTCCTCGATGGTGATGTCCTTGATGCTGCCTGCATGAAAATGCAGGGACGGGTATTTTTCTTGGGAGCGCTCGATCATCTTAGGGCTTATGTCCACCCCCATCCCGTAAGACGGCTTTAAAGCAGCCAACAAGTCCCCGGCACCGCACCCTATTTCCAGGACTTTTTTCCCCTCAGGGACAAAATAACGGTATTGTTTATCCAAAAGACCATAATAATACCGGTTCTTGCGGCGAAATTCATCACGCCTGGAGGCTAAAGAGTCGTAATAGTTGGCTAATTTCTGAATCATCATTTGTCAGGTCAAACGTCATCATGAGCGCAGCGAAGGATCTCAACCGAATTAATTCTTTAAGAGATTCTTCGCTGCGCTCAGAATGACAAGGTATATACTTGCATGAGACTTAGGCTATTGATAAGATAGTCAATATTAAAAGATATCTTATGCGATTGCAATCTAAAAAAATAAACCCGCCGTTAATGCCTCCCTCCATCGCTTGTATATTTTTCTTGTCCCTGATCTATTGGCTATACTTAAGCCAGACCACCGGCATGAACATCTCCTGTGATGCCATAAGCTACCAAGACCTCGGGCGTCAGTTACAAAACCATGGCCTGCTTTCCTATTTTAAAAATGGCCCCAACCGCGAACCGCTTTATCCTTTATTAATAGATGCTTCCATGCATCTTGAGCATTTTACAGGCATTGCCTATGTCAAAATAATGGCTGTCTTTGGCGTTTTGATCATGCTTTTGACACAACTATTGACCTATAAGGTCCTTCGCCTATTCAATGTCCGTGACCGTGTTTGCGCTTTAGTGCTGGCCTATTTGGCCTTGTCCCCGTCTTTGAACAATGCCGCTTTCAGCTTATATTCGGAAATTGCCGCTCTTCCGTTTATTTTAGGCATAGTCCTGGCAAGTTCCGGCGCATTGGATGCTATCAAGCAAAACAAAAAGCAAGGGGCTGTTCTTTATGGCGCATTGTTAGGGATATTATTAGCGGCAGCGACCTTGGTCAAAGCTGTTTTTGAATGCATCACTCCGGTTTATTTGATCGTTTTCTTTATGACGGTATTTTTGAAAGACAAAACGAAAAGCACAACGCTTTTACTCTGTTTGGCTGCCGCGGCAATTTTCTTCTATGTCCCTATCAACGGTTATAAATGGCTCAACCTGCATTATAATGGAAGTTTCGTCATAACCGACCGCGGTTCATGGGCCCTTTACGGCAGTACCGCCCGACGGATGGAACCCTTGACCCTCAAAAGATTCGCCGAAGCCTTGGCTTATGTACCAGGGGCAGGTGTCTGCAACGGCCTTTTTGGACCAAAGGAATGCGATTTCTGGTCTTTTCAAAAATCTGATGAATTTGGAATGATAAAGCAAGGCGAATTAAACCGCCAAAATTTATCTACTAAGGCAAGAAATGCCATCCTGATCGGCCTGTCCGTTCACAAAGCCCTTCAAGACCCTTTTCAGTACGCCCTATTGACCTTCATTGAAGGGTTTAAAATGTTCTTCTGGGAATCGACCCAGACCGGATTTGTCATCTATCCTCATTGGCTGCAAAAAATTTATGATACTAAAATATTCAATAACGGCCTGCGTTTGTTCACATCCCTGGCCACCGGAGCGGCTGTCATGGTTTTATGGCTTGGTGCCCTGACCGCCCAAAAATCCCCGCTTGGGGCTATGATGGGCTTGCTGATATTTCTTTATATTTTTTTCTTCTCATTTTTCTTTATCGATACCCGCTATGCGCTGCCCATTGCCCCTTTGTACCTGATCGCCATCGGTAACTGGATAAACAAAAATTTAAGCCCTAAAAAAATAAAAAATTCCCTATTGCTTGCTCGGCAACCCTGAGTTATTATTGCGTCATGCTAAGAATTAATGATATCTTTGCTCATCAAAAACTGACCTTTTCTTTCGAGCTATTTCCACCTAAAACCGAAGAGGGTTATTTAAAATTGATCAATGCGATGCGTTTGCTTTGTGATCTGGCACCCGATTTTATTTCCTGCACCTATGGGGCCGGAGGCGGCAGCCGTGAAAAAACCCTGGACATTGTCGAGCATCTCCAAAACCTTCATCATGTCCCGTCGGTGGCGCACTTGACCTGTGTTTTGCATACTAAAGATGAGATCATGGGCATCCTTACGGAAATGAAGCGGCGCGGGATATGCAATGTGCTGGCATTAAGGGGGGATCCGCCCAAAGATAATCCCAACTGGACCCCGGGCAAAAATAATTTTAAATACAGCTGGGAATTGGTCGCTTTTATCCGTGAACACTTTAAAAATTATTTTAGCATCGGGGTGGCTGGTTTCCCGGAAGGGCATTTGCTTTGCCCTGACAGGGAATTGGATGCGCAATATTTAAAAAATAAAATTGATAAAGGCGCTGACTATGTGATCACCCAGCTTTTTTTAAAAACCCGGGATTATTTCGATTATGTGTCCCGCTTGAGAAAATTAGGCGTCAACTCCCGCATCATCCCGGGGATATTGCCGATCACCGATTATCCGGCCTTGGTACGCTTCTGTTTGATGTGCGGGACTTCCATCCCGGGGCAAGTGCATGAAATTTTCAAGCCGATTGCAGAAGACCATGAAAAAACTATAGCTGCGGGAATTGACTTTTGCTTAAATCAAAGCCGGGAACTCCTCAAAGGAGGCGCTCCCGGCCTTCATTTTTATACCCTGAATAAAACCCATCCAGTGGACGAGATCATTAAAGAGTTACGATCTTAAGGAGTACCCGTTATGAGAGTACTTTAACGCGGGTCCTCATCTGTTGGGCGGCTGCAACCATGTTCTTTAAGGCCTGCTTGACTTCCGGCCACCCGCGCGTTTTAAGGCCGCAATCAGGGTTCACCCAAATATGCTCCGCCGGTAAAACACGGCTTGCTTTCGTCAGCAGGTCGACCATTTCCGCGGTCTCGGGGACCCTCGGCGAGTGAATATCATAAACCCCGGGACCGATTTCATTAGGATAACGGAAACTCTCAAAAGCACCCAAGAGTTCCATATTAGAACGTGATGTTTCAACGGAGATAACATCCGCATCCAAGTCCGCGATGGCTTCGATGATATCGTTGAACTGGGCATAGCACATATGCGTATGGACCTGGGTTTCATCTTTGACGCCGCTGCAGGACAAACGGAAAGCATCGACGGCCCAGCGCAAGTACGCCAGCCAATCCTGTTTGCGCAAAGGTAAACCTTCACGTAAAGCAGGCTCATCGATCTGGATCGCGGCAATTCCTGCTTTCTCCAAATCTAAAACCTCATCACGTATGGCCAAGGCAATTTGCTTAACTGTCTGTGAACGGGGTTGATCATCGCGCACAAAACTCCACTGGGAAATGGTCACAGGTCCCGTGAGCATGCCCTTCATGGGTTTTTTAGTCAAGGTCTGGGCAAAAGCAGACCAGCGTACGGTCATGGGCTTGGGACGATACACATCACCGAAGATGACCGGCGGCTTCACATAACGCGAGCCGTAACTTTGCACCCAGCCGTTGGCTGTAAAGGTAAAGCCTTCCAACTGCTCGCCAAAATACTCCACCATGTCATTGCGTTCAAATTCACCGTGCACCAACATATCAATTCCAATCTCATGCTGGATTTCCACGCATCTTTTGATCTCCGCCTCCATGGCTGCTTCATATTGTTTAGTATCTATCGCATTCTTTTTCCATTGGGAGCGCAGATTGCGGACTTCCGTTGTCTGCGGGAATGAACCGATCGTAGTCGTTGGAAAAAGCGGCAAATGGAGCCTGTTGATCTGGACAGCGCGCCGTTGCGGGAAGGCAGAAGCCCTGTTCAAGTCTTTCTGCTGTACCGCTTTGACCCGTTTTGCCACTTCTTCCTTATGGATGCGTTTGCTTGTGACGCGTGAGGATATGGCTTGGCTGTTGGCCGCTAATACATCCTTACCCGTTGTGCCGTCCAGCAATCCGCGCAATTGCACTAATTCCTGCAATTTCTGCTCGGCAAAAGCCATCCAATTCTTGAGTTCTGCATCTAATTTGGGTTCTTGGTCCAAAGTAATCGGCGTATGGATCAGAGAGCATGATGGAGAAACGATTAGCCGTGCCCCGATTATGCTCTTGGTTTGGTTTAAAATTTCCAAAGAAGCCGTGAAATCATTTTTCCAGATATTGCGTCCGTCAATGACACCAACGGAAAGGAGTTTCTGGCCGCCGATGCTGCGGGCGACTTCCGTGACTTCACCGGTGCCCCGTACAGCATCGATGTGTAAAGCCGCCACAGGCAATTGCGCAAAGGTCTGTAAATTGGCACGCAACTCACCAAAGTATGTCGCCACGATCAATTTGACTCCTGCAGTCTTGCTTAAACGCTCATAAGTTTTCTTAATAGTTTCGAGTTGACGGCCAGTCAAATCCAGGGCAAAAACAGGTTCATCGATCTGGACCCACTCGGCCCCCAGCGCTGATAAGCGTTTCAAAATATCTTCATATACCGGCAAAAGCTTGTCCAAAAGCGACAAGGGATCAAAGCCCGTTGGCCCCTTCCCTAATAAAAGATAGGTCACTGGTCCGATCAAAACCGGAACTGTCACAATCCCTAATTCCTTGGCCTCTTTAAATTCATCAAAGACCTTGGTTGAACTCAAGGTGAAGTTTGTCGAAGCGGAATACTCAGGGACTATGTAATGGTAATTGGTATCAAACCACTTGGTCATTTCACAAGCCGTGGTCGTAGATTTGGCTGTTGCTCCTGGGCGCAAACCGCGGGCCATGAAAAACAAGGTGTCCAAGTCAATGGTCTTCCCGTCCCATTGAAAACGCGCAGGCACATTGCCCAGAAGACAAGACATATCCAGCATCTGGTCATAATAACTAAAATCATTGCTGGGGACAAAGTCGATGCCTGCTGCTTTTTGCTTGAGCCAATTGTCCTTGCGGATCTGTTGGCCCGCTTGCTTTAAAGCTTCAAGGGTGATTTCCCCTTTCCAGTAGCTTTCAGTGGCTTTCTTTAATTGACGTTCCTGCCCGATTCTGGGATAACCTAAAACCTTGGTTTTAATTTCATGAACACTCATTCGTATCTCCCTGATTTATATTGATAATACTCCCGATTCGTAGCCTAAAAGTCTATCAACCCTTTCTAATTCTTGCAACAGTTTTTATTGACCGTCATTCTTTTTATAGTCGCAATATGAGAGCGGTTTAAAAATGTATTTCTGTTCTTAACATGAACACACCGGCATTTTTAATTGCATCATCGCCATTGGGGTGCCGGACATATTGAATATCCGGCTGCAAAAATATACCATCGCGGATTTGGATTTTATACGTCCATTCATAGGTTGTCTCACTGCCGCCATGCCCTGTCGAGGCGCCAAGTTTATTGCTAAAAAAAGAATTAGTAAAAGCCACTCCCATCACGTCTTTTGGGCGCAAAGGTATAAGCCCTATATCATTCAACCCTCCTGCAATAGAACCTTGCAGTGTATTTCGGTCTCCGGGGTCGCCGCCGCCAAAAAAGAACACATTAAGGCCCTGGGTCTCATTAATTTGAAACACCCTCTGGTCAATCATGGCGTATCCTCCATAATTGTCGTCATACAAAATTGCACTGCCAATACCGTTAAAAGTAGAAGCATTAGGCCCATCACTGCTATTGTACCAAAACCCTCCTTTAACCGTTCCTGGCAACCCTCCTTCTGCGGGCAATTTATAATGATACTGCCCTTCCTCGATGCTTAATAGGCCTTCTGCATTGCCGAAGTGAGTGCTATGGGCGTTAACGTCGTTACTTAAGGCATTGCCTTGAAAAAAACCTGCCAGAAAATCAAAACTCCCATTAGGGGAATATTTAAGCCTCACGGCCGGGACAGGTTCAGGATAAGTCGCATCACTATTATTGCTGACCCACACCGAGGAGATGAGATTTATGGAACTATTGATATAAAGGTTGCCGGAATCACTGACTAAAAATTCCGAATTAAGGTCAATCAACCCGAATTTCACAGAGAACACGTTATTAAAAAGACTTTGCTGGTACCATCCCTCATAAATACGTGTTGAACGCGTCGCTTCAATGTCGCTGACAGTTTGCAGATCACCGGCCATATGGTCTGCCGTTGGTTTCAATCCCCCATGGGCATTTAATACATCAAGGTGAACGAGTCCTCCTTTGAAAAGACCCGCTTTCTCTAAATCAAGTTCGCTGACAAGATCAAAACGCCCAAGCCAGGTGTTATTGTCAATCAGCCCTCCTTTATAAACACTGACATAATCTTCAATGACATACGGGTCAAAAGTAAACCCTTTGGAGGCCAAGTAATCCCTCTGGCTTTTAAACAGAATACCATCGTCGGCAAAGGCCATGGTGACGGGTGAAAAAAAGATGGATATAGTTATGAGATTCCTAAGAATACTTCTCATCACTTATCCTTTTATCCAGTCTTTTACGGTATCCCACACTAAATAAGCATTTAATACAATGATCACAGCCGTAGCTATCCATGAAAGTACTTTAAGCCACGCAGCATTGACAAAGATCCCCATTTTCTTCTTGTCGCAGGTAAACATCACCAGCGGGACTACTGCGAAGCTTAATTGAAGGGATAAAATGACCTGGCTTAAGATCAATAGATTATTTGTCCCCTTTTCTCCAAACATCGAAGCCACAATAGCGGCAGGAATGATCGCTATCAACCGGGTTATCATTCGCCTGACCCATGGGCGCAGGCGGATATTCAAAAAACCTTCCATGACAATCTGGCCCGCCAATGTCCCTGTTAATGTTGCGTTCTGGCCCGACGCTAAAAGTGCGACCGCAAAAACTATGCTTGCCAAAGAAGCCCCCAAAACCGGGGATAACAAATGGTATGCATCCTGGATTTCTGCCACATCCTGGTGCCCGCTATTATGGAATGCCGCGGCAGCCAGGACCAAGATCGCGGCATTGATAAAGAAAGCAAGCATCAATGCAACGGCCGAGTCGATGGCCGCGAAATGGATGGCCATTTTTTTACCTTCATCATTGCGTTCAAACGCCCTGGTTTGCACAATGCTCGAATGCAGATACAAATTATGAGGCATGACCGTGGCCCCTAATATCCCAATGGCGATATATAACATGGTGGGATTAGTGACGATCTGGGGCCTGGGTAATAAATTCGACAAGAACAAAGGTAACGAAGGGTTTGAAACAGCCATCTCATAGGCAAAACATGTTCCAATCAAGACGATCAACCCTCCCACTATACTTTCAATGATACGAAACCCCTTATACTGAAGAAATAAAATAACAAGGACATCAAACGCGGTCAGGAAGATGCCTATAATAATAGGAAGATGAAAAAGCAGGTTCAAGGCAATGGCAGACCCGATGACCTCAGCCAAATCACATGATGCGATGGCGATCTCAGCTCCGATCCACAACATGATGGACACCGGTTTACTATAATGGTCACGGCAAGCCTGGGCCAAATCACGTCCGGTGACAATGCCAAGCTTTAAGGACAAATGTTGCAGCAGGATCGCCAAAAAATTGGAGATCAAAATAACAGACAATAAGACGTAACCATATTGGGCCCCGCCGGCTAAGTCCGTCGCCCAATTTCCCGGGTCCATATAGCCGACCGCGATGATAAGTCCCGGACCTATAAATGCCAGCATTTTGCGGACCCAAGAGGCCTGCGAGGGCACAGGGATGGTTGAATGCGCCTCCGATAAGCTTACAGTTTTACTGTCCTGCCGCCAGCCAAATTTCATAAACACTCCCTGCAAATGCCGTAAAAATGCATCTCATGCCCCAAGATTTTAAATCCCTGTTTATTCAGATATGGATGGTAGACTTTGTCTTCTTTCCTGTCCGGAAACTCAATGAAGCGGTGGCAGCGCACGCATTGCGCATGGTGGTGGGGTTTCTCGTCATAGACATGCTCAAAATGATGGTGCTTGTCCCCGAACGCGGTCTCGCGGATGATGCCGGCTTCCAGCAGGTCGCGCAGCACGCGGTAAACGGTCGCCCTGGAAACATTCAATTTCTTATCGGAGCATGACTTTGCCAATTCCTCGGCGGTAAAATGCCCGTGCGTGCCCATCACCTGGGAAAAAACAAGTTCCCGCCCCTGGCTCTTGCGCAGTCCGGCCCGGGCCAAGTGTCCCAAAAACTTGGCGCGTTCATTGCTGACCAAATGAGTATTGGTTTTGACCATTTGAGATAGTGTATCATTTTTTGGATAAAAATCAAGGGTTGATTGCAGTCATCGCAACGGCGATGTCAAGCCCCGGCTAAATCACCCATGCACTTCAGAGGCTTTAAGGCCGAGCAATAGCGGAAGATCGCTCACCGGTATAATGCTCTGGATTTGAAAATCCAGCCCGTCAAGGCCCTGATGTTTGATGCGTTCAATCAAGGCCGGATCAAACCGCATCCGCACGCCTTGACCTGCTTTGCGGACATTCATCTGCATTTTGGAACCGTTAAAATCAATACCACCGCGCGTTGGACCCGCCAAAGCCGATTTATCCGGGGCTGTCATCGCGGCATTTACAAAAACTTGCTTTTCAAACTTTTGGTACACTTCTTCAGATGCTTTAATATTTTTTTGCATGGCTCTGACAAAAAACAGCACAACTGACTGTCTGGGAACTAAGTTATTTCCTATGCGAATAGGCCTCCCCATTTTCTCATCCGTCGAGTAATCAAAAATTGAGAAACCAAATGCTTTAATAAAAAAATATTTTGGATATGTGTAATATGTTTTCCGGGTGGTGCTCATAATATTAATCATCTCATTCAAATGCCAGGCTCTTATTGAGGACCTATGCTCCATCTTCATGATTAATTCTAATGCTTCATCCCACAACGGCTCGTGTCCCCAAACCCCTCTAATGCCTTTAATTCTCATTGAACGTTCTATATTATCAGCTATTTGATTATTCTTAGCACGCACCCTTAAAAGAAATGTATGAAAACGATCTGGCAAGAATGAGAAGAAATCCAGTGGATACCCCCTAAAATTGATAAAACCCGACCGTGGGCCTGGTATTATATATTTATCAAATGAAAACCCTAATTGTTGTTCCAATAAATTTCTTCTATACGGGAATTGGTAAATTTTCACATTTATTTTTGTCATACCTTCAGGACCATTCAATTTGTGTTCTTCAGTGACTGTCCGCAAAATCTTTTTTTCAGCTATCAGAACATTTAATCCCAACATATCTACAACGGTGTGAAATATCAAAGCTTTGAAGTATGGAATACCGCTAATTCTATGGGATTTCAAACTGCCAACCAACACCATGAATTCAAACAGCACTCTTGGATTTTCCTTTACTGCTTCTAAAAAATTGCAGAATAAATAATTATTTCTTACCTCTCCTATGGCATGAAATTTGCCAAAACTAATAATCTTCCCATCCATAAATAAACTATTCCAATCCGCATTGAGCCGTTTTAACTGATTGGATTTTTTTTCGTATTCTGATAAAGCCTGATTGAATCGATCTCCCGGCCTTGCAAAGTTATGCCATTTAACCAAAATTTGTACAATTTGAGCCTTCAGGACCTGTTTGTCCCTTTTACCATTAAACACAGATTCCAAAGTAGTTCCATCTCCATCCAGGACGAGCCTCATGTTCTTGCCCTCACCAACCGTAAACAAACTCCCCCCTTCAACCGGATGCTCCTCAACCGTCATTGCCGAATCTTTTCTCACTTTTCTTTGCTTTATTTCAATATCATCCAATGATAGGCCCATACGCCTGGCCAGCACTTCGCAAACCAAGGCTTTAATGCGTTGCCCATCCTTATTAGCTGACCACGGGTAGTCTGACAATGAAGACAAGAATGGGAGCAAGAATGCGGGACTATTTTCTATACGCAGTATAAATGAATAAAAATTCTGATTTCCCGAAAAATATTTATCCCAGATATCGGACAGTTCTTGGATATTCTTATGTCCATAAACCTGTAAGGCATCCTTAAATTGCCCGGATTTATTTTGCTTCATCCATTGCTTTAGCTGTTTTTTTGCCAAAATTATGTTCCTGGACTTTAGCCATATGGATTTCCAGGTGTCACCCTGAGCGTTTAAGACAATTTTTTCATTAGCACCAATACCTCTTACATAAAGATGTCCGCCGCCATTAAGTCCGACCCTGTGCACGAAGTCTTGGGTCTCTTCCCTCGATACACCAGACCCTTGGGTTGGCGCCACCGGCACCGGTATTAAAAAAAGCTTTTTCAATCCCATCACAAAGTAATAGCCATGAGTCAGTCCTATCTGCATATAAATAATATTTGATTTTTCCCTAATACTCCGGACTAACTGCTCAATGGCTATTTTACGTTCATCCAAAATCTTGCTCTGCATTCTTTGATTATTAACAATCCGGTCTTGTTCTATCCTCAAAAAAATATCTCCATTTAAATTAGAAACTTCCTCATCTTTGGCCGGCCTGACCAGGACAGTTTGGTTGAGAAATTCTCGTTGCAGTATTTCCCTAAATTCTTCCACAGAACTGAAATTTGTCCCCAAAGATAATATCTTTTGCTCTATCGGGTCCTGTTTGAAAACCGGGGTGGGACTGTAATCTTTATGGCCGGATTTATCAATCGTGATTTTTACCTGTCTTACAATGACCGCCCGATCGTATGAAATTCCGCTCGACGTCATCGCCTTGTCGGTATCTGTTTTCTTGTTTGTTTGCGCCGCTTTTGCCGCTTTCTCTACCTGAAATTGCACATTTGCTTTTCCTATACCTAATAAATTGTTACGTATACGATAATACAATCTGCTGATTGTAATAATGGCCTCTCTGGCTCTTTGGTCCTTTGCGCCGGTAAGATAGAACTCCTTGTCTAAATGAACAGTCATTCCATAATGATATAGGTCTTTAAAGAACCCTGCGTTGATCATACTGAAAATTCTTTGTATGCCATCAGGATGGTCTAAAAAATATTCATTATTCAACAGAATGATCTTATCATCTTCTTGCTCCACACCCCGCTCCATGGCCTTTACCATGAAATTCAAATCCCTGCTTACTGAAAAAATCAAAAAAGGATGAGTGTTGTTATTGCCTATCAAGAGTTTCGAGCTTCCATATTTAATTTTAAAAATCCTTAACAAGTCCGACGGAGCTGTCATTGCGGCATCATTTTTAGCGGGCTGCGCAGGACCGGCCATGCTCGGTTCGCTGACCCCGGTGACTTCAACAATGTTTCCCTTCATGGCACTGTCCGTCCATGCCGCATGGCGATGTAACATCGCGGGATCTCTTAACATCCGTAAATCTTCCCCGCCTGAGAAATATTTGCGCGGTACAGGCACGCCATTGGCTGTGCCTGTGTCCTTGATATAATTAAATACTCCTTTTTTGTAGGCTTTAAGATACCGTTCATAAATTTGTTCGGGAGATAAGTCTTGTTGAGATTGCTTAGTTTCACGAGTAACGACAAGCCTTTCCAATCCCTTGACCTTGGATTTGTTCCCGTAGAATTGGGTGAGGATGGCGTCTTTGAGGGCCATCTTGTACCAGGAGGCCAGGACCATGCTGTAGAACATTTGGCGCAAGGGGGCGAAGTTTTGGCCGCAGTTGACTTCTTTTTCGATTTGGGGAAGGATGATTTGTTTAATGATTTGGGAAGCTAGGGTGTTTGTCGGTCGGTTGTTTCCCTGGGGTGCTTTCGAATGCAACCCTATTTCGCTTGGCAACGTGCTCGGGGACACGTACCCCGCCTGCGGGCGGGGAACATGTCCCCGGGTTGGCGATTGGTGTTTTTCAAGTGCCAGATAATCTTCTTCCAGCATCACTTTTAAATGGGCTCCCACTATATACGCTGCATTGCCGCGTTCAAAGACATCAGCTCTGTCGGCTACGATCCATACCTTGTTGAATGTGTTCACCGGTATCTGCGTTGTTCCGTACATCTGCCTGGCTTTTGCGTAAACTTCATTCCAAAATGTTTTGCCCAAATGTTTTTCAGGATAAATGAGAGAAGCGGTCAATTGTTTGAGGATATAATCCTGGGCCAGCATGTCACGGCCCATTTCGGTTTGGCCTAAATTAGGGGCTATGATGCGGTCTTTTTCGTAGGGAGATAAATTTACCCATAAATCTTTTTCGGGGATGGTCAATGAGGCTAAGAAGTATTTGATTAGTTTGGCAGCTTGTTGTTTTAATTGTTCTTGATTCTGGATTCCCGCGAGCAACTGCGGGTGTCGGTCAATACGACCTTTCGCGGGAATGACAGTGGAAGAACTGGGAAGGACACTTTTATCACTGCCGGTATCGATGATGAAGTCAAAAAGAAATGGGTTTTCGGGATGGACTTTTAAGCCTTTAATAAGCACAGGCTCATAGGCCGGGCTTAAATTGACCATGGTACCGGGCTGTGGTAATCCCAGAAATACATCCGCTTGCACCCTTTGCAAAGGGAAAATCGAAGTGGATAAAAAGCTGATAATAATCCACACAGACAATAATCGACGGAGCATGTTAAAGAATACCATGCCCTATTATAGAAAGCAAATTTTAATGGCTTTAAAAAATGTTTATAACTAATTGAAATTAATGGTGTTACGGACTAAGATGAAGTTTTACTTACCGTTCTAAAAATACAATTCTCACGAAAGAAAAGGGGGGGCATGCGAAGGTGATCTTTATGAGGAGGGCTGGGTGCAGGATTCGCGAACGATCAGGTCGGGCGCAAGGACCTTGCGGACCAATCCGGTCTGTTTACCCGTCATAATTTCATAAATGACCTTTGTCGCCTCTTCTCCCATGACAAACAAAGGCTGCTTGACGGTAGTCAAGCCGACAGGGCCGAAGAGTCCGGCGGGATTGTCATCAAAACCGATGATAGAAATGTCTTCCGGCACCTTGATGCCGTTTTCCATGGCCACGGAGATGATCTCAAGGGCCATATCGTCGCTGGCCGCGAAAATGGCGGTCGGAGGGTTCTCCAAAGAAAAAAAACGTTCCGAGGCCTGGCGGGCCGACCGGCGGGAATAATCACCTTTATAGACAAAGTCCGGATGGCAATCAATGCCATGATGCTTCAAGGCCTTCTGAAAACCTTCAAACCGGTCAATGCCTGCCTGGGTCTGCATATTTCCGGTGACGGTGGCAATGCGCTTATGCCCTAAATTGATCAAATATTCCGTGGCGGTAAAACCACCCTTGACATTGTCCACCGCGATATAGCTGACATCCAGGTCTTTAACAATGTGGTTAATGACCAAGCAAGGCATGCCTTCCTGCACGGCGGTCTGTACTTGAGGGAGGTTTTCAATGATGTCCGCGAAAATAAGGCCGCCGGCAAAATTGGACCTTAAAGAATTGCTGCCGTCGGTAATATGAAAAATAAGGTCCAGCCTCAGGGTCTCACAGCCGTGGCCGATACCGCGCATCAATTCCACCGCGTAAAAAGAATGAAAGATGCCCGGATAACCCGGAATGACAAAACCAATGGCCGTGTTCTGTATGCCGCGGGCCA
>Ga0207006_1068_pt1 | contig 23165 bp, 19 predicted proteins | sample Alteio_BWMinCont_84_FD_153497 | JGI IMG/M metagenome (GOLD analysis project Ga0207006, IMG submission 153497) | Enriched cells from forest soil in Barre Woods Harvard Forest LTER site, Petersham, Massachusetts, United States -... | ecosystem: Environmental > Terrestrial > Soil > Temperate forest >...
TGTGCAGTTCTTTTTACAAAATGGGCCGGAACATCACCAGCAGGAGTCGGAGCAACTGCTGGAGTCGGAGCAACTGGTTTACCACCAAATGCTGAATAAAGATGCTCTTCTCCCTTTTTTAATTCACCAAGTAAAATAGGTTTAACACTATAAATACTTAATTCAAGAACACCAGTTGCAAATCCATCAACAAAATCAAGTGGGCTTAGATTAGACAGATTACCTCCGCTCTTCTCTAATTTTTCAGAACAACCCTGTCTGTCTCTCATTATTGTCGCTGAACCAAAAGACCAGTATGTATCAAGCGTCCTTTCTAAAGTCCCGGCAAATTCAGCAATTGTGGGGAGAAAAAATCCAATAAATTGTTGCGCTGCAAGCTGGATGCGTGGATTCAACGGTGGAACCGGTTTTTTAACCTCTATATCCTTCCCATGAGCTTGATCAACGATTTTTTGTAAAGATTCCGGAATCAATAATTCCTTGTTCATAGCCTGTAAAATTTGAGCTTCTCGTTACTGGATCCATAAGACTCCAAAATATTAAAGTTATTAAATAATTTTAAAACCTTACCATACCATATAACCTATATATTATGCAAGCTAAATAGATAAATTTTTTATATATCCATTTAATTAAATAAAATTCTTCTATTTAATACTCTTAAATTCTCTTGACCGCAACTAAAAATTGACCTATTATCCACTTTTAAATTAATTACAGAAATCATGAATGAAATAAATCCAGAAATTCAAGCGCGTATCGATAGGTGGCTAAGTAGCGCCTTTGATGAAAAGACAAGATCTGCTGTGACTGAATTACTAAAAAACCAAGAAGAATTGATCGATGCTTTTTATACAACGCTAAGTTTTGGAACAGGAGGTTTGCGCAGCTTAATGGGAGTTGGGACAAATCGCATGAACGATTACACAGTCTCCGCTGCCACACAAGGAGTTAGCAATTATCTTAAAAAAACAGTTTCCGCCCCCCTATCTGTCTTTATTGGCTATGATTCCAGACATCACTCGAAAGAATTTGCTGAGGAGTGCGCAAAAGTATTAGCCGCAAACAAGATTCATGTCTATCTTTGCAAAGAGATTAGACCGACCCCGTTTGTCTCGTTTGGATGCCGCTTTAAAAAGTGCAGTGCGGCCATCATGATTACAGCGTCGCATAATCCAAAAGAATATAATGGCTACAAAGTGTATTGGAATGATGGCGCGCAAGTGTTGCCGCCGCACGATGTTGGAATTATTGACGAAGTGAATAAAATTACGAAAATTGGCCAAATCCAAAAAGTAGCTGACCCCCATATTGAATATGTGGGAGAAGATCTCGATGATGCTTATTTAAAAGCGATTCAACCTCTTCTTATCTACCAAGAAGAAAATAAAAACCAAGGCCATACGTTACACGCAATCTATACGAGTTTGCACGGGACCGGAATTACCTTAATCCCACAAGCTTTTAAAAATGCGGGCTTTTCAAATATTAGTTATGTGGAAAAGCAATGCATCCCAGATGGCGATTTCCCCACTGTAAAATCCCCAAACCCAGAAGAAAAAGCTGCTTTACAGCTAGGTATCGACATGATGCACAGCAAAAATGGGGATCTTCTCATCGCAAATGATCCAGATGCTGATCGCGTGGGCGTAGCTGTGAAACATCAAAACCAAACAATTGTCTTAAATGGCAATCAGATCGCCTGCATCCTCTTAAATCATATCTGCGAAGGGTTAACCGCCACGCATAAAATGCCAAAGCGGGCAGCTTTTATTAAAACAATCGTCACCACAGAGCTTTTTAAGGCAATTGTCGAATCTTATGAAAAAAAATGCTTTGAGGTCTTAACTGGCTTTAAATATATCGCAGAAAAGATTAGGGAATGGGAGAATGATCCTAATGCTCCAGAATATATTTTTGGGGCAGAAGAGTCTTATGGATATCTTTTTGGCACCCTTGTGCGAGATAAAGATGCGATCTCTACCTCTCTTTTAATCATGGAAGCAGCTCTTCTTGCCAAACTGCAGGGAAAAACATTGATTGACAAGCTCTACGAAATTTATAAAAAACATGGCTGCTTTATTGAAGATGTGATTTCAGTGAAATTTGAAGAGACAAAAGCTGGCAAAGAGGCAATGCAAAAAGGAATGGACAATCTTGAAAAGAACCCACCTGTTGAAATCAATGGGATCAAAGTCATCGCAATTGAAAAAAGAAATAAATCCAAAAAGTCTGACATGCTCATTTTTTGGTTAGAAGATGGAAGCAAGCTGATTATTAGACCGTCTGGCACAGAGCCAAAAATCAAAATTTACGGGGGCGTCTCTCTAAAAGAGTTTGACAATATAGACAACGCTATAAAAGCTTGCAAAGAAAAAGTCTTAACTCTCTGCAATGCCCTAAAAACCCTTTTCTAATCTAAGCTTGGTTTTTATTTTTAACACAGAGAAAATACAAGAGATCACAGAGGCTAAAGAGGAGGGAAAAAGGCTTTTCCATAGATTAGCCGATCTAAAATGAAGAGGCGTTAACTTATAATGAGTTTGTTCAATCCTCTTCCCCTACGATCGGCTAATCATCGAGTAGGTGGGGTCTTGCGACCCCGACCTCTCACAGAACCGTACGTACGGATCACGTATACGGCTCTTCACGTTAACTTCACCCAAACTTCTTGATCAAACCAATGATCCAGTTTCTTATCTGACACAATTATTTGGTTTAATGTGTCGGAAAACCATTTGTTAGGAAATGCCTTCTCTACTGCTTTAGTATGAGATAAAGCCCACGTTTTACGATTGGTGTACACCGTGTTTTCAGCTTGCTTCTTTGCCACACCTCTTTTTATTAGTTTGGCAACCAAGTTTCTTTTCTTCTTTTGTTGCGAGACGATTCTCGCCCTTAATCTTCTCCTGATATGAGCCTCAATAGATCTCAATTGTGCAGGATATTGGGTCATTTTAAAGTATGACGCCCATCCCCTATACCAACTGTTAATCTTCTCGACTGCTTGTTCAATTGCAAGATTTGTTCCTCTCGGAATCAGCTCCTTAACTTTCTCCATAGCTTTACTTAAGGCAGCTTTGGATATTGCTATGGTAGCCTTGACGATTGTCATCCCTAAGAATTTAACTTGATCTGATTTGGCTGTTTTGCTCTTATCTTCGTTAACTTTAAGCTTTAGTTTCTTCTCGATAAATTTCTTTATCGATGTCATTATCCTTTCAGCAGCCCTTTCAGTCTTCGCAAATATATTGCAGTCGTCTGCAAAGCGGCAGAATTCTAAGCCTCTTTGTTCGAGCTCTTTGTCGAGCTCGTCAAGCACTACATTGCTCAATAGCGGGCTTAAAGGGCTACCTTGGACCGATCCTTCTTCTGTGGGTGTTTTGATTCCATCGATCAATACCCCACTTCTAAGGATCATTCCAATTAACCTAAGTACACGCGTATCATCAATATGTGCTTTCAATCTATGGATTAGTCTGTCGTGGTTAATTCTATCGAAAAATTTGGATAAATCGATATCCACTACAAATTCTTTTCCTGATTCTACAATACGTTTAGCTTCCTGAACGGCCTGTTGTTGGTTCCTTCCAGGTCGAAATCCATAACTATTCTTGGAAAAAGTCGGTTCCAAAATCGGTTCTATAACCAATTTTATCGCCATATGAAGCACTCGGTCTTTAATGATCGGGATGCCTAAATTTCTTGTACCCTTTCCATTTGGTTTTGGAATTTCTACCCTTCTTACTGGAGTTGGTTTATAAGACCAGCTCTGGACTTCTTCCTTGAGCTGATTCAGTTCTTCTTCAAGATTCTGTTCATACTCTTCGATGGTAATACCATCTATACCGGGAGCTCCTTTATTCGCTTTTACACGTTTAAAGGCGATCTTCAGATTATATGCATCTAGAATCGTTTCGAAAAGACTCCTTTTGTCTTCAAACTCGAGCTCGAGTTGTATTTCTTTCACATTTTACCTTATCTTTTGTATTATCATTTCTTTGACCTCTCTTGATTTGTTTTATCTTTACGTAGATATCTCCTCAAAAGATTATCTTCGGATCTCGTGATAACAGTTCCTAATGTGTAAATTCTTACGCGTTAACATGTCCTTCCCTTCACCTTTAACAACAACATATTGTTGTCACTTTCAGTATGTTTTACCCTCAGATATGTCGCCATATCTTCATCGGCACACCGTTTTATGGCTACTATGTCCGGATCTGAAATCCCTTGGTCCATAACGCCTACATCGCTGTAGCGCTTAGGAGAGCTATGTCGTAGTTACATGTCTCCAGTTTCCCAACGGATCCTCCCCGGGTAAGAGCTATAACTTTCTTTGCCTACCCACCTTCATTACTTGGGATGGTTACGAAAAGGATATTGGGTTTCGATAATCACCGCTATCTCACCCCCATTCCCCTGCCTTACGAAGGTTCACTTTCGTTTGGGCGGCAAATTTGGCTAGAACTTTCTTCAGATTCCTCATTGGGCTTATCGACACTATATTTCCACTGTTGTGGAGCCTCGATTTGCTTTCTTCGGACACCCTTGCTTTCGCCTACATATTCCCTCCTTTTAGGGTTATGATCGGATTTTCACCGACTAGTTATTGCCCATACCGGGCGCACGGCACCATCGCTTCGCGAATGCGAAGCGATGGCTCTCGAGTGACCGATCGTAGAGGAAGGGTTAAGGGATTGAATTCTTATAGAATAGATCCCCTTCCTCTTAGATCGGTCACTCTAAGGACAAGCTTTTTTAGATAAGTTACTTCCTCTACTTTCTCGCTTACGTTCAGTAACCGGATGGTGGTTTTTAGAACATTTTTTAACAAGAAAGTGTTACCCAACTGGGTGAACTAAATGTTACCTAACTAGGCGAACAAAGTGTAACCCAACTTGGTGAACTAAGTGTTACCAACGTTGGTGAATTAAGTGTAACCCAACTCACCGACTGGACCAGACCTTGCACTAAAAAAGCTTTTTCACGTCTTATGACGTTTATGGCGTGGGGCGGGATGCTGTTTTTCGCCAGCCATGTCTGGCGATTTACCGATCCATTTCACATCGCGTTTGATATGATGCAACACTTTCTTTAAACAGGATAATTCGCGGCTTGTCACTAAAGTAACGACAGAACCTCTTCTTTGTTGCCTTCCGGTTCTTCCTGAGCGATGTATATAAACGTCTACATCATCTGAGAGCTGATAAATAAAAACATGAGTAATTGAAGAGACATCTAGCCCCCTTGCAGCGACATCTGTGCAGACAAGAAAACGGACACGCTTATTTCTGAACTTATTTGTAATGGTTGTCCGCATATCCTGGCTCAAACCTGCGTGAAGGATATCTACACCTTTAAACCGTTTTTGTAATTCCCTAGCTAGCTTGTCGCATTGAATCCTTGAATGACAAAAAATAATCGCTTGAATGGGTTGTAGATGCTTAAGTAAATCAAAAAGTGCTTCATCTCGTCTTGTATGATGACAATAAAGAAAATAATGCTTTACACTGGATGGAAGGGATGTCTCTGCAGTAAGGCGAATTTCAACGGGATCTTTCATATATTTCTTTGCAATATCTAAAATTTCCTTTGGCATTGTCGCTGAGAATAACAACGTTTGATGTTCTTGCACTAAACATTGAATAATAAATTCTAAATCGTCAAAAAAGCCCATGCTCAGCATTTCATCAGCTTCATCTAAAATCATTGTTTTGACATGGGTCAAGTCAATTTGCCTTGAATAAATAAAGTCAATTAAACGTCCAGGTGTTGCCACTAAAACATGAACGCCATGCTTTAACTTGGCTTGTTGCATGGCACCATCTTCTCCACCATAAATTGCAAAAGCTCTAACTTCCTTGTAATGGCCAATTTTTTGTGTTTCAGTCGCATATTGTAAAGCGAGCTCTCTTGTAGGCACAACGATAAGCGCTTGAATTTGAGGAATTTCCGTATGAACTCGATTACATATAGGAATTGCACAAGCAGCCGTTTTCCCAGAACCGGTCTCGGCTAATGCAATCAGATCTTTTCCTTGCTGAATAAGTGGAATCGCCTCTTGTTGAATAGGAGAGGGTTCTTTAAATTGCATTTTTTCTAATGCTTTCAAAATAGCTGGATCTAGCTGTAATTCTTCAAAGGTGGGCATAATCTGTAGTATAGGAGAATTCGTAATTATTGTCTATACGGCTATTTTCATAAATTCGTCACAGGATTTATGAAAGTAGCCGTCTATGCAGAAGAAAGATTTTGAGACTCAGTCGGCCTTTCGCGTGGGGGGTATTTGACACGTGTGTGCCCATAGGCAACTAAAGTTTTGACTAAAACGTTTTTCACAATGGCGAGCTCTTCAAATGTTAACAAACATTCATCAAATTGACCATCTTCTGTTTTGTCTTGAATCAGTCCTGTGGCTAAAGCCATCAAACTCTCTTCAGTGACAATATCTAAAGATCTAGAAGCTGCTTCAATAGAATCTGCGATCATAATAATTGCAGATTCTTTACTTCTTGGTTTTGGCCCGGCGTAGCGAAAATCGCTTTCGTTGACCAGTGTGAGATCTCCACGCATTAATTCAAGCTGCTTTCTATAAAAATAATAGACTAAAGTCGTTCCATGATGTTCTTTAATAATATCAATAAACTGCTCCGGTAAGCCGGCTTTTCTTGCAGTTGAAACCCCCGCACTGACATGGGCCATAACCACATCTGCCGATTCTTTTGGAGTGAGCAATTGATGCATATTCACATCCCCTACCTGATTTTCTGTAAAATATTCAGGTGTAGCCATTTTACCGATGTCATGATATAAAGCTGCAGCTCTGCAAAAAAGACCATTTGCACCAATTGCAGAAGCTGCAGATTCTGTTAAATTGCCGACAACGATCGAGTGTTGATAAGTTCCTGGAGCTTCAATAGTGAGGCGTTTCAATAAATCATTCTTAGGATCCATGTATTCCATTAATGTCACATCGGTCATAATCTTAAAGGCTGACTCTAATAAAGGAAGAAGGCCGACAACTAAAATAGCTGTTAAAAGCATAGAAATTGCAGCGCTAACCATATCTCCTAGAGTGACTATTCCAACAGTTCCATAATGATAAAAACTAATTGCTAAAATCAGACCTAAAGAGCAGCCCCAAGCTTTAGCGCATACGACAAAAACTTCTTTTCGATGGCGAAGTGTGTTAGTACTAAAAATCGCTACTAATGCAGCGACGAAGTTTAATATCATAAACCCTTGCCTATCAAAAGATAGGCTTAAAGTGAGGACAATGACTAAAAAGGTGGAGATAAATGTTGCAATCGATGAATTCATCAAACTGCAAAGCAAAATGGAGGCTAAAGGGACAAGCAAGGGATAGCGGATAATGTCGATTAAGTTATATTGAGAATTCAGCAATAGAAATTCTACTGCTTTAGAAATTGCAAAAGTGAGTAGGATGATCGTGACTAATAAAAAGAGCTTTCGGTTGGAATATAAAATTTTTGGATGGTTAATGCGAAAATAAGAAATTCCAATTCCGGTTAAAATGAACGTCAAAACGAGGCTTCCGGCAACGGTCCAAGGATCCCATACGTTGCGCTGCTCACTCAATTTATGTTTAATGGCTTGCATAATCGCCATATGGCGCGCAGTGACTTTTTCCCCTTTGTCAATCACGCGGCTTCCAGCTTTTACATGGCTATATTGATCCGGAACTCGCTGCTTAATAACGCTCTGCAAATTCTTTAAGGCACGTACATCCTCTTCAATGCCCCATGTTTTATTCTGTAAAAAATTGATAATAAAATTTTCACCCTCAGATTCTGTTTCTCTTGCAGGAAACGCCGTTTTTTTGATATGTTCCCAGACTTTTTCAGGTAAAGTGACATTATTGTCTACTTCCATTGGGGTATAGATGAGATAATCCGCTGTAGGAAGATCAACCTCTTTCATCTTCTGAATCGTGCGGGGATCTGTAAAGCGTAAATGTTGCAACCGAGATTCCACTGCATCTAACCCTTTAAACATCACTTCAAATGGATTATTTTTAGCAGTTTTTCTCCAGTCTTGATTATAAATCAGATAATTCTCAAGCTCAATTCTGCGCTGGCGAATCGATTTATCGGAAATCTGATAAATTTTGCCGATATCGCGCGAGAGATCTTGCTGGAGAAGGACTGTTTTTTCCTCATCGAAAAAATCGACATCCACATCTGCGACAACATAATCTGGAGAGATCGTATTTAATTCTAAAACTTGAACGCGCACTTCGCGAAAATGCAAAAAACAAAAGAAAAGGGAGACAAATAACAAGCCGATCACAAGACGAAGGCTTAAGCTCTTATCAAAAAAGCCTTGCTCTCTTGAAAATTTCAGCTCGTTATAATTCTCAGAATCTCTCGCCGGTTCGCTCATTAATATATCCTGCTAAGATATACTTCATCCTATCATAAGCGGATAAAAATTGACTTCTTTTTTTTGAAGAGAGGGGAAAAAGGGCTATTTTCATAAATTCGTCACAGGATTTGGCCGAGCGAGGCAAAGCCAGATCGAAGCAAAGCGGTCTGAATGAGGAGGACATGGTATCAGCGGCTATTTTCATAAATTCGTCACAGGATTTGGCCGAGCGAGGCAAAGCCAGATCGAAGCAAAGCGGTCTGAATGAGGAGGACATGGCTAAAAGCCATGTCCGACGAAGAAGATCGATCTGACGAAGCCGCAGCTGGCCAAATCACTGACGAATTTATGAAAGTAGCCGCCAAAGCCATGTCCGACGAAGAAGATCGATCTGGCGAAGCCGCAGCTGGCCAAATCACTGACGAATTTATGAAAGTAGCCGCCAAAGCCATGTCCGACGAAGAAGATCGATCTGACGAAGCCACAGCTGGCCAAATCACTGACGAATTTATGAAAGTAGCCGCCCAAAGCCATGTCCGACGAAGAAGATCGATCTGGCGAAGCCGCAGCTGGCCAAATCACTGACGAATTTATGAAAGTAGCCCAAAAGACTAATCACCTTTATATTTGTTCATCCAATATTTGACGCCTGCCGCATCAAGCCGACGAGTTAAAACGCCTCTTTTCTCATCAGGCTCCCCGATAACAATCGTATCGATTTCAGCTTGTGTAAAACCCATTTCAGTTAAATTCTGTACTTCGCGGACAAAGTCAGCTTCTGCATTTGGATCATCCCAGCGTCTGCCATCTGGTCTTAAGGGGACAAATAGCGCTTCATGAAGTTTTGTTGCAAGCTCGTCATAGAGCGGTTTTAGGAAACTAGGATTACGATTAAGTACTTTGCTATTTTGAAGCTTCAATGTGATATTTTGAAGTGCAAGTTTGGCCAAAACGTAGATAAATGATCCTTGATCAGCATCGACTAAAACTTCTTTCATCTCTTTCAACATACGTTGAAACATATTGAGATCAAAGTTTTTAAGGTCAAAAGTACTGATTCCAATAAGCATAGAAGATTTCTGGAATTCCCCTATTTTTTCTCTTCCTTTAAGTGTGATGACGCCTGATGTTTTTAAAAGACTGAATTCTTTTTTTTCAAAAATTGCATCCATTCTTTCTGCAACTGCTTCATAAAGAGCTTTTATTCCTTGAAGCTGTTCTTGATCATATTGCTGTTGATCGCTTAAAAGCTTAATTGCCAACCTTCGAAGTAAAATCGTGACACCGTTATAGACAAAACTCTTCTTGTCTATGCCTTCAATGAGATCGTTGATATTGCTAAGCGTCTCTGTAAACTGGCTAAAATCCATTTTTTGAGAAAGAGAGCTATTAATTCTATAAAGGACAGCAGCTTTTTTAAGGGAATTCATCGCCAATTCATGTTGCCTAATTGCTTCATCCTTATCTAAAGCAGTTACTTGATCACTTACATCTGATTCAGCCTCATCTAAATCTGGCACTGACAGCTTATATTTTGTGATGGCATTAAATCCATCTTCTGTGATCAGAATTTTTTGTCTTTCAAAAAAACTGATAGAATTCTCTAACCTAACAAGTACTTGTGAAAGAGAGATCTTTGGTCGATCCAAAACATGAAAAATCTCTTTGACACATCTTTGATAATATTTATGAACGATGATAGAAACAACTTCTGAGAATTCTTCTTCAGGATAATATTTTTCATTCCTTAATATATCTAAGATGAGCTCAAGATTTCCAAGGCTAAAATGAGATGATTGATTGATTAAAAACAGTTTGCGCGGCTCCCCTAAAAGTTTTTCCTTTAAACTAGAAATTTCTTCAGCGTCTAACTTTATTAAAGGAGATTTTTCATCTTTTTGTGGTGCGCCTTCAAGAGATTGTCCTCTCTTTTCTTCGACAAAACGGCCCAGACAACCTAAAAGTGTCTTATGGTCAAAAATGGTCAAAAAAATAACAACTCTCTCATCGATCGGGATTTTTTCAAGACCAGCTGCAAAATTTTTGTAAAAGTTTTGTGCACATTGATCTGCAAAACGAGATGACCGATTTGGATCATTTTTATCTACTTGAATTGTTTGCAAGGTTTCTTCAATACTTTTAGCAAAAAGACTCGAAGCATCAAGAGTCTCCGGCTTTTGACCAAAAACCTGTTGAGCTGCCTGATCTATTCTCACAGGGATAGAGTCTGGCTCTGGTTGATCTAACCATTCAGCCATAAATCTGATGGCCGCAAATCCCCCAATTCCAAGTAATGGAAACGTAACTACAGTTGCAACAGCTGTGGCAAAAAGAGTAACCGCAACACTTTTCCAGCTAAGCTTTGAAAAGTGTTCTAGAGTATTATGGTTTGTTCTAGGATCAAAGTAAGAAAATATTTCCATATATTTAACTTTATATTATATATTATTCTTTAAAAGTTTATTATACAATTAATAGAATTAATATTCTATAAAAAATCTATTAAATTATGTCTTTTTTGAAAAAGACTTAAAAAACAAAATGGCCAAAGCCGCCAAAGAAAAAGCTGTCACTACAATCGCTACCGGAATTACGGAATGGGTTGTAAAATGAATAGCTTCCCTTCCTAAAAAATTAATGGCAGAGCCTAAATGCTCTGCCATCATGCTTTTTCCAACTTCTACGACGCTAGCTAAATTAAAATAAATTGTCATTATAACCTCTTATTAAAAGCTATATAATACACAGTTTTCTCGTAAAAGTCGACAGATTAAAGGGTTTAATCTTTTTTTAATTTTTCTACTTTAGATTGCCCTGAACTTTTGCTTGCTGGAAAGCCTCTTGGTATCTCAACTGGCCAACCAGTAAATTGTAGCTTTGCTTTTGGCTTATCAAAATAACGATCACAAGCAACTGCTGTAATTTTTAGAGCAACGGCTACCGCTACAATTGCAAAAACAGCTTGCGCTAAAACAGGGTGCGTAACTGCAAAAGCTGTGACTTCACGCCCAATCAATGACGCATAATGCGAGCCTTGTTCGACCACCTGACTCATATAGGGTTCGACTGTTGCAGCAAAATCAACCATTTTTCCGCCTACAAATCTGCCAAAGTCAGTGGCATTTTCCATAGCACATACATATAATTCATTAAAACTAACACAAGGATCCATAATTAACCTCCATTTAAAATTTAACTATTAATTAATAACTTGTTATATACTAATTAAAATTATAATGCAACTATTTTATTAAAAAATTAATTAATAAAACTTTTTATTGAAGAAAATTAATGAAATCACCTATTCTTTGCTCCATGAAAGATTTACTTAAGAAAATTATTCTTTTTTGCGCGTTTGTGCCCTCTTCATTGATTTTTTTGACAAATGTTTATAAAGAAATTGCCTATCGCTTTTGTTTAAGCAATATCTGCTACGAAAAGACGAATTTCAGACCAAAAGAGTTCATTTCTCCATCTCCTAATGAAGAAGTTCTCGCCATTTTAAACCAAAAATTTCATTATCTTGGACAAGGCAACCAATCCTATGCGTTTGAAAGTGAAGATTCTAAATATGTGCTAAAATTCTTCAAGTTTGGCCATTTAAAACCGTTTAGTTTACCGATTCCCTTTTTACAAGAGCACTTTAAGGCAAAAGCAAAAAGCCAAGAAAAGCGTTTTTTAAAGGTTTTTGAAGGTTACAAAATCGCTTATACAGAAGACCCTGAAAATAGCGCTCTTCTATTTATTCATCTAAATAAGAGAGATCATTTAAAAAAAGAGCTTTTTTTAAGAGATCGATTTGGAATTGCACATACGATCAACTTAAACGATGTCGCTTTCGTCCTCCAGGAAAAAGTGATTCCTACTAAGGAGGTTTTCAAACAGCTTTTTAAACAACAAGATATCGAAGGGGTAAAGCGAAGAATTGGTCAGCTTTTTGACCTTTACATCGCGCAGTATAAAAAAGGGCTGTATGATCGCGATCACAACTTAATGTATAACACAGGATTTAAAGGAAAAAAAGCGATTCGCTTAGATGTCGGTAAATTGAGGAAAGAGCCCTTCTTTAAAGAACCTGCGAATTATCGAAAAGATTTGGAAAAAATTGCCTTTGAACGCATTCTCAGATGGGTAAAAAAGTATTATCCAGATTATGAAAATGAAATTACTCTCACTCTTATGGATCTATTAGCTAATGTACAATAAAACTATTTTAGTGACAGGAGGGGCTGGCTACATCGGATCTCATGTCAATCAAATGCTAAACCAGACAGGTTACAAAACGATTGTTTTAGATAACTTGACAAGAGGCAATGGGCAAGCTGTGACAGCTGGCACTTTTATCGAGGGAAGCCTCTCAGATGAAAAATTACTCTCTCACATTTTTACAAGCAGCAAAATTGATGCTGTCATGCACTTTGCAGCTTTTATCGATGTCGGAGAATCTATTGTAAACCCTGGTAAATATTACGAGAATAATGTAAGCGAGACACTGGCTTTATTAGAAGCAATGCAAAAACATCTGGTAAAATATTTTATTTTTTCATCAACAGCTGCAATTTTTGGTCTTCCGCAAGAAAAAACAATCAGCGAAAATCACCCGAAATGCCCCATCAACCCTTATGGCAAATCAAAACTCATGGTAGAAACAATTTTATCTGACTTTGACTTGGCCTATCAGATGAGATCATGCTCTTTGCGCTATTTTAATGCCGCAGGAGGCGATCCGGAGGGGCTGATCAAATCTTATGAAAAAAAAGAATCTAACCTGATCCCTTTAATCTTGAAAAGTTTAAAAAATTCCTCTCAAGTGATCACAATTTATGGCACTGATTATGAGACAAAAGATGGCACATGCATTAGAGATTACATTCATGTGCACGATTTAGCGTCAGCCCATATTTTAAGCATGGAAAAATTATTTGAGTGTGAGAAGTCGATGCAATACAACCTTGGCAATGGAAATGGATTTAGTGTACGCGATGTGATCTTGGCTGCAGAACAAGTGACTGGCTTAAAAGTAAATGTCAGAGAAGGAAAAAGACGCGCAGGCGATCCTCCCATATTAGTCGCAAATGCTAAAAAAGCGCAAAAAGAGCTTGGCTGGCACCCAAAATACCAAAAACTTGAACAAATGATCGCCCATGCGTGGAAAGCTATATGCTAAAAATTTTCATTTAGCTATACTGTGGATGCAATTAAATCAGCTAGGGTTATAACCTTCGCTTTTGTTTTTAACAAAGAGAAGCGGCAAGGAGAACACAGAGGCTAAAGAGAAACAAACTAGCTGTAACTTATCTAAAAAAGCTTTTCTAAGAAATTCTTAGAAGCGATGGCACCGATTGGCCGATCGTAGAGGAAGAGGGTTGAGCAAACTCATTATAAATAAATGCCTCTTCCTTTTAGAGCCTGTTTTCAAATTGAAGCGGTCTCTGGAATCTTAGTGAAAGCTCTCGCGGATGGGAAATCGCAAGCAGGTCCATATTTTTAATATGGACCTGGTTGCGATTTCCCATCCGCGAGGCTTTGACAAGAGTCCAGAGGCCACTTGAATTTGAAAACAGGCTCTTAGATCGGCCAATCTAAGGATAGGCATTGGTCCCTTCTCAGTGGCCTCTGTGGTCTCTTTGCCGCTTCTCTGTGTTAAAAAAATAAAAGCGAAGACTAGAGACACTTAAGAGATTTAATTGCACCCTAAAACTAAAAAGCTTAAAACTATGTCTGAATATCAAGTTCTTGCGCGTAAATATCGCCCTCAAACGTTTGCTGAAGTTTTAGGGCAAAACGCTACTGTCACAATTTTAAAAAATGCGATCAAACAGAACCGCTTAGCTCATGGATACCTTTTTTGCGGCTCAAGGGGAACTGGAAAAACAACACTTGCACGTGTCTTTGCAAAAGCTTTAAATTGCTTAAATCCCACTGCAGATTTTGAACCTTGTAACAACTGTTCTAGTTGCTCTGAAATTACGCTTGGCTGTTCGTTAGATGTGATGGAAATTGATGGGGCCTCTCATCGCGGGATTGATGATATCCGAGAGATCAATCAAAATGTTGGATATAGACCGACCTCTTCCAAATATAAAATTTATATCATTGACGAAGTTCATATGTTGACAAAAGAGGCATTTAATGCACTTTTAAAGACTTTGGAAGAGCCGCCTGCACAAGTCAAATTCTTTTTTGCAACAACAGAGCCGCATAAAGTCCTTCCCACAATTTTAAGTCGCTGTCAACGCTTTAATTTAAATCGCATTGCGACAGAAGAGATCGTCTTAAAATTGCAGCGGATCGCAAAAGAGTTAACTATTTCCATTCATGAAGATGCTATAAGGCTAATTGCCATGAAAGCAGATGGCGGCTTAAGAGATGCAGAATCACTTCTTGATCAAATTATTGCCTTTAATGAGGGCGAGATCAGCGAACAAACCGTGTCAGATATTCTTGGGATGATGCCAAAAGAAGCATTTTTCAAATTAGATACCGCAGGAAAAGAGGGCAATCTCGCTTTTGCCTTTGAACTTGCACACCGAGTATTTTCCGAAGGAAAAGATATCTTGCATTTTGTAGAAAGCTTAAATGAGCATATACGTAAACTCTTAATGATCAAGCTTGTAGGAAAACATGCTCCCTTTTTAAATCTACTCGAATCAGAAAAAGATGCCTATGAAGCCTCCTCCAAGCTCTATTCTGAAGAGCAGTGCATCACAATTCTTGAATTCTTAGGTGAAGCGCAAAATCAAATCCGTTACATGACATCCCCAAAATATGGCTTGGAAGCACTTTTAATCCGTATTATAAAGACGCATCAGCGCATTGCAATGGATCTTCTTGTCAAACGGCTAATAGAACTTGAAAAAAGAGTGGAAAGCACTCAAAACCTGAGTAAGGAAATAGCTCCGGCTATTTTCGAGGAAAAAAAGCTATCAGTTACAAGACAAGAATCTGAATATCAAGGAAATAAACCCAAAATTCAGGTTCAAAAACAACTACCTCCTGAAAAAGAACAGAAACCATCACTCACAGAAGATCCGACGCCAACAGCTGCAGATCTTGGGATTAAAGTAAAAAAGCCAGAAGCTGAACAGTCCCTAAAAGCAGCAGCCCCTATTTTACCAAAAAGTCATCAATATGATACACTCCTTCAATTTGCAGCAGTCGAATTAGAAGGCACAATCAAAAAACAATAGGAAAAGATATGGGAACCGGATTTTCAAAGAAAAAAAAAGAAGCTAAATTAATGCAGGAACAGTTTGGGAAAATGCAGCAAAAGATGCAAGCTCAAGAATTCACAGGAACTGCGGGAAATGGCTTGGTTACGCTCACGATATCTGGTGAGCATGAAATTAAAAAAATCAGCATCAAAAAAGAGTGCGTTGATCCAGAGGACATCCAAGGCTTAGAAGACTTAATCAAAGTCGCTTTCAACGACGCTACAGGTAAACTGAATAAATCGATGGAAGGGACGAACTTTCCAGGTCTTGGATCATTTGGACTCTAAGAGCTTGTTTTCAAATTGAAGCGGTCTCTGGAATCTTAGTGAAAGCTCTCGCGGATGGATAAATCGCAGCCAGGTCCATATTTTGATATGGACCTGGCTGCGATTTATCCATCCCCGAGGCTTTGACGAGAGTCCAGAGGCCACTTGAATTTGAAAACAGGCTCTAAACATTGTAGAAAATGTCGTTCGGGAAATGAAGCCTATACTCTTCATGGATTAAATCGAGAATCTCTTGCGCTGTGCTTAAAAGCAGCGCCTTTTCAGCAAGCTTTTTAGCATAGATGATGCTTGTGTGACGGATCGTATTTTTTATCTCTGGGATGTATCTAGCAGCTATTGAAAGCTCATGCACACCAAGACCTAAAAGTAGTGCTGTAAACCGTGGATCAGCAGCAATTTCCCCGCATACACTGACGGGAATGCAATGTTTATTTGCCTCATGCACAATCAGTTTGATGAGGCGAATCACCCCGGGATGAGTCGGGGCATAAAGTCCGCTCAGCAGATGATTTCCACGATCCACAGCTAACGCATATTGGATTAAATCATTTGTTCCAATCGCCATAAAATCGCACTCTTTTGCAAGCAGATCACAAATCAGTGCAGCAGAGGGCACTTCTATCATACAGCCGATACGGATTCTTGAAGGAATAGCGTCATATTGTTTGACAAGTTCCTCTTGAACTTGATGAATCACGCCTTTAACCTCTAAAAGCTCTTGTAAACTTGAAATCATCGGAAACATGATGCTGACATTGCCATCAACTGATGCCCTAAGGATTGCCCTTAGCTGAGCCTTAAATAAGCCGCTTTCTTTTAATAAAAACCGGATTGCACGGCAACCAAGATAGGGATTACTCTCAGGAGCAATCAGCTCGTTTCCTAAAAATTTATCACCACCCACATCAAATGTCCTAATGACAATTGGCCGTCCAGCCATTTGTTTGACAACACTGCTATAGAGTGCAAATTGATCTTCTTCTGATGGAAAATTTCTCTCTGATGGAAAAGCAAATTCTGAACGAAAAAGACCAACACCATGCCCGCCAAAACGATGAAGCATCTCAATTTCAGCTAGCGACTCAACGTTTGCTGAAAGACCTATTTTATATCCATCATAGGTTTCTGGGGGCAGGTTTTGCATTTTCCGAAGTGTGATTCGATGCGCATCGAGTTCTTCTTTTAATGCTTGATAAAGAGCTAACGTCTCATCATCTGGATTGACAATAATCTCCCCTGTCCTACCATCTAAAATAACAGAAGAGTCTTTAAAAGACTCTATAGGTTCATATTCAATGCTTGTGACATAAGGAATGCCTTTTGCTTTTGCAACAATCGCAGCATGGGATGTGCTCCCGCCAAAATGGCTGACAAAAGCCAATACACAAGAATGATTTGCCTCAGCGATATCAGCAGTTGTCAGCTCTTTTGCAAATACAATCGATTCAGGAGGAACATCGCTTAAAGAGACTGTTGATTTCTCTAATAAATAGCTAAGGACCCGTTTTGCAATATCTTGAATATCTTTAAAGCGCTCTTGAAAAAGGGGATCTGTGATCATTTCAAATCTTTTTTGAAACCGATCGATTGTCTCTTGAAAGATGCTCTCAGCGTTTGATGCACGCGAGCGGATTTCATCTTCTATATCTTCTGTAAGTAAAGGGTCTTGCATCATCTGCAATTCAGCATCAAGAATTTGCACACCCTCTACAACATGTTCTTTTCCAAGCTCTTTTTTTAAACAGATAATATCATCTCTTGCCTTTGCAAGGGCCTCGCGATAACGCAAGACTTCCTTTTCGACGTTTTCTTTTTCTATGGCATAGTGGGGAATATTATTTTCTGTCAGGTGAAAAAAAAAGGGCTTTCCTATTGCAATTCCTCTGCAAATAGGCAGTCCCTTTAACCGGATTTCCTCTTTAATAAGTCTCATTTTTTAAGCTTCTCCAAATCGACTATTAAATCCTTCAACTAATTTATTCATGGTCTCTCTTGCATCTACTCCCTCTACGCCGATGATGATTGTAGAATTTTTCCTAAGTGCGAGCATCAAAATGCTTAAAATGCTTTTAGCATTGATTGTCACATTTTTATAAGTAAATGTCACATTGCTTCTACAGTCTTGCAAAATTTTCACAATGAGCGTGGCGGGCCTTGTGTGCAACCCCAAAGCATTTTTAACCTTCACACGACAAGTCAGTTTCATGAATCAGTGCTCCTTTAATTGCCTAGTATATTGTCTTTTACCAAGAATTTTTTCCAGTAATTTTCCATTAAATTCTTTAGCAGAATTATATCCCATTCCTTTTAGACGATGATTTAGAGCAATTGTTTCAAGGAGTAAAACAACATCACGTCCAGGTTTTACGGGTAAAATATGCTCAGGAATTTTAACGCCTAAAATATCATTGTAGCGATCTTCTAGGCCAAAACGGTCATAAATGTGCTCATCGTCCCATTGCTCTAATTTGACAATAATATCAATGCTCTTACTGTCGCGCACACAGACTGCACCATAAAGGTTTGCGACGTTAATGATCCCAATTCCGCGGATCTCCATATGATGTTTTGTCAGTTCAGCTCCGGATCCTTCGAGATAATATCCCTCTCTTTTTTTCACGCGGACAACATCGTCTGAAATCAAGCGATGTCCCCTTTCAATAAGGCCAAGAGCTGCTTCACTTTTTCCAACGGATGAATCCCCCGTAATTAACACACCCACCCCGAAGACTTCGACTAATGTGCCATGGTAAGTAATTGTCAGCGCAAAATCCTCATGCAATAACATCGTCAGTTTGCTGAGCAAATTCATTGTAATCATGCTCGCTAGAAAAAGAGGCATTTTCTTTTTCTCGCATAACGTGACAAGTTCTTTTGGAGGTTTATAGCCTCTTGCAATAATGACAGCTGGTGTTTTACTTGTTAAAAGATCGTCAAGACGCTCCAACCTGACGGGTGGAGATAAATCGCGCAAATACTCAATCTCCACCTTGCCAAAAATGAGGATGCGCTTTAAAGCATGACTCTTTAAATAGCCGGTGAGCCCAAGACCTGGGCGATGAGCTTCTGGCACTTTAATGGCTCGTCTGATCCCGCTTTTTCCTGCGATGATCTCAAGCCCTAAGCGTTTGCCGTGACGTTTATATAAATCTTCAACTAAATACATAATGTTTTAAATTAAAGCTTTAGAATTTAACATGTTTTAACCGATTGCCTCAAGATAAAATGTCAGCCAATCTGAAAAAGTTGGAAAAGCCATCGCTTCTCTACTCGGATCCTTATTTTTCACATCAGAAATGGTATTTGTGTTTCCAGAATAATATACATTTCCCATCTCATCTTCTGGATACCACTCTTTAAAAAAGCATTGATAAAAAGGCATCCCAAAAGATTCATAAAAGGGAATCAGTGATTTTGGATTAACCATTGTCCCTTCCTCACTACTAATTTCTTTATCTTCTAGATCTTTTTGAAATTTATCGTAGTAGTCTTTCATCAAGTGTGACCGAAAAATTCCTGTGCAATCTGTTGTTTTACAAAGGCCATTATGCACTTCTAGAAAAGCAAGATAATCTTTTGGAAAAATAACATCTGGGAAATCTGCCTGTAATTGCAAAAGATCTGATTCTAATGCGGGCGGATATCCCTTAAAAAAACCATTGTCCTTTTTTAAACAATAGACAAGGTGCGCTTCAAATGGATCATCAAATTTTTGCTGGACCAAAAAAATCTGAATGTCCTCAATAAAACTGAAAAATTCAACGATAAATTCGTGTAAATAAGGATGATAGGGAAGCTTTTTTATCCAAAAATCCCTTGTAAATTCTACCCTATCCTTCACGGTTAGACGCGCAAGCTCAAACCAACCGCGCGGCAGCAGCGGCACTTTGGCATGAATTAATGGCCACTCGATATCCGGCGCTTCATTTAAGGCAATTACCAGATGATAATGGCTGTTTGGGAAATCTCCTAAAGATTCACTATAAAATTTTTTAATATGATCGCTCATAGAGTCGAAATCTCCTATCATTTAAGCTTGTATCAAATTATCTCTTTTCTTAAGAGAAAAAAGATCATCTCCACAAAAATATTATTAATTGTTATAATATAATTATCGTGTAAATCTTTGTTCTAACTAAAATTTAATAAAGGTTTTTTATGAGTACACCAATTAACAATTCTGACCAACTATTTGAACTATATTCCCAATATAAAAGTCAAATAGATAGTGGCGAAGCAGAAATCCTCATTGATCAAAAAACACACAATGCCGAGGTTATTGAAAAAAAAACGGACGAAAAATCCCTGGATATCTTTCAAAAAATTGAAATTTGGTTTCGTACCACCCTTCGTTTAGATCGAAAAATCGAAAAAGAACTCGTCAAAATGATGGATAAAGAATTTAAGGCGATGGAGAAAGAGACAGAGGAATTATCTAAGAGAGTTACAAAAGGAGTTGAAGATGAGGGTTTAAGTGCAGAGATCGACGCAAAAGTCACAGCTACTTTAGAGAAGCTAGAAGAGCATAAAAAAAAGTTACCCTCACTCAAAGAAAAATATGCCAAACCTTGGGAAGATATTACAAAAAAATCAAGTAGCTTAGTAGCTTATGGAAACCTGATTGCAAAAAGAAGTCTTATCAAAGCCGCAAAAACTCCACAAGAAAGAATTACAGCAATCAATAATTTTTTGCTCAAAGAAATGCTGCAAAACAGTCCCATTCTTCCACGAGATGAAGCTCTCCATAAAAAACTTATAGAAGACAATCAAGCTTTAAATCTTGACGAACTCTTAAGTGCAAATGAAAAAGACCTGCATGATAACATCGAATCAGAACTAAATGGCCTTGAAAAAGTCTTTTCAGAGCTTTTAGAAAAACCCCTTAGTGAGGTCCACAATTCCTTAAAAGGCCTTAAAGAAAAGATTGCATTCCTTAAAAGTAGCGATCCCCTAAAAGCTGAATACGAAGCTAAAATGAAAGAATTTGAAGAGCGCTTTAATTCAATTGATTCTATGGCCATACTGAATGCAAAAAAATTTGTTGAGGGGTGGGATAGTGAAAAAAAGATCTTAGAAAAAGACCCTGTCGATATAGGTATGCTGGGACTTTTTCTATTTGACGCCAATCAAGTCTTTGCCTCCCCTCTTGGGGCCACAGTGCAAGAAAAACTGGGCGGAGAATTAGCTAATACACTTCAATCAGTCCAAGATAGACTCTCTCAAGCAAAAAAAAGTGTTACTGAGACTATGGAGAAAAACAATAACACAATTAACACATTAGAAAAAGCAACTGAATCGATGCAAAAAATGGTCGATCTCAGTAAAAAAAGTGGACAAGAACAGCTTCAAAAATTAGGTTATGAAACTCCTAAATCGTTTCAGGAAATAGAAAAACTATTAACTGAAAAAGAAAATACTGTCAGTGATCTGAAAACAAAATCAGATCAACTACAAAAGGCATTGCAAGAGATAGAGCAAGAAAGAGAAAATTTCGAAAAGCTCAAACAAAAAACCGTTGAAGATTACATGAAAGAAGATAAAACCCTTCAAAGCTTAAAACAAAGTGAAAGAAAAGATGAAGCTTTGGTTACAGGACGCGAACGATCATTAATACATAGCTTTAATATAAAATACAAAACCTATCAACAAAGAATTAGTCAAATTCAACAAGAAATTGAACGGCACAAAATCAATAGAGATCCAGAAACAATCTCATTTGAGGAATTATCAACTCTTTACAATGTTGAAGAACAAATTTTAAAAAAACAAACAGAAGAAGCAAAAAAAGAAACAGCCCAAGGAGGCCAAAAAAACTTTCTCTGAAGGATTCTTTAAGTTGGCTAGTCAGGTCAAAAAAAATAGACAAAATGCCCCATTATTAAAAGTTGCAATTGAAAAAAGAGATGAAATGCGAAACGATCATACATCGAAACAAATCATGGTCAGAGCCTCTATTGATAAAATGGAAAAAAACCGCCCTCAACGTCTAGAAGAGGTAAAGATACGAAGAGAAGATGCAAAACAGCAATATGAAATGGCAAATAAACAAACAGAAGAGTTTAAAAAAGCTGTAAAAGAATTTAAAAACGCAGAAGAGGCTGAAAAGACAATCTCCTTTAATGAAAAAATGAGCGCCCAGGCCAAATCAAAAAATGAAGAGCTCCAAAGAACAGCTGACCAGCAATCCGCTGCTCTAGAAAAGCTAGAAAAGCTTAAGCTTACTTAATTTATCATCAATTTTATCTTGCCGCGATCAGCGATCCTGCTTATCCTGTTAATAATCAAATAAACAAAGACTTTATGGATGTCACACACCCTCTACATAGTTATCAACTGTTTTGACAATTTCTTTAAAGAGCATCCCGCCCTTTTATATGGGCTTGCGATGCTGATTGGTTTTTATGGGGGTTTAAGTCAAAATCCAATCCTTATTCTGCCTATTTGCTGTCTTCTACTCTCAAAAAGACGCGCTATTTTAGTTGTTCCTTTAATCTTGGCGAGCGCTTTTTTTATCAATAGCCGTGTTGCACTCCCTCATTTAACTGAAGAGGGGTTACAAGGAACTGCCCATTTTACTATCTCTTCAGTCGCTTTAAAAAGTACCCATTTTGGAAAACAGTGGGTCTACAAAGGTCATATTCGCTCACTTTTCCCTTATTCTACCGTTAAAAATGTTCCAGTTTCCATTTCTATCCCTCTGAGAGGGGACATTTTGCGTCCACCTGCCGATCAAGATTACCTTATTGAAGGGACGTTAAAAAAAAGCAACAACCGCTATCTTTTTACTTTGGAAAAAAACCAACCTTGGAGGGCAGTTAAACACTCTTTTAACATCAATGAATATCGTTATATGGCTAAAAAATATGTCAAAAACCTCATCGATCAAAAAATTGCAGATAAAGAAAGTGCGACACTTTTATCAGGGATTGCAACGGGGGAATTTGATGATCGCCTCATGTCATTTCATTTCTCAAGATTTGGCTTGCAACACATCATGGCAATCTCTGGTTTTCATTTTGCCATTTTAGCAGGTTTTTTAAGCGTTTTTTTGCAGATGCTCCTCTCTACAAAAAAAAGCAATCATCACGTAGATCATTTTACTTTTGTTCTATTTTCTTTTTTTAGGATTTACACCTTCAATTTTGCGCGCGTGGCTGATGATTTCCATCCCACTTTTTGGATTGTTGACAAAAAAATCAAGTCAATCGATGAATTCTCTTGGGATTGCCCTAATCGCATGTTTATTGATTGATCCCCTTGTAATCGATCACCTTGG
>Ga0207006_1069_pt1 | contig 22915 bp, 15 predicted proteins | sample Alteio_BWMinCont_84_FD_153497 | JGI IMG/M metagenome (GOLD analysis project Ga0207006, IMG submission 153497) | Enriched cells from forest soil in Barre Woods Harvard Forest LTER site, Petersham, Massachusetts, United States -... | ecosystem: Environmental > Terrestrial > Soil > Temperate forest >...
GGAGTGTTATATCATTTCATTAAAGCGCGTAACCTACTTCCCCATGCTGGCTGCTATCCAACCCTTCCTGTTCGTCTTCCTCGCTGGTGGTTAATTTTATTATTACCCGTATTGTGGTTTGAGAATCAGGTTGAAGAACCACTAGGTCCTATCTTCGGAAATTTTTGTAGTAATGATAATGCGTATATAGCAACATACTTCTTCAGTGACTATATCTCTACGGACCAGCTCCATACCATATTTCTAGCATTACCATTAGAGTTACTTCAGTTATTAATAATAGCTTCCATTGCCGTTGCATGGCATCGTCTCCTCTTACGTAATGAAAGCATCACTACGAATCGCTACTTACGTCTTGATCATGTGGTTCTTACATATTTCCTGCTTGTCGCATTTTTAGAGTTTTTCTATGAGCTTCCAAGTTTTTTTGCATTATTAGGTTATAATAAAATAGCTACTATTGCAGATGAATCAGCACTCACCCTTCTACGCTTGTTTGCTCTTATTGCTTTGATTTCAGGAATAGTGATGATCTATATTCTAACCCGCATTGAAATAATACTACCCGCCAAAGCATTAGAGCTTAAGGATATTACTATTAAAATAGTAAGGAAAAAAACCTATGGAAGCTTTTGGAGAATTTTTACAGCGAGTACTTTATGTTATCTTCCAAGTCTCATCATTTATCGTATGTTTAAAACAGGTTGCCATGACAGTGAGATACAAAAAATGCTGCTTGTAGCAGTGGCATATTTGCTTTATATCCTGACATTGCCTGTCTACCTAACCTACCTCTCTATCGTCTACCGGCATTTTTTTGAGCCTGAAAAACTTAGCTAATAGATCCCACCATCTTGTAAATATTAAAACGGTTCCTATATACCAATAGGAACCGTTTTTATTTAAAAAGAGGACAATTGATTATGGCAAAAAAAGAAGCGACAGCACAAAAAGAAACCCGTAAATTTGACGCAGAAGTTGGCAAGATCCTCCAACTGATGATTCATTCGCTCTATACCAACAAGGATATTTTCCTGCGTGAGCTTATCTCCAATAGCTCGGATGCATCCGATAAACTCCGCTATCTCTCGGTGACGGATAACAGCCTGATGACGGATGATCACGAGCTTAAAATCACCATTTCCGTCGATCCCGGCAAGCGCCATCTCACCATTACTGATAATGGGATCGGGATGAACAAACAGGACTTAATCGATCATTTAGGAACAATAGCTCGTTCAGGTACGGAGTCATTTTTGACCCAGTTGACGGGGGATAATAAAAAAGATCTACAGCTGATCGGCCAATTCGGCGTTGGCTTTTATTCCAGCTTCATGGTCGCGGAAGAAGTCTCGGTCACCAGCCGCAAAGCCGGGGAAGATAAGGCCTATATCTGGACATCAACCGGCAACGGTGAATTTACGATTGAAGAAGCAAAAGAGCAAGCGCCACGCGGTACATCCATCACCCTGACCTTGCGCGAAGATGCGCTCGAATATCTCGACCGTTTCCGCATCAAACACATTATCTCAACCTATTCCGACCATATCGCCATCCCGATTTCCTTTATCGATGAAGAAGGCAAAAGCGAGGTCCTCAACAGCGCATCGGCCTTATGGACGCGCCAAAAATCCGATATTTCCCCTGAACAATATCAGGAATTCTACCACCATGTCGCCCATTCACCGGATGAGCCCTGGATGATCCTGCATAATAAGAACGAAGGCGCAATTGAATATACCAACCTGTTATTTATCCCCTCGAAAAAGCCGTTTGATCTTTTCCATCCAGACCGCAAAGCGCGGGTGAAACTCTATGTCAAACGCGTCTATATCACCGATGAAGGCGTCGAGCTCGTTCCAGCCTATATGCGTTTCCTGCGCGGGATTATCGATTCGGAAGACCTGCCGCTTAATATCAGCCGCGAAACATTGCAGCATAACCAGATGATTGAGAAAATCCGCAAATCCGTGGTCAAACGTGTCATTGCCGATTTGAAAAAACGTGCTGAGAAAGATCCGGCCTCCTATCAAGAATTCTGGGATAATTTTGGCGCCGTCCTCAAAGAAGGGCTGTGCGAAGGCATGGAAAGCCGCGAACCGCTGCTGGAAGTCTGCCGCTTTTACAGTGCCTTACATAATAAATTTATCAGCCTGGATGAGTATATTGCCAACCGGAAGGAAGGTCAGGAAAACATTTTCTACCTGACCGGTGATGATGTCGAAAAACTAAAAACCAGCCCGCAGCTTGAGGGCTTTATCACCCGTGGGATTGACGTGTTATTGCTTACCGATACCGTCGATGACTTCTGGGTCAATGTCGCGCATCTCTATAAGGATATCGAGTTTAAATCAGTGACCCGCAGCGGTATCGATCTCGATAAAATTGCTGAAGGCACGACAGAAGATAAAAAAGAGGAGCAAAAAGATCCGGCGAGTGATAAAGAACTCGATACGCTGATTGCCTTCTTCAAAACCACCTTGCAGGGCCAGATATCCGATGTCCGCCTCTCCGGAAAACTTACTGACAGCCCGGTATGCCTGGCCGTCAATGAAGGTGCGATGGATATCCGTATGGAACGTTTCCTCATCGACCAGAAGCAACTGGCCAGCCGCTCGCAGAAGATCATGGAGCTGAACCCGAAACATCCGATCATTACCTCGCTTGCGCATGAGATCGCCAGTCATGGCAGCACGGAATCATCTCAAGATGTGGTGCGCGTGTTATTTGATCAGGCATGCATTATTGAAGGCGAACCGATCACTGACGCCAGCGCCTTTTCGAAACGGCTCAGCAGCTTTATTGCAAAGGCGATCGCCGCGTAATACGGCTCTTCTCCTGTGATGAAAAAATGGTGAGAATTTGTTATAATATTGTCACAATATTAATATATTCTTAACCTATGTCTATCATCACAGGAGATTCTATTCAATGGGTGAAACGTTTACTATTTATCTTGGTAATTTTCTCTATTTCTTTGAAAACTCCGATCATTGGCCCTATTTTGCCGGGGTCGGAGTGGCTATTATGATTATCCTCGCTGCGAGAGAATAATTAGTTTTTTATTGCTGGAATTTTGATCCAACTTGTATTATCGTTCATGTGTACAAAAATCATTCGCAGGGTCATATGCAACATCATCACAAAATACAGACTGGTGAAACACTCACTTCCCTACCGCAAATAACGTTCACCGCTTCACGCCGGGAAATACTGGATTACTTCGATAACGGCTGGAACTTGACCGAGCTGTTATTCAGCGGACTGACCAGCGATGCAGCCTATTACCGCCGCCCCTACCACCAGCTCCGCCATCCAATGATATTTTATTACGGCCATCCCGCCACACTTTATATCAATAAATTGCGGGTAGCCGGGTTGGTTGATAAGCCCCTTAATCCTGAGCTTGAAATAGTTTTTGAAACCGGTGTCGATGAAATGCGCTGGGATGATCTCCATGAGGGCGAGCAGGATCTTTGGCCGTCTATCGAAGCCGTCCGTAGCTATCGGGCCGAAGTCTACCAGATCGTCCGTGAAATCATCCTGACCCATCCGCTCCTTGATCAGCCCGTTAACCAGGATAGCCCGATGTGGGCCTTGTTCATGGGATTCGAGCATGAGCGTATCCATCTCGAAACATCAAGCGTCCTGATGCGGGAATTACCGATTGGCGATGTGAAAAGACCGGAAGAATGGCCTGGCTATCCTAAACTTTCAGATCATGCAGGCGCTGCCGATAACACATGGATTACTGTTGATAAATCAAAGATCATACTGGGTAAACCGGCCGATTACCCCACCTTTGGCTGGGATAATGAATACGGCCACGAAACGCGGCAGGTACGCTCATTCTCCGCCACATCGATGCTGATCTCCAACCATGAATTTTATCAATTTGTCACATCCGGCGGTTATACGACCGAGCGTTACTGGTCCGTTGACGGTTGGGGCTGGCGTAGTTTCCGTAATAATAAAGCCCCGATTTTCTGGGTAGCAACAGGCCCTGCTGGCCTTCATCACTATAAGCTGCGCACTATTTTCGATATTCTCCCGATGCAGTGGGACTGGCCGTCCTGTGTCAATTACCATGAGGCGAAAGCTTATGCCGCCTGGCGATCGGAACAGGATAACAGCAGTATCCCCTATCGCCTGCTCACCGAAGCGGAACATTCCATTATCCGTCAGCATGGCGATCAACACGCCAATCTCGGGCTGATGATCGGCAGTGAACGGTCAGTCCATGACCAGCCTGCCAATAAAGCCGGATTTTACGATGCGGCCGGCAATGTCTGGCAATGGTGCGAGGATCATTTCCATCCACTAGAAGGTGCCAAACCCCATCCTTATTATGATGATTTCAGCGTTCCCTGCTATGATGGCGAGCATCAGATGATGTTAGGCGGCTCCTTTATCAGCACTGGGGACGAAGCCAGCCCCTATGCCCGCTTCCATTTCCGCCCGCATTTTTTCCAGCATGCCGGATTCAGGCTGGCACGCAGCAATGACGGCAACCCCGCCGGAGATCCTCATTATATCCAACGCAGCGGCACCTATGAAACAAGGGATATGCTCGATAAATACCTGCTGATGCATTTTGGTGAAAATTCAGAGATTTATGATAAAAATATCACCCAAACTCTCTCTATGCCTGACGTCGTCAATCTGCCGGTTATCTGTGCCGAATTAGTCACCAAATACGCATCTGCACATAAGATAGCCCTCGATCTTGGCTGTGCTGTCGGACGCAGCAGCTTCGCGTTGGCAAAATCGTTTGAACAGGTCATAGGCATTGATTACAGCTTCGAATTTATCCGCGCGGCCAACACCCTCACCTCGCAAGGGCGGATGAGCTATTTCCGTCGCGATCAAGGCAATGACGGCATGATGCTGACCGCCACTATCGATCCCACCATCGACCGCAAACGCCTCACCTTCCAGCAGGGCGATGCCTGCCATCTGCCTGAAGAGCTAGGCAGCTTTGATGCGGTATTACTCGCCAACGTCCTCTGCCGCCTGCCGGAACCTGCCCTATGCCTGCAACGCTTAAGCAACCTGGTCAATCCGGATGGAGTCGTGGTCATGACGACACCACTTAGCTGGCTGGCTGAATATACGCCTGAAGAAAACTGGCTGAAAGGACTCGATGATATCGCCACCCTTCTCCCAGATTTCAATCTGATCCACCAGCAGGAACTACCGTTTATGATCCGCGAACATGCACGGAAGTTTGAGTATATTGTGACGCAGGCGAGTGTGTGGAAAAAAAGGTAGCGGATAACATTTGTACATTTGTACATTTGTACATTTTATGGTATAGTTTATTCATCGGTGGAGGATAAATATGACCAGGTTAACTATTGAAGTTTCAGAACAGCAGCACCAAAGCATTAAAGCCTTAGCTGCGTTAAATGGACAATCTATAAAAGAATATGCCTTACAGCGTTTATTTTCGAATGATGAAGAGCAGGCATGGCAGGAATTGAAGCTATTGCTTAGAGAACGCATAAAAGAAGCAGAGAATGGAGAAATCTCTACTAAGACGTTTGAGCAAATTGTGGAAGAAGAATTGCAAGCCATAAGTGACTTATGAATCAGCCTTATGAAATGAGTGTTGCAGCGGTCAAAGATTTACGAGAAATTACCCGCTATAGTGCCCATATGTGGGGAACAGAACAAGCCCGTAAATATTGAAGTATGCTCTAGGTGGTAAAGCAAATACAAACTATAAAGACTTAAGTGAAATACATTCAGGCTTGGGTATGATACATTACGAGCATCATTATGTTTTCTATCTTTCCCGCCCTAAGAAAGCTACGCTTATTATCGCTATTTTTCATGAAAAAATGAACCTGATGACACGCATCAAACAACGATTAATTCTTCCCTAACCGCTGCAATATCTCCGGTAAATCCGCCAGTGCCGACACAAACGCCTTCGCGGCATTAATCAGCTTCGCCTCCGGCCCCAGATTCCGCACTGCCCAAGCTTCAATCCAAGGCTCGGCCAGTTTCCACATATTGACGTTTGGATCAAGGACGCTCCCCACTCCCTCGACCAGCATCATTGTTTTTTGCAGCAACAACAGTTGCGGCTGGGTTTCCATCTCGAAATCTTCGGTGATCTTAAAAAGCTGCATGAGTAGCCGTGCAATCGAAATCTGCGCCACCGGCAGTCCGATAATCGGCTCACCGATCGAGCGGCAGGCCTGAGCGAAATTATCGATCGACTGGTGTTTCGGCACATAACCCGCATCAAAATGGACTTTCGCCACCTTCCTGTAATCACGAATCAAGAAACCATGTAGAATCTCTGCCACATAAAGCCGGGTCTGCTTATCCAACCGCCCCATAATACCGAAATCGATCACTACAATATCGCCATTGCTATTCACAAACAGATTACCCGGATGCATATCGGCATGGAAAAAACCATCACGATAGGCCTGGTTAAAGAAACTCACCGCCAACTGCCGCGCAATCTTCTCCAGATCATGTCCGGCAGCCGTCAACGCCTCTTTATCGATGATCGGGATTCCATCCACCCATTCGAGCGTCAGTACCCGCTTGGATGTGCGTTGCCAATCGATTTCCGGTACATAAAATCCTTTATCATGAATACAGTTTTCTTTAAGCTCAGAAGCAGCCGCAGCCTCAAATCGCAAATCCATTTCCATGCGGACGGTTTGCGCAAAAATATTGATCACCTCAACCGGCTTGAGCCGCCTGCTATACGGCACCCGCTTTTCGATCAATTTTGCCAACCATAAGAACAACTGGATATCGCGGGCAAAAATATTCTCGATCCCTGGACGGAGCAGCTTTATCGCCACCTTTTTCCCTTCAATTGTCACCGCCTGATGGACCTGGGCAATGGAAGCGGCCGCCACTGGCTGTGGATCGATCGACTGGAATAACTCATCTACAGGGCGGTCAAACTCCTCTTTGATAATTGCCAGCGCCACTTCATAAGGGAAATTCGGTAATTTATCCTGCAGACGCGCTAAATCCTGCGCCACCTCGTCACCGACCAAATCAGCACGGGTGGAAAGCGCCTGCCCTAATTTAATAAAGGTCGGCCCTAGTTTTTCAAGGGCAGTTGCCAAACGTTCACCAGGACGGTCAGGCGAACTGGCCGATACGATCCTCAGCAAAAACGTCAGCACCGGCGCTACATTGGTATTTTCAAGTAAAAACAATGCCTTATGCCGAGCCAATACCCACGCGATACGTAGGAACCAGGCGATATTATAAAATGATCTAATCATGCTAACTATCTTGCAGTAGTGTTGCCAGTATCTTCTCAGCCGCAGCCATAATACCTGCCGCATCAAGCCCGGCTGTATGATACATCGCATCAGGCGTATCATGTTCAAGGAAACTATCCGGCAGGCAAAGCGAATGGAATTGCAGGCCGGAAAGCAAATCTTCCTCGCTCAAATAAGCCATGACCTGCGCATTAAAGCCGCCACTTGCGCCCTCTTCAATCGTCATCAGCCCTTGATGGGTGGTTGCCAGTTTTTTAATCAGCACATGATCGAGCGGTTTCGCAAATCGTGCATCGGCAATGGTGATAGAAACTCCGCGTTCTGCAAGTATATCCGCCACTTTCTCGACTTCTGCGAGCCGCGCGCCAAACGATAATATGGCGAGCTTACTGCCCTCACGGATCATCCGTCCCTTCCCTATCGGCAACACCTTACCACTATCAGGCATCAGATATCCCCTGCCCTCACCACGCGGATAACGGAAGGCACAAGGACGGTCATTGATACTATGCGCCGTCGCCACCATATGCATCAGCTCTATCTCATCACTCGCTGCCATCACTACGAAATCTGGGAGCAGGCATAGAAAGCCGATATCGAACGATCCAGCATGGGTAGGTCCGTCATTACCAACCAGCCCTGCCCGGTCAATCGCAAACCGCACCGGCAGTTTCTGGATGGCAACATCATGGACGATCTGATCATAGGCGCGCTGCAGGAAAGTCGAATAGATCGCAACAAACGGCTTATAGCCTTGCGTCGCCAGCCCCGCCGCAAACGTCACCGCATGCTGCTCGGCAATCCCTACATCAAACATCCGCTCAGGGAATGCCTTGGCGAAAATATCAAGCCCGGTTCCAGAAGGCATGGCGGCGGTAATGGCGATCACTTTCTCATCCGAGGTCGCCTCCCTTACCAGACTTTCAGCAAATATCGTCGTATAAGTCGGCGCAGACGGCTTAGCTTTTTGCTGGACGCGGGTCGTAATATCGAATTTACTTACCGCATGGAATTTTTCAGCAGACGCTTCCGGCGATTCAAACCCTCTGCCTTTTTCTGTCACCACATGGATCATCACCGGATGGTTGATCGTTTTATCATCCCGGATATTCTTCAACACCGGCAGCAAATGCGCCAGATTATGACCATCGATCGGCCCGACATAATAAAAGCCCATTTCCTCGAAGAAATTTCCGCCAACCGCCATATGCCGCGCCACTTGCTCCGCCTTACGTGCCGCCCGCTCAAGAGGCTCCGGTAAATGGCTGACGACCTGCTTGGCCATATTACGTAAATTCAGGTACGAAGGCGACGAAATCAACCGCGATAAATAAGCGCTCATCGCCCCGACCGGCGGCGCAATCGACATATCATTATCATTGAGAATGACAATCAGGCGGCTATTCATTGAACCGGCATTATTCATCGCTTCATACGCCATACCGGCGCTCATCGCACCATCGCCAATCACCGCGATAACCTCACGCTGTTCGCCTGATAGATCCCGCGCCACAGCCATACCAAGCGCAGCTGATATCGAGGTGGAACTATGGCCTGCGCCAAACGGATCATAGATACTCTCCGCCCTTCTGGTAAAACCGGATAAGCCGCCGCCTTTACGCAAGGTTTCGATCCGGTCGCGCCTTCCGGTAAGAATTTTATGAGGATAAGCCTGATGGCCGACATCCCAGATTAGGAGATCATAGGGAGTATTAAAGACATGATGCAGCGCCACAGTCAGTTCTACCACCCCAAGTCCAGCCCCTAAGTGCCCGCCTGTTTTGGCAACGCTGTCGATGGTGCAAGCACGAAGCTCAGTTGCCAGCTGTTGGAGCTCTTCGAGAGATAACTGCCGGATAGTATCGAGAGGATCAAGTTTATCAAGAAGTGGGGTAGAGGTCATGGCACTATCGTAATGGTTTGGAGTGGATATCCATTTGCCCCACATTCGGTGTCATCCCAGGCTTGACCCGGGATCCAGCATAAAGTTTGTGAGCTTGCGAACGCAATATTCATTAGGAATCGCTACGCTCAAATTTTATAATCAACTGGATCCCGGGTCAAGCCCGGGATGACATCCATCGTGAGGATAGCTATACCAAAATAACTAACTCGCCTTTGCCTTATAGTCTTCTTCCTGGCCTCCGCTTACTTCGCCATCCGTAGTTTCCTGCGCTAGCAGAATATCCTGATCACGCTGGTTAGCAAGCTTCTTGACCTGGTTCATATAGAAACCGGTACCGGCTGGAATTAACCGGCCAACAATCACGTTTTCCTTCAGACCAACCAGCTTATCGACCTTACCGGCAACCGCTGCTTCCGTGAGAACGCGCGTGGTTTCCTGGAACGATGCCGCCGAGATAAACGAACGGGTTTGCAGTGACGCCTTAGTGATCCCCTGCAATACCGGAATCGCCCGCGCAGGCTTATATCCCTGATTGACGGTTTTACGGTTCACTTCATCGAATTCATCACGGTCAACCTGTTCACCAGCTAAGAATGTCGTTTCACCGGAATCCTCGATTTCAACCTTTTGCAACATCTGGCGGACGATGACTTCGATATGTTTATCGTCGATCTTTACACCCTGCAACCGGTAAACCGCCTGGATTTCAGCCACCATATAACGAGCCAGCGCCTCAACCCCCATCACTTTAAGAATATCATGCGGCACGGGATTACCATCCATCAATAGATCGCCTTTGCGGACATAATCACCTTCATTGACCGAAATATGCTTGCCCTTTGGCACCATATATTCAATCGGTTCGATATTTTCATCCGCAGGTTTTATGATAATACGACGTTTGGCTTTGTAATCCTTACCGAATTCCACCGTACCTTCCACTTCACTGATGATCGAATGGTCTTTCGGCTTGCGTGCTTCGAAAAGTTCGGCTACACGCGGCAGACCACCGGTAATATCCCTGGTTTTGGTCGATTCCCTAGGAATACGGGCAATCACGTCACCGGCATGGACTTTCTGGTTATCGTTGATGCTAAGGATCGCATTGATCGGCAGGAAGTAACGCGCTTCCAGACCGTTCGCCAGAATCATGATCTCGCCTTTCTCATCGAGCAGCGTAATACGCGGACGCAAATCAGCTCCACGGCTCTGCTGTTTCCAGTCGATAATCACGCGGTTGGCAATACCTGTCGCCTCATCTGTCACTTCTCGGACGGAAACGGATTCTACCAGATCACGGTAAGCTGCTGTTCCAGTACGTTCCGTAATAATCGGAATAGTGTATGGATCCCAATCCGCCAGTTTCTGGCCTTTCTTCACCTTATCACCTTCATCCACTGTCAATTTAGCACCATACGGCACCTTATGACGGGCTTTTTCACTGCCTTTGTCATCGACAAGCAATAACTCACAGCTACGACTCATCACCACTTTACGGCCCTGGCTATCGATAACAACGTTACGGTTAAGCAACTTGATCTTCGCCTCATGCGACGCTTCGATGCTCGAAACTTCAACACCCTTCTGCGCCGCACCACCAATATGGAACGTACGCATCGTGAGCTGGGTACCCGGTTCACCGATCGATTGCGCAGCGATAACACCAATCGCTTCACCCACACCAACCAATGTTCCAGTCGCAAGATCTCGACCATAACAACGCGCACATACACCATTCGGCAATGCACAGGTCAACACCGAACGAACGCGAATTGATTCAAGTCCTGCAGCGTCGATTTTCTCAACGATATCTTCATTGATGATCTGCGCTTTGCCGACAATCAGCTCATTAGTCGTCGAGTGATGAACATCGATCGACGAGGTGCGTCCAAGAATCGCTTCCGACAACGGAACGATCACTTCACCACCATCAATCACCGCCTTAGCGATGAGACCGTCGGTCGTCCCGCAATCCCAATCCATGACTATACAATCCTGCGCCACGTCAACCAACCTACGGGTCAGATAACCGGAGTTCGCTGTCTTCAGCGCCGTATCGGCCAGACCTTTACGTGCTCCATGCGTCGAATTAAAGTATTCAAGAACGGTCAGACCTTCCTTAAAGTTCGCCATAATCGGCGTTTCGATGATTTCACCCGATGGTTTCGCCATCAGACCACGCATACCGGCCAGCTGTTTAATCTGAGCTGCCGATCCACGCGCTCCAGAGTGCGCCATCATGTAGATCGAGTTCACTTTCTGCTGGTTGGACGTCACCACTTTATTCTTAAAGCCCGCTGAAATTTCTTTCATCATGTCGTCCGCAACACGGTCCGTACATTGCGACCAGGAGTCAACCACCTTGTTGTATTTTTCTCCAAGCGTAATCAGCCCGTCTGCATATTGACGTTCATATTGCTTCACTTCATCAAGCGTATAGTTGATATGTTTCCACTTTGATTCAGGAACAACCATATCATCCTTACCGAAGGAAATACCGGAACGGCATGCATGGCTAAAGCCAAGTTCCATCAGACGGTCAGCGAAAATAACGGTCTGTTTCTGTCCGCAATGACGGTAAACCGCATCGATCAGGTTGGTGATATCTTTCTTGGTCATCAAACGGTTGACCATCTCGAAATTGATATGCGCTTCCTGTGGCAATAATTCAGACAGCAGCAGACGTCCAGGTGATGATTCCACCAAACTGGTGATCATCTGGCCTTCATGGTTCAGCACGCTTCTACGGCATTTCACCTTGCTATGCAGCGTCACTGCCTTCACATAAAGCGCATGACGTACTTCCGACATATCGGCAAACACCATGCCTTCACCAGGTTCCCCTTCAAGCTGCAACGATAAGTAATACAAACCAAGTACGATATCCTGTGACGGCACAATAATCGGCTTACCGTTTGACGGGCTGAGGATGTTATTAGTCGACATCATCAATACACGGGCTTCCAGCTGTGCTTCCAGCGAAAGCGGTACATGCACCGCCATCTGGTCACCGTCGAAGTCGGCGTTAAACGCCGCGCAAACCAGCGGATGCAGTTGAATCGCTTTTCCTTCGATCAGCATTGGTTCAAACGCCTGGATACCCAAACGATGCAGCGTAGGCGCACGGTTCAGCATCACCGGATGTTCACGGATCACTTCTTCAAGGATATCCCATACTTCAGGACGTTCACTTTCCACCATTCTCTTGGCAGTCTTGATCGTCGTTGAAATACCGTATAACTCAAGTTTCGAATAAATAAATGGCTTGAACAGCTCAAGCGCCATTTTCTTCGGCAAACCGCACTGATGCAGCTTCAGCTCAGGACCTACCACAATTACCGAACGACCGGAATAATCCACACGCTTTCCGAGCAAGTTCTGACGGAAACGACCTTGTTTCCCTTTCAACATGTCGCTGAGGGACTTAAATGGCCGTTTATTGGCATTTTTCACCACGCGTCCACGACGACCATTATCAAACAGCGCATCGACGGCTTCCTGTAACATACGCTTTTCGTTACGGATAATGATATCCGGCGCACGTAATTCCAGCAGACGTTTCAGACGGTTATTACGGTTGATCACCCGGCGGTATAATTCATTCAGATCGGAGGTCGCAAAACGGCCACCATCAAGCATCACCAGCGGACGGATTTCAGGTGGAATCACTGGAATTACCTGCAGCACCATCCATTCAGGCTTGTTCTTCGAATCGATAAAATCTTCAACCAGTTTCAGCCGTTTGACGATCTTCTTACGCTTCGCTTCAGAGCTGGTATCGGTCAATCCCGTACGCAATTCCGCCCGTTCTTTTTCAAGATCGAGATTACGCAGCATCACTTCAACCGCTTCCGCACCAATCAGCGCTGTAAAGCTGCCTTCGCCATATTCATCAACCGCCTTAACATACTGATCTTCCGTGAGAAGTTCACCATAAGAGAATGGCGACACACCAGGCTCGGTTACACCGTACGCTTCGAAATAAAGAATGCGTTCCAGATCCTTAAGAGGCATATCAAGCAGGATACTAATACGCGATGGTAGCGATTTCAGGAACCAGATATGGGCGACAGGCGCTGCAAGCTCAACATGTCCCATGCGTTCACGGCGCACTTTAGAAGTGGTAACTTCCACACCGCATTTTTCGCAGATTACACCACGATATTTCATGCGTTTATATTTACCGCACAAGCATTCGTAATCCTTCACCGGCCCAAAAATACGTGCGCAGAACAACCCGTCCCGCTCCGGTTTAAAAGTACGATAATTGATCGTTTCCGGTTTTTTTACTTCACCAAATGACCAGGAACGTATCTTTTCCGGGCTAGCGATTAAGATTTTGATTTCATCAAATAATTGGGTTCCACCAGCCTGTCCGAAAAAATTCACCAGTTCTTTCATTACTTTATTCCCTTGTAGTTTTTTAATAGTTATCGGGGAGTAATATTACCCCCCGACTACTAAACCAGTTCGTTCTGTTCCAATTCGACATCGAGGCACAGCGAGCGGAGTTCCTTAATCATCACATTAAATGATTCCGGAATTCCTGATTCAAAATTATGATCACCGCGAACGATCGATTCATAAATTTTGATACGGCCAGCCACGTCATCCGATTTCACAGTCAGCATTTCCTGCAATGTATAAGACGCACCATAAGCCTGCAATGCCCAGCATTCCATTTCCCCGAAACGCTGTCCACCGAAGTGCGACTTACCGCCTAGAGGCTGCTGCGTCACCAGGCTGTATGGCCCGATCGAACGCGCATGGATCTTATCATCCACCAGATGATGAAGCTTCAGCATATAGATGTAACCAACCGTTACCTTACGGTCAAATGGCTCACCTGTCCGTCCGTCAATCAACGTCGATTGTCCGGAAGAATCAAGGCCAGCATTGGTCAGCATCCGCACGATATCATCCTCTTTCGCGCCATCAAATACCGGCGTTGCAAACGGAATACCTTTCTTAAGCTTCCCAGCTACTTCAAGCACCTGATCATCATTATACTTAGAGAAGACTTCCTTGCTGTTTTTATCATCATAGACGCTTAAGAGTTTCTCACGCAGATCTTTGACTTTATGCTCGCCTTCCTGGATACTCTCAATCATCCGGCTGATGTCACGTCCAAGATTGGCTGACGCCCATCCCAGATGGGTTTCAAGAATCTGCCCGACATTCATACGTGATGGTACACCAAGAGGATTAAGCACGATATCAACCACCGTACCATCTTCCAGATATGGCATATCTTCCGCTGGCATAATGCGGGAAATAACCCCTTTATTGCCATGACGTCCGGCCATTTTATCGCCCGGCTGTAGTTTGTGCTTGATCGCCACGAAAACTTTCACGACTTTGAGCGCACCTTGCGGCAAATCATCACCGCTTTGTACTTTTTCCACTTTTTCATCAAAGCGCTTATTCAGTCGAACATTGACTTCATCCAACTGCTTTTTCAGCTTCTCAATTTCAGCCGTGATCGCGTCATCCGCCATCACAAATTGCCACCATTGATTCCGTGGATAGCCCTTCATCACATCCGCTTTCAGCTTCGTGCCTGCCTTAAAGTTTTTCGGACCACCAATCGCTTCTTTTCCTTCAAGCAGCACTTCCATACGGCCATAAATGAAGTTCTCAAGAATCCCCAACTCATCTTCACGATCCTTGCTGAAGCGGTCAATTTCCTGACGTTCAATCGCAATCGCGCGTTCATCTTTCTCAACGCCACGGCGTGAGAAAATACGCACTTCCACGACGGTTCCAGCTACTCCAGGAGGCAAATGCAGCGATGAATCACGTACATCGGATGCTTTTTCACCAAAAATCGCCCGCAGCAGTTTTTCCTCAGGTGTCATCGGAGATTCACTCTTCGGTGTCACCTTACCAACCAGAATATCTCCCGCTTTAACTTCCGCACCGACATGAACAATCCCGACTTCATCAAGATGACGCAGGCTTTCTTCACCGACATTCGGAATATCACGGGTGATTTCTTCAGGTCCGAGGCGCGTATCACGGGCAACGACTTCAAATTCTTCAATATGAATCGAAGTAAAGACGTCATCTTTCACGATACGTTCCGAAATCAGGATCGAATCTTCGAAATTATAACCATTCCATGGCATAAATGCGACAAGCACATTCCGTCCGAGCGCCAGTTCACCACGGTCGGTACTTGGACCATCCGCAATAATCTGATCTTTCTGGACGATATCACCGACATTCACCAATGGCTTCTGGTTAATACAGGTATTCTGGTTCGAACGTTGGAATTTCAGCAGGTTATAGATATGAACCCCAGGCTGACCATCGGTCGCATCATTGGAGCTGATAACAATACGCGTTGAATCCACCTGATCCACCACGCCACCACGCAGAGCGATAATCGCTGAGCCTGAGTCACGAGCAACAATACCCTCAATCCCTGTCCCTACCAGCGGTGCATCCGTATAAATCAGCGGCACTGCCTGACGTTGCATGTTCGATCCCATCAAAGCGCGGTTCGCATCGTCGTTTTCAAGGAAAGGAATCAGCGATGCGGCAACTGATACGAGTTGCATCGGCGATACGTCGATAAAGTTGATCGATTCCGGCAATGCCATCAAGAAGTCACCATTTCTACGGCAACTCACCAGGTCGGCCACAAACTTACCATCTGGTGTCAGCTGCGCATTTGCCTGTGCAATCGTATATTTACCTTCCTCAATCGCGGAAAGATAAACTACTTCATCACTGACTTTTCCTTCAATAATCTTACGGTATGGGCTTTCAATAAATCCATGTTTATTGATACGCGCAAAGGTCGCCATGCTGTTGATCAAGCCGATATTCGGGCCTTCCGGCGTTTCAATCGGGCAGATACGGCCATAATGGGTCGCATGCACGTCACGCACTTCAAAACCAGCGCGTTCGCGAGTCAATCCACCAGGTCCAAGAGCCGAAAGACGGCGCTTATGAGTAATTTCTGAAAGCGGATTTGTCTGATCCATAAATTGTGAAAGTTGGGATGAGCCGAAAAACTCGCGCACTACTGAGCCCAGCAGCTTGGAATTCACCAGATCATGCGGCATCACGGTATCAATCTCAACCGCACTCATGCGTTCGACAATCGCCCGCTCCATACGAAGCAGACCAATACGGAACTGATTTTCCATCAATTCACCAACCGAACGTACACGACGGTTTCCAAGATGATCGATATCATCAATCGTGCCGAAACCATCTTTCAATAAAATCAGTGTTTTAATGATTTTGACAATATCTTCCTTGGTCAGGATATGCAGCTCTTCATCCAGATTAAGATCCAGGCGCGCATTCATCTTCACACGACCAACCGCCGAGAGATCATAACGCTCCGCATCAAAAAACAGGCTTTGGAATAATGCCTGCGCCGCTTCTACAGTCGGCGGTTCACCAGGACGCATGACTTTATAAATATCAATCAGCGCTTCATCCTGACTCATATTTTTATCAGCAAACAAGGTGTTGCGGATATATGGCCCTACGGTAATATGGTCAATTGCCAACACAGGAAATTCAGAAATTTCAATCGCTTCAATCAGGTTGAGGCTTTCATTTGTCAGCTCATCGCCGGCTTCGAAATAGACTTCGCCGGTTTCCTTGTTGATAATATCAACCGCAATAAACTGTCCTGCTAGCTCTTCCGCTGAAATAAGCTGCTCTTTCAAGCCTTCGCTCATCAATTTCTTGCCAAGGCGCGGCGTCATTTTCGTACCAGCCTGAACAGCCACTTCACCAGTTTCCGCATTAATAATATCTTTCGCCAGCTTGACGCCTTTTAATTTTTCATAATTAAAGACAGTCGACCATCCTTTTTTGGTTTTCTTAAATAAGGTGGTATCGTAAAACTCTTGCAGAACATCGGTAATCCCCATGCCAAGTGCACGAAGGATTGTCGTTACATAAAGCTTACGCTTACGATCAATACGGAAATAAATCAGGTCTTTCGCATCGAATTCGAAATCCAGCCATGAACCACGGTAAGGGATAATACGTGCGGAATAGAGGAATTTTCCAGAACTGTGGGTTTTGCCTTTATCATGATCAAAAAACACGCCAGGAGAACGGTGCATCTGCGATACAATCACGCGCTCCGTTCCATTGATAATAAAGGTACCGTTTTTGGTCATGAGCGGAATATCGCCCATATAGACGTCCTGCTCTTTAATGCCTTTTATTTCTTTTGATTCTGTATCTTCGTCAATTTCCCAGACGATCAGGCGAAGGGTCGTGCGAAGAGGCGCCGAGAAGTTAATCCCGCGCTGGTTACATTCTTCGACGTCATATTTCGGTGCGTCAAATTCATATTTGACGAATTCAAGTGTCGCCGCTCCCGAGAAATCATTGATCGGGAAAATCGACTTCAGTACTTCCTGAAGGCCGGTATTGGTCCGTTGTTCCGCAGGAACATTGATTTGCAGGAAAGCATCATACGAGTTTTTCTGTACCTCAATGAGGTTCGGCATCGAAGCTACTTGCGCGATACGACCAAAACTTTTACGAAGGGGAAAAGAAGGCAGCATTAAAATCTCCGTGTTAGCAACTTAAAGCAATAAATGGGGTCATTCCGTGCCCATCCTGTACGCAGGATAGGTTATAGAAATAGCAATTGCCAGAGCGTTTGCTTTGAAACAAACCCCTGGCAATCCACTAAAACTAATTATTTTACTTCTACAGTAGCACCAGCACTTTCAAGTAATGCTTTGATTTTTTCGGCTTCGTCTTTGGTGACGCCTTCTTTAACCAGCTTTGGTGCAGCTTCCACGAGATCTTTCGCTTCTTTCAGACCTAAACCGGTAATGGTACGGATTTCTTTAATCACGTTGATTTTCTTATCGCCAGCAGTTGCCAGTGTTACAGAAAATTCTGTTTGCGCTTCAGCAGCAGGTGCAGCGGCACCAGCAGCAGGTGCAGCAGCGGCAGCAGCTACAGGAGCTGCTGCAGATACGCCCCAGCGTTCTTCCAGTAATTTTGAGAGATCAGCCGCTTCAATAACAGTAAGCTCTGAAAGTTCGTCAACTAATTTTGCTAATTTAGCCATTTTATTCCCCTTGATAATAATAAAAATAATTACTAATAATAACCCTCTTTTAATTTAAAAGCGTGCATCCTTATAATATAAGTTTTATCGTTTGTCACCTGTTATCTACAGGTTTAGCGATAAGCTTATCGATACGGACTCACCTTTTAGACAAAAAAGGTAATATTAATTTCCTTTTGATGCATATGCACCAATAACTCTTGCAAGCTGCCCTGCCGGTGCCTGAACCAATCCTGCAATACGTGTCGCAGGAGTATTCAGAATACCAAGAATCTTTGCTCTCAATTGATCAATCGATGGTAATGTCGCAAGTGAATTTACTTCCTTTGCACTCATTACCTGCTCTTTCAACATGCCACCAAGGATCACCAGATTTTCATTATCCTTTGAAAAATCCACCAATACTTTAGCAGCAGCCACTGGATCATTCGAATAAGCAATCGCTGTCGGACCAATAAACATGGAACTCAGATTTTCAAATTGCGTGTTCGCCAGTGATAGTTTAGTAAGGCTGTTCTTGGTAACCTTGAACTCAGCACCATTTTGACGCATTTTTGTTCTAAGAGCAGTTACTTCCGCAACAGTTAGTCCTTTATAATGAGCAACAATGACGGTGGTTGTCGTGTTAAAGACCCCATTCATATCGCTAACAACTTGTTTTTTAGTATTTCTATCCAATTTATTACTCTCCTGCCTTAGGACTTAACGTTAATTTGCTATTAAGCCAGCAACATCTAATGTCACTGCCGGTCCCATCGTTGAGGAAACTACAGCGGCTTTTAAATAGGTGCCCTTTACGCCATTTGGCCGTGCTTTAATCACCGCACCGACAAATGCTTTAATGTTTTCTATGATATCTTCTGCACTAAAGCTGGCTTTACCAATACCGGCATGGATGATCCCGCCTTTTTCGACACGGAATTCCACCTGACCGCTTTTGGCTGTCTTGATCGCTTCCGTGACATTTGCAGTCACTGTACCCAGCTTAGGATTTGGCATCAAACCACGCGGACCTAGAATTTTAGCAACGCTACCGACTACCGCCATCATATCAGGAGTGGCGATACAACGGTCAAAATTGATTTCACCCTTTTTAATCGCTTCCACCAGATCATCCGAACCGGCGATATCAGCACCTGCTTTCTTCGCTTCTTCCAGCTTATCGCCTTTAGCAAATACAGCAACGCGAACCATTTTACCCGTCCCTTTTGGCAGCGACACCATCCCGCGAACCATCTGGTCCGAGTGCTTCGGATCAACACCGAGATTCAGCGCCACATCGATGGTTTCATCGAACTTTGCAGTCGCGGTCTTTTTGATAACACCAACGGCATCCGCAAGGTTATAAAGGTTATTATCATTCACTGACTGGCGCGCGGCGCGGATACGCTTACCGCCTTTCCCCGCCAACACTGTTTTTTCTTTTTTCTGCGCCATTTTATTCCCCTTCAACCTTAATTCCCATTGACATGGCACTTCCTGCAATCATGCTGCAAGCGGCTTCCAAATCATTGGCATTCATATCTTGCATTTTCTTCTTCGCAATTTCACGGATCTGATCCATGGTAATCGTACCGGCAATTTCTTTACCTGTCTTGGTCGCACCTTTATTCACATTCGCTGCCTTCTTCACGAAATAGGATACAGGCGGTGTTTTAGTAATAAACGTAAACGTACGATCAGCATACGCAGTAATGACCACTGGTGTTGGAACACCCGGTTCCATGTTCTGAGTCGCCGCGTTAAACGCCTTACAGAATTCCATAATGTTCAACCCGCGCTGACCGAGAGCCGGTCCGACAGGAGGTGATGGATTCGCTTTACCTGCAGGGATCTGCAGCTTTATTAATCCCGCTATTTTCTTTGCCATAGTTTCCTTATCCTTTTAACTTTATTCTTCCAGCTTATAATTTAGCGACCTGGGTATATTCCAGATCGATTGGCGTTGCACGGCCAAAAATAGATACCGCTACTTTCAAACGGCTTTTTTCCGTATCAAGCTCTTCGACAACACCCATAAATGATTCAAATGGCCCGTCAATCACCTTCACCGACTCACCAATCTCAAAATTCACCGTATGTTTTGGTGAATTTCCGCTTTCCTGCATCTGTTCAAAGATGCGTTCAGCTTCTTTTTCAGTGATTGGCTGCGGCTTACCATTTCCTCCTAAAAATCCCGTCACTTTTGGGATATTTTTTACCAAGTGCCAAGTCTGGTCGGTCATATTCATTTTAATCATGATATAACCAGGCAAAAACTTACGTTCCGCATTGACCTTCTGACCTTTCCGAACTTCTACTACTCCTTCAACCGGTACGACTATATCAGCAAACGCTTCTGCAACATTTTTCAGTTCAGACTGCTCTCTGATCGTTTGAGAAATTTTCTTCTCATACCCGGATATCGTATGCAGTATATACCAGCGATACTCCATGATTACCCTCCAAGTCCTAAGAAAATTATACCTTCTAACATAGCCCAATCAATCAGACAAAAGAAAAGCGAAGCGATTGCCACTACCACAAGCACCATGCCGGTTGAGGCAAGGGTTTCTTTGCGGGTTGGCCATGTTACTTTTGCAACTTCCTGACGCACCTGTTTAAAAAAAGTAACTATATCCATTCTATTTCACAATTAACATTACATGGCAGGAGCGAGAGGGATCGAACCCCCAACCCCCGGTTTTGGAGACCGGTGCTCTACCAATTGAGCTACGCTCCTTTAAGGTAATTTTTAACCATGCCTTATTTTAAAATCTTTGCAACAACACCGGCACCGACAGTACGGCCACCTTCACGAATCGCGAAACGCAATCCTTCTTCCATCGCAATCGGAGCGATCAGGTCAATCGTTACCTTCACGTTATCCCCTGGCATCACCATTTCTTTGCCTTCAGGCAAGGAAATAGTCCCCGTTACGTCCGTCGTACGGAAATAAAACTGTGGGCGGTAGTTCGCAAAGAACGGCGTATGACGGCCACCTTCTTCTTTCGTCAGCACGTAGATTTCCGATTCATATTGTGTATGTGGTGTAATCGCACCTGGCTTCGACAGCACTTGGCCGCGTTCCACTTCTTCACGCTTCGTACCACGGAGGAGCACACCAACGTTATCACCAGCACGGCCTTCATCCAGCAGCTTGCGGAACATTTCCACACCGGTACAGGTCGTTTTAGTGGTTGGATGCAGACCAACGATTTCGATTTCTTCACCAACTTTGACAATCCCGCGTTCAACACGGCCAGTAACCACCGTACCACGACCAGAGATCGAGAATACGTCTTCGATTGGCATCAGGAATGGCTTGTCGATTGGGCGTTCTGGCTGTGGGATATAGCTGTCAACCGCTTCCATCAGTTTCAGGATTGAATCATGTCCGAGTTCTTTATTGCTGCCATCGAGCGCTGCAAGTGCAGATCCACGGATAATAGGAATATCGTCGCCTGGGAAACCATAAGAAGAAAGAAGCTCACGCACTTCCATTTCAACCAGTTCAACCAGTTCAGGATCATCGACCATGTCGATTTTATTGAGGAATACCACCAGCGATGGAACACCAACCTGACGGGCAAGAAGGATATGTTCACGGGTCTGTGGCATCGGGCCATCGGCTGCCGATACAACGAGGATCGCGCCATCCATCTGAGCAGCACCGGTGATCATGTTCTTCACATAGTCGGCATGACCAGGGCAATCCACATGGGCATAGTGACGGGCTTTGGTTTCATACTCCACATGGGCCGTCGCAATGGTAATACCACGCGCTTTTTCTTCAGGCGCCTTATCAATCTGATCATAAGCGGTAAATGTCGCGCCGCCCGTTTCAGCCAGCACTTTCGTGATAGCCGCTGTCAGTGACGTTTTACCATGATCGACGTGACCAATCGTTCCGATATTGCAATGTGGTTTATTGCGTTCAAATTTTGCCTTGCCCATAATTTAGTATCCTTTATCCTGAATTTAATAAATGATTTACGCTACTTTCGCCTTAATCTCATCTGCTACCTGCTGAGGTACCTGATCATAATGCGAGAATGTCATTGAATATTGCGCACGTCCCTGTGACATCGAACGAAGGGTATTGACGTACCCAAACATACAAGCCAGCGGCACCTGAGCGTTAATAACCTGTGCATTACCGCGTGGTTCCATCCCGTTGATCTGGCCACGACGACTGTTTAAGTCACCAATGATATCGCCCATATATTCTTCCGGTGTCACCACTTCGACTTTCATGATCGGCTCTAGCAAACGTGGCTGTGCTTTCGGGATACCTTCTTTAAAGGCACCTTTTGCTGCCACTTCGAACGCCATCACACTCGAATCAACGTCATGGTACGCACCGTCAAGCAATGTCGCTTTAAAGTCAATCAGCGGGAAACCAGCAATAACGCCTGTTTCTTTTATCTGTGTCAGACCTTTTTCAACACCTGGAATATATTCCTTCGGTACGGAACCACCGACAACTTTACTGTCAAATACAAATCCTGCACCCACTTCAAGAGGTTCAAACCGTATTTTTACACGCGCAAACTGACCAGCACCACCGCTCTGTTTCTTATGGGTATAATCAACATCGGTTGCTTTGGTAATCGTTTCACGGTAAGCCACCTGCGGCGCGCCGATATTGGCTTCGACCTTGAATTCACGACGCATACGGTCAATAATGATTTCAAGATG
>Ga0207006_1065_pt2 | contig 22616 bp, 22 predicted proteins | sample Alteio_BWMinCont_84_FD_153497 | JGI IMG/M metagenome (GOLD analysis project Ga0207006, IMG submission 153497) | Enriched cells from forest soil in Barre Woods Harvard Forest LTER site, Petersham, Massachusetts, United States -... | ecosystem: Environmental > Terrestrial > Soil > Temperate forest >...
CGAGCGAAGCAGGTGAGTGAAGAGGTAGCGGAAGAGCTGATCGGCATCTATCGTTATTACCGCATGCTCGAACACCGCCTGCAAATGGTAAGTGTAACAGGGCCATTTTATTCTATAAACAATAACTTATAACAAAAACTTAATATAAAATATGCAACATCTTCGACTTGGGGTCAATATTGACCATGTCGCTACCATACGCAATGCCAGAGGCGGTGTCCATCCTGATCCGATAAAGGCGGCTATTATTGCTGCAGAAAGTGGCGCCGATGGTATTACGGCCCATCTCCGTGAAGACCGCCGTCACATTACCGACCGCGATATAGAACGTCTAAAGGTGGAAATCGACTTGCCGCTTAATATGGAGATGGCGGCTACCGAGGAAATGCTGCAGATTGCGTTGGCGACCGTGCCGAATGCAGCCTGTATTGTGCCGGAGAAACGGTCGGAAGTGACCACGGAAGGCGGGCTTGATGTGGTTGGTGGCAAAAAGTTGCTACGTCCGATTATCGGCAAGCTTAAGGATGCAGGCATACGGGTGTCGTTATTTATCGATGCGGATGAAGCGCAAATCATCGCCGCCCGTGAAATGGAGGCCGATATTATCGAAATTCATACAGGCCGCTACTGCGATACAAGCGGTAATGCCCGCGCTGAAGAGCTGTTACGTATACAGCGCGGAGCCAAAATAGCCATAGAATGCGGTCTTGAATGCCATGCCGGCCATGGTCTTTCGTTTGAGACGGTCAAGCAGATTGCGGCAATTACCGAAGTAGTTGAACTCAATATCGGCCATTTCCTGGTCGGTGAAGCCATCTTTATGGGGCTATCAGGGGCGATTATGGAGATGAGACGGTTGATGGATGAGGCGCGAAAGTAGTTTCGTGCTTTAAATATAGATTCTTTATCCGATACTATCCATCATTACTCCTAAACCTAACCAGGAGTAAACCCCATGACCAATTTCCCAGCAGATATCTACCAAGCCGAACCCACCGCCAATGAAGGCAAAATTCTGATTATCACCGCCAATAACACCGAAGATCTCGAGTTTTTCTATCCCTATTACCGGTTGACTGAAGAGGGGTACCATGTGGATGTCGCCACTCCCAATGGCGGCGAATTTAAAGGCAAGCACCAGCTTGGACTGAAGCAAACCAAGAAAATTGCCGATGTCAGGGAAACCGATTACGAATTGCTTTATATCCCAGGCGGTAAAGCTCCGGCTGAACTTAAAGAGAATGCTGAGGTGCTCCATATTACCCGCGAATTTAAAGAAAGTGGCAAACCAATCGCCGCGATCTGTCATGGTCCGCAAGTACTGGCAGCAGCAGGGGTTATCGATGGCTGCAATATTTCCGCCTATCCGGAAGTTCAGGAAGAAATTGAAGAGGCCGGCGCCACCTATGTCAACCAGGCAGCACTTACCGATGGCCAGTTTATAACCGGACGCTGGCCGGCTGATCTTCCTCAGTTTACGGCAGAAGTGTTGAATGCGCTTGGTTCGAAGGGGAGTTCGTCAAAGCAAACGAATGCACGGAATCTTGAAACGGCGCTTTAAAGGCAGTCACATAAGCTGTATTCCATTAGGTTGCCTATTTCGATCGGCTAGACGTTGTATACGATTGTTAGCATATGGTATCCTCGTCGCGGTGCCCTCATAGTGTACATTCTGAGGGGCTATAGGTAGTGGATTATGATCATCATCATTTCCCATCGCGCCGAGATGCGCTTCAAGATCGCTATAGTGATCTCCACGGCTACAACGTCCTGTAAGCAATGCTACACATGCAACAGCACATGAAATCATAAAGGCGCTGAAAATCGTAAGGATTACTATAGAATCTGTTGAAAGACTTTGCGGTTCTTTTCTTCCCGTAGAAGAAGAATGCTTCACCCGGGCAGAAGATGTGACACTGCTTGTTCTTTTCTGAGCGGATGAACTCACCTGTGTAATAGATGAGCTACTCACCTGTGTAGAAGATGAACTGCTTACGCCTTCTGGTGATGGCACGTTATAAGCACTCTTTCCTGTCGCAACGTGAGAAGAGCGATTGACCGGTATCTCCGTACCGGTTATACCCGCTGCTGCACGTCGCAATCCATGAATATATCGTCTTAAAATATTTCCTGTTACGTTTACAAGCGGAGCAACTACATTTTTACCAACATGAAAATATTCATCTTGCGAGGCATTAGCAGCATTGCTACCTGTAACCAATGAGGATGATGAGCTTATATTGCTTACTGCATTCGATAAATGATTACCCGACATATCACACTCCTAGTTTTCCTAATGTCCAATTGTAAATTAATAACAAAATATCTAATTAATATCAACAAATTTATCTCAGTAACACCCACTTCCCAATTTAATCAACGGCCACGGGTTACGCGGCACATTATTCAACCGCACCTCATAATGCAGATGCGGACCGGTGACGCGACCACTCTTACCTTCGGTGCCGATCACCTGCCCCATCGCCACTTTATCGCCTTCATGGACGAGGAAGCTATCCAAATGCGCATAGCGGGTGGTAATATTATGCCCATGGTCGATGACGATCATATTGCCATAGGTGCCGGCGGGACGAGCGCGAATGACAATACCATTTGCTGCACTGACGATGGGAGAATGGAGTTCGCCCCGGAAATCAATTCCTTCATGCGGTTTTTTCTTGCCGTTAATCGGATCATTACGGACGGCAAAGCCGCTGCTGATCTCGCTGTGGTTGAAGGGATGCAATACTGGGACGGAATCTGCGAGTTCGCTGATCGAAGCCAGCGCCGCTAAGCTGGGTGTAGTTTTAGCTGGTGTTTGCGGGAATAAACTGCTACCGGTTACGATCCGGCTAAGAATTGTCGTTTCCTGAGCCGTATTAACCCGCAAGATACTCGATATATTTCCCTGCTGGTTTTCCTGCTCAAAATTCGCTTCCAATAGCTGTAACCTGCTTTGGAAATTTTTCTCACTTATATCCGACTTTATAAGCCGCATATATTCAGGATTTTCGGTGCAAGCAGCAGGAGAGTGGGAACTGCCCGGCTCAAGCTGCAATAGATCCAGCTTGAGGATCAGATCGCCATAAGGGCTGCCGGTTTGCTGATTGATATGCTCAACAAGTGGTGCCATCATCTGCTGGCGCTGGTTATAGCCTAGATATTGCTGCTGAAAACAGCCGGTGAGTGGAAATAGGATAAATAGCAGTAATATGCTACTATATCGTTCCTTCATACGGCCTGATGTTGTCATAAAATTTCACTGAATGTTGATAACTTACCGACCTCTACCTCGTGTTACTGGTCTTAAAAAACAGTCAAAAGAGTATTTTATGTCTGTTAATAAACAATCTAATAAAAAATCTTTCTCATGAATTAATTCATAGGTCTTGGGATAAGAACGACGGCATGAAAGCAGTACCGTCTTTGTATTAGTTGGATCTGTATGTTGCAATGTACAACCGACGTGAGTAATAAATGCTCTATCTAAAGGTTTTTTCTGAGCTTCTGTCTCTAGTGTTATTATTAGGATAGGATAGTCCGACTTAAATTCTTTTTTAACAGAACAAACCGGTTTAGTAGTTAGTAGCGTCAATTTAGAAAACATCTCGTTTAATTTAGGTATTAGCTGCTGCCATTCATCTGCACGTTTTTTTTCTAGCTCTTCCATCGTTTCTTTCAAACGTTTCTGCAAGCCCTCTATCTCATTAGTTCCAAGATGCATTAAAGTGTTTTCATTATCAAATGCAATAGATTCTATGGTGTTTTTGTCATAAAATTTTCTTTTAGCGCCATAAGTCGTGAAGATTTTCTCCAGGCCATCGAGTAACGGTAAATCGTGAGAGTATAAATGAGTTTGATAAGAATAATGAGAATCATCGATATTATAATCATGATCTGCAGCGAAGGGCTCAAGAATTTTCTTTATTATGGCAGTGGTGCAAGCAATCCGCTTTTTATTAATGCCATCGCGCTTCATTATATAATCATTCCAGCCAGCGGCTTGATTACTGGTAGTATGCTGTCTGGAAGCCAGATAAGTATTAGCCTGCGTTATTGATTCTCTCGTAGGATGTAATTCGGTACTATGCGCACCTAAATTCTTTCTTACGCATAATACCGCGTCTCGGCTGACGTTTTGCCTGCGAATTATTTCGGTGTAAATGCTTCCTGCTTTAAAATCTTCTAATCCAAAAAGTTCGGATAAATTGCATTTTAAGGCAATATAAGGCTCCAGCCACCTATCATATTTATCGCATATCGCCTTAATTGCATGAGGAGGTACTTGCAAGAAAGAAATGGCGGCTTTTTGTAGTTTCTTGGCACAGCTTTCTTGGTAATAATAATAATCATCTCTATAATACGTGTGGAAATGATTACGTGCTTTTCCCTCTCCAACAAAGTATGTTAGCCTTCTCATATCAAAAAAATCGTTATTGACGTCAGGAAGCGGGCAGTTACCAAATCGTAATGCCGCCCCATAATCAACTATTCTATAATCATACGATGCTGGTAGCGATTGCTTATCAATAAGCCCGATATTGTATGCATTAAGATCGTAATTTCCAAACATTCTGGATAAATAGGCAATAGAAACAAATTGCTGGTTATGATCGATATCAGGCTTTATTCCCCTATCATGGGGATCTGAATAATCCTTCCAGGTAATAAAGTCGGGAATTTTTTTTGAGGCAATCGTTAATTCGGCCCCGTAAGAATCAAAAATGGGTTTGCCATTAATGATGGGGGGCTTTCCACGAAAAAGTCGAGTTTTGGGGATAATTCCCTGTTCGGGATCAAGTTGGGGAATAGCAATTCTGAACGCTAAATCGTAAAGTTCGCTCGCCATGCATTCCATAATAGCAAGCACTTCATTGTGAAGTAGGGACCCAAGTTTATTTTGTGCTTTAAATAGCCATTCCGATAAATATTTTTGTTTCTTTTTTTCTTCTTCTGTCGCATTTAAAGGTTCTTTTTTAGTACCCCAGACACCATCGGATAGCCCCTCATTTCCACCATTGTCATCAATATCTTTCTCCCTACGCGCTACAATATTCAGAATATTCTTTTCACTAGGCGTATTTTTCCCTGCAGGATATTGCTGCATTGGCGGAATATCTGTGGGAAGTAGATCCTGTTCTTTGAGGCTGCTCATCGATAAATATTTAAATTAAGTTAGTATTTTGCAACATTATCATAAATATATACAAATTAAAACTATTTAATTTATCTCCGTACCACCCACCGTCAATCCTTCCATCAACAAAGTCGGCTGACCCACTCCAACCGGCACGCTCTGACCACCTTTACCGCACGTCCCAATCCCTTTATCCAGTTCCATATCATTACCGATCGCCACAACTTTCGTCATCGCATCCGGCCCGTTACCGATCAGGGTAGCACCTTTCACCGGATAAGCAATCTTACCATCCTCAATCATATAGGCTTCAGAAGCAGAAAAAACGAACTTGCCGGAGGTGATATCAACCTGCCCGCCGCTGAAACTCACCGCATAAATCCCTTTTTTCACCGAGCTGATAATTTCCTGTGGATCACGGTCGCCGCCTAGCATATACGTATTCGTCATCCGTGGCATTGGCGAATGGGCATAGCTTTCCCGCCGGCCATTGCCTGTGGCTGCAACCCCCATCAACCGCGCATTCATTTTATCCTGGATATAGCCTTTGAGGATACCGTCTTCGATAAGCACTGTCCGCTCTGTTTCCAGCCCTTCATCATCAACGGTCAGCGAACCACGGCGGTCAGCAAGCGTACCGTCATCTATTACAGTCACGCCTTTAGCAGCAACCCGTTCGCCTAATAATCCAGCAAAAGCGGAAGTACCTTTACGGTTAAAATCCCCTTCCAATCCATGGCCTACAGCTTCATGCAGCAAGATACCAGGCCAACCAGGAGCTAGTACCACAGGCATTTCACCAGCAGGCGCCGGCCGTGATTCAAGATTGACCAATGCTTGGCGCAACGCTTCATCCGCCTGGGCATGCCAGTATTTACTATCAATATAATGATGATATGACCGGCGACCACCCGACCCCATCGAACCGGATTCCATTCGACCATCTTTTTCAGCCACAACCGAAATATTAAGCCGCACCAAAGGCCGGATATCCCCTGTTTTATGACCATCCGCATGCAGGATTTCTACCGCCTGCCATTCTCCAGTCAACGAAGCAGAAACCTGGCGTACATAAGGATTTTTCGCCCGTAGATAATGATCGATATCCTCAAGTAGCTTTACTTTCTTCTCAAAAGGAATTTCGTGGAGTGGATTGGAATCAGTGTATAAAGCCGGAGCATTGAAGCCAATTTTATTAACCGACATATTGCCACTATGCCCACCCTTAATCGCCTTGACCGAAGTCGCCGCCCGTTTAATGGCCGCTTCCGTAAATTCCGAAGCATGGGCATAAGCAGTAGCATCACCTGAAACCGCCCGCAAACCAAAGCCACCACTGGTCGTGAAACTGGCATTCTTCAGCCTTCCATCATCAAAAGCCAGGCTTTCCGATTGGCAGAATTCAAGGAATAATTCGCCGTCATCCATTCCTTTGAGCGTGCTGGCAAGAATGCCCTGCACGCGTGCTTCATCCATTGAAGTACGGTTAAAAAATAAATCATCCAGTATTGCATCATGTGTCATTAAAAATCCTCGCCGGGGCTGGTTTCCTTCGTTATAGTGCTTGAAATTAGAAATATTTGTAGTATGTATGAAAGCGATATAAGCATGTATCTCCATTCCATCATAATAGAGATGGCATCAGTTGCAATGATTTTACAAGGTATTAAATGAATGAAATCCAGATTTTTTAGCGCATTGATGTTTTTTGCGGGCGTATTTGCCTCAGCAAGCGCCTTGGCAGACTATCCAAGACCATGGCAAATGGACTTCCAGGAAGCCGTTAGTCCAGTCATGCAGAGGCTTGTGCATTTTAACGATCAGCTGAATGTGCTGATTTTTGCTATTTCAATCTTTGTGCTGCTGTTACTTGTCTATGCTTGCGTTAAGTTTCGTCGTAAAAACAATCCAATACCAAGTAAAACCTCACATAACACATTAATTGAAATTATCTGGACGGGACTGCCAATTTTAATCCTGGTGGTTATCGCTATTCCATCCTTCCAGATCCTCTATTATGAAGATAAGGCCCCTCACCCTGAAATGACGCTGAAAGTGGTTGGTCATCAATGGTATTGGGAATATCAGTATACAGAAGAAGGCGGTTTTTCATTCGACAGCAATATTATTAAAGATGCCGATCTGAAGCCAGGCCAGATGCGTTTGCTGGAAGTCGATCACCATGTCGTCTTGCCGATTGATACGGATATCCAGGTATTAATCACCGGTGCCGATGTCATGCATAGCTGGGCCATGCCTTCTATGGGGATTAAAACTGTCGCTGTTCCTGGACGCACCAATGAAACCTGGGTGCGCATCCTGAAAACTGGCACCTATTATGGCCAGTGCTCGGAATTATGCGGTATCGGTCACGGATTTATGCCGATTGTGATCGACGCCGTCACCAAGGAGCAATACAAAGCCTGGACAAAAGAGGCAAAGAAGAAGTTTGCCGCCAATGAAACCCGTAACATTCTCGCATCGAATTAATTTAGATATAGGTATTATAACATGAGTGCATCAGGTCATCACGAAGATCACCCCACTGGCATTACACGCTGGCTTTTCTCGACCAACCACAAAGATATCGGTACGATGTATCTGATATTCGCGGTGATCGCTGGTCTTGCCGGATCATTTGTATCGTTTATCATCCGTATGAATCTGGCAGAGCCAGGCAGTCATTTGCTTGGTACTAACTACCAGTTTTATAATGTGCTGGTAACAGCGCATGCGCTGCTCATGGTGTTCTTCATGATTATGCCGGGGATGATCGGTGGCTTCGGTAACTGGTTTGTACCGCTGATGATTGGCGCGCCTGATATGGCGTTTCCACGTATGAACAATATCAGCTTCTGGCTGCTCGTCCCATCGTTCATTTTGTTAATGGGGTCCGCTTTTGTGGATAGTGGTGTCGGGACCGGCTGGACGATATTGCCGCCGCTTAGCAATAGTACCTTCCATCCAGGGATGGCAGTCGATATGGCGATTTTCAGCCTTCATCTTGCTGGTATGTCATCCATTCTCGGTGCGATCAATATTATCGTAACCATTTTTAACATGCGTGCACCTGGCATGACGCTTCATAAAATGCCGCTGTTCGTATGGTCTGTACTTATCACTGCGTTTCTGCTGGTGATGGCTCTCCCTGTTCTGGGCGGTGCGATTACCATGCTGCTGACCGACCGTAATTTCGGTACCAGCTTCTTTGATCCGGCAGGTGGTGGCGATCCATTGTTATTCGCTCACCTTTTCTGGTTTTTCGGACATCCTGAAGTGTATATTATCGTATTGCCAGGCTTTGGTATTATCAGCCAGGTAATCTCGACTTTCTCCCGTAAGCCGGTATTCGGCTATCTGGGGATGGTCTATGCGATGATGAGTATCGGTGTAATCGGCTTCGTGGTATGGGCGCATCATATGTATACGGTTGGCCTGAACGTCAACACGCTCGCTTATTTTACCGTAGCCACCATGATTATTGCAGTTCCAACCGGGATCAAGATATTCAGTTGGATTGCCACGATGTGGGGCGGTTCGATTGAGTTTAAAACCCCGATGTTATTTGCCGTAGGATTTATTTTCCTCTTCACCGTTGGCGGGGTAACCGGTGTTGTATTAGCAAACGCCAGCCTTGACCGTGTATTCCATGACACCTATTACGTCATCGCCCATTTCCATTATACCATGGCTCTAGGCGCATTATTCTCGACATTCGCAGGATTCTATTACTGGTTTGGCAAAATGTCAGGACGTCAATACCCGGAAATTCTGGGGCAGATCCATTTCTGGATTATGTTTATCGGTGTGAACCTGACATTCTTCCCTCAGCATTTCCTTGGTCTTGCAGGCATGCCACGCCGTATTCCTGACTATCCCGATGCATTCGCTGGTTGGAACATGGTTTCATCGATCGGTTCGGCTATTTCGATGTTTGGTGCGGTATTCTTCATATTCATTATTTTCTATACATTGAAATATGGCAAGAAATGTGGTGATAATCCATGGGGCGAAGGTGCGGACACACTGGAATGGACTGTCAGCTCACCGCCACCATTCCATACATTTAATGTTTTACCACACGTAAAATAATGGCAACATCGCTAGAGATAGGTTCAGCAGTTATTGCTGAACCACAGGAAACGACGGTACGTGATTATTTCGCGTTGCTTAAACCCCGTGTCATGTCCCTGGTTATATTCAGCGGACTTGCTGGCCTGCTCCTTGCTCCCGGCCATATCCATCCGGTATTAGGCTTCGTCGCTATCTTAGCGATCGCGCTTGGTTCCGGCGCGTCCGGTGCAATCAACATGTGGTACGACCGCGATATTGACGCCATCATGAAGCGGACACGTAACCGCCCTATTCCAGGCGGCAGAATGAGTCCGGAAGATGCGCTCGATTTCGGTGTTACCATCGCCGTATTTTCGATATTTTTAATGGCTGTTGCGGTCAATTTGGTCGCCGCAGGATTATTATTATCCGCCATATTATTCTATGTCTTCGTCTACACCATGTGGCTGAAGCGCTCAACCCCGCAAAATATTGTCATCGGCGGCGCAGCAGGCGCTTTCCCGCCAATGATTGGCTGGGCGGCGGTAACAGGCAATATCTCCCTTGAATCCTTCATCCTTTTCGCGATCATATTCATGTGGACCCCTCCTCATTTCTGGGCGCTTTCCCTTTATAAATCGGAAGACTATCAGCGTGCAGGCGTGCCGATGCACCCGGTCGTTCATGGGCATCAATCCACCAAGAAGCAAATGCTGATTTATACCTTATTGCTATTCCCGGTCACATTAATGCCGGTCATCCTGCATCAGGCCGGAATGATCTATATGATTGCCGCCACGATTCTTGGTACCTATTTTATCTATCATGCGGTCATCGTATACAACGACCCACTCCATAAAAAAGCCCCGGCGATGTTCAAATACTCAATCCTATACTTATTCCTGATTTTTACCTTTTTAGTGATCGATAAGGTGTGGTATGCCGCATAGCGAGCTACATAAAAGAAAAAAACACAAGAATATCGCCCTGCTGATAATTTTGTTACTGTTTATTGGGCTGTTTTTTGCTATAACTATCGTTAAGTTTCATGGATAAGAATAAAAAGACAGCGCTGAATATTATTGCGTTTATCATTGGCATGATATGCCTGACTTATGCGGCGGTGCCTTTCTATAGCGTATTTTGCAAGGCAACCGGTTTCGGTGGGACAACACAGCGTGTTCGCGCATTGTCAAAAACCGAAGGACAGCGGACAGTGACCGTCCAATTTGATGCGAATGTCGATAGCAGCGTACCTTGGAATTTTAAGCCCGTAGAACGCAGCGTTACGGTAAAAACAGGCGAAAACAAGCTGGTGGCGTTTCAGGCTGAGAATCTCTCGAATGAAACGATTACCGGGACGGCAACGTTTAATGTGACGCCAGTTAAAGTAGGTCAGTATTTTAATAAAATCCAATGTTTCTGTTTTACGAAGCAGACGCTTGGATCAAAAGAAACCAAGATGTTGCCGGTAACATTTTATATCGACCCGGCAATGGAGAAAGATCCCGAGATGGATGATGTGAGCGTAATCACATTGTCCTATACGTTTTTTAAAGTAAAATAATAAAGGATAACTATGAGCATATCGACCAGCGGACATACTATTCACGTAGAAGATACCCATAAACCGCATCACCAATACCACCTGGTAAATCCAAGCCCTTGGCCGATTATTGGTGCCACTTCGGTATTTACGATGGCCGTGGGTGGTGCATTATATATGCATAAATACCCGCTAGGTAAATTTCTTCTGCCACTTGGTCTTGTCATGGTGTTGTTTACCATGTTTAACTGGTGGAAAAATGTCGTCCATGAAGGCCGCGTCGATCATGCGCATACGCCGGTTGTCCGCAAGGGCTTACGCCTTGGGATGGCACTCTTCATTCTGTCGGAAGTGATGTTTTTCTTCGCTTTCTTCTTTGGTTATTTTCATGCCAGCCTAATGCCTTCAGGAATCCTCGATGGCTTATGGGTAGTGAAACCTGGTGTATGGCCACCAGCCGGGATCAAAACTTTTGATCCATGGCATATCCCATTTATGAACACATTGATTCTGCTGCTTTCCGGTACAACAGTAACCTGGGCGCATCATGAACTCCTGCATAACAAGCAAAAAGACCTGGTAAAAGCACTGGCGATCACCGTATTTCTAGGCGCAAGCTTTACCTGTTTCCAGGCTTATGAATATATCCATGCACCGTTTGGTTTCAAGCAGGGTATTTTCGCCTCGAACTTCTACATGGCGACAGGCTTCCATGGACTGCATGTACTCATCGGAACGATTTTCCTGACGATTTGTATGATCCGCGCCGGTAAAGGTCAGTTCACCGAAGAACATCATCTCGGTTTTGAATTTGCCGCCTGGTACTGGCATTTCGTTGACGTGGTATGGTTATTCCTGTTCGTGTTTGTTTATGTGCTAGGAGGCAGTAAGTAATATCTTTTGCCTTTGCTCTATGATTGTTTTATAATCGAACAAGAAACATAAAAGAGTATAAGATCATGAATATTATTTTTCCGCCACAAGAAGAGAAATACATCAATAACCTGATTGCAAAAGGGGTTTACGCTACCCCAACAGAGTTTGTTCTGGATGCGGTACGTCGGTTACGCAAAGAGGAATCCCAAAGGCACGATCGCCTGATGGCGGCGCTGGAGGAGGGGGAACAAGCTATAAGGGATGGTGATTATGAACCTTATACGCAAGAATTATTTGAACGAATCTGTAAAGACGCGCTTGCTGATGCAAAAGCGGGTATAAAGCCAAATCCTGATGTCTGCCCGTAAATTTGAATTTGTGCTCACCGGTCCAGCAAAGCGTGATTTGCAAGGGCTTTTATCGTTCACTCGCCAAAAATGGGGATATGCTCAATATTTGAAATATCGTCAAAAGGTCGACAAAGCCATACAAACACTTATCAAAAACCCGGAAATTGGTCGCAAACACTATAATCACCTAGTCTATACAGCAGATAAACACCACATTTATTACCGCATCCAGGATTCCACTATTTTTATTATGCGTATCCTCCATCAACGCATGAACCCCACAGAGCATCTAGACGAAGAACCATAATATGACCACCCCTTCCCTATGGCGGACCAGCTTTCTCTTTAAATGCCCGGCGTGCGGCAAGGGGAAGCTCTATGCAAAAGGGCTAATCGTCAATGATGTCTGCAGTGTATGTAACTTCCCCTTAAAGGAAAATGATTCCGGCGACGGCCCGGCATTCTTTGCGATTTTTGCTGTAAGCATCATCATCGTACCGCTTGCCCTATGGGTTGACACCGTATTTTCTCCTCCGATGTGGGTGCATTTGCTGTTATGGACTCCATTAATCGGATTTGGCTCGCTTTATTCGATAAAAGTTATAAAATCCTGGCTGATTGCAATGCAGCTTAAATATAGAAAAGACGATTTCGAACCCCACCCATGAAAAAATTTAAACCGACCCTATTTCCGACATTATTCACTATCCCAGCGCTTATCCTGCTCCTCTGGCTAGGTACCTGGCAGGTGCACCGTTTGCAGTGGAAAACGCAGCTTATCGCCGATATTACCAGGCAAATGACGCAGCCAGCTATCCCGCTACCTAAGCATATTGATCCGGACAGCTTCCGATACCGTAAAGTAACCGTTACTGGCAGATTCGAGAATGATAAAGAGATTTATCTCTACTCCGGCCCGATAGAATTTAAAGGCGAAGACGGCTATGATATCCTGACCCCGTTTAAAGAAGAGGATGGTTCGGTGATACTTATTGACCGTGGCTGGGTTCCCGCTAATAAAAAACTGCCCGAAGACCGCCCAGGCAGCGAGTTAAGCGGGATAGTCACTATTGACGGCGAAGTGATGAAAGACGAGCATAAGGCCTATTTTATCCCGGATAACCCTGGCTCGTTTGAAAATCAGGTGGATTCACTGGTAAATAAAGTATTTGGAAAACAATTGGATGATACCACAAAACAAGCGGCGCTTAACGCTATTAACGTAACCCTGAAAGATTTTCTGAAAGCCCCTTTAAAGCTCCACGATACTGAAAATAAATCTGACTTTATAGAGCCCTTGCAGAATGCTATTAAGGAGAAATATAAAGCAGACACGCCAAATGAACTGGAAGAGTTTCTGAAAGAAGTAAGCACGCTGCCAAAAGACATATTACCGAAGGATAATCCACTCAAAACATACAGGAACCATAATATATGGTTCTGGATTGATATGCCTGCCATCGGCGGCAGGATGCATGAAAACCTACCGCCCTATTATATTCTCGAGGCGCCTCATTCCGGTGCAGATAAGAGGCATTATCCGATTGGCCAGGAAATCAGCGTCACCAATATCCGTAACGACCATCTGCAATATGCAATCACCTGGTACAGCGCCGCACTTAGCCTACTGGTTATTTATTATCTTTATCACAGGAAAGAAGAATGAAATCCTATCAAAAACTTGAAGAGATCTTTTCATCGATTAATGCCCTTGAAGGAGCCATGTCGATATTGCATTGGGATAATGCGGTCACCATGCCGGAAGGAGGCGCGTCGGCACGGGGTGAGCATCTGGCGGCGTTGACGACGGTGATCCAGGAAAAAATGACAGGTCCAGAGCTAGTCGAAGCACTTCATGAAACGGAAGAACAGACACCAAAGCTCGATCCCTGGCAGGCTGCCAATTTCAGAGAGATGCGCCGTACCTGGACGCATGCAGCCGCCGTTAGCAGCAAGCTGATGTCCGATTTATGCCTGGCAAAAACAGAATCCGAGCATGTCTGGCGGGTAGCGCGGGCTAATAACGATTTCAAAAGCTTTGCGCCTTATTTGGAAAAGGTGCTAGGGATGGTGCGGATAGTTGCGAAGGAAAAATCCGCCTATCTGAAATGTCCGCTCTATGATGCGCTGCTTGATAATTATGATCCTGGCCGGACATCGGCGCAGATTGACATAATTTTCGCTGATCTTGAGAAATTCCTGCCGGGCTTTATCGGTGAGGTTCTCGACCATCAGCAATCAAAAGGCAAGCCATTACCCCTCACCGGTCATTTCCCGATTGCCGCACAGCGTGAGCTTGGCGTCGAGATCATGAAGGCGATGGGTTTTAATTTCAACGAAGGCCGGCTTGATATCAGCACTCACCCATTCTGCGGCGGCGTGCCCTCCGATGTACGGATTACTACGCGCTATGAAGAAGAGAATTTCCTGTGGTCGCTGCTAGGCGTCATCCATGAAACCGGCCATGCGCTTTATGAAAACCAATTGCCAAAAAAATGGCGCAACCAGCCAGTCGGCAGAGCGCATGGGATGAGTATCCATGAAAGCCAGTCACTGATTATGGAAATGCAAGCCGCACGTACCGAAGAATTCCTCTCATTCCTCCATCCGAAAATGGTGAAATTATTTGGCGTCAGCGGCGAAGCCTGGACATTTGATAATGTCCGCCGTTCCGTTAATTGGGTACAGCGCTCACTAATCCGCGTCAATGCCGACGAAGTGACCTATCCCGCCCATATTTTACTGCGCTACAAGCTTGAAAAAGCCATGATCGAGGGTAATTTGCAGGTGAAAGATTTACCCGGTGAATGGAATAAAGGAATGCAGGAATTGGTGGGCATCACCCCCGACAGCGATAAAAACGGCTGCATGCAAGATATCCACTGGCCCGGCGGCGATTTCGGCTATTTCCCAACCTATACACTAGGCGCGATGAATGCCGCACAGCTTTTTGTAGCGGCTAAGAAGGCAAAACCGGGGATATTACCGTCACTGGCAAAAGGTGATTTTTCTCCACTCAGTGGCTGGTTAGCTGAGAATGTGCACGGCAATGGCTCGTTATACCCTTCAGCGAATGATTTGATGGTGAAAGCAACGGGTAGTGCTCTGGATGTGGGGTATTTTAAGCAGCATTTGCGGAAAAGGTATTTGGCTTAAGGGTAAATTTTATTATTAAAAATTTTACTTGTTTAGTAGGTGGGCATTAACTATAATATTCCTTTTAGTATCAGTCAGTAAAAGGGAATAGTATGTCTAGAGAGAGACCAGCAGCAGATAGATCAGCAGCAAAGTCACTATCATTGCTAACACGTATCTTTGGTGGATCGGCCAAAAGAAATGAGTTTGTTCTTCATAACGCAGTCAAGCATGGTAGACTTAAAGATGCAGAAGCTCTTTTGGCAGATCCGTCTATTGATCCCGATCTATTAGACCCTAATGGATTCGCGGCCATACATTATATTTTTACATCAAAGGATTCATTGCTCATTCAATCAGCAACAATTCCATCATCTCCAACATCCCCCCAAAAAAGTCTCACTGCCAGACCTACGACGTCTGATACTGCTATGCTTGCTAAGCAATTGCGGGCTGATATGCTTGAGCTTTTTATACAGCACTCTAAAATTCCTGTTACCAAGAAGAATGAAAGGGGAGAGAAATATGAGGCTCCTAGAGTTGATTTAAATGTATTCATTCATCATCCTGATGCTTTATACGATGGAATGGCGCCAATACATTTGGCAGCTAAATTAGGTAGGCATTTTTTGTTAAATAAACTGTTAGGTCAAGATAGTGTGATTCAACAGCTTAATATTCGAACAAAGGTAAAAGAGAATACGGCATTGCAAGTTGCCGCATATAATCAGCAATCAGGGATTGTTAATATTCTACAAGGGCAAGGAGACGACATTGATATTAACGCGAGAAATAAGGATAATTTTAGTGCGTTACATCTTGCTGTGATGAACCTTGATGAGGCGGCAGTTAGATCTTTATCCAATCATCTAAAGCTTGATGAAACTATAAGAAATGAAGCTGCTCAGCTGGCATATGAAGGCGGAAATGATGCAATGGCAAGGTCTATTCAGCCACAATTTGTTTTTCCTCAAAACCCCGGTAGAAGAAACACAATGCTCCATATTGTCGTTCGTCATAAGCAATATGAAATCATTAGCAATTTATTAAATAGAACGGATATTGATATTAATGCCAAAGATAGTGAAAACCAGACAGCATTGCATATTGGCGTCGGCAATCAGGATCGCAAAGCAATTGATATTTTAATGGCTAATAATAATATCAATATTTATGAAGTGAATGGTCGAGATCAGACGGCGGCAGAATTGGCGAGATCTATAGGACGGAGTGGTTTAGCTAAATTGATACAGCCAACCTCTGGAGAGGAGGTATCTGTTTCCCTTGCTCCCCCTCCTTCTCATCTTCGGCAAACATCTTCCGGAGATACATCTCAACCTCCTCCTCCTTATAATATCAATACGATGCCTACTTTAAGAGAAAGTAGAAATGATGACGGGGAAGAAAAATCCTATTCAGCAAGTGTAAGAAGAGGGTCGCCCTCCCCATCAGGAAACAGGGAACATCTGAGATCACGCTCAACAAGTAGGGTGAGTGACAGGGATGGAGATGAAAAAGAATCACCAAAGCCCCCTTCTATTCATCTTGGATAGTATTAGGCATCTTTATTTTCAATAAACTCCTCCGCCAGCCTCACTCCCTCTGGCGTACCAATATGCAGCCAATCGCCTGTATGCTCAACTCCGCCAATACGGTTCAGCACCCCTGATGACTGTCTTGCCCTGCCATAAAGCACATTCAGCGAAAACGGCCCCTCTGGGATATCGGTAAAAAGCTTGGGCGACAGAATCTGCACACCCGTAAATACATACGGAAAAGACGGGCTATTATCCCGTTTTAGCTGATGGTCGCCAATCAAATCAAAATCCCCATTGCCATTATACCCAATCGCCCGCGATACCTTATGCAGCAGCAGCAATCCATCCATCGTCTCGCTATCCCATACCGAAGCCAGATGATCAAGCGCCGGTTGCTTCCCATCCAGCCAGACGATATCGCTATTAATCGCGTAAAACGGCTCATCCCCGATATAAGGCAGCGCTTTTGCCACCCCTCCTCCGGTCTCGAGCAGCACTTCCTCATATGAAATAATCAATTCCATATCAATGGTTTGCTGACGCTTCTTAATGTAATCTGCCAGCATTTCCGCTTTATAATGAGTATTGATAATCGCTTTGCGAACGCCTGCCTCGACCAGCTTATCAAGCACACGATCGATCATCGTCCGTCCGGCAATGCTGATCATCGGTTTGGGGAGGTGGTCAGTAAGCGGACGCATCCGTTTACCGAGTCCGGCAGCCAGTACCATGGCAGAAGTAGGACGTGAATAACGGCCGCCTTGCATATTAAGAGGCTCGTACCGGTTTACCGCTGCTTGATGACTGGGAGCTATTCACCTTGCGGAACCATTCTTTTAATGGCACCAGCAGCGGATGCTTCATATCGTTTTCAATATGTTTCCACACCCGCGATAATTTACTGAGGTATTTGCTGTTATGGTCCCGCACCGCCAGCCGTGCAAACACGCCGACAATCCGGCAGTTACGCTGTGCACCAAGGATGGCATAGGCGGCAAGGAAGTCTTTACGCATAATATCCGGGCGCGCAGCCAAGTAACGGTTGATCATGCTTTCCGCCACTTCCTGAGAAACATCACGGCGAGCGTCTTCCAGCAACGATACCAGGTCATAAGCAGGAGAACATCCCATCGCATCCTGGAAATCGAGCTGACCAACCCGGTCAGTACCCTGACGTTCAGGCAGCCACATCAGGTTATCTGCATGATAATCACGCAAGGCAACCACGGATGGTAATATGAGCGCCATCGGCAGCAATTGCTTCCATATAGCGATATATTCCTGCTGCAGGGTATCAGAAAGCGGCTGGTTATTGATAGCGGGATAATACCACTCCAGCATCAGCATCGCGCCGTTAATCAGTTTTTCCTCATTATAATGAGGCAGAGATTCTGGTATCTGCGCCTGATGCAGCTTGATCAACGCATCTACCGCATGCTCATAAAGCGTTATTTCAGTGACGCTATCCGCATAAGAAGACGTTCCGGATAATACCTTGCTATAGCTATCATTACCGAAATCTTCCAGTAGCAGAAAGCCATTTTCCGTATCTTTAGCCAGGATTTTAGGGGCGTTAATATCGTTCGCACTAAGGAATTCAGCAACCTCAATAAAAGAAACGACGCTTTCTTTTTCCGGTGGCGCATCCATCAAAATACGAGATTCCCCATGCTGGCTCAACCGTTCATATTTACGATACGACGCATCTCCCGGGATTTTGACAGAAAGTGCTTGATCCCAGCCATGCTGACTTAAAAATTCTTGTTTAACACTATTACGGTCTACCATGATGCTTCGCTGATTATCTGCAATTTCTGTATCCACGTTCCTGTTCCCCTTATGGTAGCTATTCGTTCATCTTCACTCCTGCCAAAGGTAAGTTCTAATGATAAACGGTCTCTAGGCAGCCATCTGTCAATTATTTCAGGCCATTCAATCAGTGAAAAACCATTGATAAATGCCTCGTCTACCCCTAATTCCACTGCTTCCTCAGCAGTTTGTAGCCGGTATAAATCAAAATGCCAGATTGGTAAAATATCACTATTATAGCTTTGCAGCAATGTAAAAGTAGGACTTACCACTTCTTCTACTTGCGGTATTATGTGTTTTATAAAAAAACGCGAAAAAGTTGTTTTTCCGACACCTAAATCACCACTTAAAGTAAGCACCTCTCCAATCGTCGCCAACGCGGCTATTTGCCTGGCAAGCAGTTGTGTGGCGGATAGATCGGGTAAGGGTATATAGTAGGTAGTCGAGCGCATTAGTTAAATCTGCTTAATTAATTATTATTAAAATATAACTTAAAAAAATGTTGATCTTTAGACCAGAATTCTATATTAATACACCAACTCCAGCTTTTGGAAAGTTTTCTATCAGGTGATTATTTTTTCCTCTAAAGGATAGGATCATCTTCCTGATATATAGCTTCTTTATATGAAAGGTAAGAAAAAAACTCACTTGAAGCTGGTATAGAAACAACATTGGGCGCGTAATGTCAATTTTTATTGCACTAAGAAATCTCCGTGCAGGATCACCTCTAGCGAAGCATTTCATCGTTTTATCGCTATTATCGCTGCTGTCCATTGTGATATTGGTAGGGTTTTCCTTATGGTTTGCCTATAAAACCTACAACACGCAATCCTATCAAATCCATCAAACCTTGGAAAATCAAGCGGAACGGATATCAACCATCTTTACGGATACGCTTGATTATAACGCGCAATCGATGCTCTATATGGGCAAACAAATTGAAAAAAATGGCGGCGATAAGCAGTTTATAAATTCTTTGCTGCAATCGTACCATGTGGCAGATAGTGGGATTGTTTCCTATGGGACATTCAATTGGGTGGATAACCATCAAAATTTGACGGTGAGCAGCAGCCAGGGGATTATTGCGAACCCTGAAAATTTATCGGACCGCGATTATATCCCGACAACGATTTCAGCACCCTTTAAGATTCAGCTGGGCAGCCCTGTTTATGGCGCCATTTGCAAATTATGGGCGATTCCGGCAGGGCTGGGAGTAACGGATAGCAAAGGAAATTATCTGGGCTCGCTGATTACCGGCTTTGCTATTGAGGATCTGATAAAAAGGCTGAAAGGGGCGATTACCCAATCAGGCGTTACGTTTATGCTGTTTGATAAAAATCTTGATCTTATTGCTACGAGTAGCCACTTTAGCGCCGATAGCAGTCTGGTCGGTAAATTACAGCTTGCCCTGGCTAAAAAACATACCTCCGCCGGGGGGGATGGTATTGTTTATACACCAACCTTATCAAACAATGAGTTACCCTTCTCTTATTATAAATCACTTGAGAAATATCCTTATACATTTGTCACTCTATACGATCGCGGTCTAAGTGATGACCTTATCGACGAGGCTATTTTTAAGTTCTGCGTACAATGTACTGTAATTGCATCGCTAATACTATTTCTTCTCTATATTACACGTAAATTGCTGGTCTCACCTATCATTACCCTATCTGCAGTGGCGGATGATATAGCGCAAGGAAAACTTGATACGCCTATTCCAGAATTTTATTCCAGTGAAATCAATAATTTAGCAAAACAATTGCAGAATATTATTGCGGATAAAAAGCAGCTAAATGAAGCTCATAACCATATTAAAACGGCTAAAGAATCGCTTGAAGAGAACGTTCTGGAGCGGACAACACAGCTTCAGAAGGCATTACAGGCACGTAGTGAGTTTCTAAATAATATCAGCCATGAAGTCAGGTTGCCTGTCCAATGTGTTATCGGTTATTCGGAAACGCTTGACGATTGCTGGAATGAGCTGGCGGAGAAGGACAAGCGGATGGCAATCCATCAGCTTAAATTAAGTAGCTACCGTTTACTCGACCTGGTCAATAACCTGCTTGATCTATCGCAGTTTCAGGCCGGAAAAATGGTGATTAATCTGGAGAAAGCCAATCTAGAAGATATCGTCACCACGGTGATCAATGATTGCCGCCCTCTTTATCTCAATCAGAAAGACCTCATAGTCCGGCTTGTCCCGCCTGCGATATCGACGATTGCAGTATTTGATCGAGGCCGTATTATGCAGGTGGTACGGAATCTGCTCGTCAATGCGATAAAATTCACCGATAAAGGCAATATTACGGCAACCATCAGCCATGAAGATTTTAGCTATGGCAAACATCACCATATCTCAGGTATCAAATTCTCTTTGCGTGATGAAGGGAAAGGTGTGCCAGAAGCTGAGTTACGCGATATTTTCACCCCATTCATTCAGAGTACCCGCACCAAAACAGGCGCTGGCGGAACAGGCTTGGGGCTTAGTATCTGCAATGAAATCATCACCTCCCATCATGGGATTATCTGGGCGGAGAATAACAAGGATGGTAAAGGCTGTACCTTTAATTTTGTCATCCCTCTTTTTGGTAAGATTTAGATACTGATAATTTGTGGATGATGCATGACTCCGACTAAGCCTCCAGCAACAAATGGAATTTCCGGATCAAGATCATCGATAGACAATCCCATGGCACGCAGCCCGCTTTCACATATTTTCCATTCTACATCAAGCGCTAAAGCTGATTCTTTTAAACTATCAAATGAAGCGATATGTTGTGCTTGATAATAAGTATCAAGAGTTCCTGCATTCTGCGCCAGGTGCTGCATGCCGAGGGAAATAGGTAGGTTTCTCCAGCGATCATGCTTAGCAAACGCCAGGCAGGCGGCGTTGGTAATAAATAGAGTAACTTTTTTATCAAGAGCAGCAGCAGTTACGGCCATCATCAGCCCATAATGGATGCGATCAAATTCACCGGATTGGAGGATTAATGTTAGCTGCATGTCGGACATTTGGGATCTCGATGTAATGTTACATTTCTAAAATTTGATGTAAGACTTTGATAAATAATCATTGATTGTGCAATGCTCTCCCCAACCTCAAGTATCTCTTTAATAATTTCTGTCGCTTGAAGCGATCCCATGACTCCGGCGATACTGCCAAGGACTCCGCTCCGTGAACATGTCGCGTCAGTCTCTTTCACGTTTTCCGAATAAAGGCAGCGATAGCAGGGATAATCCCCTTCCAGATAAGGTTTAAAGCAATAAAGTTGCCCTTCAAATCCGCGAATAGCGGCTGAAACTAACGGCTTTTTAAGTTGATAGGCGATATCATTTACCACAAAACGTGTTGTAGCATTATCGCATCCATCGGCGATAATATCGTAATTTTTCATGATGTTAGAAGCATTTTCTAATGTTAGGTTATTGTTATAAGTGATGATACTGCAATCAGGGTTCAACTGCCCCAACCTATCCCGTGCACTATCTATTTTAGGCATGCCGATGGAAGGCGTCGCATGAATAATTTGCCGCTGCAGATTAGAGAGCTCCACGACATCGTCATCGACAATCCCGATCGTACCAATACCCGCTGCGGCAAGATACATAAGCAATGGCGAGCCAAGGCCACCCGCGCCGATAACCAGTATTTTTGCCTTAAGCAACGCCGATTGACCTTTGCCGCCAATTTCACGGACGATGATATTACGTGAATAGCGTTCGAGTTGTGATTCGGTAAAATCGATCATGTTTTTAATATATGCTGCCCTGCTGCCACCGCAGAAGACCAGGCCCATTGAAAATTATAGCCGCCAAGCCAGCCGGTTACATCAACTACTTCACCAATAAAATACAGTCCTGGAACAGCCTTAGCTTCCATTGTTTTTGATGATAATGCATTGGTATCAATTCCGCCACAGGTAACTTCCGCTTTAGCATATCCCTCATTTCCATCAGGCGTTACCTGCCAATGATGGATATCATAGGCGATTTTTTCTAAATCCTTGGCCTTTATCTCTGCCAATGGTTTTTGTTGTAATAGCGGATCGAAGCGCTGACACCATTCGGTTGCCAGGCGTTTCGAAAAATAACGACTCAAAACAGACGATAATGCCAATTTTTGATGATGTTTTTCTTTAAATATTTCGCTTAAAGAAATGTCTGGTAAT
>Ga0207006_1071_pt1 | contig 22519 bp, 22 predicted proteins | sample Alteio_BWMinCont_84_FD_153497 | JGI IMG/M metagenome (GOLD analysis project Ga0207006, IMG submission 153497) | Enriched cells from forest soil in Barre Woods Harvard Forest LTER site, Petersham, Massachusetts, United States -... | ecosystem: Environmental > Terrestrial > Soil > Temperate forest >...
GAATTATTTTGTTCCCTTGGTGGTGATATGTCCCAAGAGTTGACGGTTGAACAACCAGGAGCGGCTGAACCGGACCAAGGTGGTAAAGCCCCTGGAGGATAAAATATGCGTTATTGTGTTTTGATATTATTGCTTTTTATATCAATGCCCGCGTCTGCTCAAAACACGCCTGCCCCTGTCTTGTCTGGGGACAAGGGCACCATGATCCATAATGCCAATAAAAAAGAACGAAGATCGATCCTGTTAAAAATTCGACCAGCCAATAACGAAAAGAGATCTTTTCACGGCAGGCCCGGCAGCGGCCGCCTAAAACCAGCCAACTGATCAACGGAATATTATCATACCATTGAATCGGTGAACGGCAAGCCACACAGTGGGAGCCCGGGAAAACAATTGATTTTTCCAAAGGAAGACGCACAATGCAAACATTAAGGAAGCTCCCGGTCATGGCGCCGATGATAAATATAAAAATACCTGATAAAGAATTAGAATCCATGAATAACCTCAATAATCGTCATTCTGAGTCCCCGATTAAAATCTCCGCCACAGCGGGATCCCGCCAAAGGCGGGACATTCGGGGGTAAACTGGGCGAAGAATCTTAAGACACTTTAAGATCCTTCACTTCGTTCAGGATGACTGTTGTTTAATGAGTTCCTCATTAATCTCTTGATTTTATCATCCAACTCTATCTCCGACCAATGCCAAAAAGACAAAACACCTTGAAAAAATAGCATCCCCAACCCATTGGCTGTTTGCGCCTTTTTCAGGCGTGCCTGTGCCAATAACTTAGTTTCCAGGGGGTTGTAGATGACATCATACACCAACATATCTTTATGTAAAGATCCCGGATCGATTAAAAGCGGATCATTCTCATTCAGCCCCACCTTGGTCGTATTGATCAAAATATCTGCCAGCTCAATATTTAAATCTTCAGGCTCATCTACAACGGTGACCAACTTTGTATTGATTTTACTGCCAATTTCTTCTACTAATCGATCGGCATTGGCCCTGGTACGGTTGTAAAGGGTGATGCGCTCAGGTCCTTGGGGAAGCAGGCACATAACAGTGATAATCGCGCGTGTAGTGCCTCCGGCGCCTAAAATAGCGACCCTTTTACCTCTAAGGTCAAATTTAAGATCTGTCAAATGACTTAAGAACCCCGGTCCATCGGTGTTAAAACCATGAATTTTACGATGATGATCAATGACGAGGGTATTGACCGCGCCGATCTTTTCAGCTAAGGGGTCAATGGTGTCAAGATAAGGAATAACTTCTTCCTTGTAAGGTACTGTGACATTAAGGCCGAAAATCGGGTTATTCTCCTCTTTTAAGTCTTCCATAAAAAGCTTTAGCTCTTCCTGGTCGCCTAAGGGAAATAATTTATACACCGCGTTCACATCCAAAGCCTTAAACGCGGCATTGTGCATCACAGGCGAAAGGCTGTGCGCAACCGGATTACCGATGATCCCATATATGGCCGGCGGTTCGTAAGACATGTGGCTTGGAATTTCCCAAAAATGAAATTAATAAAACATTTCAAATGAAATATTAAATGTTTCTCTAATCCGTCGGACTATATAAAAATTGATTTTCATTGTGGCAAGCTACCGGATAGGAAATCTTGCGCCCCCGGACATCGTCACAAACAAACAACCGGTGAGATCCCTTACCGCGATGTTTAATTTCGTAAACGCCGTGACGGCTTAATAGCCGGCGAAGTTCACGGTACTTAAGGGACCTGTCCTTAAGCATAGGACATTTCTAAATTGGAAACAAGTTTGTGGATTGGAATTTTATGGCTGGATAACTGTGAAATCATGTCCTTTTGCTGGTTGGCATAAAATTTATCCCAATATGCTTTAGGCGCAGGACGGAAAGCTGTCTCAAGCATATCGTTTTCAAGGCAATATTCCAATTGCGTTTCCACCAGGGCTTTTAACTGTTCAATGGCCTCATTTCTGGTCTTGGCTTGGGCCACAATGTCCATGTCAAGGCAATGGGCGATAAAAGTCTTATTGCGTTTGTCTGAAACAATCAAAATATGAAAATTATGCTGGCCGTTCAATTTTTTAAGCATATCTCACTCCCGCTTAAATATAACATGCCCAAATCCTCATCGCAAGGAATAAAAAAAGAGGCTAATTTTATATTTTTCCCTGCTCTTGAACTCCTGAAACTTGGAGATCGGACATTAAAAGAGAATTAGCGGCGGGTTTGATGTCGATGAGGATAAGGACCAGGCCACAAGGTCTTATCGACCGGCACTCGCAGTTGCTCGGGGGAAGGATTCAAGGAGAAAAAATTCATTTTTTCAGGTTTTTTTGGGGCAATGTAAAAAGGGGACACTTTAAAGTGTCCCCTTTTTTTGTTGCGAAACGAATTTGTTGATGGCGTTAATATAGGCTTTGGCAGAGGCTTCGATGATGTCTGTGCTGGCACCGCGGCCTATGACTGTTTCTTTCTCAATGGCGACCTTGACTGTGACCTCGCCCAAGGCATCCTTGCCCTGAGTGACAGACTTAATGCCATAATCCAATAGATCAGCTTTTAATTGGGTCACGGCTTCAATGGCTTTGTAACAGGCGTCCACCGGGCCGTCTCCGGTTGATTTCTTGGTCTGCTTTTTGCCCTTGTGCTGTATGGTCACCACCACTTGAGGGGCAATATTTGTACCGCTGGTAGAAATCATATCTACCAAGGTATAGGCCACATGCGCTAAATGGCCCTGGTCCTCAACAATGGCCACCAAGTCCTCATCGTAAATTTCTTTCTTCTTGTCCGCCAGGTCCTTAAAACGGACAAAGGCGCGGTCCAAATCCAATTCCGGCAATTCAATGCCCAAACCTTTCAAACGGTCTTTAAACGCATGACGGCCGGAATGTTTTCCCAATACCAATCCCTCGTGGGAAGGCACGCCCACATCTTCGGGATTCATGATCTCATAAGTCCGTCTTTCCTTTAAAATTCCGTCTTGATGGATGCCGGATTCATGGCGAAAAGCATTGGCGCCGACAATGGCCTTGTTAGGAGGCACAATAAAACCGGTGGCTTTAGAGACCTGGCGGGAAATACGGTAAAATTCTTTTGTTTTAATGTTAGTCGACAAATGATAAAAATCCGAACGGGTTTTTATCGCCATGACAACTTCTTCCATGGAAGCATTGCCTGCCCGCTCACCGATGCCGTTGATGGTGCATTCCACCTGACGGGCACCGTTTTGCACGCCCGCCAAAGAATTGGCCACCCCTAAGCCCAGATCATCGTGGCAATGGGTAGAAATAACGGCCTTCCCTATATTAGGGACGTTCTGGCAGATCCCCGCAATCACCGCCCCGTATTCATACGGAGTACTATAGCCGACTGTATCAGGAATATTCACAGTATTGGCCCCTGCCTTGATGACTGCCTCCAGGATGCGGTACAAAAAATCTTTTTCCGTACGGGAAGCATCTTCCGGAGAAAATTCAATATTGTCCATCCGCTTGCGGGCGTATTTAACGGCCTCAACCGCCATACTCACTATCTCATCCTGGCTTTTTTTCAATTTATGCTGCAGATGGATTTTGGAGGTGGCCAAAAATATATGGATGCGCTTATGTTTGGCCCCCTTGACTGACTCGATGACAGCATCAATGTCTTTGGTAACACAACGCGCCAATCCGCAGATATAGGAATTCTTAATATGGCGCGCGACATTTAGCACCGAATCAAAGTCCCCCTTGGAAGAAACCGGGAAACCGGCCTCGATGATATCGACACCCAAACGCTCCAGGGCAAAGGCGATCTCCAATTTTTCCTCAGGACTCATGGTCGCACCGGGCGCCTGCTCCCCGTCACGCAAGGTTGTATCAAAAATTAAGACTTTATTGTTTTTCATAAATCTCCTCATGTGTCATTGCGAGGAGCCGAAGGCGACGTGGCAATCTCTTTTAAATGATTGCTTCGCTCGCAAGACACTAAAATAAATATTAAGGGCGGCTATTGAGAGCCGCCCTGGAAGATCCTTAAGATCCCTCGCTTACAGGCTCGGGATGATTTCGACATTATGTCGAAATCACTTTTTCATCCAGCTCATCATGGCCCGAAGTCGGGTCCCGACTTTTTCCACCGGATGGTTTTCTCCTGCTTTGCGCATCTTAAGGAAATTCTTGCGGCCGTTTTTATTTTCCGTCATCCATTCCTTGGCGAATTTACCTTTCTGGACTTCCTTTAAGATTTTTTGCATTTCACGGCGGGTACGTTCGTTGATAATACGCGTTCCCCGTGTCATATCACCATATTCAGCGGTATCGGAAACACGCTTGCGCATGCCTTGAATGCCGTCTTCATAGATCAAATCCACGATCAATTTTAATTCATGCAAACACTCAAAATAGGCAATCTCCGGCTGGTATCCGGCCTTGACCAGGGTCTCAAAACCGGCCTTGATTAGTTCGCTGGCTCCACCACATAAGACTGCCTGCTCGCCGAAGAGATCAGTCTCAGTTTCTTCTTTAAATGTCGTCTGAATGATGCCCGCGCGGGAACCACCGATGCCTTTGGCATAGGCCAAGGCGATTTTCAGGGCCTTGCCCGTGGCATTTTGGTGTATCGCAACTAAGCACGGCACTCCGCGGCCTTCCTCATATTGACGGCGGACCAGGGCGCCCGGGCCTTTGGGGGCTATCATAAAAACATCGACATTTTTAGGCGGAACAATAAATTTAAAATGGATGTTAAAACCATGCGAAAATGCCAATGCCTTTGCTTTGTTCAGATGCGGCTTAATGGAATTCTTGTAAATATCGGCCTGCAAATGGTCCTGGGTCAAAATGATGATCACATCCGCCAATTTCGTTGCTTCTTCAACAGACATGGGCTTAAAGCCGTCCTTGACCGCTTTATCATAATTAAGGCCGCCAGGGCGCTGGGCAATGATGACTTTCAGGCCGCTGTCGCGCAAATTCAAGGCTTGGCCGCGGCCTTGAATGCCATAGCCCACCACCGCGATGGTTTTATCTTTAATATCGTTAATATTGCAATCTTTATCGTAGTATATTTTTGCCATATATTCCTTTATATTCTTTTAGGGATTCTTCGCTTCGCTTAAGAATGACGAGGGTGATTTTTTAATCATCCCCTTCGCCGTCTAAATGAGCTTGCACATGGCGCAAACCAATGGTTGCTTGCACAGGCTTAATAATAGAAGTCACAAAATCTTTAGTGTCATTCACATTGAGCTGCTTAAATAAAAATTCAAAATTCTTTTCAAGTTCTGCGGCAATGCTCTCTTTAACGCTCAAAGGCATGCCCATAATGTCTTTCTTAAATTGGCCCAAGGCGCGTTTGCGGGCCTTATAAATGTATTGTTCATCAGTGTCCGTGGGCTTGCGCTCGCTGATGCAATTGACCTTGGTCCATTCGACCATCTTACTGTATAAATCCTTAGGGAACAGTTTACTGTCCAAGGTCTTGTTCTGGAAGTTGGTGGCCAAATGGATCTCGATGGTATTGACCTCTGGGAATTTATTAAATTGGTCGTCCGTCAAGGTTGAAGCACCATGCTGGACCGCCCCACCCATGCCAAATTTTGTCCGGGCCGCAGCTGAGAGATCTTGCAAGGTTTTAAAATCCACATTAGCTTTGGCAATCGTCCCATCTGGCAATACTGTCCCTCCGTGGGAGGTACCTGTTTGTACAGAGATCTTGCTTAACCCATGAAAACCTTTCGGCAAAGATTTGTTATAGCCATCCATAAAGGCAGTCAATTCTTCCACGGTGCTGTTCTTATGGCCAACTTCCCCAATCTCACCGCCGATGGAAATTTCAATACCTTTGGGTTGGATATTGCGGATAAAAGCAGACATGTCCGCGCATATTTCAAAATTGTCCCGCTGCTGTTCAGTTAATGTCGGGCGGTCCAATTTTACAGTGGTAGATGAATCAACGTCAATATTATAGAAACCGGCAGCCACACAATCTGCCACCATGTCTTTTAAACCAGCCACCTCTTTGTTTTTATCTTTAAAATACTCGGAGGCCTTGATCTGACAATGGTCACCTTGCACAAATACCGGGCCGCTATAGTTTTCTTTGATGGCAGCCCCTAAGACCACTCCAACATATTCAATAGGCGGCTGAGATGTATAACCCATTTCACTTTTGGCAATTTCAAAAATAAAAGCACCGGCATTGAGTTTCTTGGCAACACGAAAAATCGCGCGGGCCAAAAAATAGGTCAAAGAACGCAAATTCATGGCTGGGGTGGTAAAATTTTTACCTTGACCTTTGCCGCGGGCTAAATACACATCATGGATCGAAGCCAAAAATATCCCTTTGGTCTGGGCTTGGGCCTGAATTTCACGGGCCAAGGCCTCTTTTTCCTTGATATTATCGGTCATGACCAATTTTTGCACTGTTGCATCGACATCAAAAGCAGTATTGACTGGCATCTATCACTCCTAAGTTAATATTTTTAACAATTGGTAACGCCTATCCATGTCCTCATGGATCCGGCGGCTGGCGTCTTTAAGGTCAACGACGTTGATTTTATCCTGCAAAACACCGACTGCTTTGCCGTAAATACCATTTAACAAAAGATCAACCGCGGCCGCTCCCAGGCGTGTCGATAAAATCCTGTCCTGTCCGCTGGGGGTGCCGCCGCGCTGCACATGGCCTAAAACCACATAGCGGGTTTCCAATCCAACGGCCTTGGTGATATTTTCAGCAATGGTTTGGGCTTTCCCTGCTCCTTCGGCCACAATAATGATCCAGCTGACCTTGCCTTTTTTATTACCTTCACGGGCTTCGTCGTGCATGGCTTCATAATCAAAAGTACGTTCCGGTATTATAACATCTTCCGCGCCGGCTGCAAGTGCGACTTCCATGGCGATATACCCTGATTTATTACCCATGACCTCTACGACAAAAATACGCTCCATGCTCTGGGCCGTGTCACGGATCTTATCAATGGACTCCAACGCCGTGTTGATGGCTGTGGAACAGCCGATGGTCTGGTCTGTGCCGTTTAAATCATTATCAATAGTGCCCGGTAAGCCAATGGTGGGAATCCCGTGCAATTCATACAATCGGCTGGCACCCCGATAAGAACCGTCACCCCCGACTACAACCAAGGCATCAATGCCGTTGCGATGCAAGACTTCCGCGGCCTTTCCCTTTCCTTCATCGGTAGAAAAATCCTTAGAACGGGCGGTTTTCAAAATGGTCCCGCCTCTGTTAATGATGTTCGAAACTGATCTATGGTTCATGGGGACAATATCATCTTCCAAAAGTCCCTGATAACCGCGCATAATACCAGCAACTTCGAGGCCAAAATGCAAACCATAGCGCGCCACCGAACGGATGGCCGCGTTCATGCCCGGCCCGTCCCCGCCCGAAGTCAAAATCCCGATTTTCTTGATTTTATTAGCCATTACAATCTCTCCCAGAAAATGGCCCTTCAAAGCTTAATTTTTAAAGAAATTTGACCAAGTCCCTGCGTTTAATGGGGCCAAACCGCAGCATTAGGCAACTTCCTTCTTAGAAAATTTATAATTTAAATATTATATCACCAGACAAGTCAATATGGGGGAAAAATCAACCTTTTTGTGTGTATCAATGATCAATAGCGGTAATGGTCAGGTTTAAAAGGCCCCTGGGGTTTAATGCCGAGATATTTTGCCTGCTCGGCTGTTAATACATCCAGTTTGGCGCCGACCTTGGCTAAATGCAGGCTGGCTACCTTTTCATCCAGGCTTTTAGGCAGGGTATAAACTTTATTTTCATACTTGTGCCCGTTTTGCCAAAGTTCAATCTGGGCCAATACTTGATTGGTAAAAGAATTGCTCATCACAAAAGACGGATGGCCCATAGCGCAGCCCAAATTGACCAGCCTGCCTTCCGCCAAAATGATGATCTTCTTGCCGTTGGGATATTCATACTCATCCACCTGGGGTTTGATCTGTATTTTTTTAATGTCTTTGCGTTTATTCAGATAAGAAATTTCAATTTCAGAATCAAAGTGCCCGATATTGCAAACTATTGAGCCGCTTTTCATGACGTCCATATGTTTGGCCGTAATAACACTCACGCAACCGGTGGCGGTCACAAAAATATCCCCGATTTTTGCAGCTTCATCCATGGGCATCACCTGGTAACCCTCCATGGCTGCCTGCAAGGCACAGATGGGGTCGATCTCGGTCACGATGATGCGTCCGCCCAAACCTTTGAAAGACTGCACACAGCCCTTGCCCACGTCCCCGTAACCGGCAACAACACAGACCTTGCCTGCGATCATGCGGTCGGTCGCGCGTTTGATACCGTCGATCAAAGACTCGCGGCAGCCGTATAAATTATCAAATTTGGATTTGGTGACCGAGTCATTGACATTTATAGCCGGTACTTTCAATGTCCCTTTATTCATCATCTCATAGAGACGGTGGACACCGGTCGTGGTTTCTTCCGAAAGACCGCGTATATCTTTTAAATATTTCGGGTATTTTTCATGGATCATCAGGGTCAAATCCCCGCCGTCATCCAGGATCATGTTGGGACCTTTTTCATCAGGCCAATGGATGGTCTGTTCGACACACCAGTCATATTCCTCCAGGCTTTCACCTTTCCAGGCAAAGACCGGGATACCAACAGCCGCAATGGCTGCGGCCGCATGGTCCTGGGTTGAAAAGATATTACAGGATGACCAGCGGACCTGAGCTCCTAATTTGATCAAGGTTTCAATCAACACCGCAGTTTCAATGGTCATATGGATACACCCGGCAATGCGTGCCCCTTTAAGCGGCTGTTTGCCTTCATATTCTTGGGCGATGGCCATGAGCCCCGGCATTTCGGTTTGGGCGATCTCAATTTCTTTGCGTCCCCAGGATGCCAGGGACATGTCTTTGACTTTATAGTCGTTAATGTTCTTTTTTAGCGGAGGTTTTGTCATAAGTTTAGTCATGGTTTATGCGTCCTTCTTTAAGGCAGCGGCTTTGTCGGTTTTTTCCCAGGAAAATCCTAAACGGCCAAAATGTCCGTAGGAAGCGGTTTTTAAATAAATCGGGCGGCGTAAATCCAAGGCACTGATGATCCCGCGCGGGGAAAGGTCAAAATGCTTTCGCACCAAGTCCACCAGATGCTGCTCGGAGATCCTGCCCGTCCCATAGGTTTCCACCATCAATGACACCGGCTGGGGAAATCCTATGGCATAGCCGACTTGCAGCATGCATTTTTGGGCCAGGCCCGCGGCCACGATGTTCTTACAAATGTAACGCGCCATGTAAGCGGCCGAACGGTCCACCTTGGTAGGGTCTTTACCGGAGAAAGCCCCGCCACCATGGGGGACAACACCGCCATAGGTGTCCACAATGATCTTGCGGCCGGTGACCCCGGTATCGGACTGGGGACCTCCGACGACGAACTTGCCCGTTTCATTGACATAAAACTTTGTTTTCTTGTCTATCATTTTACCGACAACCGGATGGGCCACGGTCTTGATGATCTCCTGCTTGGCGTGTTCGGTGATGCGTTTGCCGGTTTTGTCCAAGATCTCTTCGGTATGCTGGCAGGCCAGGACCACGGCGTCGATGCGAAGCGGCTTATCATCTTCATATTCAATGGTCACCTGGGATTTGCAATCCGGCCCCAAATATTTCAATATGCCTTTTTTGCGGACTTCTTCGACACGCTCAACCAAATGATGGGCCAAGGTGATCGCTAGAGGCATCAGCTCAGGTGTTTCATTGCAAGCATATCCGAACATAATGCCCTGATCACCCGCACCTCCGGTATCAACCCCTTGGGAAATATCAGGCGACTGCTTATTGATCGCATTTAAAATGGAACAGGTATTGGCGTCAAAACCGTATTTAGGATGGTTATAACCGATGTCGAACAGCAATTGACGCACCAATTTATGCACATCCACATAGGTGGTGGTGGTAATTTCTCCGCCGACAATGACCAGGCCTGTGGAACAAAAAGTTTCGCAAGCCACCCGGCCTTTGGGGTCATCCCGAAAAACAGCGTCCAATATCGAGTCCGAAATTTGATCACAAACTTTGTCCGGATGGCCATTGCCTACGGATTCAGAGGTAAAAAGATAACGTCCTTTCACAAAAACCACCTTTCTTGATCCTTTAATTGATTAAAAAATGGGCCCTGGCTTCTATATCCCCTATTCCTTCGACGTCGATACGAATATTATATTTTAAAATGATTTCTTGCGTCGTTGAGTGATTCCACGCTTCCGATATCATACCATTTGCCGGAAAATTGAAAACCATAAACATTTTTCTTTTCAGACAGCCACTGGATATACGATCCCGCCGCATCAACCGCCTTGGACACGCTTAAATATTCCGTTAAATATCCGATCGTCTGCTTTGGAAAATAATACACGCACATGGCGATTATACTGGAGACCGGGTCCTTTGGCTTTTCCTGAAAACTGGTGACTTTCTGGTTTTTATCCAGACCCACTACCCCGAATTTAGTTGCGGACCCAATGTCCTTTATATCAAAAACGCCGATGGTCACGGCAGGGGTTTTAGCAATGGAAAATTCCATGAAAACCGGCAAATCCTGGTCAAAAAGATTGTCCCCTCCGATGATGAGCCAATCCTGTAATGACGGTTCCTTTTCCCATACAAAACGGATATCACCCACTGATCCTAAACGTTCTTCCGGGGTATTGGTATTGTCATTAACAACACGGATTGGCAATCCACGCCGGCCCGCTGCCCATTTTTGAAAATGAGGCGTGAATTTGTTATTGCTGACCACCACGATCTCGCTTAAATGTTTGATGTTTTGGAGCTTGTCGAACACATAATCGATCAAAGGCCTGTCGCCAACCGGAATTAAAGGCTTAGGTGTATCTTTGATGACCGACGCCAAACGGGTCCCGTAACCGGCGGCTAAAATTAAGGCTTTCATAAAATCCTTTAAGTTGGCAAAAATTTACGCAGTTGAACATCCACAAATTCTTCGACCTCCTGGCCTGTGTTCAATTGCATGGCCTCATAGGCCATACGCTGGGCATCCTGCAATTTCACGGAGCGGACCATTCGCTTGACCGTCAAAATACTGGCCGCAGACATGCTGAGTTCATCTATCCCCATTCCTAATAACAAAAAAGCCAATAGAGGATCCGAGGCCATTTCCCCGCAAAGGGACACGTGGATGCCTTCATTATGGCCGGCATCGATCGTCTTTTGTATCATTTTTAATATCGCCGGGTGCGTCGGTTCATATAAATGCGCGGTTTTTTCATTGACGCGGTCAACAGCCAGGGTGTATTGGATCAGGTCATTGGTGCCGATGGAAAAAAAATTAGTTTCGCGGGCCAATGCCTCTGCAGTCATCACTGCCGCAGGGACCTCAATCATGATCCCGACCTTCATTTGGTCATCAAAGGGGACTTTTTCATCACGCAAAGAAGCCTTGACCTGGTTTAAAATGGTATTAGCCTTGCGCAATTCCCCAAGACCGGAAATCATAGGATACATCATCTGTATCCGGCCATGGACCGAAGCACGTAAAATCGCCCTCAGCTGGGTCTTAAAAATATCCGGACGGTCAAGACAAAAGCGGATGGCACGGCACCCTAAAAAAGGGGCCATGTCCTTTGGGATCTGGACACTGGAAATAAATTTATCCCCGCCCAGGTCCAGGGTCCTTATCGTCACCCCAAAAGGCATGACAGCACTTGCCACCTGGCTGTAGGCCGCGAACTGCTCTTCTTCGGAAGGCAAATCCAGCCGGTTCATATATAAAAATTCCGTACGGTATAACCCGATTCCTTGGGCCCCGTATTTGTGTACCGCGGGAATTTCCGAAGATAATTCCAAATTAGCCAAGATAGTAATGTTCTTTCCATCCAAAGTTTGTGCGGGCAAATTTCTTAAATCATCCAGTTTTTCCAAAGACGCGGTAATTTTGTGCTGTTCCTTGATATATAACTCTTTAGTTTCAGCAGAGGGATTGATGATAACGAGGCCTTTTTGGCCATCGATGATCACATAATCCTGGTTGTTGATCCTGAGTGTCGCGTCTTGTAATCCAACCACTGCAGGGACCCCCAGAGACTTGGCAATAATGGCCGTATGCGAAGTCCTGCCCCCGATATCAGTCAAAAAGCCCTTGATATTTTTATTGTACATGCTCACCGCATCCGACGGGGACAGGTCGTGCGCGACGATGATCAATGCGTCCTGCAGGCTGTCAAGATCATGCAGTTTGCTTTCATCCATCAAATGTTTAAGGACCCTCTTGCTGATATCGCTGACATCCGAGGCACGCTCACGTAAATACTCATCCTGCATTTTGCCGAAAAGTTCGATGAATTTCTTGATGACTTTAAAAAACATGTATTCCGCGGAAGTCTTGGTTTCGCGTATGCCGCTGGTGACTTGGGTTAACAAGGTCGTGTCCTGTAAAACCAATAAATGCGCGTCAAAGATCTGCGCGTGGGCCATCCCCATGTCTTGCGATATCTTGTCCTTCAGGGCATGGATTTCACGTCTGGAATTATTGATGGCTTCTTCAAAACGGGCTATTTCCGAATCCACTTCGGATGAAGAAATAGAACGCTTGGGCACAATGAATTCGCCCTTATCCAGGATAAAAGAAGGCCCGTGGGCGATGCCAGGTGCAGCGGGGATCCCTTTTAAAACAATTTCATTCACTTGACCAGTTCTTCCTCTTGTTTGCTGAGAAATTCTTCAAACTCCGCCATGGCCAAAGACGCCGCATCACCTTCAACGGTGACTTTCAGAACAGTCCCTGCCACCGCTCCCAGCATTAAAATTCCCATGATGGACTTACCATTGACCTTTTCATCGCCATGGGCCAAGGTCACTGTCACGTCATATTTCTCGACCAACCCGACAAACATAGCTGCCGGACGGGCGTGCAGGCCTTTTTTGTTGGCCACCGTTAGATCTTTTTCAATTTTTTCCAATATACCTTGATCCTTCGATTCCGTAAGGTTTTGACTTTTCAACGCTTAATGACCCGCTGGGTCTCTATCAATTTTATCAAAGCTTGGGTCAACTTTTTCGAATCATGCCGGACATAATCAGCCACGCTCAAAAGGTCGGTGGCAACCACCTTGATCCCCATCGCTTTAATGCGCTCGGCATCCGCGGCCACGGGATAGGCATTTTCATTACGGTATCGGTTCAGGGCTTCTTCGTTACTGACCACGGCATCATTGATCAAACAGGCGTCTATGAGTTTAGAATTCGTGTGTTCCAGGAGCACGCGCACATGCTCAGAGGCGGAAAAACCATCCGTTTCGCCCAGCTGGGTCATTACATTACAAACATAAATTTTATACGCCGAAGAAGCGGCAATGGCCTCTGTCATACCGTTAATGATCAAGTTAGGCAAAATACTGGTGTATAAACTTCCGGGACCCATGACGATAATATCTGCCAGCCCAATGGCTGTTAAAGCATCATCTGTAGGCATGGCATCTTCCGGTATTAAAGTGAGCCGTTTAATCGTAGCATTCGACTGGGGGATTTTGGCCTCGCCCAGGGTCTGACTGCCGTCCATGTACTCTGCCACCAAATGCACATTATATACAGTCGAGGGGATCACTTTTCCACGGATCGCCAAGACCTTGCTAGACTCTTCCACCGCTTTTTTAAAATCACCCTTGGTGATCTGCACCATGGCGGTCAAAAATAAATTGCCGAAATTGTGCCCTTTTAGGCCGTCCCCTTCGGCAAAACGGTATTGAAAAAGCTCCCCCATCAATGCCGGAGCATCGGCCAAGGCCACCAAGCAGTTGCGAATATCTCCCGGGGCAACAATATTAAATTCCTGGCGCAGGCGCCCGGAGGAACCTCCGCTGTCGGCCACTGTGACAATGGCTGTCAAATTGGCTGTATATTCTTTTAGTCCCAGCAATAAATGTGACAGACCATGCCCCCCGCCGATGGCCACGATCTTAGGGCCTCTTTCTAAAAAACGGCGCTGGTAAAGAATGTCTACAATGTCCCTCTCGCGCTGCGGCAGAAAAAGGGTGATCAAAGAAATGATCATTTTCCCCATCCCCAACACAATAAACAGAATGCCGCAGAGGATGATGACAATGCCAAAACCACTGACAAAAGGGTATGGGGAAACCGCAAAAACAGCACCTATCCCGACGATCAAAACGCCAAACAATGATGCAAACACCCAACGTTTGACTTTAATGCCGGGATAAAGCCATTTAAAAAAATTTTGTGACATGGTATCGATTAACCAATACGTGAATCTTCCTGCGTTACCAGGTCCATGACATCTTTGGCTGTTTTGGTATTTTTGAGGCTATCGCGGAAAAATTTGTCCTTCAATAAACGCGAGACACGTGCTAGCGCTTTTAAATGCGGGCCGGCGGAATCAAACGGTGCTATCAAAAGAAAAAAGATATGTGCCGGTTCACCGTCGAGAGAATCAAAATTTACACCCTTTTTGCTGATGGCCAACGCTGAAACTAATCCCGACACCGTGTCAGACTTGGTGTGCGGGATCGCAATCCCCTGGCCTATGGCCGTTGAACCCAGGGCCTCCCTGGCCATTAGACCATCTACTATTTTATTCTTAAACCTTTTTTCAATGATCCCGGCTTCAACCAACAACGCCACCATTTCTGAAATGACATCCATTTTCGTTTCAGATTTCAGGTCAGTGCTGATGGCTTCCTTGTTCAAAAATTCGCTGATTTTCATTAAATCCTCCGAAAAGTATATTTGGAGCGGCGAATGGGGCTCGAACCCATGACATCCACCTTGGCAAGGTGGCATTCTACCAACTGAATTACCGCCGCGTCGTCGCTCAAAAAAAATAAAAGAACTTAAATGGGCGGGAGAGGACTTGAACCTCCACGGGTTTCCCCACATGCTCCTAAGGCATGCGCGTCTGCCATTCCGCCACCCGCCCAGATGAGCGGTTATCTGTAAAATGGTGACCGACCCGCGACTCGAACGCGGTACCCCTACATTAAAAGTGTAGTGCTCTACCAGGGTGAGCTAGTCGGTCCAAATTCCCTGTTTCTTGGCCCCTCGAACGCTTTGTGCTATACTTCGCGTAATTCCTTCGACTTCCGATCCAGCAGAGCATCTATCTCTTTGGTGAAACGGTCCGTCATTTTCTGGACTTCTTCTTCGCCTTTAAACTTGTCATCTTCGCTGACGTGACCTTCACTTTGCATTTTCTTGATCTTTTCATTGGCATCGCGGCGGATGGAGCGCAAGGTGACACGTCCGCGCTCAGCCATGTCTTTGCAGACCTTGATGAACTCTTCCCGGCGTTCAGTGGACAGCGGCGGGAAAACCAGGCGGATCATTTTTCCGTCATTAGACGGCGTGATCCCCAGTTTGGAATTCATGATGGCCGCTTCAATGTCTTTGATGGCATTGGCATCCCACGGCTGGACCAGGATCTGGCGCGGGTCCGGAGAAGAAACTGCCGCCAATTGCTTAATGGGAGTCGACGTTTCATAATAATTGATATGCATGTCCTCAACCAAAGCAGGCTGTGCGCGGCCAGTGCGGACTTCTGAAAACTCGCGCAGCATGGTTTCCATGGTCTTCTTCATCTTGCCTTCTGTTTCTCTCAAGATCTCTTTGGATGTCATAAGGCCCTCTCATTCATCGAACAATCGTACCAATTTCCTCGCCGTAAATAGCCTTCTTGATATTGCCTTTCTGCAAAAGGTTGAACACGATGATCGGCAGGCTGTTGTCCATGCACATGCTGATGGCGGTTGCATCCATCACCTTCAAATTCTTCTTTAAAACGTCAACGAATTTTAAATTCTTGAATTTTTTGGCATCTTTATTTTTTACGGGATCAGACGAATAGACGCCGTCGACCTTGGTCGCCTTCATCACCACATCGCACCCGATCTCGGTGGCGCGCAAGGCCGCTGCCGTATCGGTCGTAAAATAAGGGTTGCCCGTGCCGGCGACAAAGATGATCACGCGGCGCTTCTCGAGATGGCGAATGGCACGGCGCAAAATATAGGGTTCAGCGATGGCATGCATTTGGATGGCCGTCATGACCCTGGTCTGCACGCCGATCTGCTCAAGCGCATTTTGCAATGCCAGACCGTTCATAACAGTCGCGAGCATGCCCATATAATCGGCCACGGAACGGTCTAAACCAAAACGCTTGCTTTCCACCTGCCCTCGAAAAATGTTCCCGCCGCCGACAACGAGCGCCATTTCAACACCTGCCTCATGCACTTCTTTTATTTCACTGGCGAGTGACGCGCACATTTCCGCATCTATGCCGTGCTCATGGCGTCCCAGCAAAGCCTCTCCGCTTAATTTCAGCAATACCCTCTTATAAACAGGCGCTTTATTCAAGGATTACTCCCCTACCTTATAACGGACAAAACGGCCAATAATTATATTTTCGCCGATCTTAGCCACCAGTTCATTCAACAAATCCTGGATACTTTTTGACGGGTCCTTGACAAACGCTTGGGCCAACAGAGAATTCGCTTTAATAAAAGCTTCTTTATCCGCTTCACGGGCCAATACCTCCGCCGGAATGTCTTCCTTCTTGATAAATTTCGGATTTAAAGCAGCAATGTGAAGGGCCAGATCACGCGTAAATTTACAAAAATCTTCGCTGCGGGCGACGAAATCTGTCTCGCAATTAACTTCCACTACAACACCGATTTTATTTCCGGTATGTATATACGCTTCCACACGGCCTTCCTTGGCCAGGCGGTCGCTTTTTTTAGCCGCCATTTCCAGTCCGCGCTTGCGTAAAAGCTCTTTAGCTTTATTAAAATCACCCTTAGCCTCTTCCAGGGCATTTTTACAATCAATAACGCCGCAGGAGGTCTCTTCCCTCAGGCGCTTAATATCATCCGCTGTTGCTGCCATCATATATATCTCCAAATCTATATTTTTTTCAATGTCAATTTAAACTTGCTGCTTCTTGAACTTGGACCACCTGTGGCACTTTCTTACCGGCCAAATATTCTTTTCGGCCTTCGATCACGCTGTCAACCATCAGTCCTACAATAAATTTAATGGATTTAACAGCGTCATCATTGCCCGGAATTGGGTACTGGATCAAGTCAGGATCAGAATTAGTGTCTATCAGTCCAAAGACCGGGATTTCCAAACGGTTGGCCTCAGCCACGGCAATTTCTTCCTTTTTAGTGTCCACGATAAAAACACCCTGTGGGATCACCGGCATTTCACGGATACCGCCAAGATCACGGATCAAACGGTCCTTCTCCTTCATTAACAGGGAAGCTTCCTTTTTAGTCAAACGATCGACGGTGCCATTGGTTTCCATCTTCTCGATATCAATCAATTTCCGCACGGATTTCTTGACGGTTTCCAAATTGGTCAAAAGCCCTCCCATCCAGCGGTTCTTGACATAATACATGTCACAGCGCAGGGCCTCTTCTTCAATGACCTGCTGGGCCTGTTTCTTGGTGCCCACAAATAGGATTTTACCTCCCTTGGCCGCGATGTCGCGGATGGCGTCCCGGGCGGCGTTAAGCCGGTCCACCGTTTTTTCAAGGTCAATAATATAAATGCCGCCGCGTTCCCCGAATATAAACCTTTTCATCTTGGGGTTCCAGCGACGGCTTTGATGACCGAAATGCACACCAGCTTCCAACAACTTCTTGATCAATTCTGTTGCCATAAACTTGTTATTCCTCTCTTCTGCATCCCGCCGGCGGATCGTATCAACAACCAGGTCAAGGCGGGACTTTTGGTTTCAGGCGGCCGAAGATTTGAGCCTCATGCCCTCTAAGGCGGCCAGTTTTAGGTTAAATGGACCTTTTACTATAACAAAGACTTATATTTTTGCAATAAAATTCTCAGATGTACGGAACTGGGTTTCATAGAGCCTGCGGTATAAAGGGCAGGAAAACAGCAGGTCATCGTGCTTGCCTGATCCCACCATTTTCCCATGTTCCAGGACCACGATTTTATCGGCTTTCATGATGGTGGACAAGCGGTGGGCAATGGCAATGACCGTGCGTCCCTGCATCAGCTTGTCCAACGCTTCCTGCACGTATTTCTCAGATTCCGAGTCCAGCTGGGACGTTGCTTCATCCAAAATCAAGATCGGCGGGTTCTTTAAAATGGCCCGCGCGATCGTCAGGCGCTGTTTCTCTCCGCCGGAAAGCCTGAAGCCGCGGTCCCCGATGAACGTGTCATAACCTTTCGGCATTTTTTCAATAAATTTATCGGCAAAAGCCATTTGGGCAACATGCTGGATTTGCTCCATGGTCACATCAAAGGTGCCGTAAGCAATGTTATTTTTGACTGAATCATTAAAAAGGATGGCTTCCTGGGTCACGATTCCCACCTGGCCTCGCAGGGACTTAAAAGAAGCGTCCCTGATATCCATCCCATCAAATAAAATACGGCCCAGGGTGACATCATAAAACCGTGGGATCAAATTGACCAAGGTGGATTTGCCTGAGCCCGTGGGGCCGACCACGGCCACCAATTCCCCTTTTTTGATGGTCAAATTAATGTCCTGCAAAACATTTCCGGAACCGGCTTCGTATTGAAAATTGACAGATTCAATGACAATTTTGTCCTTGAATGTCACCAGCTCAACAGCATCGGCCTTTTCCACCACCGAGGGCTTGGTGTCCAGGACCTCATAGATACGGACATTGGCAGCCAGGGCCTGCTGGATGATCGTCTGCACATTGGCCATGCGTTTAATCGGACGAATGACTTGAAGGATCGAAGCGAAAAAAAGCATAAAAACACCAAAGGACAAATGGCCTTTTAATACCTGCTTGCCCAGCACCAAAACGATGGCGACCCCGCAAAGAGCGCCCGCGATTTCCGTAATTGGGCCCATGAGGATCAAATTACGGATCGTTTTCATGCGCAATTTATAATAATCATAATTCTGCTGGCGGAAACGCTGGATCTCATATTTCTCCGTTCCAAAAGCTTTAAGGATGCGCACGCCCGATATAGTCTCCATCAAATGCGAATTGATGTCCGCCATTTTTTCCTGGGTATTTTTGGCGATCTTGCGTAATTTCTTGCTGACCAGGGCCATGGGCCAGCCGATCAAGGGAAACATGATCAGTACGATCAAGGTGCCCTTGGTATTGATCGTAAAGGAAATCCCCATAAAGACCAGGATCAAAAACGGCTGTTTAAACAGGTCGGTCACGGCATAGGAGATCGCGTTCTCAATGGTCCCCACATCATTGGTAATGCGGGAAACCAGTTCTCCGGTGCGCTTACGGCTGAAATAATCCAGCGACAAGGTCTGGATGCGCTCAAAAAGACGGGAACGCACATCGCGCATCACGGCCTGGGCGATATCGTTCATGAAATAATCCGACCAAAACAAGACCACCTGCTTGATCCCAAAAAGGACCAAAAAACCCAAAGGGATCATCCAAAACAAGGTGTGGACATCCGTACTATTAAGTTTGTCAACGATATGGGACAAGAAGGCAGGGACTTTGTTAGGGATGATGATCGGTTTATTCGTGAAAATGCGGTCGATCACCGGCAAAATAAAAGACAACTGCACCCCCTCAAACATCGAAGAGAGGATGATGAAAATAATGGCCAGGCCGAAACGCCCCTCATGGCCTTTGAGGAACTCTAATAACTTTAAATAATTCTTCATGGGAAGCGTAATTTAGCATGGGGTTTGACTTTTTACAAGGGGTTTGTTATTGTTGATGTTATGAAAAAAACCAATATCGCCCTGATCGGCTGCGGGTTTCTAGGCCAGCGCCATTTAAAGACCCTTCATACCTTAAAAAACAAAGCCAATATCGTGGCCATCTGCGACCACCACCTGGAGCATGCCAAGCCCCTGGGACGCCAATACCATGTGCCGATCGTCCAAGACTACCGTGATATTGCCGGTCCAATCGATGCTGTCAGCGTATGCACGCCCACGATCACCCACGCTGAAATTGCTTCCTATTTCCTTAAAAACGGCGTGCATGCCTTTGTTGAAAAACCCATTACATATAGTTTAGATGAAGCAGATGAACTTATCAAAATAGCCGGTCAAAAAAACCTTAAATTACAAGTCGGACATGTGGAACGCTTTAACAGCGCATTTAGCGCCATTGAACCCGTCGCCCAAAACCCTTTGTTCATCGAATGCCACCGGCTTAACTTGTTCCCCAACCGTTCGCTAGACATCGGGGTCGTCATGGACGTGATGATCCATGATATTGATATCATTTTAGGATTGGTAAAATCCCCCATCAAAGACATCCAAGCCGTAGGCATCAATGTGTTGACCGACAAAGAAGATATTGCCAATGCCCGGCTGACCTTTGCCAACGGCTGTGTATGCAATATCACGGCCAGCCGCATCTCTCCGGAGGTGACCCGTAAGATCCGCATCTTTACAAAAAACGCGTATATTTCTTTGGACTATGCCAAGCAAGAAGCCAATATCTACAGCAAGGATGAACGCGGCATCCACAAAAAGGGCATCCCCATTGAAAAACAGGAACCCCTCAAAAAAGAACTTGAGCATTTTCTCGACTGTGTCCGCGACGACATAAGGCCTAAAGTCACGGGCCAAGAAGGCCGCGAAGCCCTGAAGGTGGCTTTGGACATCACCCAAAAAATATGGGAACACCGCCAAAACATATTGTGATCGTTGCTGGAGAAGCCTCTGGTGATATGCGCGCCGCTGGGTTGGCGTGCGCTTTAAAAGAACTTGACCCCTCCCTGCGGCTCACCGGCATCGGCGGCAAATACATGAAGGAAACAGGTGTTGAATGTTTTACGGACATCACCGAACTTGCGGTGATCGGCATTGCCGAGGTTGTTAAAAATTTAGGCCGTATAAAGAAAGTATTCGATCAAACTTTAAAAGAGATCGACAGGTCCCCCCCTGATTGCGTCATCCTGGTCGATTACCCGGGTTTTAACCTGCGCCTGGCCCGTGAAATAAAAAAACGTGGTGTAAAAATCATCTACTACATCTCCCCTCAAGTCTGGGCCTGGAGGGAAAACAGGGTCAAGCAGATCAAGACCTTGGTTGACCGCATGATCGTATTATTTCCTTTTGAAAAAGATATTTACGCCAAATACGGGATGGAGGTTGATTACGTGGGTCATCCTTTGGTGGATGAGATCACCGTTAACCAAGACCAGACCGAGGTATTAAAAAGCATCGGCCTTTCCGCCGGCAAAACCACCATAGGACTCATGCCAGGTTCACGCACTAAGGAAGTGGAACGCCACCTGCCCTGCATGCTGCAAGCCGCCCAAATTCTTTTTAAACAAAACAAAGAACGCCAGTTTATTTTACTAAAAGCCCCTACAATACCTTTAAAGCTTATTGAATCATTTCAATTATGTCATTCCCGCCTATCGCCACGTCATTCCCGCCTTCTTCATTGTCATTCCCGCGAAAGCGGGAATCCAGGACCCTTCCCCCTAAAAATCTACAACGGCCCCATCTACGACGGCATCAATGCCATGGACGCTGTCATCGTGGCCTCCGGCACCGCCACCCTGGAATGCGCCCTGCTTAAAAAACCAATGGTCATCATATATAAAACTTCATGGCTGACCTATGCTATTGCCAAATCCGTCATCAAAATTCCTTACATAGGTTTAGTCAATATCGTGGCCGGAAAAAAAATCGTGGAAGAACTGCTGCAAAACGACGCAACCGCTCTGCGTCTCAGCGATGCCCTCGAAGCAGCCCTGCATAATCCTCACATCGTCGATGAATTAACCGCCGTTAAAACATCCCTGGGCGAAGGCGGCGCCAGCCTGCGCGCCGCACGGATAATTTTAAAAGAAATAAAAATTTCTAACTTGCAGGCCTAATTCCGGTGCCGGACCTCTCGCACTATATCAACAATTTCTTTGGCTGTAATTTTAATTTTTAGCCCATTGACTGCCAACGGTGAGCGCGCTTTCTTGGCAGATTTTAAACTAAAAACACTCCCGTCACGCCGTTTAATCATCACTTCTTTTGTCCTGGCTTTTTCCAACACTTTAGCAAAATTCTGACGCGCTTGCGAGAAAGTAAAAACTGTCATTTTTACACCTCCAAAATTTCAACCAAACACTTTCGAGCCACGTCCTTTAATGGCTCAGAGGAAGCACCACCCCCTTGCCATCGCGTTTGATCATCATGGCTAAATTAGCGGAGTTTAAGTCGATACCGCCCTTTGCGGCTATTTGAGCGCTATCCATTATTATTTCAAAAACTTTTCCAGGCGGGAAATCAATTCCTGAACTGAGGCAAAGTCGGCGCGCATCTTGTTGGAATCAGCGTTGGCGCCGGCAAAGCAGACCAAATCAGCTTGGTCCAATATGGCCTTGACTTGTGACATATGCGTTTCGTCCAGTTGGGCTGTTTTTAAATGGCTTAAAATTTCTTCTGTGCTCAAGGCCGCTGAGGATTGGTGCCATTTATTGGCCAGATAGTCATGGATGACCTTGGTTAAAAGCGCATAGAAATCTTTGGTCCTGCCCGTTGTGATGCACCCCTCTGCCTGGCCCAAAACCTGCCTGGCTTCCCTGAGGGCCTTGAGCC
>Ga0207006_1073_pt1 | contig 22465 bp, 20 predicted proteins | sample Alteio_BWMinCont_84_FD_153497 | JGI IMG/M metagenome (GOLD analysis project Ga0207006, IMG submission 153497) | Enriched cells from forest soil in Barre Woods Harvard Forest LTER site, Petersham, Massachusetts, United States -... | ecosystem: Environmental > Terrestrial > Soil > Temperate forest >...
GATAATCCTTTTGCTGATCTTGAATTGCTGATCGATCGCGCTGTTCATCTATCTGCTAAAAATAGTTTGCAGGCTCTCTATGATGTGGTTCGAAGATTTTATAAAGAGGCTTCAGTTCATAAACAAAATGAAATGGCTTTAGATGTAAATAAAGCAATCATTGCTTTGATGATGGCAGCAAACCCCAGGAATTTGTTAAAAAATGATCCTGTCAAATCTTGTTTTGAATATTTTACAGATTTTCAACTCTTTTTAAGAGAGGCTCTCCATTCAAGAGAGTATCAACGCATCTTGGCTTATCCGGATCAAACAAATAGTTCTTTCTCCAGTTGTTTGGCAGATACTGTGCAAACAATGGCATACGATCTTTATGTTGCAAAACCTGGACTTTCAGAAATCATTTCATTTATTGAAAATATCATTCATGAAGCAGTGCATCAGCAATCAAGAGAGCATGTGACAGCTGCAACAGTTTCTAAACAATTTTGGAACAGGCTTGCTTGCGATTATGCGGCGATGAGTAAGTTGATCAAGCATCATCCAAATGGACATCTCAAGAAAATTTTGCAAATGGTCGAAGAGGGCAACTATAAATTTTATGATCCTCTTATGCAGCATAATTTACCGATCGAGCTCTACCACCTTTATTGTGGCGATTTAAAGATGATCAATCTTAAAGTTCCAGCTCCTATTTACCAAGAACATATTCAAAAAGCGTTGGTTGTCGATGAATTTAAAGCTTTTTTACGCAGTCTAAAAGGAGAGAAATTTTTGCTCTTTAATTTTCAAGATAGGACGTCATGGAGAGAACATGCGAGGTCTCATAGCTTGGAAGATTTACAAAATAACCCTGAATTTTCAAAAGTTTTAACCGTTGTGACCATTCCAAAAGAGACAGAATTTTACAATCAGGAATCGCCTTATGACAAGAGCTTTCAAACGGATGTATTTATCAACCATTTAAAAGAGCACTTAACAGATGAGAATGCCGGCTTTTATTTACCAAAAGTATTTTCAAAAAAAGTTTATGTTAAGTTTTTAGATGAAGCGACTAAAATGATCTCACAACTCTTTTTTCATTCCAAAAATGTGTTGACGAAGGAAGAGAGACTAGATTTTATCGAAATTACCTATTTCTTTTTGGAACTTAAACTCTTAGATCTTATTAAACCAAACTTTTTTAGTTTAACTTGTAAAGATGGGGTTGATGTCTCCTCTGCCTCTAATGCTTTGTTATTTGCTCTTCTTACACTTTTGAATCAGGACAAATTCTCAGATGGGGACAAGGAATTTCTTGATTTAATGATTTATGGCATGCCGCTTCTTGTTCGCGAAAGATTGATGTTACATGACAGGTTTAATCGAATGCTTTTAGCTCTAAAAGCTTTTGAGTCAAGAAAGGCAGAACTTGGAAGTGAATTATTCTTAAAACTTATCAAAGAAGCCTTTGTTCTTTTGTATGACACCCCAATTTTAGAATCTAAAATCTCGCCTTGCAGAAATTAGCCTTGAAAATTTATCTTTTGATCAGAGACAATGACCATTTTATACAATATAAAATGGAGCTGACATTTGAAAACATTGATCGCCTACATTCTTGCTTTTCTATTAAGGATTTCTCTTTGGTTTCGCTATCGGATCAAAATCGTTGGCTTAGAAAATCTTAATTCTGAAACCCTCCCAAGAAAGGGAGGCGTGCTCTTTCTTCCAAACCATCCGGCAAGTTTTACAGATCCGGTCGCTATGGGGATTGCACTATTGCGCAAATATCCGATAAGACCGATGATTATTGAGTACATGTACAATTTGCCGTTTGTGAATTCTTTGATGCGTTTTATGGGGGCTTTGTCAGTACCTAACTTTACCACTTCCTCAAATAGTTTAAAGAAAAAGAAAATAGAAGCTGTCAATTACGCCATTATTGAAGGGCTTAAAAACAAAGAAAATTTTTTGATCTATCCGGCCGGCAGATTAAAAGATTCTTCTTTGGAAGTGATCGGCGGCGCATCTTCTGTGCATTCTATTATTCAAGCCTCTCCCGATGCAAATATTGTTTTAGTACGTATCAAAGGTCTTTGGGGAAGTAGTTTTTCACGCGCTTTTCTAGGAATCACACCGCCGCTTTTCCCTACGATTTTAGAGGGGATAAAACATGTATTTAAAAATTTAATTTTCTTTACGCCCCGCAGAAAAGTAATTATTGAATTTGTGCCAGCTCCAAGCGACTTTCCTCGAAATGGCACGCGGCTTGAAATGAATAAATATTTAGAAGATTGGTATAACAAGCCAGATGGGCTAACAATGCAAAAAGGGGAGCTACCTGGCGATTCTTTGATTTTAGTCTCGCTTAGCATGTGGGGAGAAGATTATCCTGCGACAAGAAAGCAAAAACTTACAGAATTAGAAGATGTAGACTTAAAAAAAATCCCTCAAGAGATTCAAGATAAAGTCATGCATAAACTTTCTGAAATGACAGAGTTTAGTCCAGATAAAATCAGCCTTAAGATGCAGCTTACAACAGATCTTGGACTTGATTCTTTAGATACTGCAGAACTTGCAGCATTTCTCCACGATGAATTTGATGTTGCAAATGTTTCTGCATCAAAGCTTACAACAGTGGCTCACCTGATGGCAGTCGCTGCATCTCAGGTCGTTTGTAAAGAAGATCTGGAAGAGACAACAGTGGATAGTGCCAAGTGGAACAAGATTCAGCAAGATGATCTGGTAGAAATCCCTCCAGGAGAGACGATTTCTGAAGTCTTTTTAAATATATGCGCAAAAAAAGGAGAGTGCGCAGCTTGTGCAGATTCAGTCTCTTCAGTCTTAAGTTATAAAGAGCTTAAACTGCGCGTTCTTTTATTGGCAGATTACATTTCTAAAATGCCAGGAGATTATATTGGGATTTTACTGCCCTCAAGTGTTGGAGCTACTGTTTTGATTTTGGCAACCGAGCTCGCCGGAAAAATCCCTTTGATGATCAACTGGACAGTTGGCAAAAAGCATTTGGAATCCGTTGTTGAACTCTCTCATGTGGAAACAATTTTGACATCATGGGGTTTCTTAGATCGCCTTGACAATGTGAATCTAGACCCGATCGAATCAAAACTTGTGATCTTAGAGGATTTAAGGAAAAAAATTGGCATAGTAGATAAAATAAAAGCTTTTTATCGATCAAAACTCTCCACAGCTTCGCTTTTAAAATTATTTAATGGAAAAAAAATAACGGAAAGAAGTCTTGCAGTGTTACTTTTTACAAGCGGGACTGAAAGTATGCCAAAAGGTGTTCCTCTTTCCCATTTTAATATTTTAAGCAATTTAAGAAGTGGTCTTAAAACTGTTCAAATCACATCAAATGATATTTTATATGGAATCTTACCCCCCTTTCATGCATTTGGGTTTTCTATTACTACTTTACTTGGAATATTATCAGGTATAAGAGTGGCATTTTCGCCAGATCCCACAGATGGCGCTCAATTGTTAAAAGGCGCTGAAAAGTGGGGAGTGACTGTTCTTGCAGCAGCTCCAACCTTTGTTAAGGGGATGCTTTCCCATGCAAAAGAGGGTGATCTAAAAGATTTACGCCTTGTCGTCACAGGGGCCGAAAAAGCCCCTCCAGAACTATTTTCCATGATGAAAAAGCTTGGCAAAGAAATGAAGTTATTAGAGGGATATGGAATTACAGAATGCTCTCCTATTTTAACGATGAATCGAATGGGAAAACCGGCAAAGGGTGTCGGAGAAGCAATTGAGGGAGTTGAACTTCTCATTGTGCATCCAGAAACAGATGAAATTTTAACACAAGGTATGCAAGGGCATATTTTAGCAAGAGGTCCAAATATCTTCTCAGGATATTTAAACAGAGGTCTTTCCTCTCCATTTATCACTATTCATGGGAAGGAGTGGTATAAAACGGGAGATCTTGGTTTCTTAGATGAAAATTGCTGTTTGACAATCTCTGGAAGATTGAAGCGTTTTATTAAAGTGGGTGCAGAAATGATAAGTTTAGCAGCTATTGAAGAGACATTATTAAAAGTGGCCCTTGAAAAAAACTGGAAAGCTCTACACGATGGGCCATCTCTTGCGGTTTTAGCAAAAGAAATAGTTGGGGAAAAGCCAAAGATTTTTGTCTGTACACAATTTGATACGACAGTGGATCAAGTGAACAAACTGTTGAAAGAATCGGGGTATAGTAATATTGTGAAAATTTCTTCTGTCATCCAGTTGAATGAAATTCCTGTGATGGGATCTGGAAAAGTCAATTACAGAAGACTAGAAGAAATGGTAAACCTATGAGATTAAAAGTCTACAATACTGAAACTCGTCAAAAAGAAGAAGTTAAACCGCTAAAAGATAACCATATACGGATGTATACGTGCGGTCCGACTGTGTATAATTATGCTCATATTGGAAATTTTAGGACCTATGTCTTTGAAGATCTTTTGAGGCGTACAATCAAATTTTTCGGCATGAAAATCACACAGGTGATGAATTTAACAGATGTCGATGATAAAACAATCAAGGGGGCGATTGCAAAGAATGTCACTTTAGATGCTTTTACAAAGGTGTATAAAGAGGCTTTTTTTGAAGATTTAAAAACACTTGGAATTGAACCAGTAGAGCACTATCCGGCAGCTACTGATTACATTCAAGAGATGATCGTCATGATTGAAGGGTTATTAAAAAGAGGAGTTGCCTATATCGGAGGGGATAAGAGCATTTATTTTGCAATTGCGAAGTTCCCAAGATATGGATGTCTCTCACATCTCCATTTAGATGAATTACAAGCTGGGGCTTCTAATCGTGTGAATAGTGATGAATATGAGAAAGATCACGTGGCTGATTTTGTGCTATGGAAAAGTTATGATGAGACGCGCGATGGAGATATTTTTTGGGAGAGCCCTTTTGGAAGGGGAAGACCTGGATGGCATTTAGAATGTTCTGCGATGGCGATGCACATTTTGGGGGAACAGATCGATATTCATGTGGGGGGAATAGATAATTGTTTTCCGCACCATGAAAATGAGATTGCTCAATCAGAGGCTTATACGGAGAAGCGTTTTTCAAAAGTCTGGATGCATTCTGAGCATCTTGTGGTAGATGGAAAAAAAATGTCTAAGAGCCTTGGCAATTTTTATAGTTTAAGAGACATTTTAAACAAAGGATTTACTGGGCGTGAAGTGCGTTATATGCTCTTGCAGGTGCACTACAAAACACAGCTCAATTTTACATTTAAAGGCTTAGAAGCTGCAAGACACACACTGCTCCGTTTAGACGACTTTATCAGCCGTTTACAGGAGATTGAAGAAAAAAAATTAGAGGTTTTGATAAAAACATTTGATCTGCAAGAGCTTATAAAAAAAACAAAAGAACAATTTTCAAAAGGCTTAAGCGATGATTTGAATATCTCTTTTGCTCTAGCGTCTCTTTTTGATTTAGTGAGAGAAGTCAATCTTTTAGCCGATAAAAAAGAGATTTCTTCTAAAGATGCAGGAGAGATCCTTTTACTTTTAAAAGAATTAGATTCAGTTTTAGCCATTTTCTCATTTGAACAAAAGGAAGAATTCATTCCAGAAGAGATCCAAAATCTTTTAGAGAAGAGGATAGAAGCTAGAAACCAAAAAGACTTTAAACAATCAGATCTTTTACGCGATCAAATTTTACAAGCAGGTTATTTGATTGAAGATACAGCAACCGGGGCTAAATTAAAGAAAATATGAAGTCAAGGACGCAGGATGAAAAGTTTTTAATTGCCCTTTACCAAGCCTCAAAAGAATCTGATGATTTAACTACAGCTTTCAATCGTTATGCAATTGGCAAAAGCGTTGGTTTGCAAGAAAGGGGAGTCAATGCGATTTGCAAATTGTTATTACAAGCCAATTTTATCAAAAAATCTAGTGAAGAAGATATTTATATCACCGAACATGGTGTCAATCTAGCTTGTCGACTCCTTGAAGAGATTTAACTTTTATTTGCCTTTTAAAAACAAAAGAAGTATTGCTAAGTTATATATAGTTTTCATGCCCGTGAACGCATTTTATTACCCATAATTCCGCTTTTTTTAAACGCAAAGGCGCAAAGGCGCAAAGAATGGGCTAAGGCTTATACTCTAAGCGCAAGTTTTTTTAGACAAGCTACCACTAGTTTGCTTATCTTTGTGTCTTTGCGCCTTTGCGTTTAAAAAAAACTAATAACCTGAATTACAGGAGAGAAACCCAAAGTTCAGGTTAATAGCATGTGGCCAATTCTTCAGCTTAAATTGTGTATAACAGGAGGATCTTATGAAGCAATTAATGATGTTCCTAGTGTTACCTTTGATATTCATCGAAAATGCGGTCTGTTTTGCGATTCCACCTCAACCAGAAGATGAGTGGTTGATTACAGATAGAGACAAAGGATCTCGCGAGAAGCCAACACTCTATTATTACAATAGGCAAAACGTTCAATACAATAATCGCTATAAACCAAGTCAAGATAATTATTATCAATATGATAGAAATTATAATTCATCAGATCTAGATACATTTAATAGATCTTATTATCAAGACAATACAAGCCCTGATTTATATTTAAATCAATAATTTGTTATTTAGGAGGTAAAAATGTTAAGGTTATGTTTGGCAGCTTTATCAGTTGCTTTTATTTTTTCAAATTCTCTCATTGCAAGAGAAGAACCTTATGAAGGCCATAGACCCCCACAATATGGACAGCATCCATCTGGCGGACAGCAACAGCACCCATATAGCGGACAGCAACAGCATCCTAATGCCAATATGAACAGTGCTAATTATCAACATAACAATGCTAATATGAACAATGCGAATTTTCATCAAGTGAATGGTGTGAACGCAAATACAGGTGCCGGTGCCGGAGGTGCAGTGATCGTTCCTGAAACCACGACAGTTGTCCCTGTTCCAGATTCAAGTTTTGGTAATTAATCCATAAAATGAGGTTATAATGAATAAAATAAAATCTTTATTGTTTGTTATTCCGTTATCTTTTCTTCTGTTCTCTGATGCATCCGCAAGAGATGAGGGAGGTGCAGGTAGAGGATTTGGGGGTGGAAGATCCGGACTTGAAGGTGGAGGATCTGACTTTAACCGCAATAATGCAGAAGATCGCTCCTGGAATAATAATTATGGTGGGCATGGCGGGTATGGCGGCAGCGCCTATTATAATGGTAGTTATTATAACGCTGGTTATGGACCTGTTCTTTTACCAGATAGCATCCAAGATCCAAACGATGATATGAATCAAATGTATCAGCAAAATTTACAAAGTATGGAAAGAATGGCTGAATAGTGTTTCAATTAAAGGCAATATATTTTGTTTCAGAGGCTTTTGTAAATTGAGTTTTGCAAAAGCCTCTTCATCATAATCCTCCCTGATTTCGCTTTTTTCCAAAAAAGTCAAAATTTCCTTTTAAAAAAAATAACTATAATGCATTCTTCACCTGTTTTGAAAAACCTTTTATAAAGGTGTTCCGTCAATCACTCCCTCTTATAGGTAAGTTCGTTATGAGAAAAAGAATCACTATTCGTGAAATCTGTGATACAGTGATAAACTTATCTTTTTATCAAGCTATCCCGTTACTGCTTGTCATTCTAACAACTTCTGTTACCCAAGTCTTTGCAAACATTGCCTATGTGGTTAATTATGGCGATAACAGCATCTCTCGCATCGATACGGCTTCCAATATGGTCGTAGGATCTCCAATTGCTGTTGGTCCAGAGCCTGTCGCCATTGCGATTACCCCTAACGGAAAGTTTGCCTATGTGCTTGATTTTGGCGATGACAGCGTCTCTCTTATTGATACGACTTCCAATATGGTCGTAGGAGCTACAATTTCTGATGGTTCTGGGCCTCTCGCCATTGCGATTACCCCGAATGGTGAGTTTGTCTATGTGGTTAATTATTATGATAATAGCGTCACCGTGATCGATACGGCTTCCAATATGGTCATAGGACCTCCAATTATTGTTGGTTTTTTCCCTATTGCTATTGCGATAACCCCTAACGGAGCGTTTGCTTATGTGGCTAATCTTGGTGATAACACTGTTTCAGTAATAAACACGACTTCCAATACGGTCGTAGGACCTCCAATTGCTGTTGGTTCCGGGCCTATCTTTATTGCGATAACCCCGAGCGGAGAGTTTGCTTATGTGGTTAATGGGGGCGATAACATCGTCTCAGTAATAAACACGGCTTCCAATACAGTCGTAGGACCCCCAATTGGTGTGGGTAGCACTCCCTACGCAATTGCGATAACCCCGAGCGGAGAGTTTGCCTATGTGGTTAATGAGGGTGATAACAGCGTTTCAGTAATAAACATGGCTTCCAATATGGTCGTAGGACCTCCAATTGCTGTTGGTCCAGAGCCTGTATCTCTACTTTGTTTTTTGTGTTCGTAGCACAAGCATTCTGTGATGATCAAGACGCAGGTTATTTAGAAAATTCGAGTTTAACTTACTCAGAGAATCAGCCTTTGTTAGAGGTTAAGGGAGGTTACTTTGTTTTCACAGATGCGAAAATGCGTAAAATCTATAATCAAGGGGGATTCGATATTCAGGTTAGCGGGTCCTATCCTGTGTGGAGTTGTCTCGAAGTATATGGCAGTATTGGGTATCTTAAGTGCTCCGGTAAGTCATTGAATGATCATCAGAAGACTTCGATTTGGGAAATACCAGTGAGCTTGGGCATAAAACCTGTTTTTAGGATCTCTTCAAAATTGCACTATTACTTTGCCATAGGACCTCGTTACTTTTATATTCATCAGCATAATGACTCTGCCTACGTAAAAAGGAACCAAGGACGTAACGGCCTTGGAATGTTCGTCAATACAGGGTTTAACTATGTTCTATGCAATAATTTGTTCTTCGATGTTTTCATGGAGTACTCCTACGAAAAAATGCGTTTACACTCTTCCAAAAACCGCGACTATACGAGAAATATCCAAGTTGGCAGAGTTTCCTTCGAAGGGGGAATGGGATATGTCTTTTAACGTAGGCGAGAAATAAACCCTTCTGGACAAGAATTTAAGGTGATCTTTTTTTTCTATTTTAGATCAACGTTGTATAGAGAGAGAAAACTCCCATTAGGATCAGGATTGAGCCCGCAAGTTCATTGATGACTCGGGCCGATTTTTCATTAATTTTAAATAAATCTACTGCAAAAATTAATGAAACCCACCAGCTCATAGAGCCTAAAAAGACAGCAACGCTTAAGATGAAGCTTGTGATTAAATGGCTATAGAAGATATCTGGCCCAATTGCTGCAAAAATTGCTGCGAAGCTAAGAAGGGTTAGGGGATTTGTCATAGTCACAATAAACATGATCAGTAAAATGTGTAGAATTCCATGTTCGATACGACGTTTTGTAGCTGTTTTTGTTTTCAAAAGAAATACGAGACCAAAACTGATCAGAATCAATGAACCAAAAATATGGAACCATAATTGATAATTTTCGATGAATGCCGTGATGCTGCTTAATCCAAAAGAAGCGATGAATGCAGCCATGGCATCGGCAAGAGCGATCCCAAGGCCAGCAGCTGCGCCCGACTTTTTGCCTTGAACAAGAATGTAGCGAAGACAAAGCATTCCTATTGCGCCCATTGGCATTGATATGAGAAGACCTGAAAGAACTCCTTCGAAAAATAGTGTAAACATGTCTTCAACTTCTAATTTATTTAAGCAATAAATTCAACTGAGAAAAGAAGGTCTAATAAAAAATAGATGCTAATAGCGATAATGCATATTCCTGCAATCTTATTCATCATTTTTAAAGAGGCGCTTTGAAGCTTTCCTAAAAAATAAGAAGAGCTAGAAGAAATGAGTGCCCACCAGGTAATGGAGCCTAAAAAGACGCCGATCGAAAGAAGGGAAATGGCTAAGAGATCATTTTCAAATGTTTCAATTCCAAGCGTGCTGTAAATCGCAATAAAACTAAGGAGAGTAAGCGGGTTTGTCAACGTGAAAAAAAACATTTTTAAAAAGACGGAAAAATAACCTGTGTGCTGAACTTCTGCGTGTTGCTCTCGCTTTGAAAAACATGTGAAAAGGCCAAAATAAAAAAGAAAGAGTGAACCAATAAATTGCAGCCATGGCTGATGCGTCTCAATAAAGGCAGTCATTGCAGTTAAACAAATCGCAGTGAGTGAGGCGGAAAAAGTTTCTGCAAGGGCAATTCCAACTCCTGATGCTAGCCCAAAACCCTTTCCCTTGGCAAGGCTATAGCGTAAGCAAAGCATGCCAGTTGGCCCCATCGGCATCGAAACTGAGAGCCCTATTAAAGAACCTTTGAGTAATAATAATGAGAACATAGTTGATTCTTAAGCTAACTTTTAATCCACCTCGTCCAGATTTAGGTTGAGGCGATTATAAAGCTCTTTCGCTTTTGTATTCCCTTGGTCCATGGCTTGTCTATAATAATCGGATGCTCTCTCCCAATCTTTTTGCTCTCTATACATTTTACCAAGAAAGAGTTGTGCATCTACATGTCCTTGTTTAGCAGCTAATTCCATGCATTGACATGCCAATGGATAGTTTGATCCAGTCCCACCTTCATCTGCTAGAAAAAGCCCATATTCATACTGCGCTTGAGGGAGTTTTTTTTCTTGTGCAATTAACTGATAGCCATGACTTTGATCTTTGAATCCAATTTCATCATGTATTTTATAAAGGAGTTGTAATGCGTCGTTATGCCCTAGCATGGCGGCTACGCCTAGATATTTAATTGCTTCACTATAGTCTGCTGGTTCTCTATTGAAAAAGAGTAATCCAAGCTCATATCCAGCCTGGACACCATCTTGATCCTCTTGAGCCTCTACTATTGTTAAATATTTAATATTTAACTCGGGAGAATCTGTAACTCTAAATCCATTCTTATATTGTTCACATACATTGCGTATTGCATCCTTATTCCCATGAAGTGCAAGTTCTACCATACGCTTTAATTTTTCCTTAGGTTGTACGGGATTTAATGGCTGTTTGAGATTTTCTAAAATAGATTTACATAATATCCGGAATGCGACTAGCGCGATTACAGAGGTCACGGCTCCTACAGCTATGCAGACAGTGATATTCCATGTAAATAAAGCAGCAGTACATGCACCAGCTATAGCCCCAAATGATGCACTCAGCATCACTAACATACATTTCTTTGCTGTTTCATTTGTTACGAATAGTTTTAAACATGGCTCTATAAATTTTAATTGTGGTAATGACAACTGTTGGATATCAGGAAATTGCATATAAACCTTTATATTCAATATGTTTTAATAAATGATTGTATATATATATTATTTATATGTCAATTACAAGTTTAAATAATAGCGCGTATGGCGCAGCTCACCAGTTTTCTTAAGAGCTTCTTTTTCGACCAAATCATTTAAATCGCGAGTGGCAGTGGCTCTAGAGGCTTTTGTAATAGCGATATAATTTTCTGCGCTTAATCCCCCTTTAAAGCCCTTGATTTCAGCAAACATGCGTAAGAGTGCCTTTTCTTGACGTGAGTTAATTTGTCCCGAGAATTTAGAGAGAAATTTTGATTTCTCTATTAAATAAAAAAGGAGGCTTAATGATTCTTTTTGCGCTTGAAGAATGACATTTGCGAAGTAGTGAATCCATTCTTGGATGTCTAATGTTTTGTTGCACTCTTCTAAAGAGGAATAATATTTCTTTTTGTTAGCTTCTAAAATTTTTGAAACAGCGATTAAGATGGGTCGTCCGATACTTTGGGATAGGATTTTTTCTACAAGTGCACGGCCAATTCGTCCATTTCCATCTTCAAATGGGTGAATACTTTCAAAGTAGAGATGAGCAACAGCTGCTATTCCAAGTATTGATCCTTGGGTATTAGCAGCATTAAACCATTTAATAAACTGCGTCATTTCTTTCAGTACTTTTTTAGAAGGAGGCGCTTCAAAAAAAACTCTTGTCCGCTGCTCATACCTGGTGGATACGATTTGCATGGGCTCTTCATGCGTGCGGTATTTTCCGCAATCAGCAATAGTTTCGTCTTCCTTAAATAACATGGTATGCCATGAAAATAGCATTTGATGTGTAAGAGGTTTGTCAAAAGAATCGTACACATCACAAAGAAGTTCAGCCATGCCGACTTCTTTTTCCTTAATGCCTTTATTGCTTTTAAGCCCAAAATGCTTTTGAATGGAAGATTGCAAGCTTTTTCTATCGAGAATTTCTCCTTCAATCTTCGCGCTTTCTATCCCTTCTTCACTCAAAATTTCTACGATAAATCGATTCTGTTCCTGAGTATCAATATTTTTTAGGGAAGCAAGAGCTTTTCCAGCTTCTAAAAGAAATTGTTTATCCAGATTAAAAACTTCTTCAAAGTTGTAATTAAAATTTGGCCACTTAGGCAATTGCCAGTTCCAGTGCATGAGTTATAGCTGCTCCTTTCTATAACTCAAAAATTAGCATAATCATGAGTTATAGAGCAAGCTTCTATAACTCATAAGATGCAATTAAACCTTTCAATGGTTGGTCCAGTCGGTCAGTTGGGTAACACTTAATTCACCAACGTTGGTAACACTTAATTCACCAAGTTGGGTTACACTTTGTTCGCCTTTTTTTTAACACAGAGAAAACAGCAGAGATCACAGAGACAAAAGAGGAGGAATAGATGTTTTCCCATAGATTGTCCGATCTAAGAGGAAGGGGATCCATTTTATAAAAAGTTAATTCTTTTACCCCTCCCTCTACGATCGGACAATCGGTGTCATCGCTTCTAAGAATTCTTAGAAGCGAGAGCTTCGAGTAGCCGATCGATCGGCTACTCTATGGAAAAGCTGTTTTAGATGGGCTACTGCTAGTTTACTTCTCTTTTGTCTCTGTGATCTCTGCTGTTTTCTCTGTGTTAAAAAAAAGCGAAGGTTAGAACCCTTCTGGAGATTTAATTGCACCTTAAACTCATCAACTAAAGCTATTGCTAAAAATTAGAGTTTTGTCTAAATGATGAGAGATATGAAAAGATTTTTTTATTTTTTATTACTGATTCTCGTTTGTTTTGCCATTTTCTTCTTGTTTATTGGAAATTCCAAAGAAGAGACCATTGAAGCGCCGCTTGGACTGCCGCCTGTTCCCTACCCAAAAGACAACCCCTACTCTAAAGCAAAAGCAGAACTTGGAAAGAAGCTCTATTTTGATCCATGCATTTCTTCTAACAAGCAAATTTCATGCGCCACATGTCATGCTGTCAGTCATGCTTACAAAGATCCAAAACCAATTTCAGAAGGCATTCTTGGGCGAAAAGGGACTCGTCATGCGCCGACAGTCATTAATGCAGCCTATAACAAATTGCAATTTTGGGATGGCAGGGCTAAAACTTTAGAGGAACAAGCAAAAGGTCCGATTGCCAATCTAAATGAGATGACACTTTCTCGCGATTCTAAAATTTCTTATGAAGAGTGTCAAAAAAGAGTGAGAGAAAACCCTGAATATCCTCAGATGTTTATAGAGGTGTTTGGCAATGATGCATGTTCTATAGATGACATTGTCAAAGCAATTGCCACATTTGAGAGAACAGTGCTCTCGGGAAATTCTCCTTATGATCGCTATAAGGAAGGGGATAAAACAGCAATGACAGAAGAGCAGATTGCAGGTTATCAACTATTTAAACGAGTCGGTTGCAACAATTGCCATTTTGAGCCGCTCTTTACTGACGGGCGCTTTTTAAATATTGGCATTGGAATGGATGCAGAGCATCCAGATCTTGGCCGCTATGAGATTACAAAAAACGAAAAAGATTATGGCGCTTTTAAAGTGCCCACTTTAAGAGAGACTGCAAAATCGGCTCCTTATATGCATGATGGCAGTCATAAAACTTTAGAAGAAGTGATCGATTATTATGATCAAGGGGGGATTCCAAACAAAAATCTTCACCCGTTGATGAAACCTCTTCATTTAAGTGAACAAGATAAAAAAGCGTTAATCGCTTTTCTTGAAGCATTAAATGGCGAGGGCTGGCAAGACTTGGAACTAAAATGACTCAAATAAAAAATAGCATTCTACTTATCTTCTTATTGACGAGTTGTCAGCTGATGGAGCCCACGAGATATACAGGGCCTGAACCTCAAAAAAGTGATTATGCCAAGATTGAATGGCTCTATAACAATTGGTGGGAGATTTTTCACGATCTGCACCTCAACGCATTAGTGGAGCAAGCTTTGAGCGAACATCCGAGCTTAAAAATTGCAGAGGACAGAATCCGGATTGCACGTTTACAAGCTAAAGAAGCAAAATCTTTTCTTTTTCCAACACTTTCATTTAATGCGGATTCAACGAAAACTATCCAAAGTAAAACAGGGATTTTTGCCCCTCCACCTCCTCCTAGCACAGTTGCTTTTCCTATAAATTATACACAAACAGAATTCAACTTAGATTTGGAATATGAATTTGATTTTTTTGAGAAAAATAAAAACCTGTGGCGATCGGCACTTGGGGAAGCTGAAGCTGTAAAAGCTGAAAAAATGATTGCAAAGCTTCTTCTTAGCTTATCTGTTGCGGAAGTCTATTTTAAATTACAGACCGATTTGATCAAAAAAGATCTGATGGTTGAAAGTGAAACTGTTCAAAATGGTTTATTGGAGCTCACGCTTTTAAGTATTAAAAATGGGCTTTCGACTAATATCATAAGAAGTGTGAGAGAAAATTCTCTTAGCGTTGCAAAAAATGCGCGGCTTGCAAGTGAATTAGAAGTATTGGTCGATAAGCATCGCTTAAGTGAATTAATTGCAGCCCCTTTCTGCATAGATGTAGAAGAATTTTATATTTCATTAGATGCACTAGAGGCCCTTATCCATTCGATTTATGCTCTTTTACTCACAGAGCTTCCTCTTGATTTAATCGCCTATCGCCCAGATATTCAAGCGCTCCTTTTTAGAATTCGCTCTGCTGGTTTTGAAATTAAAGCAGCCGAAGCGCTTTTTTATCCAAACATCAACTTAATGGCATTAACCGGACAGCAGACCATTCACCTTTCCAAGTTATTTAATGGCGAGAGTTTATACGGAATGTGGGGGCCAGCCATTCATCTGCCAATCTTTACAGGAGGGCTTTTAAGAGCCAATTTAGGGGTGAAAAAAGCTGAATATGATCTCTTGACAAAAGAATATGAAGAAACTGTTTTAATAGCGACTCGTCAAGTATTAGATGCAAAAGCCGCGCTTTTGACCCTTCAAGATCAGCTAGAAAATGCAAAACAAGTGACTCGCCAAATATTATCCATTTATGAGATGACAGAAAAAAAACGTGCGCGCCATTTGGCCTCAAATATTGATCTATTACAGGTAAAAACAGATTTTTTAAACGCAAAAGACAATGAAATCACTATTTTATTTTCAAGTTTTAATGCAGTTCTCAATTTGGTACGAGCTTTAGGTGGGGGATATCGATGAGTGTTTCTGAGAATGGGAATCAAACAAATGGAAAAAAACGTAAAATCTTGATACGTTTTGCGGCTCTTTTACTCATTTTTGCAATTATCGCACTGATTTACTGGTTTTTCTTTATCAGAAACTGGGTTAGTACAGATGATGCTTATGTGAACGGTTATGTAGTCAATATCACATCGGAAGTATCAGCCACAACAACTGCCTTTTATTGCGATAATTCAGATTTTGTCAAAAAAGGGACGCTTCTTGTCCAGCTTGACAAAACAGATTATGAGTTGACATTTGAAGAGGCAAAGGCCTCTTTGGCATTAGCTGTGCGGCAAGTGGTGAATTTAGAACAAAATGTCTTTGAAGCAAAAGCCTCTTTTCGCTCTGCAAAAGCTGATTTTGAACGCGCTCTTGTGGATTTTAATAATCGCCAAGGATTAGTAGACTCTTTAGCAATTACTAAAGAAGATTATCAACATTCTAAATTGCAGACAAATGCCTCAAAGGCTTTGTTAAGCTTGTATCGCCACAAGGTAAAAGCAGCTCTTGCAGCGCTTGGAACAACAACACTTGATGCACATCCGCTTGTTGAAAATGCAAAAGCTTATTTAAGGCAAGCTTTTGTCAATTTAAAAAGGAGTTCTATTTATGCTCCAATTGATGGTTATGTTGCAAAAAGAACCATAGAAGTTGGCAAGAGGGTAAAGCCAGGAGACATCATGATGGCGATTATCTCGTTAGGTGATGTTTGGGTGGATGCCAACTTTAAGGAAACTCAGCTAGAGGATATTCGTGTTGACCAAAGCGTTAGCATGACTTCAGACATTTATGGAGGCAGGGTGAACTTTAAAGGAAAAGTACTTGGACTAGTTCCTGGAACTGGAAGCATCTTTTCTTTGCTCCCGCCTCAGAACGCGACAGGAAACTGGATTAAAATTGTGCAGAGAGTTCCCGTGCGTATTTTACTCGACAAAGATCAGCTGCAAAAATTTCCTCTTCTTTTAGGGCTGTCCATCTATGCTACAGTCGATATTGCAGATCGATCAGGCCATTTTTTAAGGGAAGTCTCAGCTGAAAAAGCGGTCGCTTCCACAACCATTTATGATATTGACATGAGTGAAGTCGACGCGTTAATTGATAAGATTATCATAAATAATCAGGTCGGATATGACAAATGAGGCGAAAAGTTTGGGTCCTATTCCTTTATTGCTTTTGACGTTAGCTCTTGGAATGGGAACTTTTATTCAAATCCTAGATACATCGATTGCAAACGTGTCCATTCCCTACATTGCAGGAGATTTAGGTGTGAGCCCAAATGAAGGCACTTGGGTCATCACCTCTTTTGCAGTCAGTAATGCGATTATTTTACCCTTAACTGGTTTTCTTGCAAATCGGTATACAGATGTCAGGGTGTTTGTCTATTCCACAGCATTATTTTCGTTAGCTTCCTGGGCGTGCGGGCTTGCGTGGAGCCTGCCCTCTCTTATTATTTTTCGCATTATTCAAGGAGCGACTGGGGGCACATTAATTCCTTTATCGCAAAGTCTTTTGCTCAGGAATTATCCCGAAGATAAAAAGGGGTTGGCACTTGGGTTTTGGTCCACTGTTGTCATTGTAGCTCCTATTTTAGGGCCCATCCTCGGGGGGTGGATCACTGACAATTATGGTTGGCGCTGGATTTTTTACATTAATATTCCAATTGGTCTCTTATCAGCTTACCTCACCCATGCACTTCTTGGAAATGAAAAAATTAAAACAGAGAAAGTGCCTCTTGATCTGATTGGACTTTTCCTTTTAGTGGTTGCGGTTGGGGCTTTGCAAGTGATGCTCGATAAAGGGGACCAGTGGGACTGGTTTGATTCACCTTTTATTTTAAAATTAGCGGCAATTTCAGCAATTGGCTTTTATTTTTTCATTCCTTGGAACTATTTCAGTAACTATCCAGTTGTTGATTTTAGCTGTTTTAAATACCGAAACTTTACGATCGGCACGATTTTATCAGCCCTTGGCTATTTTGTCTTTTTTGGAAGTGTTGTCTTAGTGCCTCTTTGGCTGCAAACACAGATGGATTACACCGCATTTTGGGCAGGTGTCGCTGTGGCTCCGATTGGAATTGTCCCTCTTTTTCTTTCCATTTTTGTAGGAAAATATATCAATAAAGTCGATGCGAGATGGGTGCTGACCTTTAGTTTTGCCATGTTTTCTTACACCTTCTTTTGGTTTAGCGGATTTGAAACAGATATCAGCTTGTATCAGGTGATGCTTCCAAGGTTTATCCAAGGCTTTGGCGTCGCTTGTTTTTTTGTACCTTTAGTGGCTATTTCTTTAGCTCCAATCCCAACAGAAAAGCTCGCAAGCGCCTCTGGTATTTTTAATTTTATCAGGCTAGTGGCAGGAGGGGGTGTCGGAACTTCTCTTTTTGTAAGTATGTGGAACCGCTGGCACCAATATTATCATGCACGCCTTGCAGAAACTGTCACTGTTTATGAGGACAATACAGTTGAATTTCTAGAATTCTTAGAAAGAAGATTAACTATTTCTACTCCGGAGAGTTATCAAATTCTCGATAATTTAACAAATAACCAAGCATTTATGCTCTCTCTTAATGATGTTTTTTATATTGCCGGTTGGCTTTTGTTAATTCTTATTGCCCCAATTTGGCTCTGCAGCAATGAAAAACTACGCGCCGCAGGAGCTACTGCAGTTGGGGAGTAATATTGCATTGTTAAGCTACGGCTCTGTTCTTTATGATATAATAACTCCTCAACTAGGAGCTGTTTCAGACCTCGCCACAAAATATCAATATGCACCTAAAAAATATTTTTTCAGAGGTTGAGATTTCCCAGGAGTCAGTTATTAAGGAATCCTTAATAACTGCTTCTGACTACAATCAAAGCAGGTTATGCAAGAAGTCTATTGGTAACAATCACTGAGAATGAGAGGGGAGCCATAAAAGTGGAAAAAATCTTGTATTATTTACTTAAATAGACTAAGTTTGTTCTATATATGAAGAAATATATGCGAATAGTAAACATTCGTCAATCACCCTCTCCTAAAGGAGGAGGCTTGGAATAATTCTTAAGGCCTAGTTGACCAGCCTAAGTCTTTTCATAGAGACTACGTTAGGAGCGAATATATAGGCACCTTGGAATGCTTCTCCAGTTCCAAGCACTGCGGTTAGTGGTTAAACATGTGTAAGGGTTAAGCAAGTGCTGCTAACAAAAAACCGCTCCATAACATTGGCGAGGAGACTATTACCGGAGAAATCCGCGTGTGGGTAACCACAAATGGGGGGAGAAATCCCCTCTTTTTTTAATTTAATTAAGAGGAGCAGCACTTCCTCCCCGTCTTATAAAGACAGGGTTTTCGTGCTGTCGATATGATGACACACTTTTCAAAGCTTGTTGAATCAGCCAGGCATGGAGAAGAAACGATTATCGCAAGATCTGGAAAACCAATTGCAAGGATCGCTCCTATTTCCAAAGAAAAGCCAACTCGCAGATTAGGCATACTGAAAGGCAAGATTAAAATCGCAGATGATTTCGATGAGACTTTGCCTGATGATGTTTTAGATTCATTCGATGGTCATTAATGAGAGTTCTTGAAATTTAGCCTGATTTCACATATGATCATCATTTAATTACTAGGAAAATTTCATGGAAAGAGTTTTATCATCAGAATTAAATCATCATTTAGAGCAAACTGTTTTAGTGCGCGGCTGGTTAAACAATTTGCGCGCAATTGGAAAGCTTAATTTTCTTATTTTAAGAGATAGAAAAGGTTTGATTCAAATTGTTATTAATGACAAAGAAGAATTTAATAAAGTTAAAGAGTTGCAACCGGGTGCTGTTTTACAAATTGTCGGCAAGGTGACAGCCTCAACTGAGGCGAACTTAACTGCTGAAATCATCGATCCAAAAATCGAAGTGGAGGTTCCAATCAAGGAAGTGCCTCCCATTGAATTTTATAAGCCAGAGCTTCATGCAGATTTGGAATTTGTTTTAGACCATAGACCGATTGCTTTAAGACAGCGAAAAATTCAAGCTGTTTTTAAAATTCAGGCAGAGCTTGTGCATGCTTATCGCCTTTTTATGCATGATCTAGTAGATGCCGTGGAATACTTTGCTCCAAACATTATTGGTGCTTCATCAGAAGGGGGCGCTGAATTTTTTAACGTTGATTATTTTGGATATACAGCAACACTTGCCCAAAGTAGCCAGCTTTATAAACAAATTATGGTCGGAGTCAATGAAAGGGTCTATGCCTTAATGCCCTTTTTTAGAGCGGAAAATTCACAAACCACGCGCCATTTAACAGAAGGCAAGCAATTTGAATTTGAAATGGGCTTTTTTAAACATTGGCACGAAATTTTAGACATTCAGGAAAATTGCATTAAATTCATGGTCAAACATCTGCATGCGACTTGTGAAAAGGAAATTACCCTATTAGGCAATACACTGATTGATGCACCCTCTAGTGTCCCATTTCCAAGAGTGACGTTTAAAGAGGCGCAACAGATCTATTTTGAGCGGACAGGTTTAGATGAAAGAAATGAGCCCGACTTAAGCCCTGCTGCTGAAAGAGAGCTTTGTAGCTATGCCAAAGAGAAATTTGGAACTGACCTTATTTTTGTAACCGACTGGAAAACGAGTAAAAGGCCTTTTTATGCCTATCCAAATGATCAAAATAAGGAACTTAGCGATACATTTGATTTACTTTGCGCGGGAACAGAAATTACATCAGGGGGTGCTCGTCGCCACACTTATGATTCGATGGTGGAGGGGATTGAAATGAAAGGCATGGATCCTGCTAACTTCACAGATTATTTAAGTATCTTTAAACAGGGCATGCCCCCTCATGGCGGCTTTGGCATGGGTCTTGAAAGACTGACAATGACTTTTTTAAGATTAAAAAATATTCGAGAAGCCTCTCTTTTCCCCTCAGATCCAAAACGGATTGCTGGCAATCGCATTAAGGCAAAAATTTTCTTTGGAAGCGAAAATATCCGCAACGAAATCATTCGCCTTTTAAAACATGCTGACGTTGAATTTAAACATATGACGCATGAGCCCACTCCAACATCTGAAGACTCCGCAGCTGTTCGGGGCACAACATTGCAAGAGGGAGTAAAAGCGATCATTTTACGCGGGAAAAACAGTAAAAAGAATTATCAATTCAACATCCCATCTCACTTAAAACTGGATATGAAAGCAGTAGCCGATGCTGTTCAGGAAAAGTGCGAATTTGAAGCGCCGGAAGTGATTAAAGAGCGCTTTGGATTGACAGTTGGTGGGATTCCCCCTTTTGGACAGCTTTTAAACTTGGAAACGTTTTATGATGATCAAGTCAAAACTTCTCCAAGATCGGCATTTAATTGCGGCTTGCTTAATGAATCTATTGTCATGAATTCAAAAGACTTAATTGCAATTGTCAACCCAAAGATCGGCCATTTCACAAAATAACATTAAAAAATAAACATAACCGAACTTTTAAAGGCATCAGAATTAGAAAATTTCAGAACAGATTTGTAAGAAAAAGACACTAATATTTCTTACATGAGGGAGAATCAAAAACAAAAAAGCATTGATTATCAGATACTTGAGGCTATAAGCGCCCGGGGACATGGCGCTGTTTTTGTTCCATCTGACTTTTTAGATCTCGGTGGTAGAGAGGCTATTGATATCGCTCTTCATAGACTCGTTCAAAAAGGAACTATTCGTCGCCTCGCGAGAGGAGTATACGATTTTCCTGAAGAACACTCTATACTTGGAAAGCTTCAACCATCTCCAGAAAAAATAGCAGAGGCATTAGTTGGCCGCGATTACACGCGTATTCAACCAACTGGTGCTTATGCAGCAAACATGCTGGGATTATCTGAACAGGTTCCAGCTAAAGTGGTTTTTTTGACCGATGGACCAAGCCGAATGATAAAAATTGGCACAACGACCATTCAGCTCAAGAGAACAACGCCTAAAAATATGGCAATGGCTGGCAGGCTCAGCGGACTTATAGTCCAAGCTCTCCGCGAACTAGATAAAGAAAACGTGACTGAAGAGAGGCTTAAGCATTTAAAGCGAATTCTTCCGATTGAAAAAAGGCAAGAACTTCTTAGGGATATTCGTCTTGTGCCGGAATGGATGCATTCTATTTTCAGAAAACTAGCAGAGGAGGCCCTGTGAAACTTGGCTTTTTAAAATTATCTCCTGACGAACGACGCTTGTACATTGAACAGGCTGCCATTCAGAGAAATGTCTCCCCTGTAATCAGTGTAAAACTAGAATTTGGTTCTCTTACTAATCAGCAACCCACAGGGCGTCATATGATAACGCCTTGGATTGCCGAGCTTTTTCCCAAAGCATTTCTTGATTGGCAGTGTGAAGTCATGGCTCTAGAGATAGAACGAAGTTTCTGGGAAAAAGCTACAATCTTACACGCAGAATATCACCGACCGCTCGACAAACGAATGCCAGATAGGTTTTCACGCCATTACGCGGATACTGCGATGCTTGCAAATCGTCCAGAGGTAATCAGAGCTATAAATCAACACGATCTCCGAAACAAAGTCGTTTTATGGAAGAGTCAGTTTTTTGGCGCTCATGGGCAAATTATGATCTGGCCAAACCTGGAACTTTTCGCCTTGTTCCTAAGACTGAAAAGTTACCTTCATTGCAGCGCGACTATCAGTTGATGCACGACATGTACCTTACTGAGCCTGTTAGTTTTGATGCTATACTCAGCACTTTATCCGATCTAGAACAGTATATCAACCAACATTGAGATTATTACGCTCTCACTATAGGTAGAAGATCCCAGTCTGTTGTTGTATAAGATGAATTAAAATTTTTTCGTCCTTGCCACTTTGGATTAATACCCATAGATCCAAAAAATAGTCTGTTTTTTCCAAATTGTTTATTGAGTTGATCAATTGTATGCATTAAGATTTTACGTTTTGGATCCATAGGCTTTGAAAATAAGTCTGGAATGATTTCGTTTTCTAAAATCAAATCTAGCAAAACAATCCCGCATTTTTTATACCGCTCGCCTTCTTTGTAGATACGCTTTAAACAACTC
>Ga0207006_1075_pt1 | contig 22186 bp, 19 predicted proteins | sample Alteio_BWMinCont_84_FD_153497 | JGI IMG/M metagenome (GOLD analysis project Ga0207006, IMG submission 153497) | Enriched cells from forest soil in Barre Woods Harvard Forest LTER site, Petersham, Massachusetts, United States -... | ecosystem: Environmental > Terrestrial > Soil > Temperate forest >...
AACAGCCAAAGCGGGATGGCAAGGAGCAAGAGAACGAGAGTAGCAACCATAAAAAAACCTAGTGTAATTGAAGAAGTGAATGTTAAGAGCGAAATAGCCGTATTTAAAGCGTAAAACCCTGCAAAACTTCCAAAAAATAGTCGTAACTTTGGGTTTCGTCCTTGCGAAGGCGAAATGGGCGCGTTAATAGTGACCGATGCGTGCCTTATTCACGATGATAATGGCGCTATTTTGACATTTTTGACGCATGGACATGGCATCACCACCCGGAACCAAGGATGAGCACGTCAGCGGCGGCGTCTATGAAGGCGGCACGGTTGAGGACAGCTCGCGCTATTGCTTTGCCGTGCTGGTCGATAACGAGCCGGGCGTGCTGGCGCGCGTGATCGGCCTGTTTTCCGGGCGCGGCTATAACATCGAAAGCCTTACCGTGGATGAGGTGGATCGCGAAAATCGTCTTTCGCGCATTACCATCGTGACCACCGGCGCGCCGAGCATTGTCGAGCAGATCAAGGCGCAGTTGGGCCGTTTGGTGCCGGTCCGCGAGGTGGTCAATCTCAATACGCAGGGGCGCTTCGTCGAAAGCTGCGTCGCATTCGTCAAGGTGGTTGGTGATCCTGAAACAGTGCACGCCGACGCGAAACTGGTCGCCCGCAAATATGGTGCGCGCGTGGTCGATGAAACCGACAATGCGATCATCTTTGAAATCACTTCCGATTTCGACCAGATCGAGCGCTTCATCGAAAAAATTCGCCCGCTGGGCCTCGCCGAAATTGCCCGCACCGGCAGCGTCGGTATTGGTTGCGGTGAAGCGGTGCTCAAGGCAAAGAAACTCAAAGAAGTGGGATAAAGGGAGACAACGATGCAGGTTTACTACGATAAAGACGCCGATCTCAAAATCATCCGCGAACGCAAGGTGGCAATCATCGGTTATGGCAGCCAGGGCCACGCACATGCGCAAAATCTGCGCGACAGCGGCGTACGCGACATCGTTATCGGCCTGCGCCCCGGCAGCAAGAGCGCAGAGAAAGCCGAAAAGGTCCAGTTCAAGGTAATGGAACCGGGCAAAGCCGCCGCCTGGGCCGATGTGGTGATGATGCTCACCCCCGACGAATTGCAGGCGCAGATTTATAACGAGCATCTCGCGCCGAATTTGAAAAAGAACGCGGCACTCGCGTTCGCACATGGCCTTAACGTGCATTTCAATCTCATCGAGCCGCGCGAAGACCTCGATGTGTTCATGGTGGCGCCGAAAGGCCCCGGCCATACCGTGCGTTCGGAATATCAGAAAGGCGGTGGCGTGCCGTGCCTGCTCGCAGTGCATCAAGATGCGACCGGCAAGGCCAAGGCGCTCGGGCTGTCCTATGCGGCTGGTGTCGGCGGCGGCAAGGCCGGCATCATCGAAACCAATTTCAAGGAAGAATGCGAAACCGATCTGTTCGGCGAACAGGCCGTGTTGTGCGGCGGCTTGGTCGAGCTCATCCGCAACGGTTTCGAGACTTTGGTGGAAGCCGGCTATGCGCCCGAAATGGCGTATTTCGAGTGTTTGCACGAGGTGAAGCTCATCGTCGATCTCATTTATGAAGGCGGCATCGCCAACATGAATTATTCGATCAGCAACACGGCCGAATATGGCGAATACCGCAGCGGCCCGCGCATCGTGAACGAGCATACGAAGAAAGAAATGAAGCGCGTGCTGGAAGACATCCAGAGCGGCCGTTTCGTGCGCGACTGGATGCTCGAATGCCAGGCCGGCCAGCCGAGCTTCAAAGCCACCCGTCGCCGCGTGTCCGAACATCTCATCGAAAAAGTCGGCAAGAAACTGCGCGACATGATGCCGTGGATCGCAAAGAATAAGTTGGTGGATCGGACGGTAAACTAAAGTTTCCCTCTCCCCTTGTGGGAGAGAGAAAATAAAAAATCCCCTCCCCTTGCGGGATCGAACCGGCTAAAGGTTCGATGCCGAAGGCTGGGTTAGGGGAGGGGGAGTGACGAAAGGGCAGGCAATGAAGGTCGTCGCATAACTTTCGAAACAGTTCCCAGCCTCGCTCCCCCCTGACCTCTCCACAAGGGGGAGGGGATTCTTTATATTTGGAGTTAAGTAATGAAATCGAAAACCATCGACAAATCCAAGCTCCCCTCCCGCCACGTGACGGTCGGCCCCGAGCGCGCGCCGCATCGGTCATATTATTACGCGATGGGGCTTACGGATAAGGAGATTGCGCAGCCGTTCGTCGGCGTTGCGACCTGCTGGAACGAAGCCGCCCCGTGCAACATCGCTTTGTCGCGGCAGGCGCAGGCGGCGAAGGCGGGTGTGAAGAAATCCGGCGGCACGCCGCGCGAATTCACCACCATTACCGTTACCGACGGCATCGCGATGGGCCATCAGGGCATGAAATCCTCGCTGGTGAGCCGCGAAGTGATCGCGGATTCCGTCGAGCTCACCATGCGCGGCCATTGCTACGATGCACTGGTCGGCCTCGCCGGTTGTGACAAATCGCTGCCTGGCATGATGATGAGCATGCTGCGCCTCAATGTGCCGAGCGTGTTCATGTATGGCGGCTCAATCCTGCCCGGCAGATTCCACGGCAAGGATGTAACCGTGCAGGATGTGTTCGAAGCCGTTGGCCAGCATGCCGCCGGCAAAATGAGCGACAAGGAACTGCACAAGCTCGAATGCGTGGCCTGTCCCTCAGCGGGCGCTTGCGGCGGTCAGTTTACGGCCAACACGATGGCCTGCGTGTCGGAAGCGATTGGGCTGGCATTACCCGGTTCAGCTGGCGCGCCTGCGCCTTACAAGAGCCGCGATGAATATGCGAAAGCATCCGGCGAGGCGGTAATGAACCTGCTTCGCCTCAATCTGCGTCCGCGTGATATCGTGACGCGCAAGGCGCTGGAGAATGCGGCGGTAGTAGTCGCGGCTTCCGGCGGTTCGACCAATGCGGCGCTACATCTGCCGGCGATGGCGCATGAAGCGGGCATCGATTTCGACCTGCACGAAGTCGCCCGGATTTTCCGCAAGACGCCCTATATCGCGGATTTGAAGCCCGCCGGGCGCTATGTGGCCAAGGATCTGTTTGAGATCGGCGGCGTGCCGGTGCTCATGAAGGCGCTGCTTGATGGCGGTTTCCTGCATGGTGATTGCATCACGGTGACCGGTCGCACAATTGCCGAAAACCTGCGCGACGTGAAATTCCCCAAGAAACAGGATGTCGTGCGGCCCACTTCGAACCCGCTGTCGAAAACCGGTGGCGTTGTGGGGCTTAAGGGCAATCTCGCGCCGCAGGGCGGCATCGTCAAAATCGCCGGCATGAAAGATTTGAAATTCGTCGGCCCAGCCCGCGTGTTCGATTGCGAGGAAGATGCATTCGAGGCGGTAACCAAGCGCCAGTACAAGGAAGGCGATGTACTCGTGATCCGCTACGAAGGCCCGCGCGGCGGCCCCGGCATGCGCGAAATGCTGTCCACCACGGCCGCGCTATACGGTCAGGGGACGGGCGGCAAGGTCGCGCTCATCACCGACGGGCGTTTCTCCGGCGCCACCCGCGGCTTCTGCGTCGGCCATGTCGGGCCGGAAGCGGCGGTCGGCGGCCCGATTGCGTTGCTGCAGGATGGCGACATCATCGTGCTCGATGCCGAAAAGGGATTGCTGGAAGTGAAGCTTTCCCCCAAGGAACTCGCCGCCCGGCGCAAAAAATGGAAACCGCGCAAGACCGATTTTCAATCCGGTGCGTTGTGGAAATATGCGCAGCTGGTTGGGGATGCTGAAAAAGGTGCCGTCACACATCCGGGCGCGGAGGCGGAGACGCATACTTATGCGGATATTTAGAACGCCTCAATTGTAGTCATGTCCGCGAAGGCGTGTAGCCATTTTTGACACCAGAGGCCAAATCAATTGGCTAAAATTGACCCCCCGCCTGCGCGGGGGTGACTATCATGATTTCCGAAGTAAGTTCTCCCCCACAAAATCCAGCGCCTTCGCCGTATTCTCGAACATATTTTCCTCCCCGAATTCGCGTACGAAGCCGGAACGCTGCATGAGCGAGAGCGGCTGCGCGTTGGCGCCGGCGATGAGGAGGCGGCAGCCTTTTTTCTTGAGCGTCTCATAGACATTTTCCAGCGCTTCCAGCCCCGACGTATCCATATTGAGGAGATTGGTGAGGCTGAGGATCAGCACCTTCGGCACCGGGCGCCCGGGATCGATGAGTTCTTCAAGCTTGTGAACCGCGCCGAAGAATAGCGAGCCGTAAAGACGATAGGCCTCGACATCGCCGCCGAGCTTGACCGCGCCGACCGCCTCGACTTCCGGCACCGGTTCGAGACGCGTGAGGCTGGAGATGCGGGTGATGAAGAAAAAGCATGAAAGCACCAGCCCCACTTCCACCGCGACCGTAAGATCCACTACTACGGTGAGTACGAAGGTGGTGAGCAGAATGGCGCGGTAATTGTTGGAGAAATGGCGCAGGCGCAGGAATTCGTGCCACTCGCCCATGTTATAGGCGACGAAGACGAGGATCGCGCCCAGCGTCGCCAGCGGCACGTTTTTCGCGAGCGGGGCGGCGACCAGCACGATAATCAGCAGCGTGAGCGCGTGAATAATGCCGGCCACCGGCGTGCGCGCACCAGTGCGGATGTTCGTGACCGTGCGGGCAATGGTGCCGGTTGCCGTATATCCGCCGAACAAAGGCGAAGCGATATTGGCGATGCCCTGGCCCATAAGCTCCTGATTGGGATCGTGGCGGTCGCCGATGAGGCCGTCGGCCACCCGCGCGCAGAGCAGGGATTCGATCGCACCCAGCAGCGCGATGGTTATGGTCGGCTGCATGAGGCCATGGATGGTCTTGAGATCGATATGCGGAAAGACCGGATGCGGCAACGAACCGGGAATACCGCCGAAACGCGTGCCGATGGTTTCCACCGGCAGCTTGAAAACGGTCACGGCGACAGTGCCGAGCGCCAGCGCTACGATGCTGCCGGGAATGCGCTGTAAGATGGCCAGCCCGGTTTTCTTCGTAATAACCGGCCAGCCGAATACCACAGCCGCCGAAGCGAAGCTTAACAGCGTCGTCTCCACGCTAACGGTCGGCAGATGTTCGATGAGGCTGGCGGTCTTTGGAAAGAAATCGGACGGTAGATTATCGATTTTGAGGCCGAGCAAATCCTTCACCTGCGAGAGCAGGATAAGCACCGCGATACCATTGGTAAAGCCGGTGACGATGGCGACCGGCACGAAACGCACCAGCGTACCGAATTTAAAAACACCCATTGCGAACAGCAGCACGCCGGAAAGAATGGTGGAGATGATGAGGCCATCCACCCCATATTTCGCCACGATGCCGTAGACGATGACGATAAAGGCGCCTGCCGGGCCGCCGATCTGCACTTTCGAGCCGCCGAAAGCCGAGACGCAAAAACCGGCGACGATGGCGGTGTAAATGCCAGCTTCAGGCTTGAGGCCGGAAGCGATCGCAAAAGCCATCGCCAGCGGCAGCGCGACGAAGCCCACCGTGATGCCGGCTGACAAATCGCCCCAGAAATCGGCGGCTTTATAGTGCTTGAGGCTTTCGAGAAGCTTGGGATGAAAGGAAAGTTGTATTTGGGGCATTTCGCAACATTCGTCTTTCCGGGGTCGCCGCCCAGCGGCGGAACCAGGAATCTAGTTCTATTATTAATTGTTAATCCAAACTGAATTCCGGATCAATTTTCTTTCGCTGCGAAAAGTGAAAATGTCCAGAATGACGGCATTAAAAAAGTATGCTATCAGCCAATGCACACCTCACGGAGGATTGCCATGCTGCTGTCGCGCAAAGTTCCGTTCGCCGTTCTTGCCTTTTCCCTGCTTGCTTTCCCATCCTTCGCCGCCGAGAAAACCAGCCTCACGATTTACAGCAGCGCGGCGCCCGGATCGCTGTCGCCGGAGATGTACCGGCCGATGCCGAATGGCGAAGGGGGTGGCTGGATGTATGGCAGCCAGATCCCCGGTTATGCATATGTGCGCGCGCAACGGGATATCGATCTCAAATCCGGCGCAAATGAAGTGAAGTTTTCGGATGTGGCGGCTTATATCGACCCGACCACCGTCATGTTCAAATCGCTGAGCGATCCCACCGGCACCACGGTGCAGGAGCAGAACTACCAGTTCGATCTGGTGAGCAGCCAGAAACTGCTCGATCGCTATATCGGGCAGGATATTACGGTGGAGCAGGACCACGGCACTACCGTCGAGGGCTTCGCCGGCAAACTGCTGAGCGCCAATGGCGGGCTTATTTTGCAGGACAAGGATGGCAAGGTCACCAGCATCAACAATTATGCGGATATCAAATTTCCGGAACTGCCCGGTGGCCTTATCACCAAGCCGACACTGGTATGGTCTGTACTCGCCGGCAAGGCGGGCAAGCAGTCGGTCGAAACCAGTTACCAGACCGGCGGTATCACCTGGTGGGCCGATTACAACGCGACCTATAGCGAGGGCAAGGATGCCAATAGCGGCTTCCTCGATCTCGGCGCGTGGGTGAGCATCGTCAACAAATCAGGCGCGAGTTACGACGATGCGGGGTTGAAGCTTGTAGCGGGCGATGTGCATAGGGCTACGAATGGCATGGCAGGGAGGGGTATGTCAGTTGGCGCTATGGCTGCTGCAAAATCCGTAGACGCAGCCGCCGGTTTCGCCGAAAAAGCATTCTTCGAATTCCATCTCTACACGCTCGGCCGTTCCACCACTATTCCCGATAATTCGACCAAGCAGATCGAATTATTCCCGAAAGTCACGCATGTGCCCGTGCAAAAGGAATTTGTCTATTACGGTGCGATGATGCCGTATTACGGCGGCGTCAATACGGCGCGCGAAGATGGTGTGCCGGAAAACAAGAAGGTGAGCATTTATCTCACCTTCAAAAACGACAAAAAGCTCGGCCTCGGCATGCCGCTGCCGGCTGGCCGTGTGCGCGTGAGCAAGCAGGATGAAGCCGATGGCTCGCTCGAATTCATTGGCGAAGATACCATCGACCACACGCCGAAGGATGAAGATGTGCGCATCAAGCTCGGCGAGGCGTTCGATATCACCGGCGAGCGCAAGCAGACTGACTTCGCTGTCGATAATGCGCGCCGTACGATGAGCGAAAGCTTCGAGATCACGCTCAAAAACCACAAGGACAGCGATGCGGAGGTGCTGGTGAAGGAAAATCTTTACCGCGGCGCCAACTGGGAAATAACCGAGGCCAGCGGCGATTATAAGAAACTCGACGCGCAGACTATCCAGTTCCCGGTCACGGTGAAGAAGGATGGCACCACGAAAGTGACCTATACGGTGCGCTATACGTGGTGAGCAGGGGCGTAAGCTGTAATACGCGAAATCTCATTTTCGTTGCTACGGGGTTTTTCCTTATCGGGCTTGCGCACCTGGCTATATTTCCGCCATTCGAAGGGCTCGACGAAACCGCGCATTATTCGAGCATCCGGCAGATACTGGATGCCGGCCAATTGCCGGTTTCCTTGGAGACCAGCTTTATAAGTTCCGAAGTAATCGAATACCGCACGCACGGGCCGATGCCCTATGACGGGACTGTGAGTCCCGTCGATCCCGATGTCCCCGTGCCGCACATCAGCTATGCGGAGTTTTACTATAATCCGCAATTGATGGAGGCCTATTCCTGGTACCGCACATCGTCGCCGCGCCTTCCGTATGAAGCAAAAACGGCGGAATTCAATTGGGAGGCGGATCAGCAACCGGTTTTGTATTACCTGTCGATGGTGCCGGTAATGAAAATCACCGATACGCTGCCCTTCGTCACGCAGTTTTTCATTTTGCGTGTTGTCTCCTTCACAATGGTGTTTGCCGGATTGCTGATCGGGCTGGTCGCGATGATGCGCGCCGAAGTGCTGCCGCGCCGTTACGTAGCGCTCGGTTTTCTTATTTATCCCTTGGCGGCGCCGACTTTTTTCGTGGAATTCGGGCGCCTCGGTAATGACTCTCTGTGCCTGCTGCTGTTCGGCATTATCTGGGCGTTGATTTTGATGAAGCCGAATAACTTAAATGAAAAATTACTGCGTGCGGTGGGGCTTGGTGTGTGTTTTGGCCTTGGCCTGCTCACCAAAGCTTTCTTCATGCCTTTCCTGGCCGGATTGAGCGCGTGGTGGCTTTTGAAAATCTGGCGCGGGCGGCGTGACAGGGAGGCTGCCAAGCTGGATTTGATTAGACTTATTTTCGTGCCCGTAATTGCGCTGGTCCTGAGCAGTCGGATCTTCAGCATTCCACAAAGGCATTCAATGCTCGATTTTCATATGTTGGCATCGCTGGATTGGCCAACTTTCATTGGTCTGGCGCACCAGCGCCTGAGCATCGCAGAGCAGTTTCTCAATGTCGTTAATATGACCTTGGGCGCCCTGTGGGCGGGTTCGGCCTCCGAAGTATATATGTCTTCACCCTTCCTTGCGTTCACGCTGTTCGCGTTTTTCGTTTTTGCGGTCGGCGAATATCTTTATGCAATCAGGCGGGAATCTTTGATATCGCCGGGCTGGCTGCCGCTATGGCTCATGGCGCCCTTAATAATGGCCATATTGGCGTGGCATATACTCATGGTCACTGTGTTTGGAGGCGATAACGGCACCGGCGGTTGGTACCTGCATGTTACAGCACCTGCCTGTATCTTGGCCTATGGTTTCGCGTTGAGGCAAATGGAGGCACATGTTGTCACGCGCGGTGTGATGAAATGCTTCGTTATGCTCGGTATTATTTTTCTGGCTGTAATTTTCTGGACACAGATAAGCATGTATGCGGGATGCGCGGGTAAAGACCCGGATGGGTATTTCCTGTTCCCGGATCGCAGTTATTGCCTAGGACAATTAACCACGGTTATCGGTAATCTGGCCGTCATTGGCTGGCCCGATGCGGCCATGCTGGGCTTTGGCGCCGGTTTTATCTGCCTTATTGCCGGCGCATTCGGCTTGATTAATAAGTCGCGGGATGTGACAGAAAACGCGCCGGCGAAGTAATTTTGTATCTTGTCCGTGTATAGACCTGTGGCTACGCTGGCGCGATAAAAATTCCGGCGAACGAAAAACGGCAGCTTTATGCAAGAAAAGATCGGCGTCATCGGACTTGGATATGTCGGCCTGCCGTTGCTCAACGGGCTCGCGCGGCATTTCGACGATATTGTCGGCTTCGACACCGACAACCGCCGTGTCGAGGCTTTGCGCGCCGGCGAAGACTGGACCGGTGAAGTGCCGCGCGGGGAACTCGCTTTGGCGCGCGACCAGGTCACCGACAATCCCGAACGGCTCGGCAGCTGCACATTCTTTATCGTCACCACGCCGACGCCAATCGACCAGGCCAAGCGGCCAGATCTGCGCCCGCTGCTGCACGCTTCGCAGACGGTGGGAGAAATCCTGCATCGGCGCCATAACGGCCCGGCGTATGGGCATTATCCGCCGCTGGTGGTGTTTGAATCGACCGTTTATCCCGGCCTTACCGAGGATGTCTGCGGCCGCCGTATTGCCGAGATTTCAGGCCTCAATGCGGGCAGCGATTTCCGGCTCGGCTATTCGCCCGAGCGCATCAATCCCGGCGACCGCCGCAACCGGTTGGAAACTATCACCAAGATTATTTCGGCATGCGATGAGGAGAGCCTCGACCGCATGCAAAGTGTTTATGGCAAGGTCGTTACGGCCGGCCTGCACCGCGCGCCGAGCATCCGGGTGGCCGAAGCCGCCAAGGTGATCGAGAACACGCAGCGCGATTTGAACGTCGCGCTTATGAACGAGCTTGCGATCATCTGCGATCGGCTCGGCATCCGCACCAAGGATGTGCTTGATGCCGCCGGCACCAAATGGAACTTCCTGCATTTCACGCCGGGCCTGGTCGGCGGCCATTGCATCGGCGTCGATCCCTATTATCTCACTTCGCGCGCGGAGGAGCTTGGCTATAACCCGCAGGTGATTTTGGCCGGGCGGCGCATCAACGACAATATGCCCAACTTCATCGCGCAGAAGACGGTGAAACTCATGGTTGCCGGGGGCACCTTGCGCGTCGGCGCTCGGGTCGGCGTGCTCGGCCTCGCTTTCAAGGAGAATGTGCGCGACCTGCGCAACAGCCGCGTGCCCGATATTGTGCGCGAACTGGAGACTTTCGGCATCACGGCGCTCATCCACGATCCGCTGGCCGATCCGCAGCATGCGCAGAACGAGTATGGCCTCGACCTGCTGCCGCGCGCGGCGCTCAACGATCTCGATGCGCTCATCCTCGCGGTGCCGCACAGCAAATTGATGGAACAACCCGAGAAATTATTCACCGGCCTGCGGCCGGGTGGCTGGATCGTCGATGTAAAATCGGTCCTCGATCCCAAAGCAATACCGGACGGATTACGGTATTGGAGCCTTTAAAGCCCGTAAAACCCATGTTATTGTGGTTTAGTGTTCTTTAAGGTTCGCATATTTATTCTGCGATACTGAGAATAGGGATGCCTAAGCATCCATACTGATAATCATTACCTTTGTGAGTTCCATGCGAGTTCTCCTTACCGGTGCCGCGGGTTTTATCGGCTTTCATGTCGCGCAGGCATTGCTGGCGCGCGGCGATGAAGTTATTGGCGTCGACAATCTCAACGATTATTATGATGTGAAGCTTAAGGATGCGCGGCTGGCGCTGCTCACGCCGCAGCGCAATTTCACCTTTCACAAGCTCAACATTGCCGACCGTGACGCGATGCTTGCCTTTACCGATTGCGGAGCCACGCATGTGCTGCATCTCGCCGCGCAGGCGGGTGTGCGCTATTCGCTTATTAATCCGCAGGCCTATGCCGAGAGCAACCTGGTTGGGCATCTGGTGATGCTGGAGCTTGCGCGCGGGATGCCAAAGCTCACAAATTTTGTTTATGCAAGCTCGTCTTCCGTTTATGGCGACAATACGAAAATTCCATTCGCGGTCGGCGATCCGGTGGAACGGCCGGTGTCGCTTTACGCCGCCACCAAGCGCGCGGATGAGTTGATGAGCTGGACTTATTCTCATCTTTACAAGATCCCCGTCACCGGTCTGCGCTTTTTCACGGTTTATGGTCCGTGGGGCCGGCCGGATATGGCGACCTATATCTTCACCCGCAAAATCATCGCCGGCCAGCCGATCCCGGTCTTCAATCACGGCAAGATGAAGCGCGATTTCACCTATATCGACGATATCGTCACCGGCGTGATCGGCGCGCTGGACAAAGTACCGGCGGCCAAGAACGGCCCGGCAGCGGCGATTTATAATCTCGGCAATTCGCAGGCCGAGAATTTAATGGATTTTATCGGTGCGCTCGAAAAAGCCATCGGCCGCAAGGCGCAAGTCGATTTCCAGCCGATGCAGCCCGGCGATGTGCCCGAAACCTACGCCGATATCAGCGCCAGCACCCGCGATTTCGGCTTCAAACCCCGCACCACAATGGCCGAAGGCGTGCCGAAGTTCGTGGAGTGGTACCGCAGTTATCACAAAGACAGCTAAACGGATTTGTTCCCGCATTTGCCGCAAGCGTTCCTCCCCCCTTGCGGGGGAGGACAGGAGAGGGGTTCGTGAGGAAAGACCGAAAAGTTGGTCTCTTGCGTGACCAAACCCCTCCCCTGACCCCTCCCGCAAGGGGAGGGGAACGCTTGTGAAAGCTTCAGGAAGAAATGTCTATTGATTTCGTTTGACCGCGACTACGCCAAATTCGCGAAGCTCAAACTATTCGCCTTCACCACGCCCTCAATCTTTTCGATTTCCTTGAGCGCGGCGGGCGTGATTTCGCTGTCGACCGACACGAGGCACACCGCATTTTCGCCCGGCTTGCTGCGGCCGAGGTTGAAATTGGCGATGTTGATCTTCGCTTCGCCCAGCTTGGTGCCGAGGCGGCCGATAAAGCCCGGCTTGTCCTCGTTGCGAACAAACAGCATGCGCGGCGTGAGCTCGGCCTCCAGCACCACGTCATCGATGCCGACCAGGCGTGGCTTGCCGCTGAACAGTGTGCCGGCGAGCGTGAGCTTGCCCTCCGCGGTTTCGATCTTGAGGCGCACCAGCGTATGATAATCGCCTTCATTGCCATGCCGCGTTTCGCTGACCTTGACGCCGCGTTCCTTAGCCATAACCGGCGCGTTGACCATGTTGACCGAATCCAGCGACGGACGCAGCAGGCCCATGAGCAACACGTTGGTAAGCGGCCGCGTGTTGAGTGCCGCCGCGTGGCCCTCATACTCGATGCCGACGGCCTTGATGCCGCTCTGCACGACTTGCCCGGCCAGCGTGCCCAATTGCTCGGCGAGCTTCATATAGGGCTTGAGCTTCGGCGCGTCTTCGGCCGAAACGGATGGCATGTTGAGCGCATTGGTGATTGCGCCGGTGAGCAGGAAATCGCTCATCTGCTCGGCGATCTGCAGCGCAACATTTTCCTGCGCTTCAGTCGTCGAAGCGCCGAGATGCGGAGTGCAGACGACGTTTTCCATGCCGAACAGTATGTTCTGCTTGGCCGGTTCTTCCGCGAACACGTCGATTGCGGCGCCCCCGACCTGGCCGCTTTCGAGCGCGGCTTTGAGATCGGCTTCCACAACGAGGCCGCCGCGCGCGCAATTGATGATGCGCACGCCCTTGCGGCATTTTGCAATGGCCTTGGCATCGATGATGTTGCGGGTCTGGTCGGTGAGCGGTGTGTGCAGCGTAATGAAATCGGCGCGCTTGAAGATTTCCTCAAGCTCGACCTTCTCGACGCCGATTTCCTCGGCCCGCTCGGCGGTGAGGAACGGATCGAAGGCGACGACTTTCATTTTAAGGCCTAGCGCGCGGTCGGCGACGATGCTGCCGATATTGCCGCAACCGATAACGCCGAGCGTCTTACCGGTAAGTTCCACGCCCATGAATTTGGATTTCTCCCACTTGCCGGCATGGGTCGAGGCGTTGGCCTGCGGAATCTGCCGCGCGAGTGCGAACATAAGGGCAATGGCATGCTCGGCAGTGGTGATTGAATTGCCGAAGGGCGTGTTCATCACCACAATGCCGCGCGCGGTCGCCGCCGGCACATCGACATTATCGACGCCGATACCGGCGCGGCCGACGACCTTGAGCTTCTTGGCCGAGGCCATAAGATCCGCGATCACCTTGGTCGATGAGCGGATCGCAAGGCCATCGAAATTGCCGATGATTTCCTTAAGCTCCTCTGGCTTGAGGCCGGTTTTTTGTTCGACCTCCACACCGCGTTGCTTAAAGATTTCAACGGCGCGGGGGGAGAGGGAGTCGGAAATTAGTACCTTCGGTTTCATTGTGTGCTCCATAAGATGTGGGTTTGGGTGTTCAGAGGCCGCGCCTTTTCCAAAGGGCAGCCTCCAATTGCAAAAAATCGATTTTGTTAGGCTGCTACTTTGACGTCGGCCCTACACACCGCGTAGGCCCAATCCATCCATGTGGTGAGGGCCTGGATGTCGTCGGCCTCTACCGTGGCGCCGCACCAGATGCGGAAGCCGGGAGGGGCATCGCGGTAGGAGTTGAAATCGTAGGCCACGCCTTCGGCCTCGATCATCGAGGTCACCTTCTTGCAGAAGGCGGCCTGGTCGTCCTTGCTCAGCTTGGTGAGCGTCGGATCGGCGAGTTTCATGGTCACAGACAGCGGCGAGCGGGCGGCGGGTTCGGCGGCGAGGAATTCGATCCACGGTGTTTTCTCGATCCACGCGCTGAGCGCCTTAAAGTTGGCCTGCGTGCGGGCGATCATGCCTTTCTGGCCGCCATTCTTGCGCGCCCAATCCATCGCTTCCAGCACGTCTTCCACGCACATCATCGACGGCGTGTTGATGATTTCGCCCTCGAAGATCGCCTTGTTGAGCTTGCCTTCCTTAGTGATGCGGAACAGCTTGGGGATCGGCCATGCCGGCTTATGATTTTCGATGCGTTCGACAGCGCGCGGCGAGAGGATGAGCATCCCGTGCATGGCTTCGCCGCCCAGCACCTTCTGCCAGCTGAACGTGACCACATCGAGCTTATTCCACGGCATCGGCACACCGAGCACGGATGAAGTGGCATCACAAATCGTGAGGCCCTTGCGGTCGTCGCTGATCCAGTCGCCGTTCGGCACGATCACGCCGGCAGCAGTGCCGTTCCAGGTGAACACGATATCGTGATCCGGGTTGGCGAGCTTGAAATCGGGCAGATGGCCGTATTCGGCGACGAAAGAACGCGCTTCGATTGGTTTGAGCTGCTTGGTGGTATCTGTGACCCAATCCTTGCCGAATGCTTCCCATGCGAACGCATCGACCGGGCGCGGGCCAAGCAAATTCCACAGCGCGCATTCGAGCGCGCCGGTGTCGGAGCCGCCGATGATGCCGCACAGATAATCTTTCGGCAGTTCGAGCAGCGTCTTGCTGTCCTCGATCACCTTTTTGAGTTTGTCCTTGGCGATCTTGGCGCGGTGCGAGCGGCCGAGTGTATCGCTTTTAAGATTCGAATAAGACCAGCCGGGATGTTTGGAGCAGGGGCCGCAGGAAAATGCTGAAGAATTAGGGCGGGCGGTTGGCTTCGCCGGCATCGCGTTTGACATGTCACAATCCTTTAAAAATCACAGTTCGGTGGGGAACTGCACCCTCTGTGACACTAACGCGCAGCCGCTGCACCGTCAATTGGTCACAAACGGGCGTATGATAAAACTTCTCGAAGCTAAGGAGGTGCGACATGTCCAATGCTACGAAGCCCAAGGGGCAGCGTCAGCCGATGCACACGCATGACGATGACATCAAAAAGCAGCTGCAGAAATCTGCGGACCAAAAACTGCACAAGCAGCCGGATCCTCAAAAAGAGGAACATCAAAAAGAAGATAGGGAAATCGATGAGGAGCTAAAGCAGACTTTCCCGGCCAGCGATCCGTCCGGCCATTACTAACAACGCTTCGGATTTAAAGTGTTAAACCAAAGCTGGGCAGGCCGGGTGTAAAGCAGGCGGATCGCATAGGCCGCCAACGCCAGCCCGGCGCTGCGCGAACTCACGGTGAACCAATAAGGCACCGAGTTCAAATGATGCACATGCCCAAGAAGGGTAGGCAGGCTCCAGCTCGCGACGGTTACAAATAATACGACCGACGCCAGCCGCGCCCAATCCTCGCCTACCGAGATCTGCTCGATCACATAGGCGAAGGGCGCCATGATGAAAATAAGCATCGCCATGGAATAGGCGATGCCCGCCATCGCGACGGTGGACGGGTAGATGGCGCGCATGGTGCCGTCGGCATTGAGGGTATCGGCGATCAAGGCGGCATTGCACAGCAGCAACGCGCCCCAGAACAGGAAAATGGCGCGCGAAACGGCAACGGGCATTGGCGGGCGATGTGGTTTGGCCATGAGCGTCTCGGGATGTAAAAAGCCATTATATACGCCGGAAGTTTACTCCCTGTAAAAAATCGGCAAGGTTTGATCAAGTTTCCTATGCAAAACGTCTTTTAACTCAATGCCTTCATTGATTATTTTACGAAATGAAAACGGGCGGCTAGAATACGACCCACTACACCTGCCTTCCCGAGGTTCGTTTGACCGAATCGACCCCAGCTTCGCCTGAACCGCAACAGCCACCCCCGCCGCCGCCAGCCGCGCCAGCACATGGCCGCTCGCGCATTCTATGGGTATTGCCGGTCCTGTTGCTGCTTGTGCTAGCGGCGCCGCTGCTGGCCGGGGCAGGGGTGTTCCTGGATGGCCCGCTCGATCATCCCGGCACGGTCGTGATTCCTCACGGTGCCAATATCCACGAAATAGCAGAGCTTATGACCAAAAGCGGAGTAGTGCGTAGCGAACTGCTTTTCCGGGCTGCCGCGCGGCTTCTCGCCAATGATGCGATGAAAGCCGGCGAATATGAATTCCCCGCGCATGTGAGCATCGCCGATGCCGTGCGCATGATCCATGACGGCCGTTCGGTGGTGCGCATGTTCACGCTGGCCGAAGGCGTCACCTCGGCGGAGGCGGTGGAAATGCTCAACGATATTCCGCTGTCCGGCACCGTTACCGCTGCGCCGGCAGAAGGCGCGCTGATGCCCGAAACCTATCGCTACAGTTTCGGCGACAGCCGCAGCAGCTTCATCGCCCGCATGCAAAAGGGCATGCAAACCGAATTGAATGCGGCGTGGGACAAACGCGATCCGGCTGTGCCGGCGAAATCGGTTGCTGAGGCGCTGGTGATGGCCTCGATCATCGAAAAGGAAACCGCAAAGCCGGAAGAACGCCCGCGCATCGCGCGCGTGTTTTATAACCGGCTTGCCCTAAATATGGCGCTGCAATCCGACCCGACCGTTATTTATGCGCTCACGCAGGGCAAGGGACCGTTGGGCCGCCCGCTCACGCATGCCGATCTGGCAACAGTCTCGCCCTATAACACCTATGCCGTGCCGGGCCTGCCGCCGGGGCCGATCTGCAATCCCGGCAAAGCCTCAATCGAAGCCGCGTTGCACCCGGAGCCCAACGATTTTCTCTATTTCGTCGCCGACGGCACCGGCGGCCATGTGTTCTCGAAAGACCTAGCGCAGCACAACCAGAATGTCGCGAAATGGGCGAACCTCAAGAAAGCGCAGCCGCAGGAGCAGTAAATCGTGAATGGATGACAAACGCCTGTAGAATGCGGCTCAATTAAACTAAGCTTATTCGAAGCAATATACTGCGGCTACTTCACCAGCATTCTTGAGTTATGCACCGTTTGCAAAAAACAGTGACGCTATTACCATATCGCGTACTTGCGCAATTATTTTCACTCGTTTTATGCTTGGCGCAATAACATCTTTGAATGGAGTTTTGAAATGGCAGCCGCCGACGACCGTGCCGCTGGGGAGCAGCTTAAAGTTGGAGAAACAGAAAAGCCCGCGAAGAGCACCAGTGACCCATCTGCTACCCGTCCTGTCGCACGCGATCCAAGAGAGATGTTCCCATCGGTTGATCGACATCCGGATGTCAGTGAGAAGCATGCAAAAATCCCGCGCCGCGCCCGACGTCCTCGTTCGAGATTGAATCTCGGCCCAACAAGCTGAGAAAGCCGCAAAACGCGCTCGTCATAATTCTTGATATTTGAACGTCATTAACCATGGACATTCTTCTGAACAAAAAGTATGAAAATGAAATGCGCAAGAAAACAATAGAAATCCGCCCTATACGTCATCGTTACTGAGAGGATTATGGAGTGTCGCGGAATTCAGCTTCGCATATTTTTACGATATAAACGTGCAATTGGTTGAGGTATTTGAATTGGAGATAAAAAATGAATAGGCACGCCATATTATCCGGGGTTGCCCTAGCGATTAATCTCTGTCCAACGACGGTAACCGCACTTGGCGCAGATTCTTCCCTAAGTTTCCATCAAGCGTCTGGAGAATTAACTAAACCTGCTATTGAGAAATTTGAGCCACACCTTCCAACGGGATACACGATTGCAGCAGCGGAAAGCTGTATCGCCAAATTGCCGGACGCGGATTTTAATTATCTATTTCCCGAGGACTCGCCTGCTTCCAAAACAACGGTGGGAGTTTACGCGCGCGCTGCCACCTCAGGGGGTACAAAATGTACCCAGCTGGTTTCCAAGCAAGGAAGTAAATATGAAGGGTGTTCCGTTGAATCACTCATGGATGAGACGGAGGGTTCTAATACTACATGGGCACGGCTTAAATTTGGACCGAACAGAGAATTTCATGCGCTTGGGGTTAAGGAAGGACGTCGAGGTATGTTAGAGTTGAAAGTGTCTTATGATGAAAGCGGCGGTCATGAGACTAGCATTTCTGGATACGGTGGCGGTGCTTCAGCGAGTAAGCCGCCATCCTATAAAAGCTTGGAAGAAGCTCGTGATCAAGGTGCTTTAAGTTCCGAGGGCTATGGTGCCATCAATGCATGGATTAGCTATGGAACGCGAGCCGTCTGCCCAATCGTTTCGGATGAGGTTAGAGCTCAACTCCGCCAAAGACGACTGCCAGATGCGCTAGAAGCAAAATAAACTTTCTAAATCGGCTTGCTTTTCGCTATCCGGTATTTGCGCCTTTAATCGCACTCTACACCAACGCGGCTAATTGTTCCATAATTCTTGAGTTTCGCACGTTGCTGGAGAACGTGGTAGCGTCATGAATAAGCGCCCAGTCGCGTTCTTGAGGTTTACCCAACGATTTTCTCTATTTCGTCGCCGACGGCAGCGACGGGCATGTGTTCTCGAAAGACCTCGCGCAGCACAACCAGAATGTCGCCAAGTGGGCGAACCTCAAAAAGGCCCAGCCGCAGGAGCAGTGAGATTGCTGAATTAATTCTTTAATGTGACCTGATTGCTCCAGAAAACTCCACCCCATTCGTCCAGCGGATGTCCGCTCGTCGAGGCCGGCAGCCCGGATCTCGGAACAAAGCCAAGACGAAAAGTTTGCGGAAGCTGAGAAGTATAAGTCATCGGCACCCCGAAGCTGAATACCTGTTGCGGTTTCAGGCGTTCAGGACGTGCCAAGTTACTCTTCGCGTCGATATAGGGAATGATGTTGGGGTTATCTGAAACCCACGACCATCCGGCAGCCGTCCAAATAACAAGAGTTATGTCGTGATCGCTGGTGTTTTTGACGGCGGCATTTATTAAAAAGCTACGAGATTCTTTTCGAAAATCGTCATTCGATGATTGATTGTCGATAGATATATTTACGCTCAAAGAATCTTTCGCGTCAGACGCGAGAGTCAAATTGTTTTGTAGAAAACAGAGCGAAAAAAATGCCGCAATAAAATAAAATTTTCTCATCACGCATGCCCTCCAACGCAATTCTTTATTAAATCGGCGTCGCATTAACCCACCCCTTGTCGCCCTGCTGCCAGTAACTCAAATCATGCCCGGCGGATTTGTAGGCGCCCCAGCGTTTGCGGGCGGAGGCAAGGGCTTCCTCATTGTTGCCGTCGAAAATTTCGCAGACGCGCGTGTATTCGGCCGCGCGGTCTGATTGCGCGCCGTCGGTGAGAAATAGAATCTCGGCATTGTTGGGCCGCTCGTCGCGCGGCGTGAGCCACACCGGCTGCATTTCGGCATTGCCGTCTTTCTCGCTGCCGTGCGGAAGGAATTTGTTGGGATTGTAGGTCCACAGATATTGCGTGAGCGCCTCGACCCGCTCCGGCGAGCCGGCCATCACCACTGCCTTCAAATTGCGCTCAAGCGTTTTCTCCAGCAGCTCCGGCAGCACATGCTCCAGCGCCTTGCGGGTGAGGTGATAGAAGCGAATTTCGGTCATGGCATTCTTCCTAGTGCGCAATCTGGCCTGAACGGGCATCGGATATTCTTTGTTTAAGATCATAATATCGCGCAGCACCTGGATAAAATTGGCCGCCAATCACAAAGCTTGGCGTAACGCGCACCCCCGCTTCTTTCCCGGCTGCAATGTTGGCTTGAATTTGCCGCGTGATTGCCGGATCAAGCATGTCCTTTTTAAGCTTGGCAACATCCAGGCCGGCCGAGCTTGCCGTTCGGTACAGGACATCTTCGTCAGTGAGATAGACGTTTTTGCTCAAAAGCATTTTATGGAATTGCAGGTATTTGTCGCTGCCCTGCCGCATGCTGGCGAGCGTGGCGATAGCTGCCGTCGCGGATAGCGGGCCGAGTTTGGGGAAATCCATGAAGACAATCTTGAGATCCTTATCTTCCGCCATAATCTGTTCCACAGCCGGTTCAGTGGCTTTGCAGTAGCTGCATCGATAATCGTAAAATTCGTACATCGTAACGCTTGCATTTAGATTGCCAAATACGGGCGGTATGTTGGACGCCGCTTGGGCTTGTGCCGAGAAAGCACAAGAGATGAGCAGAAATATTGCGAATTGCGTATCTCTTCGAAAAATCCTGATCCAATCCATAAAGCACCCCCGATCTTTCCATGGTTTTTATGCTTCTTCCAAAATGGCGAGAGTGTGATCGTATATTCATACTTGCTACAAAGTGTATGTTTGTCGAGATCGTAATTTGTCAAACAAGAAGGGGCTTTCGATGCAATTGCATTACGATTTAATCTCGCCACGCTGATCCGTTGATATCAATAGTGCTGGGAGAAATTTTTATTGGGCCATTTATGCGTTCCATTTTTGGCAGATTTAATCCTTGTGACTTCCATGACTCAATCATTTCATTGGTCATACGTTCCTTTTTCTCACAATGATTAAAGTATTGAAAATAAAATTGCGTTGCATCATTGCTGATCATGAATCCTGCCAATCTTGGTTTTCGATGAAGATTCTCGACCATTGAGTTTAGAACGCTTGTCGGATTTTTAATTCCCTGCCAATCCATGTTGTAGCCGATTATACATTCAGCGCGAGTGGGCTTAATGCTAAACTCATAAGCTCTCAATAGACCTGCCGCCAAATATACTAAAACAAGAACGGCGCAACCGGTTCTAGGATTAACGGACATTTTTTGTCCTTTCAGAAAAGCGGGAACGGCTCGCCCGCCCTACTTATCCAATCCACACTCATCCGGCGTAAACGTTATCGGCTCGCCCTTCGCCCCTTCATCCGAACGAATATCGAGCACAATGGTAAGGCCGAGGCCGAGCAATTTGCGGTAATCTTCGCGGCGGCAACCGGTATCGCGCATATGGTCGCTGATCTGCTGCATCGCCTGCGTGAATTGGGGCTTGTCCGCGGCGATGGAGAGGCTGTAGGTCACGGTGCTGCCCTTGGCCTCGATATTGATGAGGCGCGTCGTATCGTCAACCTGTTGCGGCAGGTTGATACGCATTTTCATGCTGCGCACCAGCACCTGCGCGGCCAGCTCGCCTTCGGATTTTTTGACGGCTTCGCGCAGCGTGCGCGCTTCCGGATGCATGCGCACGGCGACAAACGCGTCGACGATCAAAAAGACGACAAAAATGATGAGGGCAATCGATAATTTACGCATGCCGCGACGCTATTCCGTGTCCGGGCAGGCATGGGCGGGGATCATTACAGGCGGATATTCCTTGCCGCTCGCCATCTTGAAATGCAGCGTGATGTTAAAGCCGACATTCATGATTTGCCTGAAGTCATCACGGCCGCAGGCATTTTCCTGCATATTGGTGCGAATGTTCTCGATCGTCTGGTCGATATCCATATCGCTGGGCGGAGTTTTGATCACGAACAGGTAATGGACGTTATTGGATTCCCCATAAATATCCTGCAGCGTAGTGAAACCATCCAGGTCATGCGGCAGGCCATACTGGGTCTTGAGCGAATTTGCGAAGGCGGCGACGGCCCCCTGGGGCGGCATGCTTTGTGGCACGGGCGACAGTTTCGTTGTTGGTGCCGATGTTGATGCTGGTGCCGGCGCAGGCTCAGGTGACGTTGGCGGATTTGCCGGCAACGACATTGGGTAGGATTGTTGCTCATCCGAATCTGCGGCATCGGGCGGTTCCGGCGTCATCGCCGCTGACATTCGCTGCTGCTGCTGCGCGGCGATGGCATCCTGGGTCGCGGACATCATTTCCTGCATTTGCATCGACGAAGGTGTGCCGCCCTGCTGTTGGTCCTGCTGGGCCTGTTGCGGTTCCGGCGGCTGGGGCAGCGGCGTGAGATGGGCGAAGCTCAGCAGCCACAAAGTAAGGATGAGGCCACCGAGAAACAGGCCAAGGGCAATAAAAGCAACAGCCGGATTACGCATCAAAGCCTCGTCGGTTATTTGCCTTCAGCGGTGTCGGCCACGAAACGGTCGAGCAACCGCACGCCGTAAGCCGTTGCGCCCTTCGGGCACAGCGGCTTGTCCTTATTCTGCCATGCCATGCCGGCGATATCGAGATGCGCCCACGGCGTGCCCTTCTTGATGAAACGCTGCAGGAACTGCGCCGCCGTGATGCTGCCCGCCTCGCGGCCGGAGCCGATATTCTTGATGTCGGCGACCGGGCTGTCGATATCCTTGTCGAACGCGTCCGCCAATGGAAAGCGCCACAGCAATTCCTCCACCGATTTGCCAGACTTGGTGAGTTGTTCGCTTAGCTCGTCATTATTGCTGAAGAGTCCGGCATATTCATGGCCGAGTGCAACCAGAATGGCGCCGGTGAGCGTCGCAAGATCGATAATACAGCGCGGATTGAATTTCTCCTGCGCGTACCACATGGCATCGGCGAGCACGAGGCGGCCTTCAGCATCGGTGTTGAGCACCTCGACCGTCTGCCCTGACATGGTCTTCACGATATCGCCGGGACGCTGCGCGCTGCCCGACGGCATGTTTTCCACGAGGCCGACGACGCCGAGTACATTCGCC
>Ga0207006_1076_pt1 | contig 22013 bp, 17 predicted proteins | sample Alteio_BWMinCont_84_FD_153497 | JGI IMG/M metagenome (GOLD analysis project Ga0207006, IMG submission 153497) | Enriched cells from forest soil in Barre Woods Harvard Forest LTER site, Petersham, Massachusetts, United States -... | ecosystem: Environmental > Terrestrial > Soil > Temperate forest >...
ACGCTATGCCGGTTGCTATCTATATGCTAGGCGAGAATGGCGCGTTTTCTTACGCAAATGACGCTTGTTGCATATTGCTTGGATTAGATAAAACCAATTTAAAAGGGTTGTTGCGGCGGGATGTGCTGCATGTTGATAATGAAGATGGAACGGCAATTCTGCTGGATCGGCATAAAAAGCAGGATATGCCATTTACCCATGTGACCTTGCCGGTAACGGACCGCTTTGGTGTCATGGAACATTATCATATTATCCTCCCTTCCGGTTTAGCAAGCATACCAGCTGTTAATGCTCCGGCTAATTCCTGGGGCATGCTTGAACATTCTCCTATTGCCAATCTTGTGCTGGATAAAAAAGGAGTTATTCGTAAAGCCAATAAGTCGTTCTATCATATGCTACAGCAGAATAAGAATCTGGAAGGTGGTAGCTTTATTGATATGGTCAGCGAACAAAATCGGCCATCGCTAAAGCAGCTAATTGAGCAGAGTTCGCAGGATAGTCAGCGGAATGTCGATATCAAGCCGGTTGATATCCAATTTGGCGGTGAGAAAAATATCACCGTACTCCTCTATATGACACCGTTTGAAGCGGCTGAAAATCCGCACTCCATATTATGTTATCTGATTGATACGACCGAGCAGAAAAATCTTGAACTGCGTTTTGTCCACTCGCAAAAAATGCAGGCAATCGGCCAGCTTGCGGGTGGTATCGCGCATGATTTCAATAATCTGCTGACGGCGATGATCGGTTTCTGTGATTTGCTATTGCTCCGTCATCCGGCTGGGGATCAGTCATTTGCGGATATTATGCAGATTAAACAAAATGCAAACCGCGCTGCTAATCTGGTGAGGCAGTTACTGGCATTCTCCCGCAAACAAACGATGCAGCCGGAAATTATTGATATAACCGGTGTATTGGATGAGCTTTCAAGCTTGATTGGCCGGTTGATCGGTGAGAATATCAATCTCAATATGCAGCATGGTAAGGACCTGAAACAGGTCAAGGTTGATCAGGGACAGTTAGAGCAGGTGATTATCAATCTGGCGGTTAATGCCCGTGATGCGATGGAAAATAATGGTGCGCTGACGATCCGTACCAGCAATATCCATATTGATGCTGGGCAGGTGCTGGATAAAAACCTTATTCCGCCTGCGGAAGATGAAGTGATTGGACCAGGGGATTATGTGCTCATTGAGGTAATCGATACTGGCCATGGCATTCCGCTTGATATCGTCGGCAAGATTTTTGAGCCGTTCTTTTCTACAAAAGAAATCGGTTCAGGAACTGGGCTTGGACTCTCGACCGTGTATGGTATTGTTAAGCAAACGGGCGGTTTTATTTATGTGACCAGTAAAAAAGCTGAGGGGACGACGTTCAGCATTTTCCTGAAGAGCTATGAAAATCAGGGAGTAAAATCTGCGCCAGTGATAGAGCATCATGACAAAGCGCAACTGGTAGATCTAACCGGCAAGGGAACAGTGCTACTGGTGGAAGATGAATCTCCCGTCAGGCTGTTTAGCTCGCATGCGCTAACCAATAAAGGTTATACCGTACTTGAAGCTGAATCAGGTGATGAGGCGCTTAAGATCATAAAAGAAAAGGGCAATGAGATTGATGTGATTGTCACCGACGTGATTATGCCTGGAATGAACGGCCCAGCAATGATCGAACAGGTCATCCATGAATATCCGAATATCAAGGTAATTTTCATGTCCGGTTATGCAGAAGATGCCTTCATTAAATCCTATGGCACTGAACGCCGCTTTAACTTCCTGCCTAAGCCGTTTACGCTGAAACAATTAGCGGGTAAGGTGAAGGAAGTTTTAACTGAGGTTTGATTCTAGGGGCGAGCGTCTTTCTTCCAATTATCACCACTCGAATTGTCATCCCGGACACTGATCCGGGATCCAGCACAACAAATTTGAGCGTAGCGATTCCGTATTAAATACTGAGTTCGCAAGAGCTCACAATCTATTGTGCTGGATCCCGGGTCAAGCCCGGGATGACAATTCGGGTGGGGGCAGTTAAACCTGTGACCGCATCATTTTACTTATCCAAACCACACCATTCCTGCCATAGCTGACGATAAACCAATTCCAGGTTTTGGGTGAATTTTTTCCCATCGCATAATGGAGAAATAAGCAACCGTTGCCGTAAGTTTTTCCTTAAGCTGGTAAGTTGATCGAGATTGCTGGCGAGATTGCAGGCGATGGTTTCATATTCTTCTTTATCATGAGCAACCAGTTCCGTTAATCCCATATGGCTGAGATAGGTGGCGCTTTGCCGGCTGATTGTTGTCTCGCCTGAAAGCGTCACCACGGGCACCCCCATCCATAAGGCATCAAATGTCGTGGCACCGCCATTAAAAGGAAAAGGATCAAGTGCGATATCAATGTCTTGATATTGCAGGTAAAGCTCACTAAGCGATGATTTACCTCGTATTTCGATGCGTTCCGGATCAATGCCATAGTTGGCAAAATCGTTCTTGATACGCGTTATCGTCGGAGGATAATCAAATCCTTTCAGGATAAGCCGGGAACCGGCAACGCGTGTCAGGATGCTAGACCAGAGCTTAATCACCTCGTCATTCATCTTCGTCACATGGTTAAAGTTTCCGAAGGTGATATAACCATTGGCTAGAGCAGGAGTGGCTGGTACATTCTTTTTTATGAATGGCTTGATGAAGGATAGGTTCTTCCAACCCTTTTCATCCGCCTCATTGCGCGGGGCGTAAGCAATATAGCAGTCCGGCATGCGAATAATTTTTTCCGTGTAATACTGCTCGCTGCCTGGCGGATTATGGATCGGATCGGAGATGAAATAGTCGATGGTATTTAGGCCCGTCGTATTGAAATAGCCAAGCCAGGAAATCTGGATAGGCGCTGGTTTATGGGCAAATACGAGCAACCGGTTATCAGCCGTATGACCACTGAGATCCACCAGGATATCAATGCCATCACGGCGTATCATTTCGGCGGCCTGCTCATCGCTTAACGTGCGGATAGATTGCCAGTGATTGGCATAACGCCTGATAAGCGTCGTTGTCCCATCATCGTTTGGGTTATTGGAATAGCAATAGATATCTACCGCCTCATGCTGATGGTTTATAAGCACAGGCAATAAAAACCGTGCGACCGGATGTTCGCGGAAATCGGCTGAAACATAGCCGATACGTAGCTTTTTATCCGGGGTTTTAGCATTGTTATGCGGGGGAAGGGATTTTGAAGCGGTAACTCCATAGCGCCGTCCCCATTCGCTATGTTCTTTCAATAACATCGCATTGGTTTGTGCGGGATCGTAATTCAAATAGCCAAGAAAATTGCTATGCATAGCGGCGTGATAGGTGGTTTTTAGGATTTTACGGCAACGCGTGATTGCCTCGTTGAGATTGCCTTTCTTAAACTCAATCAATGCCAGCGCATTATGGATCAAGGCGACCCCATGGCGAAGCTTGCTATTACCCTGGCTCAGTTTCAGGATTTGGTTATAGGCGGCTTCTGCGGCGTCAAACTGCTCGATCGACTGATAGGCAATGGCAAGCTTGAGGAGCGCTGGTATATTGGTTGGGTTCAACTGCAGTGATTGCTTAAAACTATCGATCGCATCGTTGGTGCGGTTTTGTTGTAATAAGCGGTCACCCTGTTGAAGAAAATAAAGATAATTTTTCGTAAAGATTCTCCTTTTTGTATTATCCCTTACTACACCATTCCGTCCAAACCTGCCGATAAGCAGCTTCAATATTATTGGCAAACCGTTTTCCATCACATAATGGAGAAGCAAGCAACCGTTGCCGTAGATTTTTCCTTAATGCCGTCAGACGTCCAACATCATTCGCAATATTGCATACAAGCGCCACATAATCTTCCTTATTATGCGTAACGAGTTCACTTAAACCCATATGGCTGAGATAGGTGGCGCTTTGCCTGCTTACCGTTGTCTCGCCCGCTATCGTCACCACGGGAACGCCCATCCATAGCGCATCGAAGGTGGTTGCTCCCCCGTTAAACGGAAATGGGTCGAGCGCGATATCGACATCACGATATTGCTGATAAAGATCCTCAACCGAGGACCAGCCACTAAATTGCAATTGCCCGGCTCCTACATGATGTTTCGCGAATGCTTCTGTTATCCGCGCAACACTCTCAGGATGATCATATTCAGCTGATTTCAATAGCAGGCAGGAATTGGGAATGCGTAATAAGATTTGCGACCATAACTCAATAACACCCTCATTCAACTTGGCGATATGGTTGAAGTTACTGAAATGAATGCGTTTGTTTTTTAGCACAGGGGGACTGCCAGCAGGTTTAGGGCTGCTCATCCGATAGAGCGGCCGCAGGAAAAACATCTTCATGGCAAAGTTTTTCCAGAAGTTATAACAGGCGTCTTTTATTGCTAATTCAATTTCGGTAATATCATATCCCGCATAAAATTTATGAGCCATAGACGGTCTGGTTTTTCTGAGTTTATCTATTTTATAGCGCGGTTCATAAGTAATATAACAATCCGGTAGACGGATTATTTTCTCGCTGTAATATTGCTCTGTTCCCGGTGGATTATGGACAACGTCCGAAATAAAGTAATCGATAGCGCTCAACCCGGTAGTATTGACATAACCGAGCCATGACATATGCACTGGAGCAGGCTTGTGGGCAAACAATGCTAGGCGGTTGCCGGCCCTATGCCCGCTTAAATCAACCAAGATATCTATTTTATCCTCACGGATCATCTCTGCAACTTTTTCATCGGGGATGTTGCGGATAGGACGCCAGTGATCTACATATTTTTTGATCTCAAGTGTCGATCGATCGCTCAGCGTATTATTGGCATAGCAATAAATACGGACCTGTTTTTTGTCATGGTTTTTTAATGTCGGTAATAAAAACCGCGCGACACGATGGTCGGAGAAATCGGACGATACATAGCCGATATTTAATGGGCGGCCTAGGATTTTGGTATTATCATGAGGTGCCGTCGCCTTTTTATAGATATCTGCTGTATAATGTTTATCCCATGCGACATGCTCATGAAATAAACTGGTGGCGGACTGGCTGCTATCGTAATTTAACGATAACAACAGATTGCTATGGGTGATCGGGGCAGAGGATTTGCTGAGAATTTTACGATAGGCGGCAATGGATTCATCCAACATGCCTTTTTCGAAAAGGATAAAGGCCAGCCCATGCAGTGCCGTCACATTATCCTTGCTAAGCCTCAGCACCTGTTTATAGGTGGCCTCCGCCAGATCAAACTCCCGTAATTGCCGATAAGCCATGGCTAGTTTTAGATTCGCTAATACATGGGAAGGATTGATCTGAATGGCTTGTTTAAAACTATCGATAGCAGGTACTAATTGATTGTTATCCAAGAGAATTTCGCCTTTATAATAATGAGCAAGATAATTGGTTTTATCAACTGTAAGTGACTTATTTATATAAGAAATACTGGTAGTGAAGAGCTGGCCTTTTTTATGCAGGATCATCCCAAGTTGGGAGAGCGCCATAATATTCTCAGGATCATTCTGCAATATCTGCCGACAGATTTCCTCAGCCTTGTCCAGCTCGTTACTTTCCTGATAGCTGTTAGCGGTTTTAAGGAGCTCTAACGTTTGCAATACCTCAGGATTGAGGTCTTGGAATTGTTTTTTTTGTTGACGCCGTTCGTTCCGATTCATGGTAGTGCCTAGATTTTGTATTAAAGAATGCTAGTGCTGGCTAGTCTATCTGAAAATTTTATAAAATCGATAGATTTTACACTAAAATGCGTTTGGTATATAGGCGGAGTTCTGCTAAGGTAGGTTTAATAAAATTTCTGTTCATCAATCAAATCTAAGAGGAGTCATAATGGATAAACAAAAAGCGCTTGATTCTGCGCTCAGCCAAATTGAGAAAGCATTCGGTAAAGGTTCAATCATGAAGCTGGGACAGAAAAACGCCATTGAAGTGGACGTGGTTTCTACCGGTTCGATCGGTCTGGATATGGCCCTTGGGGTTGGTGGTTTGCCGCGTGGCCGGGTGGTTGAGATTTTCGGGCCGGAAAGTTCGGGTAAAACGACGCTGACGCTTCATGTCATCGCCGAAGCACAGAAAAAAGGCGGCGTTTGCGCTTTTATCGATGCGGAACACGCCCTTGATCCGATTTATGCGCGTAAGCTTGGCGTCAATGTTGACGACCTGATTATTTCACAACCCGATACCGGAGAGCAGGCGCTTGAAATTGCCGATACGCTGGTGCGTTCCGGTGCGATTGACGTGCTGGTGATTGACTCGGTGGCGGCACTGGTTCCAAAGGCCGAAATTGAAGGCGAGATGGGCGATTCCCATATGGGCCTGCAAGCGCGGCTGATGAGCCAGGCGCTGCGTAAGCTGACCGGTTCGATTTCGAAATCCAACTGCATGATTATCTTCATCAACCAGATCCGTATGAAGATCGGGGTGATGTTTGGTAATCCGGAAACGACAACAGGTGGTAACGCGCTGAAATTCTATGCTTCCGTCCGTATCGATATCCGCCGTATTGGTGCGATTAAAGATAAGGAAGAAGTGGTTGGTAATCAGACCCGCGTTAAAATCGTCAAGAATAAGGTCGCGCCGCCGTTTAAGCAGGTGGAATTCGATATCATGTATGGCGAAGGTATTTCCAAGCTTGGTGAATTGATCGATATGGGCGTGAAAGCGGAAATCGTCGAGAAATCAGGTTCCTGGTTCTCGTATGACAATATCCGTATTGGTCAAGGACGGGAAAATGCCAAGCAATATCTGCGTGATAATCCTGAAACGGCAAACCGGATTGAGGATGCGTTACGGAAGAATAGCAAAGTGATTCAGCTGCTTGATGTACCGGCTAGTTCTTCTGATGAGGAAGAGTTGGTGGATGAGGCGGTGTAAGTACCTTAAGCGCCATAGGCCCCATTCTCCCTTTGGAAGAAAGGAGCCCTGTGGCGCTTAAGAACATGCCTCTCAAAACTAAAACCTACTGCACCACCATCCCATTCTTACCCGTAATATGCTTAATCAACACCGCCTGCAATTGATGCGGATTAAATGGTTTGGCGATATAATCATCCATTCCTGCGGCCACACACTTCTCGCGGTCTCCCTTAAGCGCATGTGCCGTCATAGCGATAATCGGCACCCGCACCGTCCCCTTCTTGGCTTTTTCTAATACACGGATATGTCGGGTTGATTCAAACCCGTCCATGAACGGCATTTGGACATCGAGCAGTATCAGCGAATATCGGCCGGGAGCAAATTTATCAATAGCTTCGTGCCCATTCCGCGCCACTTCATAACGGTAACCGAAATTCTTAAGCATGACGGTGGCTACCAGCACATTAGGCTCATAATCTTCCACCAGAAGAATAGGCAATTGTGCGGCGTTTTTCTGCATATCAAGATAAATAGTATTTTCCTGATAATTGGGCGGGCTGTTTTCGGTGATGGATACAGGCAGGCTTAAATGCAGGGTGAAGCTAGAACCGATGCCTTCTTCACTGGTCACCGTGATCGAGCCCCCCATTTGTTCCGCCAGTGATTTTGAAATCGCCAGGCCAAGACCGGTGCCGCCATATCTGCGGGTAATAGAGGAATCGGCCTGGATGAATTTGCCAAATATATCATCAATCTTATTTGCCGGGATGCCAATACCGGTATCAGTAACGGAAATCGTTAAATGTTTTTTGCCGTTGCCACTTCCGCCATTGGCTAGAAAAATAGATACGCTGCCATGATCGGTAAATTTTATGGCATTGCCTACCAGGTTAAACAATATCTGGCGAATGCGTCCGCTATCGCCATGAAAGGTCTTATAAAGGCCGGCTTCATAACGTACATCAAGTTTGATCCCTTTTTCTTCCGCACGGACGGACATCACACTGATTACCCGCTCCAGCAGAAAGGTCAGGTTAAACGGGGCATCGTCTAATTCAATGACTTCGGCCTCGATTTTATCAATATCCAGTAAATCATTAATCAGGACCATTAATCCGTCAGCACTTGTCTGCAGGACGCCCACATATTGTTTCTGTTTGTCATCCAGTTTGGTATTGAGCAGAATATTGGTCAGGCCGATGATAGCATTCATCGGCGTTCTGATTTCATGGCTCATATTCGCCAGGAAGTCCGATTTAGCCTTATTGGCTTTTTCGGCGACAAGAGTAGCGACTTCAGCGGATGCCTGGTTTTCTTCAGCGGATTCACGACCTCGATCGGCAACATCCTGCCGTGCGTCATTTTTTGATTTTAATTCCTCGGCAATCACCACGTTCGCCTGGGCTAACTCTTCAGCGATGATGACATTCGATTGCGCCAGATCATGCGCCACACCTTTTAAGCCGAGCGCATCGGCAATAGCCGTTTTATTCGTCGCGCGCTGTATATAAAAAATTGCCAGAATCAGCCCGCATGATAGAGCACCCATACCATAGATATAGACGTTATCGACATAAGGGTTAGGCAGAAACCGTACAAGGGTGAAAGCGAGGATGATGAACAGGCCGTAATCGAGTAGTAGCGTTTTAAATGAGGTCATTTTTAAGCCTAAGGGGATGATTCAGCTATCGATTATATAAACCCATACTGAATTGGGAGGTACACTACACGAAATAACGGTTATTAGCTATATAAATATTAATTAAATATTAATTTTCCTGGGAACCCGTACTAATCAGATAAATCCCACTGAGAATCAGGACGCTCCCCAATAAATCAATGAGTGGGAGTTGCTCATGGAACATTCCCCAGCTCATCAGCAGGATAAAGATATAGGCAATCGCATTAATCGGTGCGGATTTACTGATACTGCTATGGGCGAGCACCTGTAACCACAGGACAAAGCTGGTTGCTTCGCAGAATAAAATACCATAGGCATAAGGCGTATGAATGGCGGCATTGAGCCAATCCTTGCCAAAGGATAATGTTTTTACTTGCCCGGCGAGTAACTTCATACATGCTTGGTTAAGGGTGGTGAGCAGCGGAATCGCAATCCATAAAATATAAAACCGAGGTTTGGCGATCATAGTCCCGTCGCTCCGATACATGCAACGCCGGCGGAAATCAGCAGGGCGCCTATGGCATGCCGTTTAGTGACCTTTTCTTTCAGGACGAGGGCTCCTGCGAACACAATAGCAACATAGGTGAGGGACATGATTGGAAAGGCGATGCTAAGCGGCGCATTTTCAAGGATTACCGTCCAGGCGGTAATCTCGATCAGCCATAATGACATCCCTATCCAGGTAATCGGCCGGCGGATAGCGGTGGTAAAGGGGACGTTATCCGCCGCTATTTTAAAGCAGATCTCATGCGCCGCTTCCGTGATGATGCAGAAGCCGATGAGTAGGAGTATTGGGATGGTGATGGGTGGGGTCATTGTGTGCCAGAAGGATTACATCTGTTGATTTAAGATGCCGTATCCTATCAAAAATAAACTATACTATCAAGATATGCTTTAACGCTGTTTAGGATCAGGAAACGTCATTTACTGCTAAATAATACTATGATATTATTCAGTCAGTTCAAGATATTATCGGTAATCCTTAAAAAGAGAATAAACAATGAAATTAGCCGCATTTATTGGGTTTCTTTATCTCATGCTATGCGGGAATGCCTTGGCTGCTATAGATGCGGCCTGTTATTTTACATTTTACCAGACGAAAAATATGCAATGTATTGATACCTTGGTGATTGGGAATCCGCCTGGATTTAATACGATGCATATACCTCAGGAAGAAATGGTCGGCTTTCTTGCAGAATTATTTAGTAACTATCCGCAGCAAAGAGAGCATGTACTAAATAAAGATGGCGTTTTATCTAATAAAAATCTCTATGTTGAGGCTCTTTTCAGAGCAGGATTAGTGAAAGAAGCAGCGGCATATGCAAAAGCAAATGACATATCTCAGGATCAGTATAAAAACCTGATCCCTATCTCATTATTAAAACCAGATTCTGATACGGCTATTCCCGGCATACTTATTGGTGCATATAGGGCTTCAGGGAATAAGGAATATATTACGAGAATACTCAATAATTTTGTCACGGCAGATGATGCAAGAGTGAGTGACGCCTTTCGTATAGCGCTGACAATGGATGTGTTTGGATGTTGTAATATCTCAAAAGCTCCTGTTCATCAAAAAACGATGGCAAAAGCAGTTTGTAAAAAATATGGATGTGGGCCGGAAAGTGATCCGGGCAGCAATAGGAATTTTTCACGGACAATGGTCTTGTCCGGAAGTTATTTCTATATACATGCGCTTGCACAAAACGATGGTAATATTAAAGAAATTCTGAGTGATTTTTTTAATAAAAACGATCATTTAAAACAATTATTAACTTCTGAAGAAAATGCTTATTCCAGCTATGCAGCATCACTAAAAGACTCAGAAAAGAACGATAATCCGGATATTCTTAAATCACTAGCTATATACGAAAATCTGGGATCAGCGAAAGATTTTATGGATTCAATAAAGATGCATTGATTAGTGATCAGACGGTTATAATATCTAATGTGATACCGTCTGAACATGAAGCTGAATCCCTGCATTTTGCTGTAAGGCGCTAATAATGGAAAAAATATTGGTTGCCCGGGGATTGCCTTGCGGGCTAAACATGCGCATCAAGCTTTTCGGTGAAATTTCTACCGATGAGCCTAATTGTTCAAAGCCGATTGTCGCATTAATATAATCCCGCAGCATGCTTTTCCCTGTTTCCATATCACCCGATAAAAAACTGTCGATACTTTCTTCAAGTAATGCTTTGCGGAATTCAGCATCACGAGCGACCCTTTCTTTAATGGTATCTTTGAAATTACGTGTAAGTGCCATTTTAATATTCCTTATTTCCGTTTTTTATATTCTTGCCATAGATGTAAGGCATTTCTTATATCGTTTTGTTGTCTCTTTTTCGTACCGCCGCCCAGGAGCACAATCAATTTCTCACCATCTTTACCAAAATATACGCGGTATCCAGGGCCAAAATCTATTTTGCATTCAAAGACACCGTTTCCAACACCTTCTACTCTCGAAAAATTACCATTTCCAATTCGGGTAATATACACTGTAACTTTTGCTGCAGCTTGTGGATCTAATTGGTTAAACCATTTAGCGAAAGGACTGGAGCCGTCTACTGTTATATATTCTTGAAGTATTATCATAAAGGTAACATATTCGTTACTAAATTGCAAGCACCATCACCACCGATACTTATTCGTCATCGGATAACGCCGTTCTTTCCCAAAGCTCAGACTCGATATTTTCACCCCCGGCGCTGCCTGCCTGCGCTTATACTCATTCTGATAAACCAGATGAACGATTTGCTCTACCGTCTCCCGCTTATACCCCGCCTGGACAATCACATCCACCGGCAGACTTTGCTCGATAAACTTAAACAGAATATCGTCTAAAAACTCATAGGTCGGAAGTGTTTGCTGATCGGTTTGATTATCCCGTAGTTCGGCAGTAGGTGGACGGTTGATGGTTGAATCCGGAATCACGGCCCCATTTTTCCCAAGCGCATTTTGCGGAAAATAACGGTTGCGCCACCTTGCTATCGCCCATACTTCCGATTTATAGATATCCTTCAGCACATTAAACCCGCCGCACATATCTCCGTAGATGGTCGCATAACCAACCGCCATTTCCGATTTATTGCCGGTCGTCAGCACCATTTTACCGAATTTATTGCTAATCGCCATCAGGATCATCCCACGGATGCGCGATTGCATATTTTCTTCGGTAAGATCCGGTTTGGTTTTGGCAAACATCGATTTAAGCATCTCGTGCGTTTCAAGAGCGATCGATTCAATCAGCACCGTATCAAGCTTGACTCCTAGCCGGGAAGCGCATTCCCGTGCTTCATTCAGGCTTTCCTGAGAGGTATAGCGCGAAGGCAGCATCACGCATTGTACTTTATCGGCACCTAGTGCATCGACGGCGATTGCCGCAGTGAGGGCCGAGTCAATGCCGCCTGAAAGACCAAGTACCACCCCTGGAAAATTATTTTTAGTGATATAGTCACGTAAACCCATCATCAGCGCCTGATAGACGAACTCACGTTCATTTGGTACCTCGGCAATGGGTTGTTTGACCGGGACTAATGCATCCTCATGGCGTTCAAAATTGATAATATTCAGCGATTCTTCAAAAAAAGGCGCTTGTAAGGCGATAGCGCCGGTTTTATCCATCACGAACGAGCCGCCGTCAAAGACTAGCTCATCTTGCCCGCCAACCTGATTGACATATATCAAAGGCAGTTGATGATCTTCCGCTTGCCTTCTGGCCACAGCTAACCGCTGCTCATGTTTATTTCGTTCAAATGGCGAGGCATTGAGGACAATAAGTAACTTCGCGTGATGGTCGGCTATCCAGTCGACACTATCTCCGCGCCACAGATCTTCACAGATGACTACACCTAATTTGGTGCGTTTGAACGCAATCGGAGCGGTCGGCGAATGGGGAATAAAGACGCGCATTTCATCAAAGACACCGTAATTAGGCAGTACCGATTTTTTGATAATGGCCGTCACTTCCCCTTTACGGATCAGAAATGCCGCATTGGCCACCGCCTCATCTTCGCAGGCAATACCTCCGACAAGCATGGCTGTCGGGCTTTCTTTAGTAAGTTCCATAAGCGGATGCAAGGCTGCCATCGCCGTACGCTGAAAGCCGCTCCGTAACACCAGATCTTCAGGGGGATAGCCGGTAATAGCTAATTCCGAAAATATCACCATATCCGCTTTTTGCTCAACCGCCCTTTTATAGTAATCAGTAATCTTAGCAATGTTTCCGGTAATATCGCCAACGATGAAATTGCATTGCGCCAAGGCAAAGATCAGGTTATGAGTCATTGTATCATATAAGTTTAGAATTTATAAAAACGATTCTTACAGTGAGCCACTATAACAGCATTTACGATAAAAACAATGTTATGCAATTAGCTTTCTTTCAACCCGATATCCCGCAGAATCTTGGTACGATGCTGCGGCTCTCTGCCTGCATGAATGTAGGGGCGATCCTGATCGAACCCTGCGGCTTTCCTTACGACGATCGCAAAGTAAGGCGTGCCGGGATGGATTATATCGATCATGTCTTATTAACCCGCTATGCATCCTGGGAGCAATTCCAGGAAAAAAAATCACGGGCGTCGCGTTTGATATTACTGACAACGAAATCTCCGCTGGTTTATACAGATTTTGCCTTTATGCCAGAGGATATATTGATGGTCGGGCGTGAAAGCGCCGGTGTTCCGGATGATGTTGCAAGCGCCTGTGACGCAGCGGTAACGATCCCGATGCATCCGCCAATGCGCTCGCTTAATGTGGCGATCAGTGCGGCAATGGTATTAGGGGAGGGGTTGCGTCAAACCAGAACGCGGTAGTTTGCATTTCATGCTTGCTTTCGCTATCGTTCTGTGGCATTTTCCATTTCCGCAAGTCAATAGCCACCATGGCTCAGTGGTAGAGCACATCATTGGTAATGATGAGGTCGAGAGTTCGATTCTCTCTGGTGGCACCATTTATTGTTGTAAAACAATAACTTGGATTATATAAAAGCTTTTTCAAAAACTCTCCTGGAAAGTCAGAAGATGGTATCCGCCATTTCAAAAAAATTTGGATTAGCGGGTAGCATTATCGTTGTGGAACTGTTGCCGGTCGGTGAGGCTGCCCCAGAGAGTGTTCACTATATTGTGTTGTGATACCGCGAAGAAAAATCGTAGACAGACAGCGTGCGCTGGACCGGATTGCTGCGACGATTGGAGCTCGGAGTTCGGGCCGGTTGCCGAGAAAAGTAGTAAGCGGTTCCCGAGGAATTCGTGATCCGTTCTGATGATTAAAAATTGATTTCATTTGCTCGGAAGTAGCGTAGGCCAGCGACTCTCCGAGATAATGAGGTGGTGTGATTGAGGTTTTTAAGATGCCGGTGATGATCGCCTGCTGTTTCTTTGTATTGGCAAGATCGGTAAATGCCCGGTTAAAATTAAAGATGATGCCACGGTAGTTAGGATGCCGACTAATGCTCTGAATAACTCCGAACTGATGGTCATTAGCCGCATGCTGGGCAAGAATCGCCAGCTGGGACGTAGGGCTCGATGCGTCGGTAACTATTTGCTCGATGATTTGTTTTCGCCTCGGTGCCGTTCCTTCTGTTAATTGTTGTATCAACACCGCATCAGTCAGTCCTAGCTGGGTGTGATCGGCATGGACGGTCAGGCCGACCAGACCTGCTGCCAGCTCTGAAATTTTCTCCAGATCATCGGTCTCATTGATCATGCTCACCCATTCGCTCAGGCTAAACCGTATTCCAAAGCGCTGCGGATGGTTTAAAATACCCGGCATTTGGGTCGCGGTTGCGTCATGCAATGCAAAATGCAGATGCGTAGCAGGACTTAATGGGTTTTTAATGATTGAGTCAACGACGCTACTGGTAAATTGCGGGCACTGATGTACAAATGCAGCAATCACGGGAACAGGGATTTCTATTCCTTTCGCATGCCTCAGTACCGCCTCTACCTGTGTCGCAGAATTGGCATAAGGCAAGGCTGCGATAAGGTGCTCAAGAGGGCTTTCCTGCTTGGCGGTGATGGCAGTAACAAGGGTCTGACGTTTCTCCTGGTCTGCATAGAGGAAAGCAATCCCTACATGGTCGCCGGTTATATGGACACTTTGCGGATGGCTGAAAATATCGGCGATCTGGGAAGGAGTTGTCGCTTCATACAAGGCAACGGCTAAATGCGCGGGCATACTGGCGGAATGATGGCTGATGGCTTCAACAAGTGTCGCATGCCGAGCTTTTTGGTTGCGCAAATTTTGTAATATGTTGCCTATTGCGAAGTCGGGAATATATTGTCTTTGCGGATCTACTAGCAGGGATGGCATCTGCTCAGCTGTCGCATGGCGCAATGCCTTGGCTAAGTGCTCAATCTGGCGATGCGCAGAAGCGCCAATCGCAGCGACCAATAGCGGAGCCTGTATTTCGGTTGCGTAATCAAATAGTGCAACATAATGATCTGGCTGGCTTTGCTGATGATCGATTACTCGGGCGATCAATCGCGGCTGTTGTGTTTCGGAACCGTAAGCTATAAGTACGACAAGTGTATCTGGAGTAGCTGCCGGGATTTGAAGGATACGCTCTACGATGGTTTGCTGCTTCGACTTTTCCAGATAGGGGCACAGCGCCGCAAGATGCTCGGGTTTGCTTTGCGGATGCTCATTAATTCTTTGGATCAGCAGTGCTTGTTCCTGAAATGTGATATAGGGCAACGCCAACACTAGTTCCTCAGGATTGCTATGTTGGTTCATATAGACGGCGTGCGCGGCGTCTTCAAGTGATTTGTTTGGCTCGAAGTTATCCTTATGTGCGGCTTGCAGTAGATGGGTGCTTTTCATAATAATATTATGGATAATTTAAATATTTTCTCAGAAATATAAATCATTATTAATATTCATGTCAATGATTTTAATGGTCGGCCATAGGGCCAAGGATCATTCTATCATCTTAGCCGCACTACCCAAGCAACCGCCTGTCGCAATCGGGACTGATAGCATATCCCGATTTTCACCCGCTTCTCAAGCTCAGTAACCCAATCACCGTGAAGATTCCTTTCCTTGGCATATCTCAAAATAGAGGCAAGCTCGGCAAGCTGCGGCTCATTCACTATAGGGATAGTTTTTATCTTATTGCAATCAAGGGGCTGTTCAAAACAGGGGGGATGATTTACACCAGCAGCCTTGAAGTTAAGCTGTGTCCTGATGCATTTCTCACAATTGCCGCAATTGGTGAATGTCTCCGCGCCCTCCCAGCATACTTTTGCCACCTTCATCGCTGCCTTATGATTTATAATCTCGGCAACTTTTTCAGTACGTGAATAGCCTGCTCCATCATGGATGATACGCATTGCCGCGCCTGATAATAAATGATCAGTCACCGGATTCGATCCCCAGGGTAGCACCAGGCTATCATAGGGCTCCGAACTGCCTACCAGCGCATAATTGCATTGATGGGAATACTGATGCATGCAGCAGGCAAGCTGTGCCATAAAGCTATCTTCCCAATCCTGCAGGGCGAGTTCTTTAAGATTGGTACGGATGACCCGAATAGTAAGATCCAGTTCATTGATAAAAGGAGTGGTGCGTTCTTTTAGCGCTTCCAGGTGCGACGGTTTATCGAGCGGGATATCAAAGCCATGCACCATTAGCACCGTGCTCCCTAATGGATAGGAAGCGGTATCCAGGATCTTTTTATGGCGGAGGATGGTAAAGAGTGAATCGATACCGCCGGAGAAGGCAGCAATAGCGCTATTCGGTTTCCCGGGATTCATTGGGTCGATATGGCTGGCGGTGATAGCGATCTTTTTATATCTCTCCGGTTTCCACCGTGTCCACGCGTCTTGAAACTCATTCAGGTTACGCATGCAATCGGCGCTCAGTGTACCATGAACGTGGATATCTTCTCCGCGTGCCATGGCATAGAAGATGATACCGAAAATATAACCATCGCATAATGCCGTTTCGGGAATGGCATATTCATCAAGGATATCAAAGAATATCTTGATTTCAGGGCGCTCAGTATCGCCGGTATTTTTCAGGTGAAGCAGGCGGCGTGTGCCGTATTCTGTAATTTCCTGGTTAAGGGTAATATCCATAGGGGGTCGCTTGTATAATTAATAGGTAACTGCCTAGGTAGCGCCGCAGGCTCCCCGTTACAAAAACCGGTGCATAATATACACATCGATTCTCTCATCGTTTGAATTGCGGTAGCCTTTCGGTACCACACCGATGATATTGAACCCTAAAGACTTCCACAGCTCGACGGCGGGCAGGTTGGAGCTAATCACATAATTGAATTGGATCGCCTCGAATTTAAGCGTCCGAGACGTTGCAAGCGCATGTTGCCCAAGCAGCTTGCCGATACCATTGCCCCGATGTTTTGACGACACAATGAACGAGGCGTTTGCCACATGATCGCCATATCCCAGCCAGTTCGCTTTCAGGAGATAGGCAGCAACGACGGTGTTATCCATCGTTGCTACATAGGTATGCGTTTCCTCATCCATCCATTTGGTATGTGCGTCTTCCTTGGTGGTGTTTTCATAATTGGAGTACGTATCGCGGGCAGTAATGATCTCCTGATAGATCTCCCAGATAGAATGAAAATCAGCCTCTGTGGCTTTTCTGATGTTTATTTTTGACATGTCGATGATTAGGCGAGTTTAATGGTTGCTATTATTTACAAACATAAACTATCAGGAGCTAATCGATATATCCAGCTTAAGATGCCGTTGCTTTGCATTGGCCACGATATTTTATCTGCCAATATCGTTCTCCACCCACACAATGTTGGGGGGTTAACACAGGATGTTCGAAGATTCTTTCTGTAATATCATAACCAAGCGGACACAGGTGATGGTCCTTTATATAATGATCAAGCCACGCTATCCGGCCTGCTTCACCGTCCCTGGTGTTTGAGGGATAGTCGGCGTTACCATCGGCAATAAAGGTGAATATATGGGGGGCAGTCATGCTAAACGATGCAGGAAAGGGAGATGCTGTCAGGCATGAGCAACAGACAAGCAATAAGATGGTTGTCATTGCTAGTGCAAATTTTATAGTGCGTGCCATTCTTTCCTCCGGTATCTATGATTTATAGAAAATATGCTCTTCTATAAATCAATAGCATTTATCCTATATAAACGGCGTATAATAGGAGGGGAAAGCTGTAAATAAGCTGTTTAAATGCAATTCAGCATTCAGCAGAAGGGTGGGTGGAAGAGCATGAACTACAGGAATAATCGGTGAGGACTGAAATATCATCGATTTCCACGGTGGCTCCCTGGATACGGATTCCCGTTTCGTGCTGTAACTTCAGCAATGCGCGTGAAAATGTTTCAGGCTGCATTCCTAATCTGGCGGCAATCAGTATTTTATCGTAAGGCAGGTGAATCAGGGCGGATGGGCCTGTTCTTGGTTTGTAGAGCTGTAGCAAAAAGCATCCGATACGCTGCGGGGCGTTCTGTACTTTCATATGTTCGAGTTCCCGGGTCTGTTTTTTCCGGAAATAAGACATATTATGCAGCATATTCAGCGCCAGCTTATTATTTGTGGTGATATGAGCGTTTAGCACCGATAGCGGAATCTGATAAATCACCGCATCTTCTACCACTTCGGAGCTGCAGGCGTAGCATCCGTCATTAAAAATGGCTGTATCGCCAAATATCTGTCCGGTGGTGAGAATATCGACGACTGCCTCATCGCCATCCAGCGTTTCACGAAACAGCTTTACCCAGCCGCGCTGGATAACATATGCCCATTCGGCTTTTTCATCCTGCAGATAGACGATCTGCTTTTTAGTATAAGATTTTCCAATGGCTTTATCTGAATATTGCTGTAATTCTTCCAGAGAAAATCCTTCAAATATGGCAACCTGGGTCAAGAGAGTGCTAAATTGATCGCGTAGTAATTGAGCCATGATGTGTGTCGTTAAAGCTAAAGAATACCGCTAATTGATTAAACTATAGCGCAACTAAGATAAAAGCAATGGGTTCTTTATTATATCCTAATAACTTGTTTGCTCTACAACGATAGAATTTTAATGACATTCTCCTTATTTATGTGCTTTATATTATCAGGTTGAATAAGGAGAACAACAATGAGCATTATTAACGGAACAACCGCAGGCGATACTTTGTATGGCACAGGCGGAAATGATATTATTACAGCAGAAGTCGGGAATGAGGTCGTCTATGGCGGTACCGGGACGAATTTAATCTACGGTAATTTAGGGGCGGATACATTAATTGCCGGACCGAATAACGATACCATCTATGGGGCGCAAGGTAATGACTCCATCGCCGGCGGAACGGGAAATAGCATCCTAAGCGGTGGATATGGCAGCGATACGATGGTCAGCAGCAGCGGTAGTGATACTATGCATGGCGGCACGGGGAATAATTTATTAGTAGGCGGCAGCGGTAACGACAGTATGGTTGGAAGCGTCGGTAACGATACAATTATTGCGGGAAGCGGTAACAGTATCTTACACGGTGGAGACGGGAATGACAGCCTGGTGGGCGGTATCGGCAATGATACGCTTGATGGCGGACGCGGGTTTGATACATTAACAGGCGGTAGCGGTCAGACGACATTTGTCATTGAGCATTTAACCGATGTTACAAGTAATATTGAAACGATTACGAATTTTAATCCTGCGACCAATACCATCGATATTACAGGGTTCCACAGCACGATTACTCAGTTTTCTGATCTTGCCTCCGATATTGTACAATCCGGCAATAATACCATTATTAATTTAAGCAGCACACAGCAGGTTGTCCTGCAGAACTTTACCGGTACGCTTACGGCTGCTAATTTTATTGGCCTGGGCCAGCAAGTGTTTAATGTCGATAATTTTGGTGCGCATGGCGATGGTGTTACGGATGATACCTCAGCGATACAAGCGGCGGTCAATGCGGCATCGAAAGCAGGCGGCGGTATCGTTTATCTGCCTACGGGTACGTATATCGTTAGTGGTAATGGTGACCCAACGGATGGATGTATCGAACTGCCTAGTAATATTACACTTGAAGGATCAGGGATAGGCGCGACTACACTTAAAGTGGCGAATGGATACAGCTCGGATATTACCGGGATCGTCCGTACTCCGGTTGGCGTGCCAACCGATAATGTGACGGTGGAAAATTTAACGATCAATGGTAATCAGCAGACAGCGGCTAATCCCAATGGAGCGACGGGGGGCAGGATTTTTGGGTTTTTCTGTGGGACCGAGCCAACAAGCCCATTATTCTGTTCTAACATTACCGTGAATAATGTCGAGGCGGAAAATAACTCCGGCTATGGCTTTGATCCGCACGCGCAGACTTATAATCTGGTGATGAGCAATGATATTTCCCATAATAACGGTTTTGATGGGTTCGTATCCGATCACCAGACCAATGCCGTGTATGAAAATGATGTCGCTTACAATAATGTCCGTCACGGTTTTAACATCGTAACTAGTTCAAGCAATGTATCCCTTATTAATGATACCGCTTACAGCAATGGTGGTGATGGTGTGGCGGTCCAACGTGGTTCGACAGATATTCCATGGCCGGTTGGTACGGTGGTTCAGGGGGGAAGCTATCATAATAACGGCCTAGCCGGTGTATTGATGCAGATGGCGAGCTATACAACGGTCACGGGCGCTAATATTTATGGAAATGCTACGCAAGGTGTCCTGATTTATGGTGGGTCAAATAACGACATTAATAGCAACACGATCCAAAATGATTCTCAAAGTAAAAACAGCGGTTTTGATGAAGTTGAGATAAGGGCATATAATGATACTGGGGTAACCGGTAATATTTATGATGCCAATAATAATATCATTACCGGCAATACCATTTCTTCGTCCGGCGCGATAATGAGCCGATATAGCGTCCATGAAGATGCGGATGGATCGAATTATAATGCGGTATGGAATAATCTCATTACGGCTTCCCATAGCGGCAGCATATTTTTATCAGGAGCAAATAGCACGACAAGCGATCCAAACGCCCCCCCTATTACAGTTACTACTAGTACTGGAATCGTCATAAACGGTACGTCTAAGGCTCAGGTGATTACTGATACTAATAATGGCAATGATACGATCAATGGCAATGGGGTAGGACACGGAGAAAACGATACTATTTATGGTGGGACCGGCAATGATCTCATTATTGCAGGTATTGGTAACAATTTCTTATATGGCGGTGCAGGTAATGACACAATCTACGGAGCAAGTGCCTCAGGAACGATCCATGGAAATAATACCATTTACGGAGGGGCAGGAGCTGATGTGTTATATGGCGGAACCGGAGCGAATAAATTCCAATTTTCAGCCATAAGCAATAATGATGTTATCATGAATTTTAAGGAACATGCGTTAGGTGGTAGTGATGCCATGGAAATTACCTCGGATATCTACAGCACTCCTAATATTGCCTTCACCCATGTCATCTATAGCGGCGGAAACGCCTTTGTGGATCTGGGGCACGGCAATAATATCGAACTGGTAGGTATTACCGCTAATTCGTTGATAAGGACGGATTTCCAGATTATCAGCACGTCGCAGTTGGTGTAAATTGTATAGGTGATCGAAATTGTGACTTGCCGCGCTATAGCTCTGGCGTAACGGGTCGCAATTTCGTCACTGGTAAATTATAATGCCCGGGATGGTGATGCCATTGCTTCTACGCGTTGCTGCATGAGTTGTTGCACATGTGTCCCCGGTTTTTTTGTGTATATTTCATGGATTGTATCCGCGATATTAGTCAGCGCATGAACATGCCATACGCAGACAGCGCTTAATTTTCCGGTAGAACCGACTATCGGCTTCCAGTCATCACCCTGTCTTGCTCCCTCATTATATACCACAAAATCATGCGTCAATAGGGCCGCAGACATTTCATAAAGCGTCCAGCCAATAAGCTTTTTGATGCTCGGATCAATCCCATTGAGATAGTTCACTGCTTTATTGAGTGGGCTATTTTCTCCACCGTGCTGCTGGTTCTTTTTCCATTCCGCATAAAGATAACCATAGGTAAGCCCTACGCCTATTGCCCAGGTGCCAAGCGCCGCATCACTCCCCTGGTTTTCATTGCCAAGCGCATAGGCACCCATCGTATAACCGGCAAACATCCCGGCAAGCAGGGTATTCTGCACCATCCTGTAACGCCAGCCATAGGACCACCCCTGATGAAGACGGGCACCTTCCAATGCGGCACTGCCATACCATAAAGACGCCGCCATAGTACTGCCGACCAGCCGCGTAAAGGCGGCATCATGACCGACCTTATCTGGCGCAAGCCCAATATTCTCCTGTTCTGCCGGAAGATTAGCGGCGAAACCTGAGGCAATCAGCGTTGGCATCACCACATTGTATATATCCAGCCAGCTAGTACCTTTTGAGGTAGAGGTGACTGGCGGGTTGGGTAATGGCGCAGGGGTAATGGTGTTTGCTACTGTAGGTGATGTTAGCTCCATCGTGC
>Ga0207006_1079_pt1 | contig 21375 bp, 13 predicted proteins | sample Alteio_BWMinCont_84_FD_153497 | JGI IMG/M metagenome (GOLD analysis project Ga0207006, IMG submission 153497) | Enriched cells from forest soil in Barre Woods Harvard Forest LTER site, Petersham, Massachusetts, United States -... | ecosystem: Environmental > Terrestrial > Soil > Temperate forest >...
AGACTTTTGGACGATCAGAATCTAGAACTCGCGAAACAAAGACTTAGCCAAATCATAGACCTTTATTTATCCCATTATAAAAAGGGAATTTTCGATTTAGGTGTAGGTATTTTAGACAATAATGGATTTATAGGGGATCAGCCGATTCAAAAGTTCATGTAATTCTTCTTTCCAAGAAGAGGGATTTAAATGGCTAGACCAAAAATAATTTCCCTTGCATGCACTCATCTGCTCTAAAAACATCTCTTTAAATCTTAAACTCTCTAATATTTCAGAGTATTCTTGATCATTTTGCCAATAAAAGGAAGAATTTTTATCAAGAGTAATGACATGTAAATTTTTGCATTCATTTTCAAGCTCTTCAAGACCTTTTGTCATCGGCCCTTCAACGCCTGTTCGCTTCATGAGATTTACATATAAATGCTTCGGTTGATTTTTTATAAATAATAAAAATTCAGGAGAGATTTTAAAAGAAGAGAACCAGCTGGATAGGAGGTGAGGGGTCTCACATAGTGGTTGACCTATCCTGATCAGCTTCGTTTTATCATTGATGTGTGCTATAAATGAGGGTAAATTTCCTTCAAGAAATTGATCTTCAAAAGAGGGTTTTTTGGCTTTACCAGAAAATTTAGGATGTTCTTTTAATTTTTTTCTTGCCTCTTGAAGATAGGTTAAAAAGTCAACTCCATTTGGTTTATCAGCATAACGATAAAAAAAGGCTTGATATTCGGGTTTAAGGTCTAATTCTAGAAACAGCCAATTGACAAGATCTACGATATGAGTCTCCTCAAGGGTGATCATTTCCCTTAATTTTTGCACGAACGATTCGTGCAACTCAAGCTCTTTGAAGAGTGGATAATTTAAAATAAAATCTTTAATCTTGGGGTTAAGAAAGGATGAAAAAAGATGATCTATACCTAAATCAAAGAGTCTATTTTCTAAATGCTTTGTCAATTCGTAGGAGTGCTCTTTGGCCTCTTTGCTTACCCACGCTTGTAATTTAGAGGCTACTTTTATGAGATCTTCTGCATAAGCTTTTGGATCTTTTATCTTGTGATCGAAGATAAATTTTCCCCCATCGAGATGAAAAATGCGCTCCTCAATGCAACCAATATTATGCATGACACCATGATCTAAATCTGAGATGCCTTTTTGATACTCTAAGAGATAGAGTTGTAGCACTTCGGTTAAACGTATTTTGGTCAAAGAGAGATTGCTGCTTTTTAAGAGATTGGATAACTCGAAACTTAACATCTCCCCTTTTTCTTGCAGGATGTAGGGAACAGTTTCTAAATTTATTTTCTTTAAACGATTTTTTTTATCGACTACAGTTATCCATGTTGTCCCATGAGAGGGGATTAATTGGAGTGCAATGAGTGCGCTCTCTTCTTTATGTAAATCATAGGCAAGTTTGTAACCATTAAATGCTGTAATTAGTTTATTCTCTCTTTTCTTGGTGTGCTTCTCTTTATATGTCTTAAAAGGGAAAATATCTGGGAGTAGTTGAACCAAAAAATGGGGTTTAAAGCGGTTGAACTTAAATAATTTTAGCACATATTTTTGATCCTGGCTGACAAATACATAAGATTGGCCCCCTTCGCTCAAATAAGTAAAGGGTTGATTCAAGATGAGATTGATTTTAGCTTTATCCTCAGCTGTTGTTGAAACTTCCCATGCAGAGTTTTTCAAGTTATTTGGGGATAAATCAAGATCGTCTTGTAAAAACAAAAAATAATAAAGAGAAAAGATCAAAATAAAAGAACTGATTAGCCACTTGTACATATTTTTCAGACCTTTATTGTGAGTCGAACTTTTCTATGAGAGTGCCATCTTCATAGCGATGAATCAGATAGGGCGCGCCATCAGAATCGTATTTGCTCAAAAGTCCATTTGGTTTGTCGTTACGATATTCAGCTTGAAAAATCAATGTGCCGGCTTTATTCCATTCTTGCCAAAAACCATTCAGTACCCCATCTTTAAACGATTTTAAGGAAGCTAATGTCCCATTTTTAAAATAGGTTTTTTCATCCCCTTCTTTTAAGTCATCTATAAAGAGGACTTCTCTCTTAACTTGGCCATCTTTAAAATATTCAAATGCCCATCCATTTTGATTGTCATGTTTAAATTCTGCAATGGCTTTTACTTTTCCATCATGTGTATAAAACGTAGCATGGCCATGTTTTAGGCCATCTTTATAACAGGTTGCGGCAAGCAACATTCCAGCTTCATTATATTCCAAGGTTTCTCCTTGAAGGAGACCTTGTTGATAAGAAGCTTCAAAAGCTTTCACTTTTCCAAAAAGGGGATGCTCCGGAAAATAAATCTGATGCACGCCATCTAAGAGGTTATCTTTATAATGATAAACAAACTCTCTTCCATCTTCTTTGACTAAAAAAAAGCGGCCACTTAAGTTCCCATTCTCGTAAGTTGCTTCTTCCACTAAAATCCCATCAGGGTTCCAAAGAGCTTTAAGGCCATGGAGTTTGTTTGATTTATAGTTTAAGAGAGCTTCTTGGTCCCCATTTTTATAAAATCTCTTTTGAGTTCCCTCTAATTGTCCATCTTTATAATGCATCTCTTTTGCAAGGCGTATCTCTTCTCCAATTTCTGTGAGATGATTTTCGATATGTCTTCCAACTGGCTTGCCAACGACAAATTGTTTTTTTTCAAAAATTTTTCCATTTTCAAAAAATGAACTGTAAGAACCGTCTAAAACACCATTTAAGTAATTTGCCTTTAGAGCGCTATTTTGATTTTCATAAAATTGTTCTTCTTTCCCATGCTTTTTTCCCATGTGATAGTGAGAAATGCTTTTGACATTTCCATTTGTATACCACTCTTGCACAATGCCTGATTTTAGACCATGTTCAAAAGTAGTTTGAAATAGTAATTGTCCATTTTCTTCAAAGAGGCGGCTTGGTCCATGCAGCTTCCCTTCATCATCAAAACAGATTTCTCTCTTTTTTTGACCATTTGGATAAAAGGCTGTCAATTGTCCTTTTTTTAAACCGTTTTTATAATTGACTTCTTGTGCTTTTTGTCCATTTTCAAACCACTCTTCAAAGAGTCCATTCTTCTTTTGATTTTCATAATGACATTTTAGTTGCAATGTGCCATTTGCGAAATACTCTTCTTGCACACCCTCAAAGCAATCATTTTTATACGTGTAGCTGCGTTTTAGAGATCCATTTTCATGCCATTCTAAAAATTGATCTTGATAGCCTAAAAGATCCTTGACATACTGAACTTTTTTTTGTCCGGAATCATAAAATTCTAAAATAGGAGTTTCAAGCTTTCCACAAGTGTCAAAAGAGGCGAGGAATAGGATTTGTCCCTGTTCATTTTTTCTATAATGTGTTTTTATCCTGACACCGTCGATATATTCTCCATCTCCTAGAGTTAAGCCATCAGGAGAAAAAAAACGTTCGGTTCCTACTTTTTTTCCCTTGGCATAGTTGACTCGGTAACTCTCTTTTCCATTGGAGTGATACTTGAGATGAGGCCCGCAAGCAATGCCATAAATAAAACTTTGACTTTCCTTTAAGCTGTTGTCCTCATAGTAAGCTTTAGATGTGTCATGTAATAAGCCATACGTGTAATATTCTTTAGAGGAAATATTGCCATTTGCATGCCACCTTGTCAAAGCGCCTTGCAAAAAGCCCTTTTCATAAGTAGAATCGCTCTCACGTATTCCACTTTCATGATAAGTGATCAGTTGCCCATGTAACTGATTATGTTGATAAGAGCCGCTTTTCATCACTTTTCCCTCATCATCTTGGACTTTGAAGGGCCCTTCTTTGCTTCCATGTTCATAAGTAAACAGTTTTTTGATGACCCCATTTGGATAAATCTCTTTGGCAGGTCCATGAAGAGTGCCGTGGGCGTAAAAACAAATAGTTGCGATTTTCCCATTCAAGTCGTAGGTCACGCTTGGACCATGGTAAAGAGTTTTCTCATTTTCAGTAATGAGGTCTGTTTCTTGAATAAGCTTTCCTGTCTTATCATAGAGCATTTCTTTAACTGGCATTCCGTTAGATTCATAAAAAATTGCTTTTTTAAGTGGTCCATTTGGAAAATAATCTACTTTTTCTAAACGCCAGTTGGCTCTTGGGAGTTTTAGCGTGGTGACTAAAGGGTTCTCTTCTGCAAATAGAGTAAAGAATAACCCAAAGAAAATTATATAAGAGATTTTATTAAATAACACGATGTGCAAGTTTTTTTTAACACAGAGGCACAGAGAGAACATAATTTTTCTTTTCTCTCTGTGTTCTCTGTGCCTCTGTGTTAAAAAAAAATCGCCCATTTTGTTAAGTGACATGCTTTGTACCGATAAATAATCAAGCCTTTAAAATTAAGAAGCTTAATAGTACAAGTGGATCAAATTTATTTCTACAAAATTATAAAAACACTTGCATATTCAAATGATATTTGTTACATGTTCGATTAGCAACAAATTTTTTGAACAATCGTTGTTCTAGAGTCTTAAAAATAACTAAAAAAATAGGAGAGAGGCATGAAAAAGAAACAACTTTCAAAAGCTGCATTAAAAGGATTGGCCATTGGGGCTATGTTGGCATCTACAACTGCTCTTAGTGCTGATAATTTTTCTGGAGGTCAAGGGACTTATTTAGCAGGTAATTGTGGAGCTGGAGGCTGTAATGGTGGAGGAAATAGAGCAAATCCAAGAAATTATACAACCGATACCTATACACCAACAACAAATTCAACAGTTGTCAATCCAAATATGGCGCCAAAGCCAGAGTCGATGCAAAACAATATGAATCAAAGCAATATGAATCAGAATAGAATGAATCAAAATGGACAAAGACAGCCAAATGGACAAGGTAGCTGCGCATCACAAGGATACCCAAATGGATCTGATGGGAGGCAACAACCAAATGGCCAAAATGGACAGCAAATGGGCACAAGAGGTTATAACCAAAATCAATATTATGCCCCATCTCATAACTGCAGTAGCAATATCTCTTCTAGTGGACAAGCAAGCTGCGCAAGTGGTGGCAATGGACGTGGAAATAGCTACAGATAATAAATCTTTAAGTTCGGATTTCTATTTATTAGAAATCCGGATTTAGTCGTCTTAAAAATGGAGATCATATGAAAAAGCATGAAATGAAAAAAATTGCATTAATTGGGTTATCAACAGGGTTTTTGATTTCAAGTCACTTATATGGAGCTGCAGCTGAAAAAGCAGCAGATGCTACAAAAACAGCAACAGATGACTATAATGATGGAAATATGGGTTACCATTTGATGACAGAAGATGAACTATTGCTCGAGCTAAATCCTGAAGGTGCCAAGCTTTATCAGTCGTTAGATGCAAAAGGTAAAGAACTCGCAAGGTTTGTCGCAAGTCAAAGATGTAATGGCACAAATGCATGTAAAGGATTGAATGCTTGTCAAACAGACAAAAATAAATGCTTAGGAAAAGGGGCATGTAAAGGACAGGGCAAGTGCGCAATTTCTGATAAAAACCTTGCAGTAAAACTTGTGGTGGATAAACTCAAGATGGCTAATAAACGAAATGACGCATTATCTAAATAATAGTGGAAAATGAAAGAGAAGATTCCTAATTTAGGGATAGGCGTTGGCCTGCGCCCGGTACATTACGAAGAGATCTTTCGCGAAAAGCCAAAGATTGATTGGTTTGAGATTATCAGTGAAAATTTCATGGTCGATGGGGGAGCCCCCATCGATAATTTGGAAAGGATTTTAGAACTCTATCCCGTTGTGCAGCATGGGGTCTCTCTTGCAATTGGAAGTCCAGATCCTCTTGATTTTGACTATTTGAAGCGTTTAAAAGCATTGACAAGCAAGACAAAGACGCCTTGGGTCTCAGATCATCTCTGTTGGGGAAAGCTTCCAGGTGCCCATTACCATGATTTATTGCCGCTTCCTTTGACAAAAGAAGTGATGCATTATGTGGCTGATAGAGCGCGTATTGTTCAAGACTATCTTGAGCTTCCCTTTGCCTTAGAAAATTTATCCTCTTATGTTGGCTATACAAGCGATGAGATGACCGAATGGGAGTTTTATAGCGGAGTTGTAGAAGAGGCAGATATTTACATGATGTTAGATGTGAATAACATTTACGTTTCAAGCAGAAATCATGGATTTGATCCCAAAACCTATATTGACTATGTGCCGGTAGATCGCATTTTGCAGATCCATTTAGCAGGCCACTCTGATTATGATGCTTATGTATTAGATACGCATGATGATTTTGTAAGAGATGAGGTTTGGGCTCTTTATGCAGAGATTTATCCAAAGACAAAAGGAGTCTCGACTCTTCTTGAGTGGGATGACCGTTTTATTAGCTTTCAAAGGACTTGGGAAGAAGCTTTAAAAGCAAAGCAGTTTCAACAGACATTAAGTATCAGATGATGACATTTGACAAAAAAGTGCCTTTAACTTTGAGGAAAACCCAAGAGTGGTTTGCAAGCATTATTACAAGGCCGGTGAGTGCTGAAAATCAGATGATGCCTATTTCTCCATCAGGGATTCCAATGGAAGATGAGGCAAAACTTTTTATTGTTCCAAGTCCAAAATTAAGGTCTGATGAGCGGATCCAAATTTATAATCAGCAGTATTGGTGGCGCCTTTTAACGATTTTACAAGATGATTTTCCTTTAGTGACAAGGCTTTTTGGCTACCATGAATTTAATCAGACAATTGCTTTTCCCTATCTTGTGAAGTATCCCCCTTCCCACTGGTCACTTGAATATCTTGGAAAATCTCTGACAAAATGGATAGATGAGTGTTATAGTGCGGATGATAAAGAATTAATCTTGAACGCATCAATAGTCGATCACGCGTATCGTCAAAGTTTTTTTGCCGCAAAAAATCAGCCCATTCGTTTTGATTTAGAAGATAGAGAGGTATTTTCAAAAAAGATTTTATCTTTACAGCCCCACGTTCATCTTTTTAGCTTAGATTATGACCTGTTTAGCTTTAGGGACGCTCTGTTAAAAGAAGACCCGGATCATTGGTTAGAGCATGATTTTCCAAAACTTGAAAAAGGAAAATTTCATTTTATCCTATACCGCAACCATCAAAATTTTACCTTGTACGATGCAATCTCACCTGTTGCCTATCAGATACTAAACCTTTTTCAAAAAGGGGCTGTTTTCATAAATTCGTCACAGGATTTCGCCGAGCGAGGCAAAGCCATGTCCGACGAAGAAGATCGATCAGGAGATGCCGCAGCCGGCAAAATCCCTGACGAATTTATGAAAGTAGCTCAAAAAGGGGCCTCTATTGATCAGATTTGTGAATGGCTTGAAAATGAAGATGAAGCTATTTCAGAAGAAGCTGCAACACATATGCAAGAGTGGTTCCAATGCTGGAGCGCCCTCCATTTACTCACTATATCTAAAATTGACAATTAATTTATATTTTTTATACAATGCATTTTACAATATAAATTATAACCTATGAATATTATTTCTTACGCTAATCCATTTTCTCAAGGACATATAATTGCTCGAATAACTTTTCGTCAGTTATCTAAGGAACAGCAAGCATGTTGTGTCGTTGCCGCAGCAATATTTACCCTCGTCAGCGCCTATTTTTCTCTTCTGGCAGCCCCATTTGTTGGATCGATTGTTTTTAAGTTAGCTGTAGAATTTAGCGACCAAATGAACCGAGTTAATCAGATTGGGTTGAATAATTTAAATAAAGAGGAAGGAAAAAAAGAAAAAAGTAAGCCGCTATCTGAGTTGATAAAAGAACTAGGGAGTACAGAATTGATTACGATTGAGACACTCTCTCAATCTCTTCCTTTGATTAATGAACATTTGTGCAAACATCCAGAGGATGCGGGGAAATGGCAAACATTTTGGGACTCTTTGACAAAAAGTAACGATCCACAAGTATGCATCATTCCACTGAAAGATGAGCTATCAATAAAAATCTCTCCAAAAGTTCTTACACTGCAGAGCAAAATTTGTTTAGAGATGATAGAAGATCTCAAATCTAAAGAGGATATCTCAATACCAATGGATCTCGAAATCGATCAAGCAACGATTAAACAATTTTTTATCTGTTTAGAAAGAGGGTTTATTGGTCAGGAGCTTGAGTATAAAAATGCGATGGATTTTTTGGACTTGGCGGATTACCTCGAGATCGAGTGGGCGATAAAAGTTTGTAAAGAATTCGTTCTTTCCAAATTAAATCAAAATAATGTTGTGGAAGTTTACAAAAAGTATAGAAATAAATGCTCTCTAGAAGATCCACTTACAAAAGCTTGCCTTGAAAAGTTTGTTGAACGGTTCAAAAACCCAGTCCATTTATCTGAATTACTGGATCAATTTGATGAAGCGAGTCGTCCTGCTTTAGAATATTTTCTTAAAGACAAGCCCAATTACCCGGATATAGTCGAGATTTTATCCCTATTTTTTCCAAAGATTATCAACGGACAAGAGGCTTCAACCTTAAGTGTTTCTCTATTTCATGACATCGCAAGATATTTTCAGAAAATATCCAAAGGTTTGCCTGGTTTTATCATCTGTTCAGGGATACATCAAGAATTTTTAAAAGCTTTTAAAAAGATCTGTCCATCTGCAAACTTTATGACTATAGAAGAACGTCACACTCTTTTTAAAGCTTTTATCGATCAATCCGATGGGAATTTTGTGCCCACTTTAATGCAGTTAAAAGTGACTGAGTTTTTTCAAAAAAATGACGAAGAGGTTGTTTATAGCTATCGAAAACTCTTTAGCGAAGTGATGAAATATGAAGATTCTCTTTTGCCAGGATCTGTTCTTTTAGCTCCAATTTATAAAAAACCAAGAAATGAACAAAAACAGTTGATAAGGTTAGCAAATATTTATTTTGCAGAGGTTCGTGCTCTTGCAGAAAATGGCGCAATTCCAGGGCCTGCTTTTAAGTCATACAGAGAAAATTTAATTCGATTATTACTCATCGTACCTGAAAAAGATCGAGAAAGAGCTGCGACGGCTTTTTACAAGTTATATCCATTGACTTATGCGACTTCAATTCATAAACATTTACGAGAGGTTGTTGAAAACAATAGACTTGACCTGTTAGAGAACATCCTGAGTCTAACAGGAAACGTTGAAAGAATAAAAGAGGATGAATTTTTTATTACAAAATTCATTGAGGCCTATGTAAGTTTTCATAAAAATCAGTTAGAATGGATGATCAAACCTTGTTTAAATTTTATTAAACCAAAAAATCTGTGGGATCTTCTCTCAATTTCTCACATTCAATTTGAATTGTTACCATCTTTTAAAGAAGGTAAGCTAATTCAGCTTCTCCAACGAATGGAAAAGCATCTCATTTTTCTTAATTCTGATCATTCTGATGTTAGCCAGGTAAAGATGAAACTGGTCAATTCGTTTGCTCTAGTGGATGATCCCGCAGCAGAAAACTGGGTCATGGAGATAGCTCAAACAATGAAATATATCACAAATGAGCATCTTTTACATGAGATGGTAGAGGTGATGATTGAGACTTATAAAATAGCAATTCAAGATCTATCTTCTGTCATGCGCACTGAAAACTTAATCAAGGCAATTGCAGCACTCGAACCAGATAAACTTAGCCTGGAACCATTACTCTTGTTACTCATTAAGTATCCTGAAGACGGCAAAAGCGAGATCACCTCAATTTTACAAAAAATTAAGTCGATAATAAGAAATAACCTTTCTTTTTACACTGTTATCAGCAGTACAAAACATTACATTGACCAACATGGGATTTCAAATCAGGAATTAATTGTCAAAAATATTGTTGAAACTTACGGAGTATCATAGATCCCTCTTTGGCTAGGCGGGCTTAAATTGGCTGAGACATCTTTAGCTGATGCCCCAGTTGGTGTTGCAAGCTTAATCCCTGTAAAGCCTTGAAATGCCATTGCCATAAGCCCAGTCATGATAAAGGTGATCCCCATGCCTCTCAAAGCTGGAACTACATCTGAGACCGCTAACTTTTCGCGGATTGCAGCAATTAATGCAATGGCTAGCCACCAGCCAAGCCCTGAACCAAACACATAAATTGTATTTGGCCAAAAGGGATAGTCGCGTGTGACAGCAAATAGGCAAGCGCCCAAGATGGCACAGTTAACGGCAATTAAGGGGAGATAGAGCCCAAGGGATAAATAAAGAGAGGGTGCCAGTTTTTCTATAAGGATTTCCAAAATTTGCACAAAGCCTGCAATTACTGAGATAAAGAGTAAAAATTCCAAAAATTCTAAGTTGATTTCAGAAGCATCAATCCCAATAATGTTAAGCCATGAAAGAGCGCCGGCTTTTGTGATAAAATGATGGACACACCAGTTTAAAATTCCAGAAATCCCTGTGACGAAGACAACCGCAATGCCAAGGCCGTTTGCCGTTTTTAGCTTTGTAGAACAGGCTAAATAAGTGCACATCCCAAGAAAATTGGAAAAGATAAAGTTTTCTATGAGTATTGATTGAATCAAGAGGCCAAAGAGATTGATTGGCTCAAAATCGCCCATCCACATGGTTGTATTTCCTGTTCTTAAGTTTTTTTATTCATTATTTGGTATACCCAGATCATGCAGCCAATGATAAAAAAGGCAGCCGGCGGGCTCACCATTAAAGCCAAATTTTCATACCTGTTTGGATTTTCCAAAGTCGCATAAAAGGACAGTGGAATGACTCTTATCCCAAAGAGCTCTCCAAAGCCAAAGAACTCTCGAATCGCCCCTACAATAAAAAGCACTAGGGCATACCCAAGACCGGCTCCTAGACCATCTAAAAAGGCAGGAATAGGAGGCACATTTTTTGCCATCCCTTCCATACGTCCCATCACAATGCAATTTGTAATGATTAAACCGACAAAAACACTCAATACTTTTGAGATGGCAAAAAAGTAGGCCTGTAAAAATTGGTCGATGATGATCACAAAGACTGAGATAATCGCAAGCTGAGTGATCATGCGTACACTGTCTGGTGTTTTATCTCTTAAAAGTGAGACGAAAAAAGCAGAAAAGGCGGTGACAAAAGAAACTGATAAGCCCATCGTAATAGCTACAGAGAGCCTGTTTGTCACTCCAAGTGCTGAGCAGATTCCAAGGACGGCAACTAATACCTGGTTTTCCCGAAAGAGCTGATTTGTCATGTAGGAAAAACTTGATTTCTCTGTCATCGCTTATTTTCCTCATGCAGTTTAATCAGGAAGGGGCGATAGGCGCTTAAAACTGATTTGTAGCTTTCCTGGACCCCATTTCCCGTAAGTGTGGCCCCTGCCATCCCATCTACTGCGCTTTTTGCTTTTGGAGAATCGCCTAAGACTTCTGAAACTTTTCCTTTGACAACTGTAATCCCGATAGGCGCTGTTTTAAAGTTTGTTTGACCGTTTGGAGTTTCTTGGAAAATCAGTTTCCCGGGGAAGAGATCTTGCCAGTACTTTTCTGAAATATTGGCTCCAAGGCCGGGAGTCTCCTTTTGATCATACCAGGAAATCCCAATCACAGTATCCCCATCTGGTTTTATCGCTAAATAACCGTAGATTGCATCCCAGAGTCCAAACCCATTGACAGGGATGACATAGCCGATCGGTTTTTTATCGTCGCTATTTGGGGCTGCTTTCATAAATTCGTCAGGGATTTTGCCGGCTGCGGCTTCGCCAGATCGATCTTCTTCGTCGGACATGGCGGATGCCATGTCCTCCTCATTCAGACCGCTTCGCTTCGATCCGGCTTTGCCTCGCTCGGCGAAATCCTGTGACGAATTTATGAAAATAGCCCTATTTGACATAATTGCGTAGATCAGCTTAAACGGCTGTCTGTAATACCCTGTTTTTCTAAACTCTTTTAGATATTCATCTTCATTGATACCAGCTGTTTTAAATGTGACCAAATTATTCTGATTATCGACAAGATAGGGGATTAATCTTTTTTGATAGACCTCTAAAAGTTCGTTTCGCGTCGGGATATCAGAAGTTTTTCCAGGAACTAAAAGCCCTCCTTTTTCAAATTTTCCCGGGATGTAATTGCCCTCTTTATCTTCGATTAAAAAATACCCATCATGAGAAAGCATTTTAGCTGCGATCATCATCTGTTTGCTTCGATCTAATTCTTTAGCAATTTCTTTTGGTTTTTCTAAAATACTTGCAAGCAGCGATAAAATGAGGGCACAAATAAAACTTAAGGTGACGACAAAGGTGATGACTTGTCTATTTGTATAATTTAATTTGGGGCTGTTTTCTGCCATAACAGCCTCCTTTTCACTAAATATTTAGCTGCATAATAGTCGATGAGTGGAGCAAAAACATTGCCCACAAGAATCGCTAACATCACAGCTTCTGGATAGGCGGGATTGATGACACGGATAATGATTGTAATTGCTCCGCAAAAGGCCCCATAAATCACTTGAGAAATATTCAAAGAAGGAGCAGAAACTGGGTCTGTTGCCATGAAGACAGCTCCAAATGCTAGACCTCCAAGAAGCAAATGTTTGTAGGCAGGAAAGCCAAAATGTGCGGGTAAAAATGCCCCATGATCGCTTGCAATATATTGAGAACTTAGTTGAAAGATGAGTGCTGTAAAAAATGCGCCTAAAAACATAGAAAGAATGGTTCTCCAAGAGCCAATTCCTGTATAAATAAGAAAAAGGGCCCCAATTAAGCAAGCTAAAACTGAGGTTTCGCCAAGTGAGCCAAGTTTATTGCCCAAAAACAAATTGAGATCACTATTTTCAGCCATTCCAAACTTTAAAGAAGCAAAATGGTAAGCATCTTCATAAAACCCGGGAGATAGCCCAAGACCCCCCTCCTGGAGTGGAGTGGTCACAAAGCTTTGCAGTTGTTCGCTTGAGAGATTTCCAAAACTGGCATTCCCTCCTTGCACCTCTTTCCATTTGTCGAAGGTATGATTGATCAAGGGTGTAGGATGATTTGCAATTGCATCGACATGAATATTTTTGACTTCTTGGGTAATGTTAAATCTGTTTAAGGCAGTTGCTTGAGAATAGCCATCAACGCCGATTGCATCTGCTTCTTTGTTCATTTTGACAAGGCTGTTCTGTACTATGGATGAATTTTTTCCCACCCAGACATCTCCGGACATTCTTCCCGGAAATGTAAAAAATAAAAATGCGCGGCAGGCAAGCGCCGGATTGACAATATTCATTCCGGAGCCGCCAAAGACTTCCTTTGAGAAAATGATTCCGACAGAGATTCCAAAAGCAGCCATCCAATAAGGGATTGTAGGGGGAAGTATCAGGACGTATAAAATCCCGGTGACGAGTAATCCTTCAGAGATTTCATGCCCTCTCAAGTAGGCAAAAAGGTATTCCCAAAATGTGCCGACTGCGTAAGAAATCACCGTAAGGGGAATGAAAATTTTTAAACCTTCTTTAATAAATAAGAGATAGCGGCCATCTTTAGCTGCAAAGTGGAAATAATCGCTAAATGAATTACCGGCGGACAGATATTCATTCATGAGCTGATAATTGCCGCTCGAATAGACGACAGCTTGCATTCCGCTATTCCAAATCGCCATCAAGATACAAGGAATTAAAGCAACGACAACGAGAATCATCCAGCGTTTAATATCAACGGCATCGCGAATATGAGGCCCTCTTGAAGTATTCACTTCTGCTTCATAAAGGAATGTGTCTGTTGCATCAATCAAGGGCTTTAAAAAATGAAGCCTTTTCCCCTTTTCAGACAACTGAAGTCCCTTATCTAAAAATTTCCTTAACATTTTATCTTCATCTATTTGTTTTCATTTGAAACTACCAAAAAATAAGAAAATGTCAATAAAAATAGATTGCGTGCAATTTTGTATTCCTCCAAAATCGCATATGCATCGTGAATGAATTATAGATATTTTAGGTCTTAAGAGATGATTTCAAAATTCAAGATAGTTTCGTTAATTGTAGCCTTTGTTTGCTTTGTAGCTATTTTTGTATTTCACAACACAATTTTTTCAGCTTTTGTTGAATACTCTGTAAAATCTTATTGTAAAAATTTTCTATCGACTACTTTGACCGCAGACAAAGTGAAATATGAGGATTATCTGCTCATTTTTGAGCAGCCAGTTTTCTCTTGTCTAGATGATGAAGAGTTCGTCCTTATGCGAGCAGATCAGCTCCGTGTCTTTGTTGAACCTGATTTTTTAACAAGAGAAATCAATCTTTATGTGACACTTGTAGATGCGACAATGGATCTTGCAAAGATGACTCCTCTCTTCACTAAACTGCTCCATGAAGATCAAAAAGATACTTCATTTTTTAAAATCAATCACCAAATACAAGTCGTTAATGGAATTTTACAGACAAAAGAAAATGATGAAATCAAAGAAACTTATGTCGATGTCACTCAAAATTTCATTGGAAATAAGGAACTTAAAATTCAGGCACGCACACAATCTGTTCACAGTGAAGAAAATTCCTTTTCCTTTGATTTATCAGAAGATATTTCTAAATGTTTACATGCCCACGCTGATTTTAAAAATTTTAGCTGCAAAACATTCAATCAATTTTTAAATCTAATCACTCCCGATGGCCCATTCCAGTTGTTTGGAGGTGTTATAGATGGAAATGTCGCAATTGTTTTAGAGCGAACCACATCCAAAAAAAATAAACCTCAAGTGAGAGAAATTATTTCAGATCTTGTTTTAGATAAGCTCTCATGGATCTATAAGCCGTTGAATATTTATGGAGAAGGGGTGAGCTGTGAATTGCAATTTACTAAAAATAAAGGCTTTATCGATTTAAAAGAGGCATGTTTATTAGCAAAATTAAATGATTCCATCCTTTTGGAATTTAATCAGCTTAAAGGAAATGGGCTTTTTGAGTTTGATTTTTTGTTAAGGCATGAGCCTTTAAGAACTTTAGATGCAAATTTTTTTGTGAAAGATGGCTTCTTAAAATTGGAGACTCATGAATTGCCCCTCCTTACCCAGTTTAAGATAGATTTACAGATTGACAAAGGTCTTGTAAAACAGTCGACAGCAAAGGGCAAGTTATTTGGCTTGGATGGAAAAATGGAATTTGATTTTTTTAATCCTGACCAATTGATGACTTTTAATTTTGCCGGAAAAACAGATCATCTCCTTCCATTGTTTAAAAAAGAAGACTTATTGTTAAAGGGACACGTAAGAAAAATTATCGATGCGCTTTCTTTGAGCCAAGTTTTTTCCTTTGATGGAGTAGCTGAAATAGATAAAGAGGCTTTATTTTTTGGGTTTGAACTGGAGGCTATTTTCATAAATTCATCACAGGATTTGGCCGAGCGAGGCAAAGCCATGTCCGACGAAGAAGATCGATCTCGCGAAGCCGCAGCCGGCCGAATCGCTGACGAATTTATGAAAGTAGCCGAACTGGAAGGCTTAGGTGGAAAAATCGCCAAAAGCGGATATGTGACTTTGCAAAATGGTTGGCTGCAAGCATCTCATCTCGATCTTAAAAAATATGTAGCTCCTTTTATCATCCAAGATGATCAGACAAGATTAACAGGTTACGGAGATTTTCAAGGGACATTTAATGATCAATTTGCTGAAGTCAGCTACGACTTGGAAGGTGTTGTGATTGAAAATAGATATTTTGCCGCTGAAGTTGCTGACATCAAAGGGGCAAAAGAGGTGTTTAACTTAAAAACGGGAGAGAGTTTTGGAAAAATCCCTATAAAAAATGGCTCTTGTTTTGAGAAAAATCATGGCCTTCTCTTTACTGATATTGCAGCTGATTTTATAGTCAGTGATGCGAAACTATCAGCTCCTTTTATTGAGACTTTTTGCAACGGAATCTATTTTGCAGGGTCGCAGGAAGTGGATTTGTCTCATCCAGATCAAGGAGAATGCGATCTCTTTTTTCACATTTCAAGATGTAAGGGAAAGTTTTCTCAAGTACAAGATATTTTTTCCCGCTTCAATAAGCCCTATTTCTTTCTTAAAATCCCATTAGAGGGCGATGTTGCGCTTAGGCAAAATGGAGCTGATCTTCACCTTAACTTGAAAGGGGAGAGTTGTAATATCATAGCTACTGTTCAAGGAGAGCTCTTAAATGGGGAAATCAAAAGCGATCAATTTGATGTTTCTTGCCAAGAGATCAATGTAAATTTTGATTATGATTACGAGGCAAATCATTTAACATTTACAGATATATCAGGAACTGTTCTTGTTGGAAAACCAGAGTGTGCTGAGGAATATTTGTTTTCAGGAGACCATATTTGTTTTACGGATTACTTAAATAGTGAAGCAGAATTTGATCTTTGGGTCGGAGATAAAAATCGCGATATGATTAGAATTGCAGGGCATACAGAGCTTAAGGGTCGTGAAGAAAACCAGGAACTTATTGAGATCTTTTTAAACAAAGAATGCTCTCATTTTGGCAATATGCAACTCACCTCCTTTAAATGTGTTTTAAAAGATTGGACAGAAATTGATGCCTTAGGCCTTAAATTTTCATTTAAGTTAGGTCATTTGCTAACTGATTTGCAAAGATTTGGTAGAACAGGTTTTTTCTTTTTATCTAGCTCTCTTTTAAAAGGATTAAATGAGCTGAAAAAAGCAAGCGGTGATTTTCTTGTCACTCTTGAATATGATAAAACAAGATCCCATTTTAATTACCATATGACTGGGAAAGAGATTGAAGTTGGGTCTTATCTGTTTGATCAAGCGGTTCTAAAAGGAAAAAAAAATGGACATCTTTGGTCGATTGAAGAGCTAAAATTAGATCAATTTTCAGCGGCAGCAGACATTATCCATCAGGACAATTTCTGTAAGATCAATTTTCTTGGAATGCAGATGGCTTCTTCTCTACTCGTTGGTTTAGAGGGGGAATATAGACCAGAAGAGCAGGCAATTATTTCACAAGTGAACCTATTTGAGGCGGATTTTGAGCGTTTAGATGAATGGCCTAAACTTAAAAGCTTTATAGAAGAATTCAATCCACAAGGCAAAATGCATGCGACGGGGCAGCTTAAAGTAGAATTTGGCAAGGAATTTGCGTTGCCGCAGGTGGATTTATTGTTAAATGCATCATTTGAAAATTGTCAGTTAAAAGGAGTGCAATTTAATGATGCAAAAACAGTTTCTTGTCATTACTTAAGCAATCAGGGAGTTGTTTTAAGAGGGATTAACACAGCCGTTTCAGAAGCTCTTTTAGAGATAGGCAAGATGGAATATGATGTAAAAAACCGCGCATTTTTTATTGAAGAGATGCATTTTAAAATTCCTGAAAAAGAGCTTGTTTCTATTGCAAACAGGCTTGGAAATCTATTTCCACAGGTTTTTAGCAAACCCGTTTTAAGCGTCTTGACTGATGTAAAGAAAGAAGATTGTTTTGAAGGTTCACTCAATTTAGAGATCTCAAAACCACACTATGCTCTGTCACTTTATTTAAAAGATGGCATCTACTACTTACTTGGCAAAGATCATAGAATTGAAGGATTTGTTTTAGATATCGACCCATGCGAATTTAAGCTTTCTACCCAATATCACTTTGGAGAGATCCCATTTGATTTAAACCTTCATTCCAAGTCAGAAACACTAGAATTTGGAAAACTGGTACTAAGAGATAAAGGTCTAAATGAAGAAGAAACACCCCTCACGATTTATTGGCGTAAAGGTCCAAATCATCAGTTTGCAATAGAAACAGTGGATGGACAATTTGCAGGCCTCAATGCGCATCTTTACCGCAATCCTGAAATTCCACTTGATGATAAAAAAATTCACATGGTAGGGGAAGTGAATTTTGACATGTCTCGCTTAAAATGGCTGTTACCTCCCCAATTTAAAGAGACTTTTCAGAATTTAACCTTAGGCGCCGGATATACCTTTAAGGGAAACTGGTCTTTCTTTAATGGCAAGGAGTTTGATCTATTCGATTCAACATTTAAAGGAGAACTGATTGGAAGTGACTTTGAATGTAAAGGATATCAATTTCAAACATTACTTGCAGACGTTGAGTATCAAAAAAATCAATTATTATTTAATAGGTTCCATATAGATGATCCATGTGGAACATTCTATGCAGATGAGATCCAATTGTTACATGATGAAAAAGAGGGTTGGAAAGTAAAGATCCCATTAGCTGAAGGAAAAGATTTTCGGCCGAGTTTAGTGAGGAGTGCAGGGGTGATTTCGACTCTTTCTAGAAGGCCTTTTGTGATTGATCAATTGGAATTAGAGCATTTGGAAGGCTGTTTACTAGATCCATGCAGTTTTAAGGGTTATGGGCGCTTTTCCTTTAAAAATCCACATAAAAAAAATCTTCAAAATACAATTTTGGCAATACCTGCAGAAATTATTTCAAGACTTGGGCTGGACCTTGCAATCTTAACTCCTGTCATTGGAACAGTTGAATATCAAATTCTTGATCACAAAATATTACTCAATAAATTTAAAGATATTTATAGCGAAGGCAAGCTTTCAAAATTTTATTTAGCAGAAACCCCTTATCCATCTTATATCGATTTCGATGGAAATTTATTTTTAAAACTCAAAATGAGACATAATAATCTGTTGTTTAAATTAACAGAGCTATTTATTGTGAACGTTCAAGGAAATTTGAAAAAACCGATATACAGCTTCCAGAAACAGAATAAGCCGGCTCAAGAGCTAAATTCCCCTATTAATGAAATTTAATATTTTGATAAGATGGAGAGGTGCAATTAAATCTTAGGAGTTCTTAATTTATGCTAGAGTTTTTTCGCAAGTATCAAAGTTATATTTTCATCGTCGTGACGATTGTCATTGTGATTTCATTTTCATTTTTTGGAACTTCTAGCACAATTGTTTCTAATCCAGTGCACGACAAAACTGTTTTTACTGCCATTGATGGAGAAGAGATCAAGCGCCACGCACTAGATGAGATGGTGCTGTTTATCAGTACTGACAACTATGACAAACAACTTTTTGGTGGCCTTTGGGGGCCCAATTTTTTAAATGATGGTGTGATTAGAAAAGATTTTTTGAAAACCGGGCTAGCTGAGGTGGTTGCAAACTCATTTCTTGATGATTTGAAACCAGATTTTGACACAAGGCATGAAAAAGAAAAGCTCTTTATCCCCTACAAACACCCTCAGGCAAAATTCATCAGTCAAGAATCTATTTGGGAGGCATATGCTCCAAAAAAACTTAAAAGTTTCAATGCACTTAGAGCAAATAATGATTTTCATGATCGGGTAGAACTTTTTTTAGACGAGATGAATTTTCCTGCCTCTTACTCAAGATATCTGGTTTATTCCCAGGAAAAACAGTTTAATTTTGTCTCTCATGACAACAATCTTGATCGGATGGATTTTGCGCTTTTTGGATATCATACAATTCAAGACTGGTTCGGGCCGCGCTTTATTAGGCTTGTAGCTGAAGTGATTATAAACGGTGCTAAAATGGCTGAGCAAAAAGGATATAGTGTCACTAAGGAAGAAGCTCTTGCAGATCTCATACGCAATTCTCAGTTGAGTTATAATGAAAACCTGAATAATCCACATTTGAGCGTTGCTAATGGTGGAGAGTATTATAACGAGCAGCTAAGACGTCTTGGCATGGATCAAACCTTAGCGGTAAACATTTGGCGCCAAGTATTACTTTTTAGACGCTTGTTTAATGATATTGGACAATCTGTTTTTGTAGATTCTTTGATTTTTCAAAATCTCAATAAGTTCGCTTCTGAATCAGTGACGGCAGATGCGTATCACCTTCCAAAGGAATTGCAATTTGCTGATTATAGGACAATGCAAAAATTTGAAATTTATTTAAACCTAGTAGCAAAGCCTTCTAGAGAGGCTATTTCTCTTTTGTTTCCAGAAGATGTATTAACTGCTGTAGAAGTTTCTAAAAGACATCCAGAACTTGTTCAAAAGCGCTATTTGATTAAGCTTTCAGAAGTGAATAAAAATGAGCTGCTCTCTAAAGTTTCTTTAAAAAAAACTTGGAACTTTGAGGTCGATCACTTTGATTTATTCAAAGAGAAATTTCCAGAACTTGGGATCAAAAAAGCAGAAACTAAAGAAGAGCGCTTTAAAGCACTTGAGAGCTTAGATGATATGACTCGATTGAGGGTAGATACATTTGCAAGAAATGAAATAGTCGATGCACACCCTGAGTGGCTCTCTGAAGCTTTAGAAAAAGCGCGCGAAAGAACATTAACGGTCAGCCTTGGAAAATCTGGAAATGGATCTATTTTTGAGGGCCTTGTCAATGCAGAGGAATTGACAAAAGAACTTGATAAGGCGGAGTTAAATGCGGCTCCAATTCGTTTTACGGCTAATCAAAAAAATTACTATTTAATTACAGTCCTTGATAGAACAAGAGATGATGAAATATTAACTTTTGCAGAAGCTAACGCCGCGGGCTTTTTAGACTCTTTATTAGAGGATAAGTTAAGGATTTATTATCAAAAAAATAAAGAAGAGAACAATTGGAATTCCTTTGATCTGTCTAGAGAAGCAGTTGCGGATGCTTATTTTGAGCCTTTATTAAAAGCAATTGCTCTAAGTTCTGATAAGCAAGATACCATCAATGGTGAACTCTTAGCGCCTCTTCGTTTTTACCATTTTATGCAAAATAGTTTAGAGCAGCTAAAAAAAGATCCTGCCTTTTCTGAAAAAATTGTTTTGTCAAATCCGACCTTTGGAGATCCAGATAAGCTATCTCCTAAAAAAAGTATAGAAACACAATGGAAACTTCAAAAAATAGAGTCCAATTTTACGCGTGATGCAGAAAGTAAGCAGGATGCATTCTTTAATTTGCCGTTAAATAGCTGGAGCGATCTGATAGAGGCCCCAAATGGGGATATTGCTTTCTTTTATCTGAAAGAAAAAGGAGTCTCTGACGGTAATGGAGCTTATGTTGAAAAAACCAAAGCAATGCAAAGTCTACTTGCAGATCAAGCTAAGTGTGGCTATATGAAAAAAATGGTCGAAGAGATTCAAAAAGCTCATGCAATTGCATTAGAAGTTCCTCTCACTTCTGACGAGGAGTAATTGATGTTTCCAGAAGATGGATTTCTTTTGTCTCCAATCAATTTCTTTCAGATTCATGGGGAGTGCCGAAAGTTAAAAACGCGTTTTCCACAGCTTGCAAAGGTAAAAGGGGATGAATATTTGCTTTCGGATACTACGTCGCTTACTTCTGAAAAGGCTTTTGCCAAGCTCTTTATGGGATGGAGTCTTGAAGGGATTGAATTATTAGCTCTTGTAGAGGCGCCTGCAACAGATGTGGCAAGGGATTCTGTAGAGCTATTTTTTGATACGCGCGATATTAAAACTTCCGGGTTTAACACGAAATTTTGCCACCATTTTTTCTTTTTAAGGGAAAGCTTGGAGGGGCAATGTGCAGGGGAAATGACAAAATTTCGTACAGAAGATAGGCACGACTTTTGCGATCCTCATGATCTCGTTTTAAAATCAAAAAAATCT
>Ga0207006_1078_pt2 | contig 20827 bp, 18 predicted proteins | sample Alteio_BWMinCont_84_FD_153497 | JGI IMG/M metagenome (GOLD analysis project Ga0207006, IMG submission 153497) | Enriched cells from forest soil in Barre Woods Harvard Forest LTER site, Petersham, Massachusetts, United States -... | ecosystem: Environmental > Terrestrial > Soil > Temperate forest >...
GGCGCCAAGCGGCCCCGTTGAGCGGATCCTGGTGCTCGAGGCCGGTCGTTCCGACCGCCATTACTGGCGGGACATTTGGGACTATCGAGAGCTCTTTGCCATTCTCGCATGGCGCGACGTATCCGTACGTTACAAACAAACCGTAATAGGTGTGGCTTGGGCATTGCTGCGCCCCTTTGTAACGATGGTCGTGTTCACCATCGTCTTCGGGCGGATCGCCAAATTGCCGAGCCTGGGATCAGCTCCTTATTCCATCATGGTCTTTGCCGGTATGTTACCGTGGTTTTTGTTCTCAGCGATACTGAATGACGGGTCCGAGAGCCTCCTCGCCAACGCCAATCTTATCGGCAAAGTTTATTTTCCCCGCATTATCATTCCGGCATCGACGGCCGTGACCGCACTGGTCGATCTAGGCATTAATCTCATTATGCTTGCAGGATTGATGATCTGGTATGGTTTTCTACCCACATGGAGGATTTTGCTTTTACCGCTGTTCGCGTTCCTAACAGTATGCGCCAGCCTCGGGCCTTCCCTCCTCATGACCGCGTTGAATGTGAAGTATCGAGATTTCCGTTACATCGTTCCGTTCATGGTCCAGTTCGGAATTTATATCTCACCCGTTGGATTTTCGAGCGCTATTGTTCCTGAAAGGTGGCGGTATGTGTACGACCTCAACCCAATCGTTGGGCCGATCAATGGGTTTCGCTGGTGCATTTTGGGTGGGAGCAGCACTCTGAATTTTCTTGATTTGGTTATCAGCGGTGGATCAATCGTCGCGCTTCTTTGGCTTGGGGTTTCTTATTTCAGGGCAACGGAGCGAGGTTTCGCCGACTTCATATGAAAACGACGTTCCAATCGCATCCCATGTTGGTAAACAGAGTCGTCCGGCGATCGTTTAGGCCAGCCACAAATCTGTTTCGCGGATTGCGTCGAAGGGTCTATGGACCCACCACGCATGTCCAGACAGATTCGAACCTTGTCTCCTTGACGTTCGACGACGGACCGAATCCAAAATCGACCGTTGAGCTTTTGAAGATTCTGGAGAGTTTCGGCGCGAAGGCGACTTTCTTCATAGTCGGCCAAAATGCGATTCGATATCCGGAAATTGTCAAACTAATTGCGGACCAGGGTCATGCGATTGGAAACCACTCATACTCGCACGCCACATTTCCTCATATGACCAGCAAAGCAAGACGCAGTGATATTCATCAATGCGAAGCCGCATTGCAGCCTTACATGGCGATGCTATTCAGGCCTCCCTTTGGCTCGGAAAATATATTTTGCCACTACGACGCACTTCATCTTGGTTATCGCGTGATCAAGTGGAATATCTCAGTAGATGACTGGCGGCAGTATTCGCCCGAATGGATCGCCGAGCGTCTAGTGAATCAACTAAAAGGCGGCTCCATCGCACTGCTGCACGACAACGTAATAGATAGACCGGGATCTGACCAACAGCAGACGTTGGAGGCAACTCGAATGCTGTTAAGCGTGGCGTCCAGGCGCTACACTTTTTGCACCGTGCCCCAGCTGCTGGCGGCAGGAAAGCCAATGACAAGCTTCCATGATCCTTGATGATAACGCGCCGTTTAATCTTGCCCCACGTTTCTCATGAATAACGATATCGTTATTCAGGTCCAAGGATTGAGCAAAAGGTATCTGATTAGCCACCAATCGGAACGGTACGAAACTTTACGCGACGTCGTTAGCCAGCGTGCGCGAAGAATTTTGCGGAGAACGGGGGGGCGTCCACAGGAACGGAGTACGAGCAGCGTTGAGGACTTTTGGGCCCTCAAAGATATAAGCTTCGAGGTAAGGCGCGGGGAGATTCTTGGCGTCATCGGTCGAAATGGTGCCGGCAAATCGACGCTGCTAAAAATACTAAGCCGTATTACGGAGCCTACGGAAGGACGCGCAACGATCAAGGGTCGTGTCGCCAGTCTTCTCGAAGTTGGCACAGGCTTCCATCCGGAGCTAACCGGGAGAGAAAACATCTTTCTCAACGGGACCATCCTTGGGATGACTCGAGGCGAAATCAAGCGCAAGTTTGACGAAATAGTCGCCTTTGCCGAGGTTGAGAAATTTATCGATACCCCCGTCAAGCGCTATTCCAGTGGCATGAACGTCCGGCTTGGTTTTGCGGTGGCCGCCCATCTTGAACCGGAAATACTCATAATAGACGAGGTGCTAGCGGTCGGTGATCTTGAATTTCAGAGGAGGTGCTTGGGAAAGATCGACATGATCGCTCACTCAGGGCGCACCGTGCTGTTCGTAAGCCACAACATGCCGGCGGTGGCCACCTTATGCACTCGGGGGCTCGTTTTGGAAAAAGGCCAACTGTTAGCTGACGGCGACGTTATGAAGGCAATTGCGACGTACACAGCACAAGCTACCGGCGGCCACAACCCCGATAACTACTTGCTGTACGAACGATCTTCGCCCGTTGCTTCCGAAGCAGCTGTTATGTGGGTGGAGATGCTCGATCAAGAGGGCAGACGCCTGAACAGCATTACCGCTGATCAAGCTGTCACCTTCCGAGTTCACTGTTTGAATAAGTTCGATATACCACAATTTTCTTTAATCTTGGAATTGCGCAGTATGGCCGGCCCGATCTTGTTAAAACTAGAATCAAATCCAAAGCTGACGCCGACCCAAGCGGTTCCTGGCAATCACCATATGGATTGCCATGTAGAACATCTGCCCTTGTCGCCCGGTCAATATCCTATGAGCTTTGGCATCGCCATATATGGCGTAAGGTTGGTGGACTGGGCCGAGGATGTGGCCGTTCTACTCGTGAGGGATTCCAATGATCCGGAATTGCAGCCGGCGTCAAATTCAAACGCGTTGATCACGATTAGGCATCGTTGGAGCGCCAAGGGCGATCGGTCGTCAGACGTGTTCCAGTAATATTTCGTTTGGAGCGTCATAAGGCCAGGTGCTCGTTGTCAGACCCTATTAATCTTTTTTACGAGGAGCCTAACCACGACCGCTGGCTCCCCTATGATCGGTATCCGCGCGCCGTCATTAGGCGCGTGTTTCGAGGCAGGCCAATACCGGGCGGTCAGAAACTAGTCTTTCTCAACCTGCTTCAGGGATTGGAACGGATCGGCGTTCCCACTCGTGTCAATGACTTCCAATTCGCTAAGAAGAATCCAAATGCGCTCGCCTGCATAATTGGAAAGCCCAGTATCCTAGATAAGATCGTTTGGCGAAATCCGATTCTTTTTGGATCAGCGACCTCCGCTCATCCTATTGACGATCCAAATCTCCTCCATCGCTTGCCTGTGAGAAAGGTGCTCGTACCCGGGCCATGGTCAAAGACGATGTTCAGCGCCCTGTGGGGCAAGGCTGTGGAGGCGTGGCCAGTCGGAATTGATACGGAGCTATGGAGTCCCAGCAGCCAAAAGACATTTGATGTTTTGATCTACAACAAAGTTCGTTGGGACCACAGCAAACAAGAGGACGAGCTAATGCGACCGATACGGACTTGGCTGACGGAAAAAGGCGTTTCATTTTTCGAAATCCGCTACGGCTTCTATCGGCCGCTCGAGCTTCGCGCGAAGCTTGCGCAATGCAGAGCGATGATTTTCGTGTGCGAGCATGAGACGCAGGGTCTTGCGTATCAACAAGCCCTTTCTTGCGACGTGCCGGTCTTCGCTTGGGATCGTGGAGGAGCGTGGAGGGATCCCACATATTATCCCCACCGTGTCGTCTTCGAACCCGTGACCTCGGTTCCCTATTGGGACCAGCGTTGCGGGTTGACGTTTGAAAATCTCCATCAATTCAAAACTAATTGGGAAGAATTTTGGGCCGGAGTGCTCAGCTCTAGGTTCAAGTCCAGAGAATATATTTTCGAAAATCTCACGCTAGAGCATTGCGCGCGTGCCTATTCGAAAATCGCGCAATCGCTCTGCTGAGAAATGTGCGGTTTGCCACTGAAAGCACCCACCTTGATCGTTCGCGTTAGGCCATGAATTCAGCCCCTGTGGTAACGCCACTTATGCGGCGCATCTGTATCCTGACCGGGATTCACCTCTGCCATAATCCCAGGGTTATCAAAGAGGCCGAAGCCCTTTCGTCTGCCGGGCACGATGTGACGATATTGGGCGGCTTCTACGACGATGCACAAAAAAGGCGCGACCTTCTACTTCTGGAAAAGTCCCGCTATCGATTCATTCCTGTTATCGACTGGACGTCCGGCGGTTTAGCCAGGTCTCTGCCGCTAACCATTTCGCGAATGGGCAAACTCCTCTATAGGACCTTGAAAATCGAGAATAATTGGCAACTTGGAAGCGCGTATCTATTTTTGAAGCGTGCGGCGTTCCAAGCCGATGCAGATCTTTACATATGTCACATGGAGCAGGCTTTGGCCGTTGGCACGGCGCTCCATCGAAATGGAAAGCGCGTTGCCGTTGATATGGAGGATTGGTATTCGGAAGATATTCCGCCCCATGAGCGCCGCGGGCGATCTTGCCGACGTTTGAAAGACATGGAGAAATATCTCTTGTCGAATGGCGAATTTGGTGTTTGCACGTCTCATTCGATGGCAGGTTCTTTGACGGCTACCTACGGCTGTAAACGCCCCCACGTTGTTTACAATACATTTCCTTGGGCTGATCGGATGACGATTGACCACCAGACCAAGGATCGACGCGTGACGACGCGACCATCCCTCTACTGGTTTTCACAAACGATAGGACCTTCGCGTGGCTTAGAGGACCTGATGAATGCTCTGCCGTCGGTAACACAGGATGTGGAGATACACCTGCGAGGTATGCCCTCTCAAGGATACAAAGACTGGCTGGAATCACACACGCCGGATAATTGGAACGACCGGATAACCCTGCACGATATGGTGCATAACACCGAAATCCTTTCCCGTATCGTGGAGCATGATATCGGCTTCGCAGGCGAGCAGCCCGACTGTAGAAGCAGAAATGTTACGATATCCAACAAGCTGTTTCATTATATGCTGGGTGGGTTAGCGGTCATAGCGAGCGACACAGCCGGCCAAGTCGAAATTGCGAAAGAAGCTCCCGGCGCGATCCATCTGTATGGCGCGGGTGATCCTCTCTCACTTGCCAGCAGAATTAATGAGCTGGTGGCGTCTCCCGATGCACTGAAAGCAGCAAAGATGGCTTCGTTGCGAGCAGCTGCGGAGAAATACAACTGGGAGATGGACAGATCCAACCTCTTGAACCTTGTGACGCAATCGCCGGATCGAATCGGACACATGGATCATTCACATTGATGAGCAAACCGGTTGGATAAAGCGCGGGTCTGTTTTCTAGTTCCTTACACCGGGCGCTGGCCGCGATGGTGCAAACTTTTCTTTGACAGCGTCGGTCGCAATCCTGTTATTGACGTTATAGTTGCTTGTACGACTGTTCCTCCCTGTACTCTTCCTCCCAATGTGCGCCTTTACGAATTGACGAGCGGAGAATTGTCGTCCCGGTTTGGTAAGGCCACCGGGCTAAATGTTGGGATCATTTCAGGTCATAAATTGTGCGATTTTAGGCCGTTCTTCGGCTTAGCATTTGCGGACTTGCTGGCGGGTTATGAATTCTGGGGCTTTTGCGATATAGATCTAGTATTGGGCGACCTCTCGAAGTTTCTGACGTCCGATTTCCTGAACCCAATGGACGTATTTAGCGCGCACGACCAGCAAATTGTGGGTCACTTTACCATCATACGCAATTGTGAACGGCTAAACCGTTTGGCATTCGAGATGAAAGGCTGGCAGCAAGCCTGTCTGTTGCCCAGCACCGCGATGGTCGAGGAAAAAAACTTCTCGGGAGCGCTTGACGAAGCGCCCGACGTCAGATGGATCAAACCGAATTCATTGTTCGAGGAATTGGCATCCGGTTGTTGTCGCCAGGGAATCACTTTTGGTTTCCGTGGAGAAATTGCCTATCTCGCCGGAAGCAGGCCTGCGCTGGTCGAGGAACGAGACGGGAGGATGATCTATATTGACGAAGCGAGGAAAGCAGAGGTGCTTTACGTACATTTTATGGGCCTTAAGCATTGGTGGCACTGGATTGCCTACCGAGCCATTGACTCCCATCCGCGGTTTTCTCGCGTCGGTTATGGCGGGCCCACACGCGTCGACAGTCTAACGAGATTTCCCTGGCGACAACTGTGGGTGTCCCAAATTTGGCTGGTTAAAGGAAAGTCCTGGTTCGGCGGTGTATTGCGGCAAATATTGCCGCAAGGAGCCTTCCTTTCGGTTCGCCGGATCATTCTCGGACGAAGTCGATATTGAAGACAGAACAAGACGCGGCGGAACCGTCTAAGAGGGTGCTGATCGTTGTTAGCAGCTACAAGCCCGCGCTAGCTGCGAGCATGCACCGCGCAAGAATGCTTACCTGGTACCTCCGGCAATATGGCTGGGATTTTGAAGTCCTCAGCCCTTCTATCGAACTTCAGCAGCAAGTGTGGATCGATCCCAAAGCATCTTCTTATTTCCCTCAAGATGCGACGGTCGTCGAAGCCAAGCCGATGTCGCTTTCAAGCGTGCTGAGAAGGTTGGGGGTGCGTAGCCTAAGCTGGCAAGCGTTGCTGCCGATGTTCAGCGCCGGAAACAAGCTGCTGCGCAAAAAGCATTTCGATCTCGTGTTCTTCTCCACCACAGCGTTCAACTTTTTTTGCCTTGGCAGGCTGTGGCTCCTCCGCTTCCGCGTGCCGTACGTTCTTGATTTTCAAGATCCATGGTTTCGAAATGAGCCATCGATAGTGACGTCGAAGCATGTGTGGAAAGCTAGAGTTGGAAATCTCATTTCTTCCTTCTTAGAAGGCTATGCCGTCAATAAAGCAGCCGGCTTGGTGTCAGTATCCCCGCACTATCTTTCGACGCTGAAGCAGCGCTATCCTAAGGCTCTGCCGTTTCGGAACGGAGTTGTTGCGACCATTCCGTTCGGGGCTCTTGCGCGAGATTTCGAAGGGTCTGTCGCGACTGATTGCCGCGATAGTAATGTACCCTCTCTAACAATTGCCTATGTTGGCGCTGGCGGCGTAGTGATGAAGCGGAGTTTTGAGCGTCTTTGCAGAGGTCTCGCACGCCTTCGAAAGTCTCACCCCGAGATGATGCAGTTGTTCCGAATTCGCTTGACGGGAACAGATGGTGGTTGGACGGAGGGTGGACAAAAGATCCTGAAGAACAGAGCGGACGCCTTAGGCATAGGTGATCTTGTTATCGAGGATCCGGCGATCATTCCCTATTCCAGTGCAACAACAATCGCCAATGCAGCTGACGGCCTTCTGGTTTTAGGTGTCGACGAGCCAGCCTATATGGCTTCCAAACTGTTTTCCTATGCCTCGTTAGGTAAGCCATTGCTGGCGTGTATTCACGGTAAGTCCCAAATGAACGACCATTTTTCGCGATTTCCAGAATTGGGAATTGCAATTCATTTTGATCTTGCGGAAGCAGAGGAGTTGAAGGACGATCTCAAAATATTGGACTTCCTCAATCAGGTCCGAAGCGGGCATCGCTTCAGACGTACAGAGCTCCTCAAAGAACATTCAGCATCGGCCATGACGCGCGAAATAGTAGACTTGTTCGGCAAGTGCGTGACCCATGATGGATGCGCCTAGCACTCATCGACGAGATTGAGTCTGACAGTTATATTCGGACATCCGACGGGCAATCCCAACTCCCACCAGGTAGCACTTGCTTATCTTGAGGCTGGCTGGCTGGAAGTATTTTGTGTGCCTTGGATGCCCTCTACGGAAATCCTGGCTCTGTTGAAAGCGCTCCCGGCGTGTAACGAAATCGCAAGGCGGCTTTCTCGTAGGCATTTCAGTCCCCTCGCCAAGGCTCCTCTTCATCAGGGACGAATGGGCGAATTCGTCCGATTGCTATTGCGCGTCATGGGACGGGGTAGCGAGCGGCTTTCCTATCAAGCGAATGACTGGTTAATGCAGACAATGGTCGAGGAAATTGAACATACCTCCGCGACAGCCGTACATTCCTATGAGGACTGTTCTCTTTGGCAGTTCGAAAAAGCCAAGCAGAAAGGCTTGGCATGCATCTACGACCTGCCCATTGGGTACTATCCGGTTTGGCAGGAGACAGGAGAACAACTCATGCGAAAATATGCAGATTGGCTTCCCGCAGGCCAGCGATCCAATACCTATGTGCGGCCAGAGCAGAAAAAAGCGGAACTGGAGTTGGCCGACCTGGTATTGGCTCCCAGTACCTTTGTCGAAAAGACTGTTAGAAGACACTATCCCGGGAAACAGATCGCGCTAGCGCCGTACGGGGTCGATGTGGAATTCTGGACGCCAGATTCAAAAAAGAAAAGGCAGGGCCCGCTTACCTTCATTTACGCGGGCCAAAATTCCTTACGAAAAGGGATCCCGGATCTACTGCAGGCATGGAGCCGCGCGGCACTTAAGGATGCTCGCCTGCGGCTTATTGGGTCTTGGCAATTGTCGGAGCAGCGACTGCGTGAGCTCCCCCCCGGCGTAGAGTGGCACCCCTCCTGTTCAGCGGAACAATTGCGCAAACAGTATCGGGACGGAGATGTGTTTGTTTTTCCCTCCTATTTTGAGGGGTTCGGTTTGGTCCTCTTAGAAGCCATGGCTTGCGGATTACCAGCAATCTCCTCTGACGCTTCCGCTATGGCCGATATCTATTCCGGCACCGAAGGCCGAGTGTTCGCAGCAGGCGATCTTGACGCGTTGGTGGAGGCGCTACAATGGGCCAGCAACCACCGTGACCTTTTGTTGGGAATGGGGTTGGACGCGCGAAAGCGCGCGCAGCTTTGCACCTGGAGGTCCTACCGCAAGCATGTCCAAGACGCAGTGGCGCCGTTGCTCTGAGGAAACATGGCAGCAGCGCAAATGATCAAGCACCGCTTGGCCCTAATTGTTTCCCACCCCGTGCAATACTACGTCCCGCTGTACCAACAGCTCGCACAGCGCCAGGACATTTCAATAAAGGTTTTTTTTACGTGGCACGATGGATCGAAGCCTGTGCACGACTCTGGCTTTGGCATACCAGTGGCTTGGGATATTCCGCTTCGCCAGGGATACGAATTCGAACTAGTAGAGAATGTCGCGAGCGATCCCGGCATGCATCATTTCGTTGGCCTGCGCAATCCCGACTTAGTACGCCGAGTATTAAACTGGAATCCAACTGCCGTTCACATAACCGGGTGGGCTTGGTGGTCACACTTTCAAGCGCTAAGAACCCTGGCCGGAAAGGGGACCCCAATTCTTTTCCGAGGAGACTCGCACCTTCTAGACGATTCTATGACTGGCCCCCGCTGGTGGATCAAAAGAATTGTGCTGAAACATATCTATCGCTGGCCTTCAGTTTTTCTGGTTACCGGTAAGGCTAACAGCGATTATTATGAAGCATTCGGTATCGATCAAAAAAAACTCATACCTTGTCCCCATTCGATTGATTGCCACCGGTTCGCGGAACCGGCCGCACAATATGAAGACGCGGCTCTTCGTTGGCGTACCGAGCTGGGTATTGCTGAAGAGCAGATCGTAGTTTTGTTCGCAGGAAAGTTTGAGGCTAGGAAAGACCCCATTGGATTTATGAAAGCGGTTGAATCACTGAAGGATAATAATGTCGTCGCCGTGATGGTCGGAGGTGGAGAATTACAAGCCGATGTTGAGGCGATCGCAAGTGCGCGACCAGATCTGTTTAGAGTGCTGCCTTTCCAGAATCAGCGACGTATGCCTGTTGTCTATCGGCTTTGCGACCTTTTCGTTTTACCATCCATTTGGGGAGAAACCTGGGGACTTGCTGTCAATGAGGCGCTCGCCTGCAGTCGGCCGGTGCTTGTGAGTGATAAGGTGGGCTGTGCCGCCGAGATTGTTGATGGGAGCTGTGCTTATGTCTTTTCGCGGGGTGGGGGGCCCAGCCTCTTTGATATCATGCGAGCGCTCACGGCCGATAGGACGAGACTTAGAAATATGCGTGCGGCAGCAGCGGAGAAAGCAGGCCTGTTTGACGTCTCCGTCACCGAGGCAGCGTTAATGAACGCGATTTCCGGGCTAAATCCTGATGAATAGTCGAAATAGTCACAAAGCTCGCCAACACCGCCTATTGGAGCTTGTCGCTCTCGGGTTTATTTTGCTCGTAGGAGCTGGCTTTTTCTATGCAACCCGATTCGAAGATTTTCTGGGCTATACTGTTGTACTGCTCGCGGCGATGGCCCCGATCGCGATTTGGATCGGTTCAGGTACTGGCGGGATACCGATACTTCCCACTGGCGTGGGATTATATTGGCTCTACTTTGGATTACCCACTTTGCGCGGCGGGGGAGAACGGGCCGGATATTCGCCACAACATGTGCTGGAAGCAGATGTCACCGTTGCACTATTCCTAATTGTAACAACGGTTGTTTGGGCACGTTTTTTGCGATCGGCGCGCTTGACCAAGCCAAAGGCGGTGCACAGTCAAGCCATGAGTGATCGCACTGTGGTCTTCCTTACCATGTTCGGACTTGGAATGGGCCTGACGTTCTACGCAATTCTTTACAGCAGCTTCGAGAGCTTGTTAGGAAGCGCGCTAGGCGTGGTTCGCGCTGTTCTGCTAGCCCCGATGCTTATTGCTTGCTATTTCTTGGGTTATGGCAAAGCCAAGGGGATGTTTTCCCTTATCCAATGGATAATCGCGCTTGCCGTTCTGACCGCCACTTTGGTGCTGCAGGTCGGCGGCCTTCAACTTATCAGCGGAGCGACAGAGATCGGTGCAGCACTGATAGGCTATGTCTATACGGCAAGAAAGGTCCCATGGATAACGACCATACTTGTTGCCGCATTGATATCCATCCTCCAAGCAGGAAAAGTAGAAATTCGCGATGATTACGCGAATATTGATGTCTCAGCACAAATGACGCCCCTGCTCATTCAAAAATGGTTTGAGATAGGCCTCAATACGATTTCCAGAAATACTAACCACCAAAGTGTTTCTGATCGCGCCTCTCTACTTCCTCAGATGATCCGAGTTCAGACTTTGACACCAGATCGGGTTCCATATCTTGAGGGCGAGTCCTATACATATTTGGCGGGCATGTTGGTGCCCCGCATTTTGAATCCAAATCGCGGTTCAACCCAAGTTGTGATGAATCTACTGGACGTGCGGTACGGCTTTCTCACACGTGAGGAAACACGCTCGACCGCGGTTGGGGTCAATATCATTCCTGAAGCCTTCGCGAACTTTGGATATCTTGGCGTGATAGCAATTGGCATATTCTTTGGAATATTCACAGGCTACTTCACCCGAATTTCTATCAGTCAGGAAGCTACCTCCTTGCCTACGCTGTTTGCTATTGCCGCAATGGTGACTATCATCAATCTCGAGGCGGATCTGTCTTACCTTACGGCCACATTTTTTCAGTCAGCTGTGGCCGTAACCGTCTTTTACTACGGTCTTCGCTTCATGTTCGGTTCCAGCCGACCTACATTGGGCATGAAAGAGGTTGTTTGAGCTGTCCCAAATGGCCCCATTTAATGCGTATACTTGAAGTCATTCCCACCTACCTCCCGGCTACACGCTATGGCGGGCCAATTCTCTCCACTCACGCTCTGGCTAAAGCACTCGTGGAGCGTGGCAATCGGGTAGAAGTCTACACAACCTATGGCGGACAAAATGGCAAGAGCGGAAGATTGCCTCCAGCTATAACCGAGATTGATGGAGTAACCGTCAATTACTTCCTTCCCGATCGGATGCCGAGATTATCCTGGGCACCAAAACTCGCTCACAAATTAAAAACGGAAATCCGCAATTTCGACATCGTTCATCTCCACACGGTTTTTCAATGGCCGACCTGGAAGGCGGCTCAGCTCGCGCGAACGCATGGGATACCCTACATAATTTCACCGCGTGGGATGCTGGTGCAGGACCTGATAAGGCGCCGCAATCGATTGGTAAAATCGGTCTGGAACCAATTAATTGAGAAAAAAAATCTGAAATTGGCCGCCGCAATCCACGTCACATCCGCGCGGGAAGCAGCGGATCTGGAGAATCTTAACTGGAATCTGCCCAAGCTTGTGAACATTCCAAATGGAGTGGAATGGCTTGAGCCGGAGGGCTCAGTTTCGCCAGAAATAAGAGATATCGCCAACCGGCTGCCATACGCGTTGTTCTTCGGCCGTCTGACTTGGAAGAAGGGTCTTGACACGCTTCTCCATGCGTTCGCCGGTACCGGGCTCGGATACTTGGTCATAGCGGGAACCGATGACGAGGGTCTGTCGAATTCACTTCGCCAATTGGCGGGAAAGCTCGGAATAGAACAACGCGTCCATATAGTGGCGCGAACAGTATCGGGAGTCGATAGGTATCAGCTTTTTCGTTCTGCCCGCATGTTTGTTTTGCCATCCTATTCAGAGAATTTTGGCAACGTCGTTCTGGAAGCTCTAGCATCGCAATTGCCGGTCATTGTCACACCCGAGGTGGGGGCCGCCGAAATCGTACTCGAAGCTGATGCTGGATTTGTTGTGCCTAAGGATCCGATAGCGATTGGTAGCCGCATTGAGAGTTTGATGCTTGATGAACAGGCGGCCAAACGAATGGGTACCGCAGGTCAGCAATATGTTGGAAAAAATTGCAGTTGGCATTCCGTAGCGGCTTCCATGGAACAGCTTTATCAGACGTGCGCGTCAGAGGCTTCTCGATCTCACACAAAGTCAAACTGAAGTGTAAAAAATGACAGAGGGCATGCTGCAAGCCATTACACCGGTTATTCTCACCTTCAATGAGGAAACCAACATATTACGCACGCTCTTCTGTCTCAATTGGGCACGCGATATTGTTGTTGTCGACAGCGGTAGCACGGATGGCACGATTGCCATTCTCAAGTCGGATCCCCGTGTCCGCATGTATAGCAGAAAGTTTGATACCCACCATGATCAATGGCAGTTCGCGACCCAAGAGACGGACATAAAGACTCCGTGGATCTTGCGACTTGACGCAGATTATTTCATTCCACCGACGCTAATTGCCGAAATTGCGCGTCTCAATCCTGATGGACCAGAGCGCGCGTTCCGAATCGGTTTCGATTATGCCATTTACTCGCATATCCTAATTGGCTCTCTCTATCCTCGTAACACAGTCTTGCTTCGGCGCGGCGCCTTCTCGATACATGACGCCGGTCATACTGAAAGTTGGCAAATAGAAGGAGCCGTCGGAGACTTGGCCGCCAAAATTTTGCATGACGATTGGAAGCCAATGTCGGCCTGGATTGTTTCGCAAGCCAACTATATGACACGAGAATTAAGCGTTGGACAACGCTCCCGCCTTCGTTTTCGCGATTGGCTCAGACGCCACCCACCATTGATGCCCGTGGCGGTGTTTTTCTACTGCCTTTTTGCCAAGGGTTTAATCCTCAACGGTCGCAAGGGTCTGTTATATACGCTACAGCGTACAATCGCCGAGGGGATATACGCGCTGTTGTATCTGGAGCAGCGCTGCCGTTCTAAACCCACTGACATGAAACCGTCCGATGCGCGGATCCCGTAGGTAATTTCTCTTGGCTCAAGAAATTTGCGTATCACTATTATCTTAGGGCCCTATTACCCGGTGCCGACAGTGCTGGGAGGAGCCGTCGAGAAAACCCAGCTACAGTTGGCCGAGGCGTATGCAGCGGCAGGTCATGATGTAACGATGATTTCCCGACAGTTCGACTCATTCCCTAAGGAGGAAATCGTTTCAGGGGTCCGCCACATTAGAATCCCCGCCTTCGATCGCGGTCGAGTATTTGCGATGAACTTAGTCCGCGACTGGGGTTACAGTTCGCGAGCGGCAAAGGCTATGCCTACCTCTGATATTACGGTAACCAACGGATTCTCGCTGCCGATGCTTGTCTCACGGAGGAAGGCAGGCCGAATCTACGTTAATGTGAACCGATTCCCGAAAGGTCAACTTCTTCTTTATCATAAGGCCGACAGGTTTCAGGCCGTCTCAACAATTGTAGCCGACGCTATCGTGAAGCAAGTTCCTGCCTATGCTGGAAAAGTTGTGGTTATTGGAAACCCGGTTCCCCAGCGATATTTCACCAACAAGCCGAAAAAGCCAACCGTGCTATTTGTCGGACGTCTTGCTCGCGAGAAAGGTATCCACCAACTCATACAGGCGTTCGGCGCCATGGCGAAGAAAGCCGGTTTTAGTCCGGAGTGGAAATTACGGATTGTGGGGCCTCACGCGTTCGAGCATGGAGGTGATGGCATCCAATACCTCAATGAGCTGAAACAGCTTGCAGCTCCTTTGGAAACGCGATGCCAATTCGTTGGACCCGTGTTCAACGAGCAAGCTTTGATAGCCGAATATGCTTCAGCAGCGATATTTGTTTATCCAACAGTCGCAAGCAAAGGAGAAGCCCTTCCCCTCGCTCCGCTGGAAGCGATGGCAGCAGGCTGCGCCGTGGTCGTGTCAAAATTATCCTGCTTTGATGACTATATCCGGGATGGTGTAAATGCGCTGCAGTTCGATCACACACAAGAGGGAGCTGCGAACCAATTGGCGGGTCTTTTGATGACCCTCATCGAAAACGTTGATAGCAGGCAGCGATTGGCGTCGGCCGGTCGTGAAAAAGCTGAAGAATTTTGTTTGCCAGTCATTGCACGCAAAATGCTGCAGGATTTCGATGGTCTCTTTCGTCTGAAAAACGTTGTGTCGCAATGAGCACATGTGAACGTCCGGCTAAGATAAAGATCAATAAAGTCATGAGTTTTCGACCGGAGCAGCAGCCAGGATCTTGGTGGCGCTGATCTAAATGCTGATTCTTGGCATAAACGCTTTTCACGGAGATTCGGCTGTCGCCCTTGTTCGGGATGGACAATTGGTCGCTGCGGCTGAAGAGGAAAGGTTTCGCCGGATTAAACATTGGGCCGGCTTTCCATCGCACGCTCTTGCCTATTGTTTACGGGAAGCGGGTATCGAACTTAAAGACGTAGATCATATCGCCGTCAATCAAGACAGCCGGGCCCATTTTTTCAGGAAGATGTTCTACGTCCTGACTCACCGGCACTCTATTTCTCTCTTTGCATCTAGGTCGAAAGTTAGAAAAAGCCGCAGTGCTCTCTCTGAATACCTTGAAGAATCGTTCCCACAGAGCTCGTTGCACGCGGGCATCCATCACGTTGAACATCATCTTTGCCATATGTTTTCGGCCTATCATGTTTCTCCCTTCTCTGAAGCGGCAACTCTCTCCATCGACGGATTTGGAGATTTCTCGAGCGCAGCCTGGGGGATGGGCAAAGGGGGCGAAGTAACAGTCCACGGCCGTATATATTTTCCTCACTCACTTGGTCTCTTCTATCAAGCTCTTACCCAATATCTTGGTTTCCCTAACTATGGTGATGAATATAAAGTGATGGGGCTTGCAGCATTTGGTGCTCCGACTTGTCTCAGCCAGATGCGCAAGGTTGTTCGGCTCCATAACCGGGGATTTAAGCTAGACCTCTCTTATTTTCGTCACCATGCCGAAGAATTGCCTACCCAATGGACAGATGGCTCACCCAGGTTCGAAGATCTCTTCACCCCGGCGCTAGAAGAGGTTTTTGGCCCCCGCCGTTCGCCGTCCGATCCAATTGAACAAAGGCATCGGGATATCGCCTGCTCCGTACAGGCGATGTACGAGGAAGCGTTTTTCCATATTTTGGAACCGCTTCAAAAAGAGACCTCGACTTCGGCGCTGACCTTGGCGGGCGGCTGCGCAGCTAATTCAGTCGCCAACGGCAAAGTTCGACGTAGCACGGCCTTTAAGCGTGTCTATGTACAGGCCGCTGCCGGCGACGCGGGTGGCGCTATCGGGGCCGCTTTTGCGACTTGGCAGAAGTTGGGGGGGCATCGGCACTTTGTGATGGATCATGCATATTGGGGGCCACACTTCTCAACAGCGCAAGTCGGGGATCTATTGGACGCCCGACGTTCCGAAATTGGGGCGAGCAGTTGCACCATAGACTTGATCCAGGATGAAGAAAATCTATGTGGTCGTGTGGCGAGATTCATCGCTGACGGAAAGGTTATCGGTTGGCTTCAAGGCCGTATGGAATGGGGCCCTCGCGCGTTGGGTAATCGGTCCATCCTTGCTGATCCGCGGCGTTCCGATATCAAGGCCCTTCTCAACGCAAAAATAAAGCGCAGGGAGTCATTTCGTCCGTTCGCACCATCGATTCTAGATCATGCGGTCGGGGAATGGTTTGAAGAGGATGATGCTGTGCCTTTCATGATGCAGGTATTCCAAATTCGTGCTGACAAGCGCGCGTTGATTCCCGCCGTCGCACATGTGGATGGATCCGGCCGCCTACAAACTGTCTCTCAGCAAACAAATCCTCGCTATTACCGCCTTATCGAAAGGTTCTATGAATTAACTGGCGTTCCAATGGTGCTCAATACGTCGTTTAATGAAAACGAGCCGATAGTATGCAATCCAGAGGAGGCGTTGGATTGCTTTTTAAGGACCAAAATGGATGTGCTCGTAATGGAAGATTACCTAATCGAACGGCGAGGGGTGCCCACCGCCTAGGCGAGGTATCGCCCTGTGCATTTGGTCCACCTTTGCGCACTTTTCATGCTGAAAGAGCCCCGACCGGCGGCAGCCGTGACCGGCTCCGAGCGCCGCACGCGTTTAGGAGCATTCTCATGGGGGAATGCACGACCGCCTCCGAGACTTTTCACGAACCCAGGCGTTTCCTCAAAAACATCCGGAGAAGCTGCCAGGAAAGCTTGCAGGCCAAATGGGCGCCCGTAAAATTGGCGCCTGCTTCGGTAGACTTGCGGCGTTTTGGTCATGTAATAGGCGGCTGGTGAATCTTGCGGATGCCGCTTCCGCCAAATGTAGAGATGATGGCTGATGTATTATCGAACCCTTTGCTTTATTTTTGTCAGCCTATTTATAGCCTTGGCTTTGCCAACAGCTAGCGCTCAGCAAACCCCACAGACGCCGAATGTAGCTTCCGCGCCGGCAACTGCAGACGACGGTTATCGGTTGGGGAGCGGGGACAAAATCCATATCAGCATCTTTGGTCAACCCGATCTTAATGGCGACTTTGCGGTGGATGGTGGCGGGTCTGTTCAGCTGCCGCTGATCGGTTCAGTCAAGGCTGCTGGTCTTACAGTCACAGAGTTCCAAAAGCAGGTGACCAGTAAATTTTCAGATGGCTATCTGGTAAACCCCAACGTTGATGTGGAAGTCCTTAGCTATCGCCCCTTTTATATTATTGGGGAGATCAGAGCCCCCGGCCAATATTCTTACGTGAACGGGATGAGCATTCTCAATGCGATTGCATTGGCGGGGGGGTTCACGGATAGGGCCGATAAAAGCGAGGTTTACATTCGCCGAAATGGGTCTTCCAAAGAGACCGAATATCCTGCAGATGAGACCACCAGGGTCAATCCGGGGGATATTGTCCGTATTTCTGAGCGATTTTTCTAAGTCGCCGCCGGAATTAAGCCACAAATCCTCATCTTAACGGTTTATTTACGATTCTACGTAGTTTTTACGATTTGTGAGTTCCATTGGGAATTTGCTATCACGTAACGTTCATGCTAATTCCCCAGGAGTTTTAAGGGAATAGCCCTTCCTCTGGGCATTGAGAAGGCCATGCTGTGAAGTCGGTTTGTGACGCGCGTGTACCGGCGCGGTTCGTGGTGGCGTTGGCAATGGTCCTTTGGGGCATTGTTGGGATTGTCCAGGGCCCCCCCTTGGCGTTTGCCCAAACGGCCACCCTGTCCGCAGACGAAATCGCAGCAATTCAAACTGCGGTCGAGAACGCTATTGCCAATGTCGATCCGAACTTGACCGGTCAAGCTCGTATCAATGCCATTTCACAGGCACTTACCCAGGTCGCGACAAGTCAAATAAGCGCCAACGGAGTGGCAGCGATAACCCCAATTATCAGCGCTGCTCTATCCGCGGGCATCCCCACGGCTCAGGTCATTGCGCCTGTCCTTCCCGCTGCCACCAATGCTGGGATTTCCGCTGACACCGCAATCAATGCCATTACTGTAGGAGCGGTAAACTCCGGTGCCTCCGGCGTACAGACGACTCAGACTATAATCGCTGTCGCTCAACAAATGGCGCTCACAGGCAATGCAGTGGGAACCGGACTTGGCCAGGCGGCCGCAGTCCTTTCCCAAACTAACGCCGGTGCAGCAAATCAGGTAGCAATTGTGGTGTCCAACGAGGGAACCACGGGAACCGGTCAAGCCTTTGGTTCGAATGTAATGGGAAGTGGGGGATCACAGCAGCTCGCCAATATAGGACTCCAGAACCCCAACGCGAATTTCCTTACGGGAGCGACGGGCACGACAACAGCAACTGCAGCTACCGGTAGAGCAGCCACTACAGCCACCACCGCTATTACTGCCACTACAGTGTCTACAGCGAACGCGAATACAGCGTCGCTGACGACATCCACGATCAGCGTGACATCAGGTGCATCTCAACAAATATCGGCAGTTGGTACGACCATCACCTGTACCACTCCATCCTGTAATTGAGCGTAGAAAATGTTGGTGCCACCAAAGGCATTTTATCGAACGAGACGGGAGCTTAGCCTTGGATCGTCGCAGGTATTTTACGGTTCTGCTTTTGCACGCAACCCTGGCCGCGCCCGCCGTCGCACAAACCATCGCAGCACCAGGCTCGCCAGAGTCTACCGCCGCGCCGACTCCGCCACCTGCCACAAGCATCGCGCCGGTCACCGACCCTTACTCTCCCAAGGGTTTGCCGTTCGGAGGGTTTAGGATTTTTCCCACTATGGAGATAGCCGGGGACAATGACGACAACGTGTATCTGACAGAGACAAATCCCCGAGGTGACTACTTCGCTCGCGAGACCCCGCAGATTTTGCTGCGCTCCGATTGGTCGCGTCATTCAATCGATATTTATGCTGCGGGCAGCTTCTACCAATATGTCAGCCTTCCGGACCAGGACCATATCGATTGGAACGCCGGCGGAGATGGGCGTCTTGATATCTATCAAGGGTTGACGCTTTCGGGCTCAGGCTCATACTCAGTAGAGCATCTGGCAAATTCATCTCCCGACCAGCCAACTAGCGCGAAAACACCGGTTGAATTCTCGCTTGTTCAATCAGGTGCGACTTTCTCCTACAACCCCTATCATTTTGGTTTCTATTTGGGCGGAACGTTCGATCGGTATGTCTATGATCCCAGCCATCTAGTTGACGAGACATTCTCAAGTAACGCAGATCGAAATGAAGATGCGTATTCGGCCTATGCGAAAGCGTCCTACGAAGTTTCCCCTGGGTATGCCGCATTCGTTCAGGCCAATGAAAATTTGGCTCACTACGACCTCACATTAGATCGGTCTGGTTTAGATCGCGACAATATGGGTTACAGCGGTAATGCGGGCGTCGACATGCTGATCACGAACCTGATCCATGGCCAAGCATTCGTGGGCTATCTCTACCAGCGGTACAAAGCTCCATTCAAAGACGTGCCCGGGCTCAACTTTGGTGCGAATGTCGATTGGGCCGTCACGTCGCTATGGACATTTCATTTCATTGCGTCGCGATCATTGAACGGAACCACGTTGGCTACCGCCTCGGCTGAAGATGACAAGTCATTTCAGGTCTCCGCTGACTATCTCTTCCGCTCAAATATCACGCTTAGCGGAGGGGCAAGCTATCTCGACGCAACATTTGACGGCTCCACACGAGTCGATCGATACATCACGCCGCGCTTCTCAGCGATATATCATTTGAATCCTTGGCTTGGGATCGAGTTGACCGACACGTACCAAACACGAGATTCGTCAGTGAGCGGTCAGCGTTTTTCTGACAACATTGTGATGGTGGGGTTGAAGTTTCAAGAATGACAACCGGGCGCGTCACGAACGCACAAAAGACGCTGCGTAGACCGCCACTGCAGCTGACCGACAGCGCGGTACCAAATTTCCGCGCCCGTCGCGAGGCCATCAGGACATGACTATGCAGCGGAATTTTTCGGCCGGACCAATAGTGCCCTTGGAACCCGCGGCTCAGTCGTCAGACATGGGTTTCGATTTCAACAGATTTCTAAGGCTGATCATCCTTCACTATCGAATCATCCTAGGAACAGTCATAGCAGTTGTGACGCTCACGTTGATCAACGTCGCGAATGTTATGCCGCAATATGACGCCACCGCAATGGTTTTAATCGACCAACGTCAAAATAAGGTCACGGACCCGAATGAGGTTATTTCAAATCTCACGCTCGATCCCGTGACGGTAGATAATCAGCTCCAGATCTTGCAATCGCGCGAACTCATGGGACATGTGATTGACCGGTTGCGTTTGGACAAGAAGCCGCCGCTTGCTGTTCCGCCTGGCCTGCTCTCTGTGACCATAAATTTCATTAATCCATCAAATTGGTTTGGGCATCGAGTCGCGACGAAACCAATTGCGCCTGCTTCGCAGCGTAGAGAAGATCTGATTAACATGCTTATCGGCGGTGAAAGTGTCACTGCCGTTGAAATGTCGTCCGCAATGCAAATTACGTATCGCGCGGCAAACCCGCAGGAAGCGGCCGATATTGCTAACGCGATTGTGGACGCCTATGTCGAGCAGCAAGTAACAGCAAAATCTGACGCGACCCAAAAAACATCCCAATGGTTAGCTGACAGATTGCAGCAACTCTCTGCACAAATGCAGACCAGTGATGCGGAGGTCCAGGAATATAAAGCCGCAAATAACATTACCGAGACCCAAAATGGGCAATCCGTCCTGGGCCAGCAGTTAGCTCAATTGAATGCGCAATTAGTTACCGCACGCTCAGATCTGGCAGAGCTTCAAGCCAAGTATGCCCAAGCCAAGCAACTGCAAGCCAGCGGCCGAGCAGAGGACCTTTCTCAAATATTTCAAGCCG
>Ga0207006_1070_pt1 | contig 20817 bp, 17 predicted proteins | sample Alteio_BWMinCont_84_FD_153497 | JGI IMG/M metagenome (GOLD analysis project Ga0207006, IMG submission 153497) | Enriched cells from forest soil in Barre Woods Harvard Forest LTER site, Petersham, Massachusetts, United States -... | ecosystem: Environmental > Terrestrial > Soil > Temperate forest >...
CAACCTGCGGTCTGCGCAGGTCACCATCCACAATAACCGTCTTGAGACCGCTTCTTGCTGCAAGCCGTGCGAGGCTCACGGACAGGGTAGTTTTGCCTTCGCCAGGCAAAGACGATGTCACAACTATGACCTTCGGCCGCTTATCGACGTTTGAAAGAGTCAACGCCAACTGCAGCCCGCGTATTGATTCGGAAAAGGAAGACATGGGTTTGTCGATAACGCGATCAGCCGCGGTGATTGTCTTTTGAGTGCCGAAGACTTCTGGGACTGTCGCCAGCACCGGCAGCCCCAACATATTTTCGACCTGATAAGTTGTACGAAAGCCCGAATCCAGGCGTTCCATCATGAAAGCGAATATCAGGCCAAGAAGAATGCCGCCTGGAACCGCAACTCCCATCACGAGAAGTTTATTGGGATAGCTCGGAAATATGGGAATTTCCGCGCGAGAAATAATGCGCGCATCCGGGGTTTGAATCCCCTGTTGGTCTTGTGTCTGATTGAGTTTTGCCAAAAAAGCTTCGTACATAGACTTTGCGGATGAGGCGGCAGATTGGAGGCCGGCCAACTTCACCTTGAGCTGGTTCTGCTGCCCCGACTGACCCTCGACCTGACTCAGACTTGCTTGGAGTGAATCTACGTGGGCTTGTGCAATGGAAACATCGTTCGCGACACTTTGAACAACGCGTCCGACCTCTTCGTTGATTTTGGCTTCAAGATTCGCTTTCTGTGATTCCAATTCCAGCATTTTGGGGTTTCTTGAACCATATTTACTGGAAAGATCAGCTTCCTGACGGTTCAAATCGGCTTGCTGGCCACGCAACGTGGCGATCAGCGGGGACGCCACAGCTTCCGAAATATCGGCGGCTCGCCCTTCGCGGGCCAGTGCTTGAACGTGGGAATAAGTAGCTTGCTTTTCAGCGAGATCCGATTTTGCAACGACCAACTGGCCGCTGACATCTGTCATCTGCTGTTCGACGATGGATCCACCATTCGCTGTTTCGGTCAGCCCGTTAGCGGCGCGGTATTGCTGCACGGCGGCATCCGCAGCTTGCGATTGACGTGAGAGTTCCTGGATGCGATCTGCTAGCCACTGCGTTGCTTTCTGTGTTGCATCGAACTTGGCGTTCAGCTGGTCTTCTACATACGCATCTGCAATAGCATTATCGATGCGCGCAGCTTGTTGGGCATAGGGGGATTCGTATGACACCTTGATTGCCGTGGATAAGCCAATCGGTGCGACGCTGAGGTTTTTCTCGAAATGATCGATAAGCGCATTACGTTCGCTGTCAATGCCTTGCGCATCTGTTTGCGTTTTGCTCCCGGGCTGAAACCAGGATAGCGGATTCAGGAAAACCAGATATTTCGTCCAGCTTCTTGTGACACTACTGAATTCTGGGGCATCTTTGAGATCAAGCTTGTCGACTACGCGGCCCGCCAGGTCACGCGAGGTAAGAACCTGAACCTGATTTTGAACACCGGCTTGATCAGTCGGTAGCCCCGACAATACGCTGGCAACATCCTCAATATTATTTTTCTGCTGATCGAGCATGACGATCGATGACGCCGAATAAAGCGGGGTGAGCTGGAACAGTATGATGAGCGTCAGCACGACAACCGCGGCGGTCGTGCCCAGGATGATTTCCCGGCGTACCCGCAAAATGCGCAAAAGCACAACAAGGTCGATTACGGGGTGTTGTTGCGTTGGCTCAGAAAGATTAGTGTTTTCGCCAGCAGGATAGATCTGGGAGGCTTCAATTCCAGAGTGCGAGAGGGGCTTTTGTACAGTCATGGTATCGGACGCGTTCCATTAGTTGTATTTGCAACCACACTTCTACTATTGGTAGTATCTCCACTACCAGCGATACTAGTTAGCGATTGCGTAACCGGGGCAACAGCGCGCCCGACAACAAACGCCATCACCGTTGATAGTAGGCCTTCTTGCGTGAAACCGTCGAGGAATTTTGCTTGATCGTTAATCCTGCAAATTCAACCCAATTGTTACCGTGTTGTCCTTAAACTTTAGGCCCGGCGAGTTTGTGCCGCGTTGCGTGTAGTCATAGGCGATGTCCGCGCTGAGATATTCATTGATGAGATATTTGGCGCCGACGCCAAGATCCGGCGATTGGTCATGCCGGGTGAGGCCGGGATAAGAGCTATCAACAAACTTTGCGTGGCCTTGAAATATCAAGTTACGCAATACTTCATAGTCGGCAGCTAGCCCGTAGGATTCATCGTCTTCGATCGAGGCGCCAGCAAGCGTGGTCGGGGTCAAAGTCCGCGCCCCCGTCAGATGAACAGTCAATAGCGGTGTCGCTAACCAGTCCAGTTTCGCATTGTAATCAAGCCCACTGACATTCTTGAGTGGGGCCGTAAAATCCTGCTTGAGATAACCGATATAAACTTCCCCGCTTACCAGGCGCGAAATCTGCAAATCGATGCCGCCGTCGGCCCGGTAGCCATTCGACGAACGATCCACGCCCGTCCGGTCCAAATGGACCGTGAATTGCCGTGTGTCATAGGACCCACGCAGGAACGCTGAATAGCCCGGAGAGAAATCGTAAAAGGCCTTCCCATAGCCCTGATATTCGTCGTAACTGCGATCTTTGTTGTTGAGGACGCCACCCCCATTCAGGGCCGTGTCTTGATAAATATAATTATCCGCGGATCCCCCCGCAGTTAAGCCAAAACGATTGGGTTGGAAGGTGGCGCCGGCCTCGCCGTGATACTGAAAGTAACGGTTGGGCGATTTCTGAAACCCGACTGTGTTGGGCGAAGCGAGCAACTCGTGCAACTGCGCAGCCGAAGCAGCGCCGAAAATCGATCCCCCATCACCGACGACAATCCGGCTGTCGGCGCCGGCATTCCAGTCAACCAGGTTTTCCTGCGTAAGGGTGAGGTAGTTATAGTTGCTGGCACCACCATAGAATTCCAGGCTGTCCTCAGCCCATTGCGATTGAAGTCTGATGGCCGGCGCTTCAGTGAAAAAGTAGTCGCTTAGCGCTCCGGTTTGGGCGCGTAAGACATTGTCATCGTACGACCCGCTGAGCGCCAGAGTAGGGAACAGCCGAAATCCGCCGAACGGAATGCCCTTGGCATCGAATTCGGGCCGCGGACGCAACATGACCGGATAGTCTTCGTCGGAAGCATAGACCGCGTTGCTCGGAGCAGAGTTATCCTGCCCGAACGCCGCACCCCCAGTGAATACAATGCCAGCTAAAACTAGTCCGAAAGTAACCCGGGCCATGCCCACGAACCCCCATTAACCTTAATAGCGTACCTGATTTGCCCATAAACGCGGACCCGGAACTACGTGCAAGATGGATTTTTGCAGCCAGTGTTGGCGGACGAGGTGTTGCTCGTCGACCCAGTGGTGCCGCCGGTAGTACCACCACCACCCGTGGACCCCGTTGCCGTAGGGCCGTTTGTCGCGACACTGGCAACCGAACTGGGGCCGCCAGCCAATATCTCTGCGCTCGCAAAAGATGTCTGCGACCCTGACGGAGCCTCATTGGCGACCGTGGTTGCAATGGCTGTTGCCGCAGCCGTGGTACCCCCCCCCTGGCGTCGATGCAACTGTCGCAGCAGCTTGGCCCAAGGCTACTCCGATCGTGGCAGCCGGTAGGCTGGCAACGGCTGGAGCAGCCAACACCGCTGACGTAACCGAAGCTGCGGCACTGGCCCCATAAGTAGCGACCGCATTGTCCTCAACCTGCGCGATCGCGCTCTCAAGAGCCGTCGTCAAAGCACCGCCGCTTAAGCCCTGCGCGTTAACGGCGGCAATTGCGTTGGCCAAATTTGCGTCAATGGTGGCTGCCTCGTCGGCTGTAATCGTGGTGTCTGTTTGCGCGAACGCCGGTTCAATGTTGAGAGCTACCGTCCCCAGGACTGTCACGCTCGACAACGCCAACGAGATCACCGCTGCCGATGCGCGCATCGTCTGACTCAGAGCCTTGATTTTTGTCATGACCGTACCCCTTCAAAATCTATGCTGCACCGCCGTTGCCGTAAACGGTGCCGCAACTCAGCAATTCTAAGTCCAATTATCAACTGATCACAATCCCCGTCTGACACCAAATTTCCTTTAAAAAGCAAACAATTGTGACATGGTTAGCGATGTTGACGGTGGATCACATCCCTGACTGGCAAAATGACGCCATTTTGGGCTGAATTGCTCAGTTTTTGGACGGAATATGCCAAAAATTCTGCTTCACGGACTGCGTGAAATCGGCAAACTTCTGATCTTCAAAAAATCCGTTCGGCGATTCGGATGATATCGCCGGGACCTATCTTCGTGGACTGGTCCGCCGGCGCCTTTTCTTCCTCCGTACTGCCGTTTCGGCGGAGATAAATTTCCTTATCGTCAGCGCGATAGGTATAGCCCCCCGCAAGGGCAACCGCGTTGAGGGCATTCATGCCGCTGATATAGGGATATTGGCCAGGGGTTTTAACTTCTCCGATGATATAAAATGGCCGGTAATTCTCCACTTCCACGCTAACGCGAGGGTTTTTCAAGTAATCCTCAGCGACGAATTTGGCGACTATTGAAGCCTCAAAATCGCGGATAGACAGGCCGGCCGCTTGCATCTGCCCGAGAAGAGGCAGTTGGACATGACCCGAACCGTCAACAAGAAACTCCCCTCCCAGATCGTCTTCGGTATAAACGATTACCTTGATTTTATCCCCTGAACCCAGCTTGTAATCTTCGTCAATTATCGGGGTTGGCGCCGGCAAACTGGCTGTATTGGCGCCTGAATTGAGTGGCGCCTGCTGTCCCGACGGCGGCGGGGTCACAGGCTGGTAAGTCGGGCCTGGTAGGTTGGGTATAGACTGGGCAGCAGCATTCGGCGCCGTAAGGCTGCCCAATCCCACAAAAAGCAGGAGCGCTAGGGCACCTGCCCACCGCGCATAAACAGTCCGATTCATTGCCTCAAGCCCTCTCGCTCCGACGCGCTTAAGCCTAGCGAACGGGCAGATTCGGTGCCAGCGCAAACCGAGTTTCCAGGCCCCGAAATGGCCCCTCAGCCGGCTCGCGTTCGATCTGTGTAGACAGAAAACGGCACTCGGTTCCCTCCAGCACTACAGCTGTGAGCTTGCCTGTCGCATAGGCGCCGGTATCAATGCTGATGCGGTTGGAACGCCGTGTGGGGGCCGCCAGAGGCGTGTGGCCATGAACAATGACCTTCTCCAGCAGCCTTCTGGAATCCATGAATTCGTCCCGGATCCAAAGAAGATCTTTGGGATCCTGCTCTTCCAGCGGTATGCCGGGCCGAACTCCCGCATGAGCGAAGAAATACCCCCCGATTGAATAGGAATATAGCAACGAATTCAGAAAGTTAACGTGCTTTTCGGGGCACTTTTGCGCCAGTTCGGTTCGGGCCCTCTCGAAATCCGTCTCATCATCAAACTGCGGTGGCATCACGCCATAGCTGAGCAGCGTTTCGGGCGCTCCAAATGGCCGCCAGTCGCGGTAAACTTTTGAATCCGCAATGAAATCCAGAACCGCTTGATCATGATTGCCCCTGAGGCACAGGGTCACCCCCCCCTTTTATTTTTCCCTGCAGCAGGAAATCCACAACACCCTTTGAGTCAGGTCCCCGATCGACGTAATCACCAACAAAAACAATCACTTTATGAAGATTTGAGCCGCTGGCGTCGGCCTCAATTTGGGCCCAGAGCTTCTGAAGCAAGTCCAGCCGGCCGTGGATATCGCCCACGGCGTAAACCCGGCTACCCCGAGGGATGGCCGCTGGTTCCTCTTTCTTTGGCCCAAATAGACGGGCGAACCAAGCTCTCCCGTTCCTGCCGGTCGGGCGAGCATCTGGGTGTGAGGTTTCGTCGCTTTCTAATATCGCCATGTCAAAAAACTGTATTTTATCCTCGCAGGTGCAGCAAGCACATCCCCATTCAACGCAAAGAGCGGGCCACGGATCCTTGTGGACCTGCGTAGAAATTTTGATGGTATAGAATCTGCCAGGAAATTGTCACTTAATTACAAGAAAAGGCAAAAAGCCCCGATATCTCGCGTCTTGGCGGGAGCTTAGGCACCAGAATTTTAGGACATCGGAGTCAGCCCAAGGCTGCCGCATGTGGAAGAATTTCACCAAAAGTCCGGCAGCAAAGCGAATAGTCAACAAACTGTTCGGGATCATGACGTGCGTGTTGGGACTGTTCTTCCTGGACCTGTCGCAGTTTGATACAGACGCTCCTTCCCGCCTGATCGAATTTTTTGCCGCGATTTGCTTTTTGCTTTCGGGCGCCATTCGGCTTTGGCTGACCCGCCGGCGATCGCGCCGCTCTTTTGATACGGTCTATTGAAACCGGGACTGTTCCATTCCAGGACAGCGTCGCGGCATTGCGCCAGACGCGTCCAGTGCGCGTGTCGCAAAAGAACAGCAGCAGTCTAGCTTCATATTTGAGTAACCCTGCCAGAGTCTTTCGCCCGCTCTTTGAATGCGATTCAAATCTGGTTCAAATGCAAAGACCCAATCGAACCTGACCTAAAAGGGCTCGCGCCTAGCTTCCCCTCACACGCTGAGGACGAAGCGGACTATGTTGGGTGGGGCTTTACGAATTGCCGGAATCTTTTTTGTCGGCCTGATGTCCGCGGGCTGCGCGTCGCCCATGAGCGGCGTAGGCTCTATCGCGCCGCTATCATCTCAAGCTTCGGCGGTTTCGGCTGTCGCTTCCGCGGTCGCGCCACACGCCGATACCATGCCCGACAGCCAGATTGTTGCAGAGGTGCCGGCGGGATTTGTCAGCTTCTGCACCCGCTTTCCCGACCAATGCAAAAAGCCTGGCGACGCGCCTTCGACCATCGCGCTGACTTCCGCCAATTGGTTGACGCTGGAACAAGTCAACAACAGCGTCAATCGCGCAATCAGACCCGAGGATGACGAAAAACATTACGGCCGCGCGGAATATTGGAACATCCCGACTGATGGATATGGCGATTGTGAAGATTATGCCTTGACCAAGCGCAAGGCGTTGCTGGATGCAGGCTTCCCCGAACCGGCTCTGCGCATTGCCATTGTTTTGACGTGGCGGCAGGAACGCCACGCCGTACTGACCGTGACAACCGACCATGGCGACTATGTCCTGGACAATTTGCGCCGGGACGTCGTCGGTTGGGACCAGGACGACTATCAATGGATCGAACGCCAGGACCCCAACCGGGCATGGGGTTGGGTCGCACTCGGCAAGTCCACCGACCCCACCTTTATCGCCTCTATCGCACAAGGCCCGATCGGCGCTGCCGATTGAATCAAACCAGCATTCCATAAGCAAGCCGACTGGGCTGTCGCGTGAACGGCTATATAAGACCCTCGGCGCGGATGGAAAGCCGGAACTGGCGACCGTCCTCAAGGTCATGGCCGCATTCGGCGGTGGTTTAAAATCAAACTCTCATCCGCCAAAGCGCAGCCTGGCAAAAGGGCGCAGAGCCGGCCCGCTTCTTCGGCATGGTGCGGATGCTCAGCGATGAGTCGGCAGGCTCGGCGCCACGGTGATTGCTCCGCCTGGCGGACTTCATCTGTATTAACCGGTTTCCAAATTATTGAGCGTCAAATAAACGTGGCCTTAACGCCCTTAGGACACACTGGATGTAGCCGATATGGAGTAGCTCGATGGTCCTTACGCCATCTCTGACCGCTGCCCGGGATGACAGGAAATATGAGCGGATTATGCTCCATTTGCCTGGTCAGCTATTTAATCCACGCGATGAATCAGCGGTCGCATGCAAAATTCTGAACCTTTCCGCCGGCGGAGCGGCACTCCGATGCGATTCAGAATTTCCCAATGGAATTTCACTTGTCTTGTATATATTGAGAACTTCGGCCGCTTCGAGGGCAAGACCGTCGTTCATGAGAACGGCCAGCTCGTGCTGGAGTTTTCTATCCGGGAGACAAAACGGGCACGCCTGGTTGAGATGCTCAAGTCATTCCTTCACGAAGGCGTGGCAGGCGTGATGCATATGCGAAGGCGTGCTCAGGCTCCTTCTTTCGATAACACTATTATATTGGAGAACGGCAAACGTGCGGCATACGATATACTGGATATATCGTTGGAAGGCCTCTCTCTCAGAACAAGGTTGCGTCCGTCCATTGGGGAAATCGTGAATCTCGGACGAATCCGCGCGCGGGTCATACGCCATGACGCCGAGGGTATCGCCGTGGAATATGTGAGAGAATCGAAAGAGGCCGATAATCCGGCTGCTGGTTAAGATTGTCCAGCTGGATGACGCGGGTTCACCGCGCTCATGTCACAGCATCCTGCGAACTTGAATTGACAGGCTTACCCCAACGCACTCTTGGAATCGCGCACCAGAAGAAAAGCAGCGATGCCAGCGGCCAGCGCGGCGATCGCGCAAGCGATGACGGCCACGTGAAAAGCACCAAAGAGAGCCTCGCCTTTCGCGGCGATAACGCTCCCGATAAGCGCCGTGGCGATCAGGCCACCGAGTCGCGCGAGCGCGCTGTTGAGGCCCGAGGCGGCGCCAGTGTGACGCGCATCCACCGAGGCGAGGACGACGGTGGTAAGCGGCGCAACGGCGCCGGCCATGCCGAGCGCGACGACAAGGATGGCCGGAAGCACGCCATGCCAATAACCGGATCCGGAATCGAGCAGCAGGAACAGGAGAACGCCGGCGGCGACGATCACGGGGCCAAAGGTGAGCGGCAGGCGCGAACCGATGCGGCCGGCGAGCCCGCCCATCGCGCGCGACGAGGCGGCGATGACCAGCGGAAGCGGCAGCAGTGCGGCGCCGGCGGCGGTCGCCGAGAAGCCGGCGCCTTGAATCAACACATAGGGCACCAGAACGAACAGTCCGCCGAGCGCACCATACAGCAGCAGGGTAAGAATGCTGAGCCCGACGAAATCCGACGATCGGAACAGCGCGAGCGGCATCATCGCCTTGTTGCCGCGGCGCCGTTCGACCCAGAGGAAAACAGCAAACAAGACAATGCCCGCTGCGAGTGTGGCGATGGCTTCTGTCGACCAACCGCCGCGGCCGGCGCAGACTGTCAGACCCCAGGTGAGAAAGCCCAGCGATACGGCGGCAAGGAGCGCCCCGGCGATATCGATCGGCTTCTGCTCGCTGCGGACAGGATCGCGGATGTAGACGAGTGCCAGCCCGGCCGCGCCGATCGCAAGCGGGATGTTGAGCAGGAATATCTCGCGCCAGCCGAAGGTATCGATCAACCAGCCGCCCAGTACAGGCCCGATAGCGCCGCCGATGGCGCTTGCCGCTGACCACGTGCCGACAGCGCGGCCGCGCGCTTCACCCGAGAAGCTGTTGCCGAGAATCGCCAGGCTGCTCGGCAGGAGAAGAGCAGCACCGGTGCCTTGAAGAGCGCGCGCCGCCAGAAGCCAAGCCAGGTTCGGCGCGGCGGCACACAGCGCAGAACTGACGCCAAACAGGACGACCCCAAAAATCAGCATGCGGCGCCGACCGAAACGGTCGCCCGCAGCGCCGCCGAGCAGCAGCAGGGCGCTGAGCGGCAGGAGATAGGCGTTGATCACCCACTGGAGGCCTTCTGGATCGCCTTTCAGGCTCTGGCCGATGGCGGGCAGCCCGACATTGACGACCGAGCCGTCAACGAAGGCGAGGCTGGAGGCGAGGATGCAGGCGGTAAGCACAAGCGCCGCATGCGCCGGGCGTGCTTTCCCGGCGGCGGACCCGGCGGCGCAGAGATCGCCCCCGGTGTGGCTAACCCATGTCATGGCCGTTTTCTATCACGCCTGCGGCACAACAGCCTCGTTTGGTGAGCGGCAGCGAACCCTGTTTTTTGGTGGCGCTTGCAGCTGGAAACGCGGTTCGAGCCAATAAACGGTGTTGTGAGTTATACTCTTATGGCTTGCCAGGAGATATTCCTTGGACCCTGCTGACGTCTGGCCCGACCTGCCCTACGCCGCCTGGTGCGAAACCGCCACGACGCTTCAACTCTGGACGCAGATCGTCGGGAAAGTCCGGCTCATGTTGACGCCATGGCTAAATCACGGATGGCAGGTCCCGTTCTACGTCACCGCCCGCGGACTGGGCACATCGCCGATTCCCGCCGGCAATGAAATCCTCGAGATCGAGTTCGACTTTATCAGTCACCGGCTTGTTCTGCGCAACAGTCGAGGCGACGAACGCGGAACCCCGCTCAAGCCGCAAACGGTGGCCGTCTTCCACTGCCAGGTTATGGATCTGCTGAGGGATATTGGCGTCGCCGTGGCCGTCAACGAGTTGCCGAACGAAATGCCCAATCCTATCCGTTTTTCGCAGGATCGCACACACGCGAGCTATGACGCCGGCGCGGCGCATCGCTTTTGGCGTGCGCTCATCCAAATCGATCGCGTCTTCAAGCTTTTTCGCAGCGGCTTCCTCGGCAAGGCAAGCCCGGTTCATTTCTTCTGGGGCGGGTTTGACCTCGCAGTGACGCGCTTCTCGGGCCGGCCTGCCCCGCTTCATCCCGGTGGCATACCGGGGCTGCCCGACAGCGTGACGCGCGAGGCCTATTCGCATGAGGTGAGCAGTGCGGGGTTTTGGCCAGGCAACGAAGCGTTCCCGCAGGCCGCCTTTTACTCTTACGCGTATCCGGAGCCACCGGGCTTCCGTGAGCGTTCCGTGACGCAAGGCGCCATCTATGACGCGACACTGGGCGAGTACATCCTGCCCTACGACACGGTCCGTACTGCGGCGAATCCCGATGCTCTGTTGCTCGCGTTCATGTCCACGACTTATGCCGCCGCGGCCGAGGCAGGCAAATGGGACCGCGCATCGTTGGAATGTCCCCTCGGCATTCCGGCACGAGCGCGACAACTGCGCGTCAACCTCGCGCAACCCTCCTGAACGAGGCGCGCCTTGATGGGTGCGCCACGCGCGTTCATTCTCGTGTGGCGCAGACAGAAGGTTAAAAGCGTTACTTCGCGGCGATGATGGGGTTCACCCAGCCATTTTTCATGACGCCATGCGACGGACGGAAGCTGAGATAATCAACATGATCGGGAATGTCGGCCCAGCCATGCACCACGCCCGGCGGAACGATGAGCACGTCACCGACCTTCAGGTTGATTCTGTGTGAGCCAACCGACACGCCGCCGCAGGTCGGACCGTTCGGACCGCCATCCGGGTTCGCCATGCTTTCCTTGCCATTGACGACATAGCCGTCAATGAACGCCACGCCGCCGCCGGAGACGATGTAATAACCTTCGGTCTGGCTGTCATGCGTCAGGGCGCCCTTTTCCGCGTTCGCGGGAACGGTCGCCATGGTGCGGCCGCATGGCACGCGTTGCGCCGCCGCTGCGGCGTTGGCAGCCGGCGGGGGCGTTGGCGGCTTGTGGGTGGAACCGCGATGAATGACCCCAAGCTCCATGCTGTAACCGTCGCCGATATCGACCACTTTGGAATTCTGGTCCAAGGTCGACTTGGACTGTTCCGTCGCGCTGATCTTGGCGATCTCTTCTTTTGTGATGAGTGTAGCTGTCGTCGGATTGGCTGCGTACGCGGCCACCGGCGTCAAAACCGATGCCATAAGCAGGACTTTCAAAGTGTTTTTCATGGTGTTCCTCCCGAATATATTGTTGCCCGTTGTTAGCCAGCTTCACATCGAGACTATTGCATTGCCGCCGCCTGATCCAGAGGCGGCGGGACGGGCCGACAGCTATTTGACGCCCAATCTTTGGTGCAGGAACGCCAGTGCGCGCTGCAGTGCGTCCGCGCCATGCTTCGTCGTCGTGTCGGCGCCAAAGCCATGCTTCTCGCCGGGAAAGAGCACAAACTCGATCGGGGCGTGCAGCGCCTTCACATGCTGCGCCAGCGTCTCGCTCTGCTGCCACGGAATGGTCTGGTCGGCATCGCCATGCAGCAACAGCATGGGCGGAAAGCGCTTTTCCTCGATCCCCACCAGCTGCGAGTCTATCCCGTAATAGACCACGGCGGCGGTGATATTCTTGTCCAGCGCGCTCGCGGCCGTGGTCAATGTGCCGCCATCCGAAAACCCTATCAACCCTATTTTGCCATTCGACGCCTTCTGCGCTTTCAGATAATCGGCCAGGTCGTCCACCAACCTGGCCCAATCGGCAATGCGATCCTCAAAAATATCATGTCCGGCCGCCAGCTGCTTCATGTCGCCGTCACTGCGGTAATTGACCAGGTACGCGTCAAAGCCTTCGCGCGCCAGTGCGGCGGCATAATGACTGTAACTCTCGATCTGCCGGTCAAACCCGCCCGCGCCATGCAGCATCATCACCGATGGGCGCGGCCCCGCACCGGGAGCGCGAAAATAGGTGACATGGACTTGGCGCTCCCTGGCGGGCAGCAGCAATTTTTCCCCGGCAATGTCGGCGGCGCGGCTGGCCGATACCGCCAAGGTGAGTAAAAGTGCCGCCGCGGCGATCTTCAACACGCGCTCCCTCCCTGCCCTGCAAATCAGCCGACAGGGCATTATCGTCTTGTTCTCATGTCAGTTGCCGGATGGCAGGCTGAACGCCAGATAATCGCCCGAATAGTTGCCGCCGCTGACCGCAACGATGATGTATTGCTTGCCGCCATAGCTGTAGGTCATGGGCGAACCGGACTGCGGCGCGGGCATCCACACTTCGCCCACCTGCGCGCCGGTTTTCTTGTCGTAAGCCCTGAGCATCGCGCCGCGCGGATGCCCCGGCGCGGTCGAGTATTGCGGATCGCCGATGATCACCAGCGTCTTGGTCACCAGCATGCCCACATTGCCGGTCTGCCCGGTCTTGGGAATGGTGAGGCCCTTGAGCACCGGGTTGTTCCTGACCTCATCGGGCGTGTCGCCATGGGCCACCTGCCACAAAATGTTGCCGGTGTTCAGGTCGATGGCGTTCAGCGTGCCATAGGGGGGCTTGATGAAAGGCAGGCCGCTGACATTGCGCGGCGGCGGCGGCGCGTTGGCGACCTCGGGATGCTCCTTGAAGATCGCCGCCAGCTTGGCCTGTTCCGGACTGACCTTGGGCGCGTCGGAGGCCACGCCGAAGCCGGGGCCGTTGCCGACGGTGAAAGGCCGCCCGGCAGTGCCTTCCAGATAAGGCTCGTCGGACAGGCCCGGCGGCGGGGCCACCAGCGACTTGAAGGTCTGGGCCGCATTGTTGGCGTGCAAATAGACGATGCCGGTTTCGGGATCGAAAGCGCCGCCCGGCCAGTTGGTGCCGCCCGTGCCGCCGGTGCCGCCGAACTGGGCGATGGGGAAAGGCTGCTTGCTGACCACCGAGGGCGCGAACATGCCACCCAGGACATAATTCTTCTTGATCAGATCCAGCGCCTGCTGCCGCAAGGCGGGGGTGAAGTCGATCAAATCGTCATCGCCGCGGATATATTGCAGGCCATAGGGCGCCGGCTTGGTCGGGAAAGGCTGGGTCTTGGAGGTTTTTTCGCCCGGCACATTGCTCTGTTGCACCGGCTTTTCGATGATCGGCCAGATCGGCTTGCCGGTGACGCGGTCGAAGACATAGAGGAAGGCGGTCTTGTTGGCCGCCGCCACCGCCTTGACCGGCTTGCCATCGACCGTGACATCCACCAGCAGGGGCGGCGAGGTCATGTCGAAATTCCAGATGGGATGGTGGACCACCTGGTAATACCATTTCAGCTTGCCGGTATGCAGGTCGAGGCAGACCAGGCTGTCGCCATAAAGATCGTTGCCCGGACGCAAACCGCCATAGGTATCGTTGGTGGGTTCCTCGACCGGGACATAGACGCTGTTCAGCGCCGTATCCACTGTCATGCTGGCCCAGGTGCCGGTGTTGCCGTTATAATCGGCGGAGTTCTTCTCCCAGCTTTCGTAACCCGGCTCACTCTTCTGCGGGATGTTGTGGAATGTCCAGAGCACCTTGCCGGTGCGCGCGTCGTAGGCGCGGGTCAGGCCCTTGGTGTTGTTCTGGGTGAGAGGCTGGCTGCCCTCACGCATGGAAGAGCCGACCAGCACGACATCGTCCGCCACGGTGGGGGTGCTGTGCAGGCCGATTTCGCCGTCGGTGAGATCGATCTGCTTGTAGACGCCCGGCTGGCCCATCACGCCGGTATAGTAACCCACCCGCATATCAACCATGCCGTGGTCGCCGAAGGAATCGACCGGATGGCCGGTATGGGCATCGAGTTCGACCAGCCTGAAACCCGTGCTGACGAAGATGATGCGGTCGTCGCCCTTGCCGTCGGTCCAGTAGGACACGCCGCGACCGGAAAGCTGGCGGGGCGAGATGGCGGCCCGCACGCCCTCATTCAAGCTATAGACCCATTCCAGTTCGCCGGTCCTGGCATCCAGCGCCACCACATCGCGGCGCGAGCCGGCGGTGGCGTAAACCGTGCCGTTCACTTCCAACGGCGTGCCTTCAAGCTTGTATTCCGGGCGGGCGCCCAGCGCATCGGTCTTGAAGTGCCAGGCCAGTTCCAGCTTGTTGAAGTTGGCGGCATCAATCTGGGCTTGCGGCGAATAGCGCGAGCCGCTGGGATCGGCAAAATACATCGGCCAATCGCCCTTGGCGGTGGAAGGCTGGCCATAGGGTTGGCCGGCGCCTTGCGCCCAGGCCTGTGTCGCTAGGATTGCCGCCGCCAGCGGCGCGGCAAAACCAAAAAGCTTCTTCGAGAAGTTAAATCTGGACATTTCGCACCCCTTTTTCTTTTTGAAAAAAGGCGTATGGGCGACAGCCCATGCGCCAGATTTGACGAGCCTTCAGATCATTGACGATCTCTTGGAAATGGCAGCAGACACCAGCGGCAGGTGACCCAAGATATCACGATATCGGGGCGTGTGGCGATGCCGGATTGGCTGGGGTGAGAGTTTTTTCGCGGCCGCGAACGACGACCGGTGTCGTTACAACGCGGCGATCCGGGAAGCCGTTGGCACTCGGTTATAGAAAAGGCTCGCGGTTCACGGAGCGGTCAAACTAAGGACGTATCCATCGCCGTTTCTGGCGGCTTGGCTGCAATCGGCCACGCCGCCAGCGCGAGAGACGCGATCTCGTGCAATTCCTCTGTTGAGGCGCCGGACGCCGCCTGTATGCAAATGCCGTTGGTCATCGCGATAAGGTAGCGCGCCAGTATGGAAGGTTTGGCGGTTCGTGGCAGGTCGCCATCGCGTACGGCGCGTTCGAAACGCGCGCATAAAGCAGCTTCTTTTTCAGCGCGGTGGCGCGCCAATTCGTCGGGAATATCGGAATCGCCGCAGGACAGACCGCTCTGCAATAGCAGGCAGCCGGGCGGGTTCTTGCCGCCGGTGTCAGCAGCAAAATCCGCCACACCATGCAGGAAGCGTTCAGCAACCTCGTGTGCCGTTGGGGCGGTGATGAGATTCTCCATGAATGTTTTGCGGCGCTCGTCGTATCGCTCCAGCACGGCGCGGAACAGGCCTTCCTTGCTGCCGAAGGCAGCGTAGAGGCTGGGTGAGTTGATGCCGATAGCGGTGGTCAGATCGACCATCGAGGCGCCCTCATAGCCCTTGCGCCAGAATACCTGCATGGCGCTGTCCAACGCCTTGTCCGTGCAGAAGCCCCGGGGCCTTCCAGCCGCCATTTTGCGTGTCTCCTAAAAATATGTGCCGATCGCTACAAAATAGTCTTGAACCTCGGCGCCTGATACCATATTTGTGCTGCTCGTTACAGATTACAAGGGGAATTTCCCGTGCTCGACATCGCAGCCACCAGTCTCGTCCTCAATGCCTCTAAGCGTAACACGTTGAAAAATAACGTATTTCATAAAAGCCGTGGTTCTTTCCTGTTTGGCATGGCCCTGATCGCGCTGGCTGGCGGCTGGTATACCGTCCATCACATTGTTCCCGCGGGTGCTGCCCAGGTCGCCGCCGCCAGTCCGGCCGTGCCCGTCAATGCGATGATGGCGCGGCCGCAAAATGTGCGGATTTGGTCGGAATTCTCCGGCAAGCTGGATGCGGTCGACTACGCCGAGGTTCGTCCCGAAGTCGCCGGGCGCATCACCGAAATCCGCTTCAAGGACGGTCAGAACGTCAAGGCGGGCGACGTCCTCTTTGTCATCGACCCGCGCCCTTACCAAGCGGAGGTGGCCAAGGCCGAGGCCAATCTCCAGACCGCACGCAACAACGCGGTACTGGCAAAAGCGAATCTCGTTCGCGCCGACAATCTGCGCAAAGCCAACGCCATCGCGCTGGCGAGTTATGACCAGTCCGTCAACGACGATGCGGTGGCTCAAGCCACAATCCAGAGCGACGAAGCGGCGCTGGCCCAGGCCCGGCTCGATGTCGATCGCGCCTATGTAAAGGCGCCGATCTCAGGTCGCGTGAGCCGCGCAGAAATCACGCTGGGCAATCTGGTGCAGATCACCACCGTCGCGCCGCTGCTCACTTCAATCGTGTCAAACGACGGCATCTATGCAGACTTCGACGTCGATGAGCAGACTTATGTGCGTAGCATACACGACCATGCCCAGAGCCAGGACCAGCAGCAAAAAATTCCCGTCGCGCTGACAGTGCAGGGAGATGACGGTCACATCTATCAAGGCTTTATCCAAAGCTTTGATAATCGCATCAACACCAATTCCGGTACTATCCGCGCCCGCGCCCGTTTTGAGAATGCCGACGGCGCGTTGGTACCTGGCATGTTCGTATCGGTGCGGCTGGCCAGCGCGACAAACAGCGAGGTCTTGCTGGTGCCAGAGCGTGCCATCGGTACCGACCAAAGCAAGAAATTCATATTTGTCGCGGACAAGGGCAATAAAGCGGCTTATCGCGAAGTCGCGCTAGGTCAAAGCGTAAATGGTGAGCGCGTGGTGCTGTCGGGTCTTCAGCCGGGCGAGCGCGTGATCGTGGACGGGCTGCAGCATATTGGGCCGGGCGCGCCTGTGCAGGTTCAGAACATTTCACAGACCATGGCGGCCAGATAGGCCGCGTCTAGGATCGCACGTGAATCTCTCCAAATTCTTCATCGATCGTCCGATTTTCGCTGGGGTGATCTCGATCGCCATCTTCCTGGCTGGTCTGATCGCGATGACGCAATTGCCGATTTCTGAATATCCCGAAATTGTCCCGCCGTCGGTGGTTGTAACCGCACTTTTTCCCGGCGCTAATCCCCAGACAATCGCCGATACGGTCGCGACGCCCCTTGAAGAACAAATCAACGGCACCGAGAACATGCTTTATATGTCCTCGTCCGCCGCAAGCGACGGCACCCTCACGCTCACCGCTACCTTCAAGATTGGGACTGATCCCGACCTCGCCACGCAATTGGTGCAGAACCGGGTGAACCAGGCCTTGCCGCGACTGCCCGATGTCACGCGCAATCTCGGCGTCACCACTGTCAAGTCCTCTCCGGACCTGACTATGGTCGTGCATTTGCGCTCGCCTTCCGGCCGTTACGACATGCTTTACTTGCGCAATTATGCGGTTCTCAACGTCAAGGATCAGCTCTCCAAGATCGCGGGCGTGGGCAGCGTCCAGCTGTTCGGCTCGGGCGATTACGCTATGCGGCTCTGGCTCGATCCCGAAAAGATCGCGGAACTGGGGCTCACCGCCGATGACGTGGTCTCCGCCGTTCGACGCCAGAATGTCCAGGTGGCGGCGGGCATAATCAATGGTCCGCCTTACGGCAAGACGGGCGAGCTCCAATTGCCGATCAATGTTGAAGGCCGGCTCAGCGACCCCGACCAGTTCCGTCAGATCGTAATCAAGAATGCTGGGGGCGTGGTCACCCGGTTGGGCGATGTGGCCCGCATCGAGATCGATGCTTCGCAGTATGGCCTGCGCTCTCTTCTCAATAATGAGCAGGCGGTCGCCATCCCGATTTTCCAGGCGCCGGGTTCGAATGCGATCCAGATCTCGGATCACGTGCGCGCCACGATGGAGCAACTCAAGAAAAGCTTCCCGCAGGGGATGGACTATTCCATTGTTTATGACCCAACCGTCTTCGTACGCGACTCGATCCGAGCGGTGATCCACACTCTGCTCGAAGCCGTGGCGCTGGTCGTGCTGGTGGTGATCCTGTTCCTGCAAACATGGCGGGCTTCTATCATCCCTTTGCTGGCGGTGCCGGTTTCTATCGTCGGCACTTTCTCGGCGATGCTGTTGTGCGGCTTCTCGATCAATGATCTTTCGCTGTTCGGCCTCGTGCTCGCGATTGGTATCGTCGTCGATGATGCCATTGTGGTGGTGGAAAATGTCGAGCGCAGCATCGAGGCCGGCCTCCGCCCGCGCGATGCCGCGCTGAAGGCGATGCGCGAGGTCACCGGCCCGATCATCGCCATCGCGCTGGTCCTGTGCGCGGTGTTCGTGCCGATTGCGTTTATCAGCGGATTGACCGGCGAGTTCTATCGCCAATTTGCGCTTACTATCGCCTTTTCGACCGTCATTTCGGCGTTCAACTCGCTCACCTTGTCTCCGGCTTTGGCCGCGTTGCTCCTCAAAACCCATAACGCGCCAAAGGATGCGCTGGCACGCGGCATGGATCGGGTCCTAGGCGGCTTCTTCCGCCTGTTCAACCGTGTATTCCATCTGGGATCAGGGGGATATGGCAACGGTTTGGGCGGACTTCTCTCGCACAAGTCGCGCGCAGTGGCGGTCTACGGGGTTCTGCTCGTCGCCACCTTGGTCGGCTTCCAAAAGGTGCCGCCTGGCTTCGTGCCCCTGCAGGACAAGATGTATCTGGTCTCGTTCGCCCAACTTCCCGAGGGAGCCACGCTCGACCGCACCGAGAAGGTGATCCGGGAGATGTCCCAGATCGCCCTCAAGGATCCTGCCGTGGATGGAGCGGTGGCGTTCCCCGGCCTCTCGATCAACGGCTTTATCAACAGCCCTTCGGCCGGCATCGTGTTTGAGACGCTCAAACCGTTCGATCAGCGCGGCCCCGCCGACTCAGGAATGGCGGTGGCGCAGCGTCTTCAGGCCAAGTTTGCGGGCATTCCTGATGCCGTTATCGCGATTTTCCCGCCCCCCCCGGTTCAAGGCTTGGGCACGATCGGCGGTTTCAAGCTCGAAGTGGAAGATCGCACAGATCAAGGTGATGCCGCCTTGAATCAGGTAATGGCGCAGGTTCAAGCCAAGGCGGCCAAGAATCCAGCGTTACAGGGTGTGTTCTCCAACTTCAACACCGGCATGCCGCAGCTTTTTGCCCACCTGGATCGGACCAAGGCGCAGCAGCTCGGCGTGGACGTGCAGGACGTGTTCGACACCATGCAGACCTATCTGGGGTCGGTTTATGTGGACGATTTCAATCGTTTTGGTCGCACCTATGAAGTGATTGCACAAGCGGACACGCCGTTCCGTGAGAAGCCGGAGGATATCCTTCAACTCAAGGCACGCAATCAAGCGGGTCAGATGGTGCCTTTGGGTTCCATTGTGAACGTCAGCGAAACCACCGGTCCCGATACGGCCATGCGCTACAACGGCTTTCGCGCAGCCGATCTCAATGGCGGCCCTGCTCCTGGCTATTCCACCGGCCAAGCCCAGGCCGCGATCTCGAATATCCTGGATGAGACGCTGCCCAGGGGCATGACCTATGAATGGACGGACCTGACTTACCAGCAGATCTTGGCCGGCAACACGGCACTCCTGGTTTTCCCCATTTGCGTCCTTCTGGTTTTCCTGGTTCTTGCCGCCCAATATGAGAGCCTTTTCCTGCCGCTGGCCATCATTCTGATCGTTCCCATGTGCCTGTTCTCCGCCATCACCGGCGTCTGGCTTACGGGCGGTGACAACAACATCTTCACGCAGATTGGCCTCTTCGTGCTGATCGGGTTGGCGTGCAAGAACGCCATCCTTATCGTCGAGTTCGCCCGCGAGCTTGAGATTCAAGGGAAAGCCACGATCACCGCCGCGATAGAGGCTGCGCGCCTCCGGCTACGCCCGATTCTTATGACCAGCTTCGCCTTCATCATGGGCGTGATCCCGCTGGTGACATCTACCGGTGCCGGCGCTGAGATGCGTCATGCCATGGGCGTGGCAGTCTTCTTCGGCATGTTGGGAGTTACCTTCTTCGGCCTCTTCCTGACACCTGTCTTTTACGTCCTGTTGAGGGCGCTCGAGAAGCGCGTCACAGGGACCGAGAAGGTTCACCATCACATACTGGCGGCTCCAGCAGAATGATCACGCAGCTTCCCGGCGTTCGACTTATTCGTTTGGAGAATAGCCATTATGTGGCATTCGCATTTCATCTTCCGACAAGCAGCACCCATGTCTTGGGGTGCAGGTTCTGGGAGTTCGACGATGTCAGCAATCACAAACCCCAAATTCCATATTTCCGCGCACGCCGATTACCGCCGGAGCGACTATATGTTTCCCCGGGCGCAGTCGCGTGCGCTCAATCACCTCGAATGGGAACGCCGGACACCGGGCCTTCGCTCATGGAGCGATGTGCTCATTCCGGCTTTGACTGCCGTCGCCGCCATGGCCGCGGCGCTGGCAGCGCTTTATTAGCGCGCACGTCCCACGATCGGTTCTTGTGAGGAGGTTTTGATGAAGACCAGCAGCATCCTGGCCCGCAAGGGCGGCGAGGTGGTTACCATAAGCGCGAATGCCAACCTCAAAGCGGCTGCGACTGTCATGCGTGATCGCCGCATAGCCGCCCTCGTGGTGCTTAGAGATCACAAGGTTGTCGGTGTCATCTCCGAACGTGACATCGTTGCGGCGCTGGCTCAGCACGGGCAATCGGCCGGCGCAATCTGGGTCAAGGACGTTTTGAGCCCGCGGTTGGTCTCCATCACGACGGACGACACAGTCGAGCGGGCAATGTCGCTGATGACACATGGGCATTTGCGGCACCTTCCAGTTATCAACGACGGCGCGCTCAAGGGCATCGTAAGCCTAGGTGATATTGTGAAATACCGCCTCGAGGAACTCGAGATGGAATCCAATGTCTTGC
>Ga0207006_1080_pt1 | contig 20768 bp, 10 predicted proteins | sample Alteio_BWMinCont_84_FD_153497 | JGI IMG/M metagenome (GOLD analysis project Ga0207006, IMG submission 153497) | Enriched cells from forest soil in Barre Woods Harvard Forest LTER site, Petersham, Massachusetts, United States -... | ecosystem: Environmental > Terrestrial > Soil > Temperate forest >...
CTAAGGAACCAGCACACGCAGAACATTAATCGATTCGAATCCAAAACAATTGGGCCTTTTTCTCGCCCTCGCTCCCCCGTAAGCTTAAATTGACGAATTTTGCAACTGGCTAGAGTTCCCTGCCCATTCAATCTCAATGAGTCTTGTCGTGCCAAACATCACCTTATAGCGTTGCTTCTCAGCCACTGCGTCAGCATTCGAGTCTGCAGCGATGCACCGCGACATTCTATAGACGGATGCTCCGTATGTCGTCTGAATGTAATTTGCGTATGCACCCGCAAGACTGGGGGCGCTCACTGTCGGAGCCAATGTGATGACCTGGGTTAAATAGACCACCTTTGGGTCGCGCGCGTAGCAGAATGTGTAGTGTGTCTTTGCGGGAGGAAGACCAGCCCCAGTCAGACGCGAGGCCCAACCAGGCCCGCCCGAACCGGCCCAGCCCTGCGACGCGAAAAGTACCAGCAGCCCAAGAACCACCATTGCGAATTTTTTGCTCATTTTTTACTCCTCCATTTTATAATTTCCGGGACATATTGATATTATTCATTTTATCATTGGACGTTAAATGAGCATACATCATAAATAAGATCTGGAAAAATTAACTAAATTTTAGATTTACAAGCTTCCGATGGTTTCCACGGAGACCAACCATTGGGGTCATAAATCTGACTATTAAAATACCATTTATTTATTTCACCACAAATCTTTTGAGACTCTGAATAATTGTTAGTTTGCAAATAGGCTTCGCCTTTAATATAGAGACATTGGGCGACATCATTTAATAGAGAGCATTTATCGAAATCATTGCTTTTGCATTTATCATTCAATGATTTTGCTTGCTCAGAATATAATTGAGCACATTGATCCGTGATTTCGTGAACTGCCGTAAAATTTCTTCTACTTAATGCATCCCATCCCTTATTAACAAGGTTATAGGCTATTGATTGATAGTGTTCAAATGGATGATGTGCTGAAGGTGTGGTGCAGCCAATAACGAATACGATAAAAAATAATAAGTGATCTTTTTTCATGTCTTTATTTTAATTAAAAGAAAAACCCTCTGCAACAAATTATATTGCAGAGGGTCATTAAAAACTCCCCGGTCACCCCCAAAATCCAAACTTTTTCTATATGGGGCCCGTCTTTTAGACTTTTTTCAATTTTTACTATTCTTCCCAAGACATGTCTTCAGGGGAAGTTGCTTTGTTGACATGATCATCTATCGCCTTGTCATTGGACGACTCTTCTGGACCTGCTCCCGTTGAATGATTTTGCTTCTTTGGCATAAAATGGACGGCACTGGCCCTGGTCTTGACACGGCTCTGGGTTTTACCGTCTTTCTCCCAGCGGTCCTGACGCAGGCGGCCTTCCACAATAATGCCATTGCCCTTGGTCAGATATTTGGAACAGTTTTCAGCGGTAATGCCCCATACATCCACATCAAAATAAGAAACCTCATCGACTTTCTCGCCATTTTTCAGAAACACCCGATTGTTGGCGATAGAAAGGTTGCATACCACTTTCCCCGATGGAAGGCTTTTCATTTCCGGGTCCCTTGTCAAATTGCCCATGATGTTCACATTGTTCGAATTCATAGATCTTCCTTTCGTTATGATGGGTTAAATAAACGATGGGGGGATTTTTTACTACAATGACCACATGGGGGGACATGGAGACTTGAAACAAATATATAATACCAAATTCACCCGGAAGGTCAAAAAAAACAGTTCAGAGGCTTTATTAAAATCAAAAATAATGTCGTGTTTGTCGGGTTTATGTCGAATTTCTACTGGCCCCACATAGAAGTCCATTCAGGCATAATTTTTAAGCAATTCTGTGAGGCTTTCATTAATGATGATCACAGCCTCATCTACATTTAGTTTATGTTCCTTGGAGATAACAACAATACCATCTAATAGTCCGTCAACTGCCCTTTTTATGTCCCCCTTGTGGTTAAGAACAGACCCTACGATTTCTTGAACAAGTAAACGAATAGTTTTATGCGCCTCCAATTGCATGGAACGGGAACGAAAAGCCCCGATCAACATCCCTTGGGCAATGGCCGAAAGGTTACAACCTAAACGGATGGAATCCTTTATTGAGGCATCAATAATCATTGATAGATTCCGGGCAATTTCAACCCCTGGCTCAACGCTTACAGTATGGATATGTTCAACTTCATCGGCAATTTTGTATATGACCTCATCCTCACTCGCACAGGTCTCCTTGATAGCAACTGAAATATTGGGTTTCAAATTACTAAAAACCATTTGTTCTTGAGATTGCATTTTAAACCCTCCTTATACCGACCATCCCCCGCCGGAAGCCGTATAAATATTGACCAGGTCTTTTCTAAGCGCCGTATCAGAATCGGCCAGGTCAGATTCAGCAGCCAACACATTGCTTTGGGCCACCAATAGATCCAAAAGACCGATAAATCCGCTTTTAAATTGTTGTTGGGCAAGATCTGCGGCCTTGCGATTCTGTTCAACGGAGTTTTTGAGTGATCCATTGCGGACCATTTCATTCTTATAATTGGTTAAATCATTTTCCATATCTTCCATGGCTTCTAACACCGTCTCTTGATAGCTTAAAAAAGCCTCTTGGCCCTCTGCATCAGCCGCATTGAGTTGTGATTTAATACGGCCGAAATCAATGAGCGGTTCAACGATATCGAGCCCGACACTCCATGGCGTTGCAGTAAGTGAATTGGAACGCTCGACCCCGTAATAGGACAATAAAGAAATATCAGGAAAAAATTGTTTAAAAGCATGTTGCCTGTTTGAAATACTTGCGGCAAAATTGCGTTCAGCGGCTTTGACATCGGGACGGTTGGCCAGGACAGTCGCAGGCGCCGCAACAATGATTTGCTGGTCCAGGGGTTTGAGGATTTGACGTACCTCAATAAAATCATCCTTAGTTCCCGGAAGCTCACCCAAAAGCACATTGATCTGGTTTAACATCAATTGATACGCAGATCTCAATTGAGGGAGTTTTGATTCCGTGGTTGACACCTGCGCACTGGCACGCTCGACGTCGAAATCACTGGCCATGGCGCCCCGTTGCTGGGCTTTTATTAAATCCAATGTCTTTTTCTGTAGACCCAAATTTTTGGAAGTAATGTCGATCTGTTGCTGGTAATTGCGTAAATCAAAATAATCCCGCCCTAATTCCGCAAGCAATCCGACCAGCACGGCTTGTTCGCTGGCATCCTGGTATTGCAAAATTTCTTTAACTTGAGATAATTGGGGAAGGTTCCGGCCGAATATATCAATGTCCCAGGTTGCCTGGACCTGTGCATCTACAATACCTATCGGCTTTTTTTCTATTCCACCCGAACTAAATCCCCGGCTTGGATTGACATCCCCGTCGATCTCAGGCATTTGACTGGCTTTAGCAAATCCAAGATTGGACCGCGCTTCTACCACACGGGCACGGGCGACCCCTAAATTCTTATTGTTCTGTACTGCCTCTTTAATAAGTTCATCCAGGGTCGGATCATCAAAATGCTTCCACCAATACTGCTCCACCTGGGCATTCTCATTTGTGATGACAATTGAATTTAAATCCACATAGGATTGAGTAGCCGAATGCGTGATCCTGCTCCAAAAAGAAGGAGGCGTAATCCCGGAGGATTGATACGGCAGGGCATGCGCACAAGAACTCAATGCAACAACCACCATTAGCATATAAAAATACCTGATCTTCATTTTGTAAACCTTTTTTCCAATGTGCGTAAAAGCACATAAAACACAGGTGTCAAAAAAATACCAAAGAATGTGACCCCAAGCATGCCGGAAAACACGGCGATCCCCATGGCATGGCGCATTTCAGAACCTGCCCCGTGGGAGGTGACCAACGGCAAAACGCCCATGATAAAAGCAAATGATGTCATCAAAATCGGCCTTAAACGCAGACGGGCCGCTTCAATGGCAGCAGGGACTGTTTCTTTACCTTGCTTCTCCAATTGATGTGCAAACTCAACGATCAAAATGGCATTCTTACATGCCAAACCGATCAAAACAAAGAATGCGATTTGAGTGAAAATATTATTGTCCCCTCCTGTCACCCAAACACCCATAATGGCAAAAAACAGGCACATGGGTACAATCAAGATAATAGCCAAAGGTAAAATAAAAGTTTCATACTGCGCTGAAAGCACCAAGAACACTAACAGTAGGCACAAAGGAAGAATGATCAAGGTAGTATTACCTGCTAAGATCTGCTGATAGACCAAATCCGTCCATTCATAACTCATGCCCTTAGGCAAGGTTTCATCAAGGATCTTGGTAATGGCCTGCTGGGCCTGGCCCGAGGAGTAACCTGGGGCAGGACCGCCATTAATATCAGCGGAAAGATAACCATTGTATCGAATGGCATTATCCGGCCCTGTAATTTCTTTAATATCAACGACTGCACCGAGCGGGACCATTTCTCCCTTGTCGTTGCGCACCCGTAAATTCAAAATATCCTGTGGGTCAGAACGATAATCACGGTCCGCCTGGGCGATCACCTGGTAGGTACGGCCGAATTTATTAAAATCATTGATATACAAAGAGCCCAGATAGATCTGCATGGTATCAAAGATGTCCTTAACATTGACCCCCAATTGCATGGCCTTGGTCCTGTCTAAATCCACATCCAGCTGCGGCACAGTGATCTTATAACTTGAAAAAAATCCTGCTAACTGCGGGGTTTGATAGGCTTTTGCAGTCACTTGTTTGACGGTATCAGCAAGCTCCTCATAGCCTGAGTCTGCCCTGTCCTCGATCTGAAGTTTAAAACCGCCAATGGTCCCTAAGCCGCTGACCGGCGGCGGCGGGAAAATCGCAATAAAAGCATCTTTGACGCCGAAATATTTGAATTGAAGGCTTTTGGCAATGGCCGGTCCTGAAAGATTTTTTGAACGACGCTCTTCAAAGGGCTTAAGGGTCACAAAAACAATCCCGGCTGAAGGATTGTTCACAAAACCATTGATCGATAAACCTGGAAATGCAACCGCACTTTGGACCCCGGGTTCATGAAGAGCAATATCCGACATGTCCCGGATCACCTTTTCCGTCCGGTCTAAGGTGGAGCCATCCGGAAGCTGGGCAAAACTGACTAAGTATTGTTTATCCTGTACCGGTACAAATCCAGGAGGTACTTTTTGGAAACTAAAATAAGTCATCAACAATAAAAATACGTAAACACCTATAGCCAATGATTTACGCCCGACAACACCGCTCACGCCATGAGAATATTTATCAGAACTGCCCCGGAAAAATTTATTAAATCCTCTAAAGGCCCCCCCCAAGAATCGATCCATGATAATGGTCAATCGATCTTTGGGCGTATCATGCCCTTTAAGCAATACCGCGGCCAACGCCGGTGAAAGGGTAAGGGAATTAAATGCTGAAATGACGGTTGAAAAAGCAATGGTTAAGGAGAATTGACGGTAAAACTCTCCGGTCAATCCGCTGATAAAGGCAATAGGAATGAAAACAGCACATAAAACAAGCGCAATTGAAATGATCGGACCCGTTACTTCCTGCATGGCTTTGATGGTCGCATCATGAGGGGACAATCCATTTTCTATATTACGTTCAACATTTTCAACAACAACAATGGCATCATCAACAACAATACCGACGGCCAGGACCATGCCGAATAAAGACAACGTATTAATAGAGAAGCCAAACATATGCATGATGGCAAAAGTACCTATGATCGAGACAGGGACCGCCAACAATGGAATAATGGAGGCCCGCCACGTTTGTAAAAACAAAATAACAACCAGGACAACGAGGAGGACCGCCACCAACATCGTATGAATGACCGCTCCGATGGATTCTCTGACGAATACGGTCGGGTCATAAACAATGGAATAATCAACGCCTTGCGGAAAATTCTTCTTTAATTCCGCCATGGTCTTTCGCACTTCATTGGAAATTTGAATGGCATTAGAATCCGGTGCTTGAAAAATAGGGATGCCAACAGCAGGTTTATTGTCCAATAACGACCTTAAGCCATAGGAAGAAGCATCCATTTCGACCCGTGCGACATCCTTAAGACGGGTGATCACATCATTGTCACGTTTGATGATAATTTCATCAAATGCTTCAGGATCTGACAAACGTCCCTGAACATTGACCAGCATCTCAACCTCCGCCTTATCTTTATAAGGGGGACCTCCTATTTCACCCGCTGCTACTTCCACATTTTGGGTACGTATGGCATTGACCACATCATCAGCGGTAAGACCGCGTTCAGCAACTTTATTAGGGTTAAGCCAAATGCGCATGGCATAATCCCCTGAACCAAAAACACCTACTTGGCCAACGCCGGATAGTTTTGATAATTGGTCCTTAACGTTTAACACAGCATAATTACGCAAATAAAGCTCATCATAACGTTCATTAGGAGATGTAATATGCACCACCATGGTAAGATCAGGTGAGCTTTTAATGGTGGTGACGCCAATTTGACGGGTCACATCCGGCAGGCGGGAGAGTGCTTGATTAACGCGATTTTGTACATCCTGCTGGGCCAGGTCAGGGTTCGTACCTATTTTAAAAGTGACCGTTAATGTTAGGTTCCCATCAGAAGTTGCCTGAGACTGCATATACAACATATTCTCTACCCCATTGATCTGTTCTTCTAAAGGGGTCGCAACTGTCTCTAAAATGACTTTGGGATTAGCACCGGGAAATTGCGCGTTAACAACAATTGATGGAGGTGTCACTTCAGGGTATTCAGAAATAGGAAGCTGCGTCATCGAAATCAACCCCGCCAAAAAAATAATGGCAGAGATGACACCGGCGAAAATGGGACGATTGATGAAAAATGATGACAAATTCATGGTTATTTTAAATCCGCAGGCACAACAATACTATCGGGCCGCACATGCTGTAACCCGTCTACGATCACCTTCTCGCCCGGTTTTAATCCGCCAATGACAATACGCTGCCCTTCGACTTGCTGGCCAAGCTCAAGTTCACGGTAAACAACCTTATTATTCCCATCGACCACATAAACAAATTTCTTGCTCTGATCGCTGCCCACCGCACGCTGTGGAATGAGTATCCCGTTAAACTCGTAACTGCTGGCCAGCTTCACTGAAACAAACATGCCGGGGACCAGACTTCCGTCTTCGTTGGCAAATTTAGCACGGGCGCGTATGGTCCCGGAAGAAGTGTCGATCTTATTATCAAAACTATAGATCTTTCCCTTATATACACGATTGTCGCCATCCAAGGTCAACTCAACGGGGATTTGTCTCTCCTGCTCCAAGTGCAGGCTATGCGTACGGATGCTTTGCAAATAGGTCTGCTCATCAACTTCAAAATCAGCGTAAATACCGTCATTTGAAACAATGGACGTCAAGAGCGGCGCGGTCGGACCGGCATTGACTAAATTTCCAACCGTGATTTCCGCGCGGGAAATACGTCCGGAAATAGGGGCCTTCACATAAGCGCGGTCTAAATCTACCTTTGCACTATCCAATTGGGCTTGGGCCCCTTCAAGAGCAGCTTGTGCGGCCCTATAGGTATTGGCCCGTTGATCATAAATTTCCTGGGCAATAGCTTGAGAAGCGATCAACCCCCGAGCCCGGTCAAATTGCAATTTGGCGAGTGCGGCATTGGTCCGGGCAGAGTCTAAATCCGCCCGGGCCTTGTCAACGGCTGCTTTATAGGTACGCGGGTCTATGACGAATAACACGTCTCCTGCCTGAACAATTTGGCCGTCTTCAAATTTGATTTCTGAGATCCTGCCGCTGACTTCAGGACGGATTTCAGCGTAGTCGACCGCTTGAGTGCGGCCGGAGAATTCCGACCATGTGCGTATAGGCTTTTCCTGGATTGTGATCACAGAAACCGGCACCGCGGGAGCTGATGCCGCGGATTGATTGGCACTGGCTGTATTATTATGGTAGGACTCCCAATAAATAGGCAAGGCCATAAAAGCAATCACAAGGACGATCACCATCTTATTTTTAAACATTCTTCCCCAAAAACCCATACGTGTTCCCCTTTTAGTTGTTAAACGATAGAGTGTCTAGTCAGTCATGAATAGGTAAAAAATTTTTAATTTATAGGGCTACACCATTCCAATAAATGTCAAAACTGGTAAGTATATGCGTTTCCAGAGCTTTGCCTTTAAGGTTTCGTGCTAATGCCTGATCAATGGAAACACCGACTTGCGCGACCTTGATTTGACACAAGGAATCCAAGTCAATATTTTTAATTTCCCTTTGTTTTATACCTTTTTGCATCAACTCGTGGAAAGGTCTGAAAATGTCCTTCACCTGGGCAAGAACAGAAGGCGATACGATATTAGCCGACATAAACATGTTCGTTACCTTATGTTTCAATGGATTGGCAATCGACCAGCGGATATAGCTGCCCCATAAGACCAACGAGCTTTCTTTCAAATTTTTAGCTTTATCCGCTCCGCCTGCTTGAAATTTTTGCACCACTTCTTTTTTGATATTCAAGTAAAGGGTATCGATCAAACCCTGTTTAGTCGGGAAATAATTAAACAAAGTCCCATTGGCCACCCCCGCCTCTTTGGCGATTTTTGCCGTCGGGACTGCCAGCCCTTCAGCGGCGAAAAGTTCGAGGGCCGTTTGTAATATATGGTCTTGTTTGCTGATCATGGGTAAAATATAACATAGAGTGACTGGTCAGTCAATAATTATTTTTTTCTCTCTCTCCCCTTCTTTAAGATCAAATGAGAGGTCATATTTTCCCCAAATCACCAGCAAAAAGGCCGTTTGCAACCCACCAAATTACAGCGGTTCACAAACGGCCAAATTAACTCCCCCTGGTGGACGAGTTTCTGAACTGACTTGATTCAAACGATAGGGTTAGGACGATTTCTCGCCCTAACCCTTAAAGCTCCCCGGCCCCACCGCCACCCTATAACCATCTCTGAACGAGACTGCTCTCTGATTGTCCTTACTATGATAAGGTTTCAGCCAAACAGAGATAATTTTCGAAAGGGACAAAAGAGGTGATTTCATGTCCTTTTTGTCCCTTTTTTAAAGCAGGACATTTTTGTAAACACTTATATTTAAAATAGATACAAAATGTCCCCTACTTTCTTCGGACATGCATCAAAAACCTCATCAATGTCCCTTAGGGACATTGAGCCGAAAATCAGATGGGCCTCTTCAAATAACCATATTGCTGACGTCTCCACCAGAAGACCCTGACGCTCATAAAGCCAGCGTGAGCGGCTGAATTCCACCACCGCGTAACGGCCGCTCAATTGTTTTGCCAAACGACTGAGTTTAGCGTTGCCAGTCGACAAATAAATGAAACCCTTAAAACCCGTACAGGTCATGCAAAGTGAACGGTCTTGCTCCATCAAAAGCAAGCTGCCCTTAAAAAGCTCCATGCCGCATTGCGCGCATTTAGAATCGGGCCGTATCTGAAAAACCGTCAACTCAGGAGGCTGGTTTAATTTCTCCGTAATCTTTGACAACTTCTTTTCAGAAAGCTCCGGGGACACATAATGAGTACGATATGCCTTTTCAATAGACAGCTCTCCTGACTTTGAAAACTGAAGCTCCCGCCTCTTGGGCCGGATGTCTTCATGAGATACACCGTCTCGCTCGCGTTTAATCCTCTGTTCCGCGCAGCGCTTCTAAAAATTATCATAGCCAACGTGATCTTGGACAGGTTGGCCTGGACAACCCTTTCCATGACTAATTGGGAAACTTTTTGTAGAGAGGTGCGCAATATTTACGCTGATTTTACAGGACGATGGGCAATGACTTTAAATATATTCCCCTCTTTATCCTCGATAAAATCAATCTGGGGATATTCTTTCAGCGCTCGGCGTATTCCATTTCCCAAGCCCCGATAGGGCAAAATTCTTGTTGCGAAAGAGGCCAATATAGGATTTCGAATATTGGAATTCCCATTTTTTATATTCTCAATAGTCAAATTATTGGGCAAATGACCTGGGTTGATTATTTCTACCCTGTCAGAAAAAATAAAAATCCTGACAGGAGCAGATATAAAATAATCACGATGAATCAGCGCATTGGCTAAAAGTTCTTCAAATACGATTTTGGGGATCTCTATTATCCCAGTAGAATTAACCGTCTGGTTTTCTTGAACATGCCTTAGATTTCTTGTAATAAACCCCAGCGATTTCTGAAAAATATCCGCCAATTTACCTGTCAAATCTTCACTATCCAGATACTGGCTCTCATGAATCTCTATACCTGGATATGAAACCGCTTTTACAATAAAAACTGGCAAACGAAATTGAGGTCTTTGAGCAAATAATAATGCGCCAGCAACATTCAAACTGCCCTCTTTAACGAGGTTCATATTTTCTAAAATTCTTGGCAAAGGCAAATCTTGAGATTCCAAGGACTCTTCATACTCCTTTTCAAAAAAATTACGGAAATAGTCCATATCCAAATCTGCCACAGTTAACCCATTAACAGGAACTTCGTCACCATGGATTAAACCAGCATCCTGGAACATGCGCTGCAACTCTTCTCTCGATGTTGCTTTTCTTTTATCAGAACCGCTTTTGACCCAAATGACACCATTCTTATCCATGTAGGGTTTACTTATTCCTTCCGCTACAGATACCACAATGACAAGGCCATCTTCAAAAGAAACATTCTCTGTTGAAGGATTAATGGGCGGGCGAACCGATTGCGAAGCTGCATTAGATATTAATCCATTTAATCTTCGCACATCTTCTAAAGTCAATCCGGAACGCGTGCCATTATTATGGACACCAATAATAATTTGCCCGCCCCTTGAGTTTAAAAAAGCGATCATTTCAATAGCGAGATCATCCCCATTGGTAAAATTAGACTTAAACTGATGTTCGCCGTCTTCACCTCTGGCTATTATTTCTAATAATTCTACAGCTTCCATATCTGGTAAATCTCCTTTCGACGATTAAATGCTTCCTCGCCGCCTTCCATGATTTTTACAATCTCTTGCTGCAGAACGGGTGAATCAATGCTGCCGGAGGCAATCTGCATTTTATCATCTGCATACTGGCAAGACAAAATTTGATCAGCATCTCCCAACACAGGAAAGTTAGCATTATGCGTGGCAAAGATAAACTGTGTTTTCGGCTTAAGGTCCCGAATCAATTTTATTACATCCTCATAAATAGTCTGATTATCAAGATCATCTTCGGGTTGATCGATAATGACGACATCATTCTCCCGCTGACTCAATACAAATAAAATCAATGCCGATGCCCGCTGCCCTAGCGAATGATGCTTAAGCTCTTTCCCTCGATATTCAATAATAAAACGATTAGGCGTCTGCCAAGTCAAGAAAGTCCCAAGACTTTTTTGGAAATATTCATTAAATATAGGAGCGCCTGTGCCAACAGTATTTAATACATTGTTTATATCCTTATAGACAGCCCCAAAATCTGCATATGCATTTATAATGCTTTGAAATGTTCCTTCGCGCAGCTTGCTTCCACGAAACATATCCTTGGTAAAAGTAAGAAACTTATCCTTATCACCCTTATACTCAGCCTTAATAGCAAGTGAAGAATGGTTACGATTGACCTTTTCCAATTCCACCTGTATGGCTTTAAATTCTTCATGCCATAATTTATTTAAAGCATCCAATTCATTAAGAAGTGATTGGAACAATTGACTGCGCTGGGATTCTAATTTGCTTAACGATTCCAGCATTTGACTTGCCTGTTCAACAACTTTTGTAAGTTGCCGGAACTCATCTGGCCGGATGCCTGCTTTCTCTGCATTCTTTAGCTCTTCAGATAGTTTTCTTTCAATTTGAGCAAATTCTTCTTTTAAACCTTCCTTCTTTTTCTCAAATTCGATCCTCTTTTGATCTAACATTTTGGCAGTATCTTTTCCAGTTTGCAATATTTTTGAAATCTCATTCAAACCACCAATAATATTTTTAAGCACCACAAAATATTCTTTAAAAAAGGGCTCATTTTGTTTGGATTGATACTGTGGCTGTGCTTCTAAATCATCTTTGTATTCAAAAATAAGCTGCTCTAAATCTTTTAGATACTTGTTCACTAAGCTATTAATTTGTAAACATTTTGTGGAATCTGAATCAAAGTCAATTTGCTTTTTAAGCCTCTCTTCAACGCCGTGTTCTTTAAAGAACTTTAACCTAAATTCCGCATCTTGTTTTTTTGCGCTATATTCTTTCTTTTTCTCCTCTACATCCGATGTCTTAACCAAATGTTCTACAGACTGCGTGACTTTTTGTTTTTGCTCCGAAATACGCTGGCGTATTCCATGAAGCTTTTCTCCTAATAATTTTTCCACCAGATCAATTTCAAAACCTTCTCCTGTGCTAGAAAGGTCCTTCTGACCAAAATAAATTGGTTTATACACAATTGTCTCACGTATAGAAATTCCAGGCTGAAGCTTCCCAGCCACATATACATCCGGCTGCTCCTTTAAAATACGGGAAATTTCATATTCCTGGCCACGCTGGTCTATTGCCTTAAGCGTAATTTTGCCTCCACTACCCAAAGAATGCTCTACCAACGCCCGCTTATAATCCTTGTCCAACGCTTTTTCGCCAAAAGGAATATCTAAAACATAACGTATTGCTTCTAAAATAGAGGATTTTCCACTGCCTCTGATCCCAATTAAAGCATTTAACTCAGGCGATAAATGAATTGTTTGGTCGGCTAAAACCCCACCTTCAAAAGAAATGCTTTTGATGTAAGAATGCGGATAATTTTTTAATTCTTGCGTTAAACGATTTTTGCAATCTAAGAGCGCAAATTTTACCGCTTCAAAAGTAAAGTCGCCGACTTTTAAATAAGACACTTCCGTCCCTTTACCGATTTCTTCAATGGACTTGCAGTCTGAGCCCTCAACCTCAGCAGGATACCAATTTTGAAACCACCCTTTAATCTTTGTACGGCATGCTCGTTCCGTATTAGGAGTGTTGGAAGAATCGTGTGTGCGGACTTTCTGAAACGCATAGCATCGCCTAAGAAAGAGTTCGTTCTTTCCCAATTCTTCCATGCGTCCACCACCAAGCTCGCTCCATAAGCCACTTTTTTGCTCGACATGTGCAAAAATGACAAAGAAATCTTTATTGTATTGTTCGAGCTTCTTTATGGTTTCAATGAGACTGTCGTTCGAACGGCCATTTTCATGCTCATATTGATCCGGTGTTTTCCCAGTAAAAGTCACATTTAGAAATTGATTAATATAATCCCCATCGGTAACCCACTCTTCGTTAAACACAATAATCGCATGGATTCCGTTTTCACCATCATTTACGGAAAGTTCTACCGCAGGCAAAAGAAATATTTCTTCACTTCTGGCTTTCTTACGAAGAGCTTTAAATTCATTTAAATCAAATTTATTATGATTAGAAATGACGCCAATTCTTACATCTTTTTCTTTTAATTTCTGAATATAATTATTTACAAACTGCGTGTCCTCTCCCTGCCAAACAAATTCTTTGTCGGCACGAGTGTGCAGATGGAAATCAGCCCTAAGCCAAACAGATCCATTTTGAAATATCTTATAAACGGTACTCATTCGATCCTCAAAATACATTGTTTTACAAATCATGCTTTACAGCATATGCCTAAATTATTCGCATATAATACCATATCCCTTTGTGAATCGCGACCAATAAACTTAATAGACGTATTCAACGGCTGGCGAGTTTTTCTTGGATTTGAGATCCTCTAATACCAAGAAACGATAGCACATTATTCAATGGCTGAATATTAATGATGACTGGCACAAAGCCAGGGGCATTTTGCAATTGTTGAAGCATGGCAGAATCAAGTTTAAATTTGATTTCTCCACCAGTATTTTGTGTCTGCAAATTCATATTGGCAGGGGTTAAATCAATACCGCCCTCTGGTGCTTTTCCTACACTCATGGCCCTATCTTTGATTGTTCTGATAACTTCGGACACTGCAGCCAGTTCATGTATTAATTTACTTTTTTGGGCATCAGACTGTTCTTCAGCCATAACATTCTGTAAATACCCAAATTCTTCTTTGAGTTTGAGAGCAAGATACCGGTCGTATTCATCCCCTCCAACCACATGGCTAACAAATTTTACGTTATTCGTGGTTAAAATTTCAGGAATATTGTCCCGAACCAATTTATTAACCACAGTCTTCTTGTCATCTTCACCATCTTTGCTAACCAAAACAATTCTCCTAGCAAATCCCCCTTGTTGATTGGCCCTTTCTTCTCTTTCTTTCTCTATTGATTGTTCAATATTCAATTCCTTTACCAAAGCATTATAAATTTCTCCTATAAAATGAATTTTCTGTTTGGCGTTCCCACCAAAATCAAATTCATTTATCTTTTTATTTAAATCCAACAAAATCTTATTAACGAGCTGAGCAGAATCACTCTCTGACAGCTCACTAATGCTACTCCTTTTACCCTTTTTATTCATATACCATCCACTAATGAATTTACCTTTTTGGCCATTATCATTTTGGAATACCAATATATAAGCACCTTTGTCTTTGGATTTTACCTCTAAAACTACTTCCTGATACTGAATTTTATGATTATCCAAATAATAAAACCCTTTGATCTCATCTCGAGGGGTAAAATCATAGCCAATAATACCGAGATTATTTGATTCATAAAACTCTACTCTATGGCCTTCTCGTGTTTGGAAGAAATCTTTTGCTAAAGCAATGCCTTGGGGAAAATGCTCATCTCCCTTAATTTTATATTTCATTTCAGGAGCGACAGCATACCATTCTCCCCGTAAATACCTTTCAAAATTCTCTTTTGGAAGCTCGACCGATGAATTAGCTACAAACACACTGCCTTTACGGAGAAAACACCCTAGTGCAATATAATCTAATAATTTAATTTTGCCGATACCTATCATTTCATACAAATCTTCCAGTCCCCATTTTCTAAATGCAGCTAAAATGTCAACTCCACGGGCTTTAGACAAATTGTATCCTTTATCCCACAAGTAATTAAAAAAGAACTTTATAACGCTGCGCTTTCTGTCCTCCATAGTTCCTGGCCCTCTCATTACAAGGCCGCGAAAATTGGGTTTTATTCCCAATTCTTGATATTTTTTTAATTCCATCTGACATTTAAGCATGATCCATGCTTCATTTTGAGAACGCTCATCTTCAAATTGAAATGATTCAATTGGTAATTTTAAGATCTCTTGTAAAAGAAGTATATCCGCATCAAAACTCTCGGCAGGTCTTTCATTATTGATTACTTGTTTTATTCTCAGTAGATCCGAACCAAAGACCTTTTTAATAAATGTATACTTTATTTGCAAAACAGCCACGTATAATCTTGAAACTTCTTCAAGTTGACCAATTTCGTGAGCATTAAGCCTCCTCCATAGTAAGGTCAATGTTCCAACCTCTCCTTCACCATTGGTATTACCCTCAGCCACATTGAATCTTTCATCCACTTGCGGCAATTTTGAATAATTTGTTTCGATCATTCTCCTGATTCTATGCGATTCGGAAACATCTCTTATTAATCTAAAATCAGCCTGCATAAAAAGAGACTTTATAGACGTATTCTCTTTTAATAAATAATCCTTCATTACATCTACTACTTCTGTAGGATTCAATTTATTATCATCGATCATTTTGGGTTGGATTTTTTCGATCACCAAAGATAAATTTTGTTTTCTGTCCAAGACCAGGGAAAAAATCGCATAGCCTAGAATTTCACCATTCTTCTTGATGTCGTAAAAGAATGCATTGGATTGCTGAAGTATTTTTTTGTCTCTTTCTTGAAAAGCGTTGTCATTGATAACCCAAGAAGGCGATAGGCCTTTATTCCTAACAAGGCTAACACCTTCGCCCGCAATAATATCTTTAAAGTGAGTCGTATCTGTTGTATTAAGTTTGAAAGGCTCCGATACTGCAGTTCGCTTTAGTTCTTCTTGAGAAAATTCATATGAAAATGTTGAATTCCTAAAGTATTTACTATATTCCTCTTGAAAACCTTCTAACACCAAATTACCTTTGCCTGTCCCCAAAACCCTTGCTGGTGGGACCCTAAAACGCAGTCGGCTGGCAATGCCTTTAAATTCATCGTCAATCTCCCATAAGGTTCTTACAATAACTGGGGGTGCCCGTCCTATTATGGTATGACGAAAACTATATTTACCATAAGTTCTAAAAGATGCAAAAACAGGTACCCCTAGACTTTTTTCTCTGTTTTTATAATCATAACCGGCAAAAACATAATCAACTGAACTGTTAAACTCACTTTCCAATATGGGCTTGATCATGTCTACTGATTTGCCTTCTACTACACCATCATCAAGTATGACAGTTCTACTTCCAGGTTTAATATCTAATTTAGAAGCTTTTAAGTATTCTATAAGCTTTTCATCTTCTTTATCTTCAGGGGCAATTTCTCCCTTTAATAACTTAAACCAACGCGTTAATTCATACAACGTGTCACGAGCATCTGCTTTACTGACTGGGAAAATGACAACCTGGGTAGGTAGCTTTTGCTGTTTAATAAAGAATTCCAGAGATTCTTTAAATGGCCTTGCACCTGTATCGGGTAAGATGATGACGTCAGGTTTTTCTTTCATTAAATATACAAGAAGGGGTTCTAAAAAAACATAAACGTTATCGGGTTTGATCACCAGTTCATAATTACCCCTGCCTTGCATATAAACCTGTTTTCTGCTTACTTTTTCATATGTTAATTTATTTTCTTTATGCATGGCTGTCCACATTACTTTATTAAAACTTACTAAGCTATAATAAATATCGAGGATCTGGTTTTGTAAATCTTCGCTAATTTGTTTATCAAACCCTCTGCTAAAGAAATCCGTTACAGCTTCAATATAGGCCATTTTAACATCATCAGATCTGCTCAAAACAAATGCCTTTACATCCGGATCAAGATACATGCCAATGCGCTTATCAATATCATCGGAAAGTCTGCTTAAAAGCATGGCATCTATAAAATGATCGCTTACCATGGCCGCATTTATTTCTTCCTTTTCACTTTTTAAACTTTCTTGAAATTGCCGGAAACTTGAATCAAGATTAAAAAGTGGCACGCCTTTATATTCAAGCATAGAAAGTCCCTTAACCCTTAATTCTTTGCCGACAGATGTTTCATTAATCTGCTCCAATTTATCATCTACAAATAGAATTATACCCCTTTTACCATTATTACCTTCTCCACTCGCTTCCTTAAAATCAAAATCCTTTTTGATAGCCGTTGTCTTCTGTGACTTATAAAGCCCATACCCTACATCAAGATCGCCTAATCCAATGGACTGTAATATTTTCTCCGTATCTTTCGAAGCAAAACTTCTTCTTGATGTCAATCCTTTGATTATTAAGTCTGGATTTTGTTCTTTCATCTCATTGAGCACTGTTACTAATCGTGGATGGGTTGCTTGGATTAAACCTCTTGCTGATAAACCTCGCTCGAAATAACCTTTTAGCGCATTAAGACGCCAATTGCCATCAGCAAAATATTCGGCCTCTTGATAAAACCACTGGTCACTACCCCTGTACACTTTTGAAGTGAATACCGTATCATCAAGATCAAGGTATATTGTTTCAAAATGCTGTGGGTACTTTTCCATGACCCACAATAATTCATCCCAATTATTTAGGCCTTCTTCATATTTTACTTTTAAATATTCTTCAATACTCTCCTTTGTGCCAAAATTCAAAACATCCAAAACTTCTTCAATCGATAACCGCCCTTCAAGGAATGGTTCTTTGTATTGGGAATAAATGGCCGCCAATTCCCTTTGTCTAAGCACAGAAAAATTTCTGACCTCATCTGAATATTTCTGAAAAATCTGTTCTGCGGTAAGATTTTCTCCTAAACATCTTTGGAGAAATGCCTGGGTCTGTCTACGGCTTTCATGACGTTCCTCCATTGTAGTAATCAATTTAATAGCACTTACTTTTTCTTCTTGGGGAGGCGCTTCTTCCTTTACTGTTTCTTCCGGTAAGGGAACTTCTGGGACAGCTTCCTCTGCAGAAACTTCTCTTTCAGGTCTCTTAGGACGCGTTTCAATATCAAAAAGAAGCGGCATTTCTTCCTTTAATTTACCTTTATCTAACAAATCCGTTTCTTCAGGATCATCCAAATCAAGCAGTAAGCCCAAAATTTTCTTCTGCCTCTCCAAACGCCCCATCAACACCTCTTCCAACGTCCCTTGCCTAAATACTTTGTCATATAAATTCCAAACAATTAGATTCTTATCAGCACGCATTTCTGCTGTGACTTGGCCCTCAGGAATAACCCTTCTTTGCTTTTTTTCTTTATCATAAACAAAGGCCAACTGTTTTGTGCGTTCCAGGAATGCATGAGAAAAATGAGAAACCATATAGTAGTATTTTTGACGATATTTCTTACGATTTGGATCAATACGATTTGCTCTGTCCTCTGCCTGATACAAGGTCACATAATCATCCGGGATATCAGAAAAAATGACCGCATCTGCAGCAGTAAAATCAACACCAACAGAACCAGATTTATAAGATGCAATCAAAATCTTTGCATTTGGATCGCTTTGAAACCTTAAACGGTTATAATCGAAAGCTGTGATCCTCCGACCGAAGGGATCAGGCCTAAGCTCTTTTTCCCTATTGGCCTCCACTTCTTCAATATTTCCAAATCTGGCATAACTCCCATCCATATTAAGCAAATACCCATCCGAATTAACCCGATAACCTTCGGGGACTGTATCTCCGTAGTAAGTGGCTGCCCCATATTTTTCTTGGTAACGGTCAAAATAACTTTTAACCTCATAAACATAGTTACAAAAAATAACCGCTTTGCCATTATTCTTATCAACAACTTCTTCTAAAATCTTGTCCATTTCTATCCGCTTATTACTGTCCTTTTGAACACCTATATAGCGCGGATCATTCATAATCTGTCTTAAAGCATGTATTTTTGAGAAAAAATCGTCTTTTTTACCTTTTCGACGCTCTTGATCATCCGGTGTATCGACCGCTACATGTTCTTTGTTTAAACGTTCTTTCTCTTCTTGCCATCCAGGCCAATTGGTAAACAACTTTAGTATTGATTCAGATTGTTCATCATAAAGCTCACTTGTTCCTGTAACTGGCTTGGTCGGATCGGGTTCCACATAATCTTTGGCTGGTAAACGGCGAGACTGTTCTTCTAAAGGTCGGGATGGGTCGTAAATTTTGAATACATTTTTCTTTTTTATGCGAATCATGAAGCGACTAAACCAAAAATGAAGAATCCGATAAGAATCTACACCTTCTTCAACTGTCACATGCTTTTTAAAAATTTTCTTGTCGGCATAGCCCGGTTCTCCTGTGATAAAATCGAGTGTGGAACGGACATGATCTGCTCTTGATATAGGTGTTGCGCTTATAAGAATCTTGTATTTGCCTTTTATGTTCTTGGCACCTCTGGTTTGATTTGTATCCGTTCTGTTTAAGAATTGACTCTCATCAAATAACACAAATTGCTTAGGAAATACATTAACAGCATCAAAATTCCCGCTTAAAGCATCCTGTCTCAAAAAATCCCTATTGACCATACGCAAACTATCTGCTGGAGCAGATGAAAGTATTTCAGCTTTCTCTTTATTGCTACCGGTTGCCACAATTGCTTTAGGTTCATTAAAAAATTCTCCATCTTGTCGTTCCCATGAGGATACTACTGCTTTGGGAGCAATAACGATGGCGCCCTGTGGATCATCACGAACAATAGAAAGGGCAATGAGCGTTTTACCTAACCCCTGCTCAAGAGCCAAAACAAGACCAGGTAATAAATTACCATGTCCCTCAGCCGCAGCATTCTCGTATTCTCTTATTCGGTCAATTGATTCCAAAATGACATATTTCTGATAAAAAAACAGCGTCTCTTCTTTGCTATTGAATCCATCTAAACGAAAACCATCAACGGCTTCATCAGTGCCTATTTTTTCTGCCTTTCTAAACTTCTCTAAAATTCCTTCATAAAGTCTCTTGATTATAGGATTAGGGGCATGAACGATGTGTTCGTTTAGATAATTAAAACCATCTTGCTCATTCTCTGTAAATTGTCCAAGAACTTCGATTTCCATCCGGGTTTGTAAATACTGCCACCGGACACTGTCTTTTTCAAGGGCCTCAAGAACTTCCATTTTTTTAGATAACAAATCTGCTAATATTTCATCCGTATTCTTAGGTTTGCTGGTTTGTTTTATTTTGATCGCAAGTTCTTCACCATGCATTTTATTTACATTATTGATTGGTACAAAATACAAGTCTACCGTTTCCGCAGCTTCAAGAATAATCCTAACTTGAAATGTTCCATCATCTCTGATTTTAATATCACGGTTGCGGCTTCCCCCCATAGACACATGAGTAAAATTTCCCTCAACACGACCTTTAATTAATATAGAAGGCTGATCTGTTTCTTCTGAAACGGGTTCTAAAATAACCCGTCCTGGGGATGACTCATAACCTGTAGTATCAATTTCTTCATCAGAAACTCCATGAAGACCTTTGTAGGATTGGCTGATCAATTTACGAATAAGTTCTGGGTCTAAATTAGTTGTCAGAAGTAAGAAAGTATTTAACAGCTCTGGACTTTCAGCGGCCAACCTTGAAACTGCTTCTTGCAAATTATTTAGATCGATTTCTTTATCAATAATTAAAGTGCTATATCCAGCATTACTATTAATCCACTCATCCTCTTCATTTTTTACCCATACAGCGTTCTTTTCCACACCAGATATATCAGTCCCTTTAAAATAAATTTTATTAACCTTCCCATCTTGCCATTCCATTCCTGTTAAATAAAT
>Ga0207006_1081_pt1 | contig 20542 bp, 16 predicted proteins | sample Alteio_BWMinCont_84_FD_153497 | JGI IMG/M metagenome (GOLD analysis project Ga0207006, IMG submission 153497) | Enriched cells from forest soil in Barre Woods Harvard Forest LTER site, Petersham, Massachusetts, United States -... | ecosystem: Environmental > Terrestrial > Soil > Temperate forest >...
TTTCCCTGACGCGGTGCCGGAGCAGTGCAACTCCACCGTCAGGTTTCAGGCGCTGGGCAACTAAACTGCGATTCGTTACGAGGATAGACGGGTGTACAATGGCGTTCGTTTTCGGAGTCCAAACGAGATCCGAGCTGAAACCAAAGGAGGCTTGTCATGAGCAGGGGGAAGATTCTCTCAGGGACCCTCGTGGCAGCGGCCTTACTGAGTATGACCCTCGTCGGCTTTGTGATGGCGGAAACGCCGTCGCCTTCAGCGAAGTCAGCGCTGACGGGTAAGGTGACGTCGCAGGCGGAAGGCGCAATGGAGGGTGTGATCGTCGGCGCAAAGAAAGAGGGCTCGACGATGACGACTTGGGTGGTGAGCGACGCCCAAGGTCAATACAGCTTCCCGCGCGACCGAATGGAGCCGGGTAAATACGCGATCAAGATCCGCGCAGCAGGATACGAGCTGCCGAATACATCCGTGGATGTGACGGCGCAACCCACGCAGCTTGATTTACAACTGAACAAGGTAACCAGCACCTCGAAGCTCGCCAATCAACTCTCCAACGGCGAGTTGCTCACGAGCCTGCCGGGAAGCTGGGACGACAAGATGGCGCTTGGGAATTGCGTTAATTGCCACACGCTGCAACGCGTGCTCTTCTCTCGTTATAACGCGGAAGAGATGGCGCCGGTCGTGCAACGGATGGCCATGCACACGAATAACTCTTCGCCGTTGCATCCGTGGATGCGGCCTCCGAGGCCGGCAAGCCCGCCCACAGCACGACAGATCTCCGCAGCCAAATATTTCAGCACGATCAATCTGAGTTCGGTGGACAGCTTTGAATTCCCGTTGAAGACCATGCCGCGGCCCAAAGGCAAAGCAACCGAGGTGATTTACACGACGTACGACCTGCCGCGGCCGGATGCAGCCCCGCATGACGCGGCGCTCGACGCTCAGGGGAACGTCTGGTATTCCGATTTCGATTCCCAGTTTCTTGGGAAGCTCGATCCGAGGACCGGCAAAGCGGTGGAGTATCCGGTTCCGCTGAACCGGGTCGGCCCGCTCGCTCAGGGCGGTCTGCAGATAGCTTTTGACAAGGAAGGGCGGGTTTACTTCGGCAACATGTCGCAAATGCAGGTGGTCAGATTCGATCCCAAAACGGAGAAGATGGAGACTTTCAAGCCTCCCATAGCCGATTCGAATATTGGAGATGGCCATCTTACGATGATCGATCCCTCGTACCAGCAGGTGGATGGGAAAATATGGGTGAACGTCGCAGACGGGACCGACGAGTCGGGCGGCACCTGGCACGTCGACTTGGCGACGAATATATGGACCCACGTCACTTATCCGCCGGGCAGCCCCTCCGCTCGCGCCTACGACGTGGTTGCCGATTCGAAGAACAACATGTACGGCATGAGCTTTACCAACGACAAGATTTGGATGACGGATGGCAAGACCCTGAAAACCGTTTGGTATGACTTGCCGACGAAAGGCACGGGTTGCCGGCGAGGCCATATCGATTCCCAGGACCGCTTGTGGTGTGGCGGCTTCAACGGCAACGACCTGGTGATGTTCGATCCAAAAACGCAGAAGATCACAGAGTGGAAAGCTCCCACGGTGTGGACACGTCCATACGACGCGGAGTTTGACGACAAAGCATACGACTGGGGCGCCGGTATGGACAACGATATTGCTCTTCGGCTGAATACCCAGACCGGGGAATTCACCGAGTACCTGCTCCCACACGAAACGAATGTGCGCCACGTGGAAGTACAGAAATCCGGAGCTCTCTCCAGCATGTGGCTGGGAGATCAGCATGGCGGCACAATCGTTCACATCGAGCCATTGGCGCCATAACGGCGGAGCAATATAGGGAATACTCCTGAAGGGAATAACTCCCCGAGAAGTCGAAGACTACGCATTGCAAAGCCAGCAGGCTGTTGCCCGGTCAAGCCCTTTAGCCATACTATGGAGCGAGACCGGAGGGTACCGCTGTCCATGGCGCAGAACGGGCACAATCGCGCGTCTGCCGCTCAGGAAGTGAATCCGGGGCACATCGTAAGCGTGAGGGATTTCTCGCCAGACACGTTGCGGAACGTGATCGCACATCTCAAGGCATCCACTTCGTTTGAGCACCTGGTCTACCGCGAAGCCGAGTTGGATGCGATCTGGACGATCACCGGCTTTTTTCTCGCGAATGAGCCGGCTTCGCAGCTGCACGATGCGGTGGAACGGCTCCACGCCGGGGCTCATAAGGCGCACGATCTGGTCGCGAAACGCCGGCCGGAAGCGGCGGCGACGGTGCTGGAAGGCTTTTTGTAACCTGGGACTGCAAAAGCCCAGTGCCGCAAGGCTCTGTAGCCTGGAAATGGGTAGCTGAGGCCATGCTTTCAAGAGAAGAAAACGATTTACTGACGGAGACCAATTCGGGAACGCCCGCGGGCGAGTACTTCCGGCGATTTTGGTTGCCGGTATTGTTGCCGACGGAGGTGCCGACTCCGGACTGTCCGCCGATTCGGGTGCGGGTGCTCGGGGAAGATCTGCTGGCGTTCCGGGACACGAACGGCCGGGTGGGGCTGATCGACGAGTTTTGCGCGCACCGCCGAGCGAGCCTCTTCTGGGGACGGAACGAAGAATGCGGATTGAGGTGCGTGTATCACGGTTGGAAATTCGACGTAAACGGCACGTGCGTGGACATGCCCAACGAGCCTGCGGAATACGGATTTGGAAACAAGTTGCGCACGACGGCTTACCCCACGCGAGAGTATGGGGGCTTGATCTGGGCCTATCTGGGCCCTCGGGAGCGCGAGCCCGAGTTGCCCAAGCTGGAATGGGCGCGAGTGCCGGAAAGCCACCGCTACATTTCCAAGCGCTTTCAAGAAACCAATTACGTGCAAGCCATCGAAGGCGGCATCGACTCGAGCCATTCGAATTTTCTGCACGCCAGCCTGGACGCATTTCGGGTGACCGATTCCTACGTAGAAAAGGTAAGAAATAGCGGCACGTTGCGAGCGAAATATCACCTGCTGGATAAGGCGCCGCGGTTCACGGTAAAGAAGACCGACTACGGTTTAGTGATCGGAGTCCGGCGGAATGCCGAAGAAGATCGATATTATTGGCGGCTCACGCAATTCCTTCTTCCGAGCCACACGATGATTCCATACGAGAAGGGGCTGGCGATTCACGGACACTGTTGGGTGCCGCGAGATGACCAGACTTGTTGGGTGTGGACGATCAGCTGGAGTCCCGAGAGGCCGCTCTCCGAAGAGGAGTGGAAGACGATTCGAGACGAAACGTTCGTGCACGCGAAAGTCGATCCTGCGACGTTTCGGCCGGTTCGGAATAAGGCGAATCAATATTTGCTGGATCGCGAGAAGCAGCGGACCGCGAACATGACGGGAATCCATGGGTTTGCGTCGCAGGATCAGGCGATTCAGGAAAGCATGGGGACGGTTGTCGACCGCACGCGGGAGCGCCTGGGCACCAGCGACACCGCAATCATCGCCGCTCGCCGCTTGCTGCTTCAGGAGATCCGCGAACTTGGCGAAGGGCGCGAGCCATTCACGGCGAGTCATGGCGACGTCTACTGGGTGCGCTCGGCATCGCTGCTTTTGAAGCGGGACATCGAGTTCGACGAAGGCTCGCGGGAACTGACGAAGGCCGAGGTTTAGGTGAGTTCGACGGCACCTTCCTTCGAACCAGCGCTGCGCGAGGAGTTGGTGGAGGCGTGCAAGGTATTGTACGCAGTCAAAGCCGCGGGAGACGGTCTCGGCGGACACCTGAGCGCGCGGCTAGACGAACGACGAATCCTCATCAAGCCGCGTCCGGTGAGCTGGCGCGGGCTAAAGCCTGAAGATCTGATCGTCATCGATTTCAGCGGCAAGCGCGTGGATGGGGCTTCCAGCGAACGCAGTGCCGTGCGCGAGTGGCCGATTCATGCTCAGATTTACGCGGCGCGGCCGGACGTCCGGTGCGTGTTACATGCTCACCCCAGGGCTTCGACTCTCATGGCCGCACTCGGCATTGGGGTGGAGCCATTGGATCAGGATTGCGCGGCATTCGCGGGGCGGCTTCCGGTGGTGGACAACGGCGCCGTCAGCATCGCTACTCCCGCGCTGGGTGATGAGGTGGCGCGGGCGCTGGGGACGAGGGGATCGTTGCTGCTGAAAAATCACGGCAGCGTCGTGGCGGGAGAGGACGTCGCATACGTGTGCGTCACCGCGTGCAGGTTGGAGAAGGTCGCGGAGACGATGTTACGGGCGGCTTCGCTCGCGAAATTGCCGGTGATGTCAGCGGAGAAGGCAGCGGCCATTCTGCAGGCGCGAGAGGCTGTAGAACCAGGCGCGGGCAGCAGGATGAATCAAGAGCGCTGGCAGATGCTGCGCGACTATTATCTCTGAGGTGAGCCCGTGCCACCGCTTCCGCGCTGGGAAACGATCTGCCGTCTCTGACGGGACTTAGGTAACGATTGTGGTTTACAATCCGCTGGCGACGCAACCGGGGAGCTGAATGGCGATGCGCGAGAGACAAACGGCTTGGCTCGTGAGTGTTGGCGCGGCCGTAATGTTTATTGCGGGCTGCTTCAATCTGCTCTTCCGCGGCACGGCTTGGATTTTTCCCTCAGGATCGCAAGCCAGCATTGCCGCGGATGATCCGGCGGACGAAGACGACAGCTGCGCCGACACAACGGAATTGGCAATGGCCATGACGGCGTGGCGGCAGTCGCAACAGCGAGGGACTCTTGTTGCTTCGGCTGCCAACGCCGATGCAACAGGGATCCAGAGCGCGCCTGCCGGCGGAGACATTGCGCCGGCGCGTTCGGTTGCCGATGCGTATCCGAGCCTCCACAGCGTGGCAGTCGATCCCGACGCCAATCAGGTGGCGGTTAGCGATTCCAACCGAGGCGCGATTTTCTTTTACGACCGGAGTGCCGGGGGCAATTCCGCGCAAATGGCCAATCCGGAACGGGTGATCCGAGGCCCGAGAACGGGCATGATGTTTGTGGCCGGAATCTCGCTCGACACCGCCGATCGCGAGATCTTTGCCGTAAATAACGATATCGGGGACCGCATGGAAGTGTTCCCGTATGACACCGAAGGGAACGTCAAACCGAAACGCGTGCTCTCCGTGCCGCACGGCGCCTGGGGTGTGGCGTTGAATCCCGTGCGGAAAGAGGTGGCCGTTTCCATCGAGCACCCGAACACGGTGGTGGTGTTCCGCCGCGAAGCCAGCGGCAGCGAAGCGCCGCTGCGGGTGCTGCGCGGGCCGGAAACCGAATTGGCCGATCCGCATGGAATCGTGATCGACCCGGGTCACAACGAAATGCTCGTCGCGAATCACGGGAATTGGGCTCCGCTGACCCGGGAAGAGGAAGAAACGCAGGGTGGGCTGAGGGGCGGCCATTTCGCTATGCCGTCCATCAATGCTTATGGCGTCGAGGCCAAAGGCGACGACAAACCCACTCGCAAAATTCAAGGCGGGCAGACGCAACTGAATTGGCCGATGGGTCTGAGCCTGGATGCGATGCACGACGAAATCGCCGTCGCCAATTACGGCACGAATTCGATTCTTGTTTTTCGGCGCAATGCGGAAGGCAACGTGGCGCCCTTGCGAGTGATCAAGGGCGAGCGGACCGGCGTGCTAGGCCCGATGGGAGTGGCCATCGACGTAAAGAATGACGAATTGTGGGTGACGAACTACAGAGACCACACCGCCGTGGTATTCGCGCGGACGGCGAACGGAAATGTGGCGCCCAAGCGCGTGCTACGCAATGCCCCCGCTGGAACGCCGGCAGTGGGCTTTGGCAATCCGGGAGCGATCGCCTACGACTCCAAGCGCGGGCAGATTCTCGTTCCGAATTGAGTGAGCGTACCCAGAATTCTGGCGTTTGCCAGGCTGGCAAACGGCAACGAAGGACCGGTAAGGGTAATCGAAGGCCAGGGCACCAAGCTGAGCCGCACGATGCACGGCATCGCGTACGATTCCGTACACGACGAAATTATCGTGCCGGTACATTTGGCGGGAGCCGTTCTGGTATTTCGGGCCGGCGCAAGCGGAGAAGAGGCGCCGATTCGAGTTATTCAGGGTCCGCACACGCGGATCCTGCGTCCGGAGACGGTGAACGTGGACGAGAAAAATAACGAAATCGTGGTCGGGGAGGACGTGGGACGGGACGTCTTGTTCTTCCCGAGGGACGCGAATGGCGACGTGGCACCGCTGAGGATGATACGCGGCGAAAAAACGGGATTGGATGAAGTGCGGGGCGTGGCCGTCGATCCCGTTCGGAACTTGTTGGTGGTTGCGAGCCGCAGCGGGAGGGGAACCACGGGAGTCTTCGTCTTCAACCGGACGGACAACGGCGACGTGGCGCCGCGCGCGTTGATCGCCGGGCCGAAGTCGGGGATTATTCGCATCCGGCAGGTGGAGGTCGATCCGGAACAGGGCAAGATTTTCGTGGCGGTGAAGAATAATACCGAATCGTATAAATTTGCGGACGCGTCGCCTTCGCCATGGAATCCCGATAAGCCTGGATTCGTCGGCGTGTGGGACATCAACGATAATGGCGACGTGCCGCCGCGCGGCGTGATCAAGGGGCCGGCGAGCGAAGTGGTGTGGCCCGCGGGCGTGGCGCTGAATCCCGGGAACCGCGAAGTCTATACGATCGATAGCGTGTCGAATGGGATGTATTCGTACTATATGCCGGAATTCTTCCCCGCAAAGAAGCAATGAACAAGAAGGCGGCGGGCGCTTGTGTTGTCGGATTTGCATTGGTTGCGACGCTAAGCGCGCTTTCGCAAACCGCACCCCAGGAAAATAAATCCGCAAAACCCGCTTTTGAGGATATCCCTCCCGTGCGGATGATCGCCGACCCGTATCCCGCGTTTAATGGCATCGCCGTGGACGCTGCAAACGGAATTGTGGCGATGAGCGATCCGAACCGCAAAAGCCTTCTCCTTTACGATCGCATGCGAGGCGCGAGTCGAGGCGAAGCGAGCCTTCCACTTCGTCAGATCGTTGGCCCGGATACGTTTCTGGGGATGATTGCGGGAATTATTCTCGATCCGCGGAATCAAGAAATTTATACGGCAAATAACGACATCGAGGATACGGTCGTGGTGATGCCGTATGGCGCTTCAGGCGATGTAAAACCTGCGCGCGTATTTTCCGTTCCGCATCAGGCTTGGGGATTGGCGCTGGGCGATGCGGCGGACCAGATCGCGGTGACGGTGGAGGTGCAAAACACAATTGTCTTCTACCGGCGAGAGGTGAAAGGCGTGGAGGCCCCGTTGCGAATCCTACGCGGGGCAGACACCGGCCTAGCCGATCCGCACGGCATTTATTGGGACGAATCGCACAATGAAATCGGCGTGGCAAATCACGGTAATTTCAGGGGCGTGGTGAAAAACACGGGCGGCGGCTGCTCGCCGTCATTCGTGGCCGAGGATGAAGCCGAGGCAGGTGAGTCGCGGCCTCCTTCCATCGGGATTTTTGCGGCGAGCGCAAAAGGAGATGCGAAGCCGCTGCGCGTCATTCAGGGCTCCAAGACCGGGCTGGATTGGCCGATGGGGATCGCCTATGACGCGCAACACGACACGATCGTGGTCGCCAACAACGGTGACAGCTCGATTTTGATTTTCGGCCGAAATGGCAACGGCGATGTGGCACCGCTACGCGTGATTCGCGGCGATCGAACCGGCATTAACCATCCGATGGGCGTAGCCGTTGATCCGCAGCAAGGCGAAATTTGGGTGTCGAACTGGGGCGATCATTCCGCTCTCGCGTTTGACAGCGGAGCGCGCGGCAATGTGGGGCCCAAGCGGATCATCAGGAGCGCTCCCGCCGGGACACCTACACCCGGGTTTGGCAATCCCATGGCGCTTGCCTACGACTCCAAACGCGACGAGCTTTTGGTGCCCAATTGAGTGACCCAGCCGCGCATCGCGGTGTTTGCCAGGCTGGCAAACGGAAATGCAGCGCCGACGCGCCTGATCACGGGGCAAAATACGCTTCTGGGACGCACGATACACGGCCTGGCCTACGATCCCACGGGTGACGAAATCGTAGTCCCCAACGCCTTGGCGGATGCGGTTCTCGCATTTCGGGCGGCCGCCGCGGGTTCCGAGCATCCGCTGCGGGTGATTCAGGGGCCACACACGCACTTAGTGACGCCACACGCCGTGAGTCTGGATGTGGAGAATCGGGAGATTCTCGTGGCGAGCCTTACGGGAAGGCGCATCAACGTCTTTCGCTGGGACGCCAACGGAGATGCCACGCCGGTCCGCGTCATCGAAGGGCCGAAAACCGAGCTTGGTCATGTCGTGGGACTTGCCGTGGATGCGGATAGGAATCTGCTCGCCGTGGCAAATACGCACGAAATCCTGCTTTTTAATCGTACGGACAATGGAGACGTTGCGCCTCGCGGCAGAATCGCGGGGCCGAAGACGGGCATGACCGACGAGCCTTGGCAAATGGAGTTTTACAAAGGCCGGATTTTTTTGGCGGCTTCCAATCATTTCCATCAGAATCTTTATGACGGAGTTACGCTGAGAGCCGATGCGAAAGAAGTGCCCGACGATCCGTGGCTGAACCCCGTTCTAGGTTTCATGGGTATCTGGAATATTACGGACGAGGGAGATGTAGCGCCTCTGGCGATGATTCGCGGTCCTTTTAGCGGCTTGATTCACCCGGTGGGTTTGGCGCTGAACCCTAAGGATGGGGAAATTTATGTGTCCGACAGCGTGAAGAATGGAGTTTTGAGCTTTCTGGTGCCACAATTCTTCCAGCAGGAAAATTCCGTTTCGAATCCTAATCGTCCGCAGTCAAAGTAACGGCACATGATTCGGCTTCCGCCGGCACAATGGCAAACGACTGAAGGGCAAGCTCGGTAGTGGGAAGCACGGAACAAACCGTCCGAGCGGCCCCTCTGGTTGAGAGCATAGGCAGGGGGCCCGCCAGCCACAGAGTGATTTCCGGCGTTATCACCATTGCCGTGCCGCTTGCGTTTTGGTTCCTGCCTCTGCCACTGGCGATCAATGCCAGGCATGCGCTGGCGGTCGCATCGTTCATGATCATCGCCTGGATTACGGAAGTGCTTCCGCACGCTCTTACGGGCCTAGCCGGATGTTACCTCTTCTGGGTGCTGAAGATCGTGGATTTCGAGACGGCCTTCAGCGGGTTCGCCGATCAAACGCCTTGGTTTCTTTTTGGCGCCGCGTTGATCGGCATGATGGCTTCCAAATCGGGTTTGGCGCGCCGACTGGCATATTTGGTGATGCGGCGATTGGGAGCGGGCTACTCGCGTCTGTTACTCGGGCTCATCCTGTCGTCTTTCCTGCTCACGTTGCTGGTGCCCTCGGGAATCGCCTGCGTCGTAATTATGGCGGCCGTCGCAGTGGGCTTGATCGAGGTGTTTGGTTTGCCCCGTGGAAGCAATGTCGGCCGCGGGATTTTCGTCACCTTGACCTACACGGCGGGCATATTCGACAAAATGGTGATTGCCGGCGCCACTTCGATCCTTGCGCGCGGGCTGATCGAGAGAACGACGGGCATCGAAGTTTACTGGAGCCAATGGCTGCTGGCTTTCCTGCCCTGCGTGGTTGTAACGATGCTGGTCATCTGGCGGCTGGTGCTATGGCTGTATCCGCCGGAAAAAGAGGCCCTCCAAGGCGGTGTTCAATTCCTGGACGATTCTCTGCAAAAAATGGGACCGTGGACGCGAATGGAAAAACACGCTCTTTTCCTGATGGCGTGCGCCATTGCGTTATGGGCGACGGATTTGATTCACCATATCTCTCCGGCCGTGATCGGTATCGGCGTGGGGCTACTTGCGGGCGTGCGCGGCGTCGGCATCCTGGAACTGGAAGACCTCCAGCGCCTCAATTATTTGCCGGTATTTTTCACAGCAACCGCCATCAGCATGGGTGAAGTGCTGCTGAGGACGAATGCTTTGAGCTCGATGACCGCGGTCATGTTCGATTGGATGCGGCCCTGGGTGACCAACGCATTCTCGATGGCACTGGTCCCTTATTGGACGGCTTTTGTCTACCACATTTTTTTGGGAAACGAGCTCTCCATGCTGGCCACTTCGGTGCCGCCACTGATGAATTTTGCGAAAGCGGCGGGAATTCACCCTTTGCCGCTCGGGTTGGTGTGGGCATTCGCGGCCGGCGGGAAAATTTTCGTGTATCAATCGGGAGTGATGGTCACCGGCTATTCGTATGGCTATTTTGAAGCGAAGGATTTGCTTCGCGTCGGGTTAATTCTGACGGTAGTTGAGTCGATTGTGCTGCTGTTTCTCGTTCCGTTTTATTGGCCGCTGATTGGAATCCGCTGAGATCGTAGCTTTCGCGAACCAGGATACTTGCGTGTTACAAGGTGGCCCGGCTAGCGCGGCCCACGGAGGGCTTTGCTTTTAATCGGCTGTACACGTTGCGGGCGTTGCCTTCGTAGATTTTGTACTTATCTTCGTCGGTCAGGCCGGGAACGGCGTCGATGTAGCGCTTGGTATCGTCGAAATAATGGCCCGTCTCGGGATCGATGCTTTTTACAGCGCCGACCATCTCCGAAGCGAAGAGAATGTTGTCGATGGGGATGACCTTCGTCAAGAGATCGATGCCCGCTTGATGGTAGACGCAGGTATCGAAGAAGACGTTCCTCAAGAGAAGTTCCCCGAGCGGGGGACGTTTCAAGTCCTGCGCGATACCTCGATAGCGTCCCCAATGGTAGGGAACCGCGCCGCCACCATGAGGAATGATGAACTTCAGCGTGGGGAAATCCCTGAAAATGTCGGAGGTCAGGAACTGCATGAACGCCGTCGTATCGCCATTCAGGTAATGCGCGCCGGTGGCGTGAAAATTCGGATTGCACGAACCGCTGACATGGATCATGGCGGGCACATCGAGATCGACCATCGTTTCGTAGAGCGGGTACCAGAAACGATCGGTGATAGGCGGGTCGCTCCAGTGGCCGCCCGAAGGATCGGGATTCAGGTTACAGCCAACAAAGCCGAGTTCTTCCACGCAGCGCTTCAGTTCGCCGATGCAATTGACGGGCGGCACGCCGGGCGATTGCGGCAGCTGACAGACGGCGACGAAATTCTCCGGGTAAAGCTGGCAGACTCTGTAGATCAAATCGTTGCAGACCTGTGACCATTGCAAACTCGTGACCGCGTTCCCAATGTGATGGCCCATGCCCATGGCGCGCGGCGAGAAGATGGTGAGGTCGGTGCCGCGCTCGCGCTGGAATTTCAGCTGTGCTTTTTCGAGGCTCTCGCGAATCTGATCATCGGCGATTTTGGGCGCTTCGGAAGGAGATTGCGATGGATCTTTAAGCCCCGCGATCTGCCGCTGCCGGTAGGCTTCCAACTCTTTTGGCGCTGTCGTGTAATGGCCGTGACAATCGATGATCATTGTCGCCTCTGCATCCCTCGCTCCCGCTGCGCGCATGCTATGAAGTGAACATCAGGTTGTCAAATATAACTGTGCCGGGCTTTGGGCTTTGCGGCGCCTCTGCTACGATGCTCGCTTTCATTTCTAATCACGGGATGATCCTGGACGTGGAATGCTGATCTATCCGATCGGAGGAAGTGGGAATGGCTGAGCTCCCGAGGCTAAACGGCGTCATCCGCGCCTTCGAACAGGGGCAGACGGCGTTGGCCGCATTTACAATCGCCGAAATCGATTCCGCCCTGGCCTTCAGCGTTGCCAGATACGACGCCATCGTTTTTGAGATGGAGCACAATCCATGGGATGCACGGATGTTGCGCGATTGCTTCCAGTACATGCTCAATCGACGGCAGATCGTCGAGACCAGTTCGATCGCGCCCGCGGTTACGCCCTTCGTGCGGATTCCGCCAAACGGGAATGAAAAGAACCAATGGCTGGCCAAACAGGCGCTCGATCTAGGCGCATACGGGATCGTTTGGCCGCACATCAGCAGCGTGGACCAAGCCTACAATGCCGTCGCGGCGTGCCGGTATCCGCGTTTGAAGACGGCTAAGCTCAGCGAACCCGCCGGCATCCGAGGCGATGCGCCCCTCGCAGCCGCGCGTTATTGGGGCCTCACGCAGCAGGAATATTATCGCAAAGCGGACGTGTGGCCTTTGAATCCGGAGGGCGAGATTCTGGTGGTCCTGATGATCGAGGACACGCAGGGAATCGCCAAGCTTCGCGACATCTTGAAAAATGTTCCCGGCATAGGGTTGGTGCTTATTGGAGAAGGCGATCTGAGCCAGGAACTTGGCGTTCCGCGCCAATACGATCACCCTTCGGTGGTCGAGGCCATGGCGCAGATCGTCGCGACGTGCAAGGAATGCGGTGTGCCGGTCGGACATCCTCACGTCGATTCGAACAACGTCGAGCGAATTCTTAAGGAGGGATATCGGTTTTTGATGGCCGCTCCGAGTCGAAGCTACGCTGCTCTCGAGAAATGCCGGCAACTCACCGGACGGGCGTAGTGCGGTTTGGGCATTTTCCTCGCGCCAGAATCGGGCGCTAGGAATAACAGGTCTTTATCGGTTCACCTGCCTGTAATCCACTACTGCAAATCCAGGGTACCCGGAGCGAAAAGGTCTTCCATGGTGAACTTCCTCGGAATGACCTTTTGATCGACGGCGAATTGCACGATGGTTTCGAGCGCCTTCCGATTGGGCTCACTGCGATTGATCCCGAATGGAAAGGGATCTCCGACTACCTGCCGGAGTGCGATGGCTGTTTCGTCTGCCGGAGAGAGATCTTTGCCGGAATCCAAGTGCGCCAGATAAATTTTATTGGCTTCTTGAAATGCATGGAAGAGGTCGACGGCCAATCGGGGCTCAGCTTTGAGAAGAGAATCCTTAACCACGAGCCCATGGTTGATGGGATAGACACCCGTTTTCCGGAAGTAGGCAAAACCCGCATTGCGAGCGTCGGGGATGAGCGGCTGAATATCGGGCGAATTCACGCGCACGTCCCCCACGGCGGCGGGGACCTTGCCAGAAAGGAATAAGTCGGCAATCGGCTTTCCGCGATTGGAGTAATCAACGTTCGCCGGAGCCTTGTATTCCGCGACGTGCTCGTCATCGGTGGGAGCCCAGGTGATTTTGTCCAGGTCCACGCCGTATTCGGTGTGAAGAATGCCTCGCGCCCAGAGGCCGGTCGTGACCGTGTAACCACGATTGATGGCGACGGTGCGGCCCTCCAGATCTTTCGGTTTCGTAATCCCCGATTTCACATTGTAGAAAATAGCCCAATGATGGAAATTCCTGGTGAGGAAGACCGGAATGGCGGTGATGGGTTTGCCGTAGGCTTTAGCACAAAGATACGTCGTAAAAGCCATCTCGCAGATATCAAATTCGAGGCCGCGCGCCATGCGCCGCATGGCGGCGACGATGGGATCGACCTGAATGTATTCGAGCTTCCGACCGCCGATGCGGACAGTGCCGTCTTTCAGCGGCTTAGTCAGCCCGTAATTGCCGATGGCGATGGTCAGAGGAGGCACTGGCGACGACCCCGTGAAATCCGCCGGTAGAATACTCAGCGCCGCGGTGGGTGACAAGGATGACATCCGGCGGCATCGCGAAAGCGAAGCGCGGCGCGAGCCCCGATTCCGTTATGGCACGTTCGGCACAGATCCAAATCAAAACGTGTAGCGGAATTGCATTCGCACAAATCGCGCCGGCTGAATTTCCACCGGCCGCCGCAGATTGAACGATGTTCCCGTGATTTCGTTTTCCTGAAGCTTATAGCTGCTGTTGGCCACGTTCATGATATCCAGCGCCGCTACTAACGTGCCGGCCGGAAGGCGGAATCGGCGCGCGAGGCGAAGGTTGGCGTTGATGACGCCCTCAGCGCGATTTCCGCTGAGCGGATTAGACAATTGGGTGCCGTGGGAGGTGGCGCCGATCACGAAAGGCCCTTGAGCAAGTCCGGTCACCAGCAACTGACGGGCGAAGACGAGCCCGTCGAGATAGTCCGCAACAACGGCTATTTCGATTCCGCCCCACGGCAAGCGATATTCCCCCGAGACCTTTCCAAGAAACGCGCGGTCCATTACACCTCGGCCGCTGGCATTCACGAGCGTGTTAGGGTCCATGTAGAGTGCGCCGACCGCGCCGGGATCATTTTCGAAAACGGCGTCGCCCGGATTCGTTGGTCCGGAGGATTGCTCAGCGACAAATGAGGCGCCGAGAAAAAGGCTTCGCCACGCCGCGCGAACCTCGGCCTGCAGGCCTTTGTCGAGATTGCGCAAGCCGGGCGGGTTCGTCAGCAGATAGTGATCTTGTCCGAAGGTTGCCGGACTCTGCTGGTAAACCGTGAGTTGGTTGTCGTCGAAAGTTCTCGGGATGCCGTCCGGTCCGGGGTCGAGGATGGAAACAGGAGAAAAAGCGGAGGAAGGAACGCCCGTATTCACGGCAGCAATGCGGCGCTTATCATCGCGCCGGAAAAGGCTCAGGCGCAAATCCAACGCGCGCGCGGGCCTGATCTCCGCGCCTACATCAAATTCGTCGGCATAGGGCCGGGCAAGCGACGGCGATATGGAAGAATAAGGTCCGCCGAAACGCAACAGCAGAGCACCCAACTCGCCGGGTTCGAAAATTCCGTCGCCATTCCGATCGATCCACCGATATTCGCTTCCGCCGAGGCTATCGGGATTGCCAAAATCGAGATATCTGCCGGCCAGCGGTGTGTAGACGCGAAAATAGGTGGCGCGCAAGACAATCCCGCCGCCATGCGGCACCAGCCACGCAAAACCGGCGCGCGGCGAAACGTTATTCCACGCGATCAGATCGGACTGCGACGGAAGCGCGCGCGCGGGAACGAATGTTCCGTTAGGGCTTGACTGCTCGGGGAGGGAGCCACGCGCAAAATCCGCGACGGCGCCCAGATCAAGCGACAGCGTATCTCCCAGAACGATGTGATCGGCGAAGGTCAGAGTCGATCTTCGGATGATCGAGCGGCTGTCGGCGGGAGTATTGAACTCCACTGCAAAGGCGGGGGCGCCGGCCGCAGTGATCAGGTTCATGCCGGACGGCGTGGTGAGACGATTCGATGGAGACGAGGTTTCGAACTCGGCGCCGATCACGACTTGATGTCGCGACCTTAAGGCGTGGAAGGCCCGCGGCTGCCACACAGCATTTACCTGCTGCCGCGTTTCCAGTGCGAGATTCGCGAGGGGCGCAGCACCGGCTACACCGCTGCCGAGCAGTTCGATCCGGCTTTGTGCGAGACCGTTGAGCGGAGTGGCATCGAGGTGCGCGACCGAGTATTGATAACGCGCCTGCAAAGCGCCGAGCGTTCCATCCGGTGCGATGTGGCTCCATCCGGCTTGAAAGAGACTGAACCGGTCCGCTTCGCTTTCGTTTTGAAATCCGTATGGGGAAACGAACGAAGGAGCCATGCGCTGTCCGCTTAAGACTTCGAGTCCCGCGGGCATGGCCCAATTGAAAAGATCCAGACGCGAGCCGCTGTAGAGCAGATCGAACTGGTCTCTTGCTCCCGCCTGGATGCGAAGGCGGCTATCGGCGAAGAGCATGCGGCTTTCCAAGTCATTTCCGGGGCCGGCAATCGGGACGGTTTGCGAGGCCCACTCTCCGGCGGCCGCGAGGAACAAATCGACCCACTTGGCTAGTGCACCGCCGGCTTCGGCTGAGTCTCGCGTCAGCCAGCGATAATGCTCGGTCTGCTGCACGGCGCCTCGGTCAGCGGCCGGCGGCAGATTGTTCGAGGCAAGAGCGCCAGCCGTGTCGGCGGTGGAGAGATTGCCGTGCCAAGAGGAGACCGGCTGGGAAGGGAAGAAACCTATTTCGCTGGCATAAGCGTTTGACGTCGTCTGGGCGAACCCGGAACGCGCGACGATTTCGTCGAGGGTACTCACATCGGGCAGAACCACCGGCCGGCCCGGCTGAAAAGAATCCCCGGCATCCATTCCCATGAACTCGAATTCCGTGCCCGTCCACGAAAATCCACGCTGGGATTGCCAGGCCAACCGGTTATCGCTGAGCCCAACGAAGTCGAGGGGCAGGGTAGCGGTGGCCGGTTCGGTTCCGAGCATCAGGCCGGAAAAATTGAATATCTCGGGATACAGTTCCTGCTTTGGAGAGCCGGCCCAAACACCAGCGTTCTCACTCGGCTGGGTTTCGATTCGAAGTTTCCCTGAGGCGTCAACGATGAGTCTGATTTCCTGATTCTGCAGAGGTTCGATATCGATCGGGACACCCGAGTATGGAGAAACGGGATTCTGGACGGTTACTTCGTAGCGTCCATAGGGCAGGGTAAGGAGAAATGTACCGTGAGCATCGGTATCTGCAATGGCTCGAAATCCCAGTTCAGAGGAAATGGTGATCGCTGTTTGTACGGGCACTCCCTCGGGGTCACGGATACTTCCTGCGATGGTTCCGGTTGCGATTTGCGCAACCAAAATCCGCGGATAAAGAACAACGAGTATCAGGAGCGCGAGCCGAAAGGCGGAGAGGCGACGATAGACGGACATGGCTCGAGCGATAGTCTAGACTGCATTTCTTACAAAGGTAACCGCCGCGTCTCCGAGTGTCTGCGCGGAACAAGACTAAGGTCCAAGTTGCCGCAAAAGTGCAATTATCTTTTCTGCCGATGGCGGCTCAAGCTCGAATATTGGATTCACGTCAATATCCGGAAAGCCCAGCCGCGTGAGGCGCGCGCTGAGCGTTTCGCGGATTTGTCCTGCGCTGGCGTGGGGCATTTTTGCCAACGCCTGAAAAATCACGTCGTGATCGGGATCGGCAAATACATGTGCGCGAAGGCGTTCGAGGATTTCGGCGCGCGTTTGGCGGTCGAGGGCCGGGGCACAAAGCGCGGCGAGGAGTTGCCGCTCGACCTCGGCGGCAGGCAGATGACGCTGGGCTTCATCCATTATCGGAAACAATTATTGGGATGCTTGTCCAGAGAGGCGCTGCATGGCGGCGAGTGCGACTGCGTTTTGGGGATCGGTTTCGAGGCCGGCGCGATATTCCCTGATGGCGTCTGCGATCCGGCCTTGCTGCTCATCCAGCGTGGCGAGCCCGAAATCGGCATGATTATCGATATCATTCAAAGCCAGCGCGGCTTGATAGTCTGCACGGGCCTTTGACCGATCGCCGGCAGCGAGATCCACATCGCCGAGATTATCGTAGGCCTCCGCGTTGGCATCGTCCTCGGCCGAGCGCGCGAATTCTTCTCGCGCCTCTGAGGTCCGCCCCTGCTGCAAAAGGAAATGTCCATAACTATTTCGCGCGTTTACATCGAGAGGCGCCAGCGAGACGGCCTGCTGATATTGGCGATCGGCATCGTCAAGCCGACCCATTTCCGCATACATTTCGGCGAGATTTTTGTAAGGAGCCATGTAGTTGGGCCGAAGATGAATCGCCTGCTCAAAGAAATCGGCGGCCTCGCTATAGCGCTTCTGGTTCTTGCGAACCAGGCCCAGATTATTCAGGGTCACCGCGGAAGGCTTGCCCGGGCCCAGGGCCAAAGTCCATTCGCGTTCGGCATCGGCCCAATCGCCGCGGTCTGAATAAAGTACACCGAGATTCGTGTGAATCACCTGTGCGTCGGGTTGGGCTTCGAGCGTGCGGCGATAAAGCACCTCATCAGTGCGCCAATCGCGATTGCGTTCGACTGTGGCGATGGCGTAAAGGCAGGCCACAGCCCCGACGGCAACCGCTATTGCCTGCCTAGCCAAAGTACGACCGGAAGACGGCGATCCCCTGTAAGTTTCACGCCAAAGCTTGGCAACAGCGGCGCCGATCAACCAGCAAAAACCCATCGAAGGCAGGTAGAGGTAGCGTTCGGCAAAAACCTGCGCCGGCATCCAGCGGGCGTTCAGCACGGGCGCGAGGGTCGCTCCCATCCAAAGGAGCGCGAAAGACAGGGGACGCGCATTCTTCCAGAGGAATACGAATAGTCCCGCGCAGACGATCAATCCCGCGAGCCCTGCCAAAACGTGAGGGTCGCGGATGCGTTGGCTTTCATGGAATACATAGAAGGCGATAAGGTGCCAGGGCCAAATCAACTTGGCGAGATAGCTGCCGGTCAGTGCCACCGCGCTCAGGAGGACTTGGCTCCAGGGCAAGTTCGGCCGCCAGATGGCCGGCGCGAAGCCGCCAAGCACAAATTCCCGGAAGGCAATATAACCCGCGGCAGCCAGGCAGAGGGGCAGATAGCGGCGCCATTTGTCCTGGAATTGCGGCGTTGCCTGGACAGGCCGATAGAAATGCTCATAAATGATAATGAGAGCGGGCAAGACCAGCGCCTGCTCTTTGGAGAGAAGAGCAAGGCCGTAGGCAGAGAGCATGAGGGTGTACGACAGCCAGGATGGCAGGGTTGGCCGCCCCGTGTCCGTCAGACGCAAATAAAGCAGAAAGGTCAGCAGGAAAAAGAAGCTCAACTCCAGGTCCGTGATCGCGGCAATCCACGCGACCGATTCGGTATGAATCGGGTGCAGAGCGAAAAGTCCAGCAGCGATGAGCGAAAGGAGGCGATCCTGGAAAAGGCGTTCGGTCAGCACGAAAAGGAGCAATACGACGGCGATGTGCAGGACCAGATTCACCAGATGAAAACCGAAGGCGAGGCGGCCGAAGACTTTGTAACTGATGAGGTAGGCGAAGGTCATCAGCGGCCGATAGTAGTTGCTTACGCCTTGAGCGCCTTGGAAGGTCCAGACGGTGCTGCCGAAAATTTTTCCGATGTAACGAAAGCTGTGGACATAGGGGTTTGCGAGAACCTGGTCGCGATCGTCGTAGACGAAGCTATTAGCGAGCGCGTTGAAGTAAGGCAGAGAGGCCAGCAAAATCAGTATGAGGAAGACGACGGCATCGCGGTCCTCCCGCGACTCCCTGCGCCACCGACTGAGCATGAAATCATGGTAGCGAAGGGCATGGGAGGAATCTAGGATTCCGGGGACGGAGGTGGCATAGGCCCAAACAGGCCGCGTGGGAGCTCTTAACGAACCTCTTCAGTTATTGGATGCGATGTCGCGGTTGGCCGGAGTCATGGCGAAATCGGCGCAGAGCTGATTACACGGCCAGAAGTGGTGGCACAAAGATGACGCGATTTCGCGGGAAGCTTGCCCGTGCCTCCGCGCAGGTTCATCCTATATATGTAGGAGGAGTAAGGCAGATGCTGGCGGAACACCTCCAAGCCGCGGCACCGTATCTCATCGAACAGAAATATTCTGAATATTCGCCCGAACAGCACCGGGTGTGGCAGGAACTGGTACGGCGCAGACGGGCGCAGATCGAATCTCATGCCTGCCGGGAATATCTGGACGGATACCAAATTATCGGGCTTCAGGAGGATCGCCTTCCGAATCTCGCCGCGATCACTGCGCAACTGAAGCCCAGAACGGGATGGAGCACTACCCCGGTAAGTGGCTTCCTTCCCGGTCAGGCGTTCTTTGAAATGCTCGCGGCACGGATGTTCCCGACGACCACATGGATACGCAGCGGTGATTCACTCGAGTACATTCCCGAACCGGACATCTTTCACGACGTTTTCGGGCACGTGCCCATGCACGCCCATCGCGTGTTCGCGGATTTCTTGCAGCATTACGGGAGCGTTTGCGTCCGTCTCAATGACCAGCAACTTCTGGAGCAACTGGGCCGTTTATTCTGGTATACGGTTGAATTCGGCCTGATTCGGCAGGACGGAGTCATCAAGGTTTACGGCAGCGGAGTGATCAGCTCGCATCGGGAATGCAGCAACGTGATCGAGGGCGGCTGCGAAGTCAAAGATTTCAAGCTGGAAGAAGTCCTCAGGACGCCCGTCCGGGTCGACCGCATCCATAGCCTGCTCTTCGCCATCGAGAGCTTTGATCAACTCTATGAAGCCATGCACGCAGCCGAGGAATGGGCTGAGCAGCGCTTGCTGCAATCTCATCCAGGCCGCTAGGGCAGCAATGGCGTCAGCTCAGCAACCTGTGCAGCAGTTGATCGAGGCGGGCGCGAGCCTCATCCGACATGGCGACAAACTCGATCCCCATCCCGTCTCCATGCGAATGACGCACGACTGCCCGTGCGCTGACTTCGCCGGCGGGAACTTCGAAGGAGACGTGAACCAGTTCGCCAACGGCCGGTGGTTCGGGCGCCGCAATCGATAACCCACCCGAGCTGATCGTTTGCACTTTGGATATAACGGATTCTCCGCGGCCGCGCCAAGTGATGTCCATACCTCGGGGCAAGGTGATACGGGGACGTTTGCGCTTTTCGATTCCAGGCTTTTCGTCCCCTTCTTTCAAACGATTCCAGAATTCCGGCTGCGGCGCGGGGAACTCTACCGCGACCTCGAGTTCTTGAGAATCCCGGCACGAGGTGCGCACGACCAGGCATTCCTGCACTTGCTCGGCCGCCTCGTTAATCAGGAGCAATTTCTGCCCGGCCACAACGGGCATGCGCATCAACAGCAAGGCGCCCGTCTCGCTGGCGTTCAGGATGGAGTTCTCCTCAAAAAAGGGGCTCTCACCTTGCCCATGCCCATAAATTCGAATGTGCGAGGCCATGGTTCGTCGATCGCTTTCCCGGCGCTCCGTGGGATCCGCCTCGGAGGCTTTCCTCCAGGCACGATCG
>Ga0207006_1082_pt1 | contig 20518 bp, 19 predicted proteins | sample Alteio_BWMinCont_84_FD_153497 | JGI IMG/M metagenome (GOLD analysis project Ga0207006, IMG submission 153497) | Enriched cells from forest soil in Barre Woods Harvard Forest LTER site, Petersham, Massachusetts, United States -... | ecosystem: Environmental > Terrestrial > Soil > Temperate forest >...
TTCCATGCAATTCGTTTGCAAATCGTATCGATTTGTGATACGATTTGCAAACGAATTGCATGGAATGGTTATGACCTTAGAACAATATATTGATGAACTACAAAGCAAAGGCCAGTACTTCTTCTTAAGTGAGGAAGCTATGGGTATTTTGGGTTGCAGTAAGGAGGCTTTTAAACTTGCATCGATCAGGCTAAAGGCAAAACATAGGCTCTGCAATATTCGTGGTGGGTTTTGGACAATTATACCTCATGAATATACTTCATGGAGAGTTTTACCAGCTAGCTGGTTTATCAACCAACTAATGAATTACTTAGGAACTCCCTATTACATAGGATTACTCTCCGCAGCAGCGTTACACGGTGCTGCACATCAACAACCCCAACAATTTCAAGTGATGGTTTCAGAGCCAGTACGTCCAATATTAAAAGGGAGAGTAACCATTAAATTTTTTAAAAATTCATTGGTTTCAAAAGTACCCATAACAAAATTGCAATCTGAAACCGGATATATGAACGTTTCAACAGCCGAAGTAACGGCATTAGATTTGGTTAAATTTTATAGAAAGGCAGGACATTTAAGCAATATAGCGACGGTTTTATCTGAGTTAAAAGAAAAATTGGATGTAAATGACTTTATCAAAGTAGCAATTCCCAGCTTATATGAGTGGCCAATATTACAGCGTTTGGGCTATTTATTATCTTTGGAAGGTGTAGGAGGTCAAGAGTTTTCAGATCCAATTCACAAACTTATATCACAACATAAACCGCGTTTTGTTCCACTAGTACATCAAGCCGATTATAAAAAGAGTAACAAGGATTTAAACTGGCGTCTCTATATTAATGAAGAAGTGGAACTAGATTTATGATAGACAGAGCTTCCTTAGTTTTATGGCAAAATATTGCCCCTTGGGGAAATGGTGCACAAATAGAACAGGATTTAATTTTATCCAGGGCTTTGGTGGATATTTATAATCATCCTTATTTGACATCGGCCTTGGCCTTTAGAGGTGGAACAGCTTTACAGAAGCTATTTTATGATAAGGCAACACGTTATAGTGAGGACCTGGACTTTGTACAAATCCAAGTAGGTGGAATAGGAGGCATATTGGATGGTTTTAAGGAAGTATTAGAACCCTGGTTGGGAAAACCTAAAAAGAAATTCGGTGAAGGTAGAGCTACCCTATTGTATGGTTTTGAACCGGCTCTTGAACCCCAAACAGGTAAAATGCGAGTTAAGATTGAAATTAATACTCGTGAGCATTATACAGTGCTGGGTTTGATACAAAAGAAATATGAAGTGAATACCCCTTGGTATCTTGGAAGTGCGCCAGTGACCACTTATCATTTAGAAGAGCTGTTGGGGACAAAATTAAGAGCATTATTTCAAAGAAAAAAAGGACGGGACCTATATGATTTGGCCTGTGCCTTAAAAAGTTTAAACTTTGATGTAAAAAAATCCATTCAATGCTTTGATTATTATTTGACGAAGCAAAATCTTAGGATTTCACGGGCTGAGTTCGAAGAAAATATGTACCATAAGTATAAAATGATTTCTTTTAGAGAAGATATTCAACCATTACTGTCAAATCCAAACTTCAATGACGATAATTTCGTATCAGATTTCAATTTAGTAATGAAAAATATAATTCAGCAATTACCAGGAGAATCATGGAAAGGGATTGAGGTTAATGTTAAAGAACATGTTTTACTTTCCTTCTGATTTAATGCTCAATTCATTAAATGAGGAAAAATATGGTTTCAATGATGATGAAGGTTATGTACAAGTTCAAAAAGCACTACTTGACTACTATACTGATGCTTCCTTTCTTCTCTCGTTTCCCTAATTCACCTGGATTTCTGCTCTAAATCTCCCGATTTCAGCATTAACTTCCCTCTTCACCTTAACTTTCTAAATAGTATCATACCAAATGGTAAAATACCAAGTGGTAAGACTGTTAAAGAAGAAATCAATTTTCCACCTCTTTCCACAAGATACTTGACTTCACAATAAAGACTAAACTAAACTAAGTTTAATAAGGAGGAAAAAACATGAGAATGATGAACATACACGAAGCTAAAACCCATTTGTCTCAATATATTGAACTAGCCTTTAATGGTGAGGATATCATTATATGCAAGGCAGGGAAGCCTATGGCGAAACTGACACGATACGAGGGGAGTGAACAACCTAGAAAACCGGGTTATTGGGAAGGGAAAGTGGTGATATCAGATGATTTTGATGAATTACCTGAATCAATCATTAAAACTTTTCAAGGGGAAGATTAAGTTAACTGCTCTGTCGACTTAAAATAAAAGCTTATAAGGAAACTGATGAAAATACTGCTTGATACACATATTCTATTGTGGTGGTTGATGAATGATCCAAGTTTAGCAACTGGCACGCGATTATTAATTGAAAATCCGAAAAATACTATATTTGTTAGTGCAATTAGCGCATGGGAAATCGCAATAAAAAGGGCGATTGGTAAATTACAAGCACCAGACGATTTTGATAAAGCGATTGAAAGGAGTCATTTTCACTCCTTACCAATTACTATACCGCATGCAATGGGCATCATGTTCCTACCTCCACATCATCATGATCCTTTTGATAGGATGTTAATATCTCAGTCAAAGATAGAGGGCTGTACCTTACTAACTCGGGATGGCCGAATTGGGAAATATGATCTGCCTATCATTTGGGCTTGAGTTCTCCAAAAATAGATATTAAAGAGCACAGATCGAAGTAATCCAGAAGAAGTGCCCTGTGGCTTGTGATATGGTGCGCATAATGAACATATGTTCATTATGCGCACCGGCACCACTAATGCCTCATCTTTTTTTATTGGACGCGAAACTGAGCTAAAAAGGCTCCAAGATCTATTTCTCACAAGGAGAGAACTCAACTCTGAAGTTATTGAGTCCATGCAAGAAAAAATTGCTCGATTTTCGGCTCCACGTGGGTTTGCAGTGGTGCCAGTATTATTTCATTTGAGCGGGGTTACAGATGCCGTTTATGAACAACATTTTTTACAGGATTATCGATATTGCAGATTTTTTGAATGAGTAATTTAGAAAACGATTAGGTGATGAAGCATAGAGCTGCTATATTACCTTTATTGGAGATTTAGAAAACGTGAAACAAGGATATTTATGACTCATATTGCTTCTTTATTTTTAAAACTGAATCGGCTTTCATTTTTACTGATCGTTTTTTTTCTTATTAATGTATGTTTGTTAGGAAAAACACAGGCAGAAAACTCAAAACAGACACAAAATCTGGAACAAGTACAAAAACTAAAACAAGCTCAAAGCAAAGAAGCGTATAATCCAACAGCCAATGTAACACCCTCCATATATGTAACTGCATACCCTGACCATATTGTTGCCATTGAAGGAAACTTTCTTATTTGGAAGGATGGCAGTAAAATGCCCATCAAAAATTTAGTAAAATTAGAAACTTTCAAAGAAGCACTAGACAATCCTGATTTATATAGGCAGTTAATCATCCCCTATACGCCAGGCCCCCTTAAAAATCCTCCAACAGAGGACTCAGATCCTGGACGGATACGTTATGTCCCCTTTTTTCAAAAAATGTACGGTGGAACACAGGAAGAAGTCAGAAAAAATTTGGTAGAAGTAGAGTGGTTGCCTCGTACTTTTAAAGGCGTATCTGCCGTTAAACTTTTGGTCACTCAGGTAAATGATGTATCTGATAAAATTAAAAAAATTTCCGCAGAACTAGATGATCTCGTACAAAAGAAACCACACTATAAAAAATATCTTAAAAATCCTGGAGGAACTTTCTCATGGCGTCTCATTGCAGGCACCGATCGTCCTAGTTCTCATAGTTTTGGCATGACAATAGACATCAACGTAGCGCATTCTCACTATTGGTTATGGGATTATAAAAAAGCCCATGGTTTATCTTTAGAAACGGAGCTTAAGGAATCTAGCATTAGCGATAAGAATGTCCCCGCTTATAAAAATGACATTCCATGGGATATTGTAGCTATTTTTGAGAAACACCATTTTATTTGGGGAGGCAAATGGTTTCATTATGACACCATGCACTTTGAGTATCGACCTGAGCTTTATCGAAAGGATACAAATTAATCGTGTAACAACAAGTAAGCGTTTCGTCATATAGGTGACTTTTGAAAAAAACATCAACCACTCAAACAGCCTCCATTACCTCTTTTATTCTTCAATCTGTCCGTCCCTTTCGTTGGCAGCTGGTTGGTTCGGTATTCGTTGCCTGTTATTGGGCACTCCACCTTTCCTTACAACCTTATGTCATAAAATTAATTTTAGATAGTGTGAATGTGGATCCTTCTATCAAAAACCTCACTATCCCTGTCATATTTTATATGTTGCTATCGGTTGCCTTCACGCTCAATTTCAGATTTTATGATTTTGTCGCCCTTCGTTTTTACCCTAAGCTTAAAGCAAACATTATGGATGAGGCAACCGAAGTGGTTAGTCAACACTCCTATACTTTTTTCCAAAATCAATTTGCAGGTGGATTAGCGGATAAAATCAAAAATTTAAGCAAAGGAACGGCCGACATTGTAGAACTGTGTGTGGACCGATTTTTTAGTCATCTCCTAGCATTATTTATTGCTTGTGGAACACTGATGTTAGTAAACTCCTGGCTTGCACTGATATTATTTGGATGGGCCTCACTTTTACTCACCATCAGCTTTCTGGCGAGTAAAAAAGCGCGTCAATTATCCCATGAACTTTCAGAAGCCAATAGCCATGTGATTGGCAAAATCGTTGATCGTTTTTCTAACATTTTAAACGTCAAATTGTTTTCAGCCTATCATCATGAAAAATCTGAATTGACTAAAGGCTTAGCAGAAACGGTCCATCGCGATCAAAAATTAAGATGGTTTTTATTAAAACTAATGACCTTTCAAGGCTTATCAACCGCAGCGATGATTAGTGGCTGTATTTTAGTTCTGGTATATTCTGCTCAATCCCATAATATCACAGTAGGTGACTTTGCTTTGGTTGTGACCCTAACCCTTACTTTTGCTGATATCATATGGAATTTGGCACAGGGCATATCTAATTTTTCTGAAGTATATGGCATGGTCAGTCAAGGTTTAGTTTTATTAAAACGCTCGCAAGAAATAAAAGACGCTCCGAATGCTAAAGTTCTCCAGCTGTTAAAAGGGGAAATCCGTTTTGAAAAAGTACATTTTCAATATGAAAATACCGAACCTCTCTTTAGTAATAAATCCATTACACTTCATGCTGGGCAAAAAGTCGGGCTAGTGGGCTATTCTGGAAGTGGCAAGTCGACTTTTGTTAATCTCATTTTGCGCCTTTTCGATGTTAATTCTGGTCATATTCTCATCGATAATCAAGATGTCGCTCAAGTCACACAAGCTTCATTACATCATGCCATTGGAATAATCCCTCAAGATCCAACTCTATTCCATCGATCTCTCATGGAAAATATTCGATATGGACGATTAGGGGCCAGTGATGATGAAGTGATAACAGCAGCAGAAAAAGCCCATGCAAACGAATTTATTGTTTCTTTGCCACAAGGATATAGTGCTTTGGTGGGTGAAAGAGGAATCAAACTTTCGGGAGGACAACGACAGAGAATAGCCATTGCGCGTGCCATTTTAAAAAATGCCCCTATCCTATTGCTGGATGAAGCAACTTCCGCTTTAGATTCCGTGACTGAAAACATCATTAAAAAAACACTGTTAGATCTCATGCAAGGTAAAACCACTATTGTCATTGCTCATAGATTATCCACACTACTGCATATGGATCGCATTTTAGTTTTTGATCAAGGGAAAATTGTAGAAGATGGAACACATCAGGATCTCTTGGCTAAAAAAGGAACTTACAAATCACTTTGGGATGCCCAAGTTGGCGGATTTATCCCCGATAGGATTGGGGAAGAAAATATCGTGCAATTATCTGATGATGAGTGATGTGATAGATGGGGCTCTCACGATTCACAAAATCACACTTTTGTTGATTTTGTGAATCGAGCAATGCTGTATAAAATTACAGAGATTGTTAGCTCACTGCATGGTACAGGACAAAAATTTTCATTTTTGCTCAATTGACTGCTTAAAAACACAGTCATCCAGCATCGATTCAGCCACAAACTCACTTATCGGAGGTATAAATATTGGTTGGAGCAACTTCCAAAGTATATGTTCTATTGAAATATTTGAGTCCCAAACTTCTTTACGGATCCAATCCAACCCATGTCGAAAAATGCTTTTCTCTTTCCGCCCATGTTTTTTTATTTTGATTTCTTCGTGATTTTTAATTCGCCATTCACCCGTTTTATAAGCCCAACAAAATGTGATCGTTAACAAAGCCAGTATCTTTTTTAGTCTTACAAGATTAATAATATGCGTCTCTTCTAATCTAAAGCCCCTCGTCTTTAAACTTGCAAATAAAGTTTCAATTTTCCATCTCAATAAATAGATGCTTAACGCATTTTCTGGAGATTCATTTGTTGTGACAATTAATAATTCTCCATTTTTTGTCAAGCGGATGCCAGCGAGATATAATTCATTGCCCCAAAGTTTACGTTCTCCCTCCAATATACGATATTCTCCTGGCTTTAGGCCTAAAAATAATAACCGAATATCCACCTCTTTCCCTTGAGCATTGGTAGTTATTGCATTCGTTTTTATTCTAATAAAAAAGGGGATTTTATGTTTTTTTAGATATTCAAACCATTTGCCACCAATAAATTCTCGATCGCCTAACAAACCAGAAATCTTATCTTTGCCAAAATTGTTTATAAATTTTTCTAATAATTCAATTCTTTCTTTAGTGTTTGAGTTCCCTTTTTTACGAAAAAGTGACCAATAAATTGGAATGGCGACTCCCTCATATATAATGGCCAACATGAGGATATTAATGACAGTTTTCCCTAATTGCCAGTCAGTGCGGTCAATGGTTAGATACCATTTTCCATCCTTTAAAGAGAATAATTTAAAAACGAAAGTAGCAATTTGATTAAAATCAAAATTAAAACCCCGAAAAAATCGTTGAAGCCTTTTGTAGCGAGAACTCTGTTTGGCCCCACTGATTGACGACAACTATAATTTCCTACCTGCGACAATTAAAAATACCTAAAATTTTCTTACAAGTCAATCTGAGTTTCGAGTATGGTCACCATCCCTTTTTCAAGCTTTAAATCATAGTCACGACGTGGCCATGATGACTCAATCGTCAACTTTATAATTCTATAAAAAGGCCCGGCTGTTGGATGACAAAGTCACCAACAGCGGGCAACGCACCGCGAGTGGCAATGGTGAGTACATTGCTCGTCGTCGGTGCGTAATAAGAGCCCCAGATGTAATTAATAATAAAGGTTACGTCGTAACCATAACCTTCGGAGTTGGTACCCCCTCATAAAGATCTTTATTTTTTGTCTGCTCGGATACTCTTTTTGTCTCCTTAGCCTGAGCCACCCTGTAGCTCTCTGGGGCGTTTAATTCTAAGATGGTGGCATGATGAACAAGACGATCGATTGCAGCCGCTGTGGTCATCTCATCCTTGAAGATTTGATTCCATTGAGAGAAGACTAGGTTACTTGTAACGACAATGCTTCGTTGTTCATATCGTTTGGATAGCAATACAAACAAAGCATCCGCCTCTTGTCGATCGCAGAGGGTGTAGGAAATATCATCAATCACTAAGACCTCAAAGCCATCAAGCTTTTTTATTAGGTTATTCAGTGCCAATGCCTGTTTGGCAACCATTAGTTCTTGCACTAATTCAGCTGCTGTTTTATAAAGCACCTTGCGACCCCGCAAACACCATTCCCTAGACAATGCAATACCTAAATGCGTTTTCCCGGTGCCGGGATTACCAAAAATTAAAATGTTCTCACAACGATCAATAAATTCTCCCTCTGCTAAACGATTAAGCACACTGCGAGATAGTCCAGGAACACGAGATACCTCAAAATCCCTCAATAGTTTATCTCTGGGTATTAACGCTTGTTTTTGCAAACGATCAATCCTCGCCTGATGCCGCCGCTCAAATTCCAATTGCAATAGTTGTTTCAAGTAATCGATATGCGTTATACCATCTCGCTCAGCTTCTTCCGCCAATGGTTGATAATTTTCATACATGGCTTTTAAGCCAATCCCTTTAAGCAAGTCTAAAATCATATCAGTGGATGCTTGCATCGTACACCTCCAACCCAGAAAGTAAAGAATCATACTGATCTAACTCTGGCTGTATAATGGTAACAACAGGAACACCGGATAACGGAATGTCTAACATTGATTTAACACCATCTGCTGTTGGGCAAATTTTATCTTCTAATAAAATCTCCAAGGCTATCGATACATCTTGTTCGTTCCCTATTGCTGCTAATTTTAAAATATTTAAATAATGCTTATGACCATTCGCAGGATCAGTAGCAATTAAAGCATCGTAAGTTTTACGAAATATAAGCCTAGGAAATAACCATTCGCGGTACTGGTAATGAGCAAAGGCACCAGGCTTGCGTAGCAAATGTCCCACTATGTGCCTGTAATCAATGGATTCACCTCCTATCTCAGGAAGTCGTTCCATCGTCTGGATCTTTCTATTCCCATAATATAATTCTATCGTTTTAGGATAAACATATCCTTGAACAGAACATCCAATTAAACGACTTGGCACCGAATACACGCCCTTTGAAATGTTTACGATACTGGATGGAGATACCTGCGCTAAAACAATATAAGGAGCATTCCAACGACGTTCTGGCAGGTCGTTGAGATATTTAAACTCTTCTTCTAAACGCCCTTGTCTTCCATGGTTACAGCAACGCACAACCTCTCTCAAAAATACTGCATATTCATCCTGACTTGAAAAATCTCGCGACCCCCTCAACATGAGTTGTTGATCAACTGCTGTTTTAGTGAGATGGTTGCTTTTCTCAACAGAGCCGTTTTCATGGCTAATGCCGGGATTATTGCGACTGGGAGAAACACGATAGTGTTTTAGTAAGTCTTTCCAGCGTTCATTAAATGCGCGTTTGTTACCCCCTTCGTGGTGAGTGGCAGCTGTTAGATTATCTGTGCGATGTTCACCAGCAACCGCCCCTAATTCCCAAACAGCGCTTTCATATCCTTGAGAGAGACTATCAAAACTTTCGCTAAAACAAATAGACACGGTTTCCCATCGCGAAAAGGGAAGCATGAAGTGAAACAACATGTGGGGAAACGCTTTCCCTGCAATTGTAATGCCCAGGCTATTCATCACCGTACAGTCAGATTGACTTTGTCTGCCAGGCTCTAATATTTGTCGGAAAATGACTTCTTTATCTGGGCCATCTACTATTCGCCAATGCTTAATCCGACGTTGCAAACTGCGCAACATTGTCATATTAAATTGTTCTGGATTGTTTCGAATTAAAAAAATCATAAGGGTCTTTGCCTGTAACCCTGGTGAATTTTTTAGCATCTCACATATCTCTGGCCATACATCATCGAACGCATCTTCACGGGTTCGCCAATGCCTTTCTTTTAACTGAGAATCATAATTGCTATTATCGCGATTCTCCTTAAGGTATTTTTGAGCAGTTTTAACATTCATCCCTGCCTTTGCTGCTGCTATTTCTAAACTGTGTGTTTTACCAAATTTCATAAGAATCCTCACCTGCTGATTAGTACATGTCATCTTGCATCCTTTACATCCAAAGTGGGCACAAAATTGCGACCACCTGGTTATAATAACAGGCTTCAAGAATAAGGTATTTTTAATTGTCGCAGGTAGGTAATTCTAGTTGTCGCTAATCACCCACTTTGAAATACAGAGGCCAACTCTACCAAGTTGACTGTTTTGACAGCAAATAGGGCAAAGATAAGATTGGTAAAACAATGTATTCGGGCCTTGTTCCATTTAAAATAAACATTTAAGCTTGATGCTAACTCGTTGATACGCTCCATATGACTTCCTTGTCGTGAAACAAAAAAGACATATTGTTGCATATCAACGGGTTATAATCAAACCCATTTAACTACCTAATTTTAATAAATTTTGTCCTGTACCATGAGCTCACTGTATTTGGGCGCTGCCCGAAATTATTTTTTCTATCACTCAAGTAAATTCTTAACGAACCAGGTTTTTTCTAACATGGGCTGGTCTTTCTAACATGAGCCTGTTCTCAACTCTGGTTTTTTTTAACATCGTTCTTTTTTCTTTTTTTAAACTCTTGACAAAAGAATCACTGATCAGCCATGATGAAAGAAGTCATCAATTTAAAAGAGATTTACTTTAATGAGCTGTTTTTTTGACCCTTACAATCATTGTAAAGAAAAAAACAATAGACCTGCCCTTGGCATGTCTAACAACTCTATCTCTATTTTGCCTTCTTTGATGTCTTCCTCCTTCTCTTCATCTATTACCTCTACAACAGTTACCGTCGGCGTGGTAACCGTTGTATCTGTTTCACGCCTATAGAGGTTAGCGTATTATCCGCCTCTATAGGCGGAACCTCAAAGGATAATACTAAACAATCATTGTATTTTATTGTACTTTATATCGTTGTATGTTGTATTTAATACAATTAATAAAGTTTACAAAGTATACCATTTTTCATCTTATTTTTAAGGAAATAGCCATGTCTAGCTATAATTCTGCAGCTATTGCGAATACAAACTCCATGATTTCGCCAAATAAAATTGCGATCTATACCGGTCTCGCACTATTCGCTATGTTTTTTGGTGCAGGAAATATTGTTTTTCCCTTATATTTAGGGGCAAATTGTGGTTCCCATATTCTAGTGACTGTACTCGGATTTCTTTTAGGGGGTGTTGGTGTCCCATTTTTAGGATTAGTGGCCATTAGTCTCTACCATGGAGATTATTTTGCCTTCTTCGCACGATTAGGGAAAGTTCCCGCTTTAATTATGATTAGTATAGTGATGATAGCCTTGGGGCCTCTGGGTGCGATGCCACGAACAGAAACAACAACTTTTAATACTCTACTGCCCTATTTGCCAGAATTTTTAAAAAATAACACCGTCTTTAGCGTTTTCTATTGTAGTTTAGCGCTTTGCCTAGCCTATCGAGAAAATAAAATTGTAAAAATTTTAGGCACCTTTTTAAGCCCCGTTAAAATAATATCGTTTAGTTGTTTGGTATTGTTAGGTCTCCTTTATGCTAATTCATCAACCACAGAAACAATCAAAAGCATGCCCACAGAAGTCGCTTTTCAGCAATCCGTGCTGCTAGGGTATAATACAATGGATCTCTTAGCGGGCATTTTTTTCTGTGCCATAGCATTTCGCTCAATTCAATTGGCCACAAAAGAAAATACCAATCTCAATCCTTCTCTCTTGACTTTGAAGTCTTGTGCATTAGGTGCTGTAATGATTAGTTTGGTTTATACCGGATTTATATTGCTAGCCTACAATCATACCTCTTCACTCCAAGGTTTAAGGGCAGAGCAAACAATCAGCGTTATTTCAAATGTTGTTTTAGGAAAATTCGGTGGGCTTTTTGTTTGTATTACGGTTTCTTTTGCATGCCTTGCTACGACCGTTGCGCTTGCGCAAGCCTGTAGCCAATGTTTATATCAAGATATATTAAAAGGCTTTTTCCCAAAACAAGGCTGTTTAATCTTGATTATCATTATTACCTATTTAACAAGCAACCTGGGATTTCAAGGAATATCAGAGTTAATCTCACCGATAGTTAAAATTATCTATCCGGCATTAATTGTTCATTGCGTGCTTTCCATTTTACATCAATGGAAAGGGATTAAGATTATCAAATTGCCGGTATTTCTTACCATGTTGGTTTCTTTTTGGTTTACAACTTACAACTTTTAACGAGTCCGATTCCGCTGAGTATAGAGTTTTATATTCCGCGAAATCGCCAGTTCTTGGGTTAAGCATACTTGATGCAGGGCTGACAAATAATCTGATTCGAAGAAGTCAAGCAAGGAAGTCAAATTCTTTGATGGCTTTGATGGATGAGCATTCTCTTGCTATATTCTAAATAACTGAATTTTTCATTATTTTTACGATATCGATAGGGGATAGAAAAATTAATATCTATTATATGGCGTTATCATCACGGGGTAACTTAGCAACACGTTTAGTATCACATGTTATCGTAATTTTAATTAAGAGTTTGTTTGTAGTTCTGCTGGCTGTAATGAGCACTGCTAATGCAGCCCAAAAAGAACCAGAACCCCAGATTAAACTGGATCAAATCAAATCCTCAGAGTTAATCACCGGACCCTATAGTTATTTTGTCCCCCCCTATAGTTATTATTATTTTCACAATATGGACAAACTGGGTTTTAAACTTGATTGGATTCGACGTGCAGGACCTGTGTATCCGCTGAAAAAACCAACCAAGACATTCACAGTCAATTACTCCCATAAAAATCACACTTACTCTCTGGATGAATACTTTAAGCGAAATGCAGTATTAGGTTTTCTTGTCCTTAAAGACAATCAGATCATTTATGAAAAATATTTTCATGGTTCTGATCAAAATTCGCGATTTATTTCCAACTCTGTTGGCAAATCAATTACATCAACACTCTTTGGGATCGCGCTTGAGGAGGGAAAAATCAATAGTATCGATGATCCGGTTATAAAATACTTCCCGGAATTAAAGGATAGCGCCTTCAATCGCGTTACTCTGAAACAAGCCCTTGCAATGGCAACTGGTGTCATTGCATCAGAAGATGCTTTTGATCCAAATTCTACCGTTCACTTAATGGATGAATCAGTACTACATGGTGTCCCATCTTTTACGAAGGTACTTGAAACGCTAAAAGCAAACCCGAAAGACACACCAGGTACCACCTTCAATTATACCAGTTTGAATACGCAAGTACTGGGCCAGGTAATTGAAAATGCAACTGGAACTCCACTGAATCAATATTTAGAAGAAAAAATCTGGAGCAAAGTTGGCATGCAAAGCGATGCATTTCTTTATCGTGCCGAAGCACAGCCAGATCAATGTGCCTTTGGTTGCTTTAATGCAACTGTGCGTGATTATGGACGTTTTGGATTAATGATGATGAATGGCGGCACATTGGGTGGAATTAAAATAGTGAGCTCGACCTGGGTTAATGAAGCAACAACCCCGGTGAAATTTGCAAACCCATTGCAAGATAGTGAACACCTTGGGTACGGCTATCAGTGGTGGATTCCATCTGATGGGAGTCATGCCTATAAAGGAATGGGGATATTCGGCCAGATCTTATATATCGATCCTGAAAAACATATAGTGATCGTACAAACCTCAGCCTGGCCAAAGCCTGAAATGGACGAGAGATGGCAAGAATCATCTCAAGTTATGTCAGCTATCGTGGCCAAAATCTCAAAATAACCCTAAAACTTCAGATTTCCTTCACTGGGATCCTTAAAGGCATGGCTTTTTTCAACAGCTTGAAGAAATTTCTGATGGTCAGAGAAATCTATATTGACTTCAAATTCTGTTCTTTCAAGCAAATTTAATATAATTATTTGAAAATACTCAAACATGCTGCACTATTTCCACTTAATATTACAACCCATGCTTGGCTTTTGCTGTGGATCGATAAGTTTGTCTTGCAAAAGGTTATCAATGGCTACCCGCAGATCTTTACCTGTAACAGGAATATTATTCCTCGGTCTTGAATCATCTAATTGTCCCCGATAAACACATTTTAATTCTTTATCAAACAAATAAATATCAGGCGTACACGCTGCATGATAGGCTTTGGCAACCTCTTGGGTTTCATCAAATAAATAAGGAAAGGGATAACCTAATTTTGTTGCCACTTCTTTCATTTTAGTTGGCGAATCTTCTGGAAAATTGACGACATCATTTGAATTGATCGCAATAAAAGCAACCCCCTGTTTTTGATAATCTTCTGCCATTTTTATTAATGCCTGTTGGACATGCTTAACATAAGGACAATGATTACAGATAAACATAATCACTGTACCTTTATCAGATCTCAATTCAGAAAGCGTTTGATACTGATTTATAATGGGATTCAATAATTTAAAATCCGGAGCCTTTGTCTCAAGTGGTAACATCAAAGATTCTGTTAAAGCCATTTTCTTTCTCCTTAATTTAACTTAAATTCTCTCATTCTCTCATTCTCTCATTCTCTCATTCTCTGTAGCATGACCCACAAGAAAGGTCTTGCATACCCCCTCAAACTATAGTACGATAACTCTTATGAAATCAAAATTCATGTCCCTCATTATTAGCCTCAATATTGGTAGCTTGCTACCAACTATCTAACGTCTTAAAAATTTATCCTAAATCACTCACTTTAAAAACCATTCTTAAGACGGAGGTTTTACTATGCTATCAGCTCAATTTATGCCATCGGCTCGATTTTTGCCCTGGATAATGTGGGGAGTTACAACCCTATTCTTTGCTTATCAATTCATTATGCGTCTGGCACCTGGTCTCATAATGCCAGAACTTATGCAAAAATTTAATGTTAATGCGACCAGTTACGGATTATTTGCTGCCCTATACTATTTTGCTTATGCAGGAATGCAGATACCCATCGCCCTATTACTCGATCGGTTTGGACCCAGGCTGGTTGTTTCCATCAGTGTTTTAGCCTGTTCCCTCGGAACTTTATTATTGGTCTATACCGAACATTGGGAACTCGCTCTCTTGAGTCGATTCTTAATCGGCGCTGGCTCTGCAGCAGGCTTTTTGGGCAGTTCGAAAGTCTTGTCCTCCTGGTTTTCCGAAAAACTGTATACCAAGATGGTGGGTCTCACCTTCACCTTTGGGCTACTGGGAGCAGTCTATGGCGGAAAACCAATGGGATCATTGATTGCTCAATTTGGTTGGACCGCAGCCCTGACGCTCGTCGGATTAGTGGGCTTGGGGTTATCGCTACTCGTTGTCTTGCTTGTAAAAAATCCCTCAGTCTTAAATACTAAGGTATCAAATCCTAATGTTTCAAACCTCGATATTTCCAATGCCAGGGTTTTAAATACCAACCTTTCTAACGCTAAGGTTTCCACTTCTAACAAAAGCTCTGACAAGAACAGCTCGATTCTCAACAACCTCAAAACGATTGTCTGTAATAAGCATTTATTACTCATAGCATTGGCTAATTTTTTGATGGTTGGGGCATTAGAGGGTTTCGCGGACGTTTGGGGTGTACCCTATTTATCAACCACTCATGGAATGCTTAAGGAAAACGCTGCACAAGTGGTATCCACCTTATTCGTTGGAATGCTATTCGGCGGCCCAATATTAGCCTATTTTGCTGATAAATTACGTTCCAATTACTGGGTAGCTGCAACAGCAGGACTTGGAATGGGGCTTATTTTCCTTGTCTTACTCTCGTTGAATACCCATTTAGAGGTCAGCACACTATATGTTTTGTTGTTTTTAACTGGGATATTGTGTTGTTATCAAGTTCTCGTATTTGCTATTGGTGTCAGCCTGGTTCCAAAACATTTAACCAGTTTAACAGTAGCCTTTTTAAATTGTATCAATATGCTAGGAGGATCGTTTTTTCATAACCTTATTGGATATTGTATGGATTTCTTCTGGAATGGCACCATGGAAAATGGAGTTCGGATATATGATGGCTATGCCTATACTTATGCCTTAAGCTCAATTGCTGTCACAGCTGTATTAGGTGGGGTATTAATATTTTTGGCAGGCCCTAAGAGAAAGACTATCTTGTCAGAAAATATCAAAAAAAATACTCAAGAAAATTCTAAAGAAGATATTGAAAAAAATATCAAAGAGAATACCAGAAAGAACCTATTGAACAATCCGGTCGGGTAACCTTAAAGGAGACATCATATGCGAAAAGTTTTTTGGAATAACCCTTATCAAGATAGTTTAACCACTAAAGTTGCTCCTGTTTCTAAGCCACTTCCAAATTGGCATCACCACAATATTGTATTTCCTTTTTTTGATTTCTAGCGTTTCAACATATTCTTCATTCTCGGTGATAATTAATCCGTCAGATAAAGAAAATTTACCCATCGCCTCTATCAAGCCCGATATTTCTCTTTCCTTAGTCGATGGATCATATAACTCAATACAGACTTGGATAACCTGCTGAGTATGAATTCCAGTTCTTATTACAAAGTCACATTCCTTAACATTCTTGTAGTAAAATACATCATATCCTCTACGTTTTAACTCCAGAAATACTATATTTTCTAACATACGACCACCATCTTCGCTAGTTCTAAAACCCAGAGTCTTAGCTAAAACGTGATCAGCAAAATAAACTTTTCTTGGAGCCTGTTGCTGTGCTTTTAGATTATCATCATAACGATTCACAAAAAAACATAAAAAGCTTTTTTCAATATAACCGCAATAATCGGAAATAGTACTGCTACTCTTAATAATTGTACCATTATTATTTATCATGCCTAAAAGTTTGGATAAAGTCACTTCTTTGCTACAATTACTAGCCAAGTAAAAGAGTAATTTTTTCAAAGCATCTGGATTACCGATTTTATATCTCGCTATTATGTCTCTATAAAGTATACTTTCATATAGGGAACGTAAATATTCGATATCTTGATTTCTGATGTATGCGGGAATTCCACCCAGTTCTAAGTACTTCGAATATCGTTCTTTTAATGTTCCGATTTCTATCGTGCTAAAGTCTCTCCGTTCAAGTGAGACATAATATTGTGAAAATTCAGCAAAAGAAATCGGATAAATATCGAGCGATATATACCTGCCTGTCAATCTTGTTCCAAGCTCTTCACTGAATAAATTAGCATTTGAACCTGTTAAATATATTTTATAACCACTGTTATATAAACGTCGAACAAATAATTCCCAGGCGGGTATATTCTGAACTTCATCCAAATAAAAAGTTTTTTGTATACCATACAGGGAGATGAACGTTTGATGCAAAAGCTCAAAGTCTTCAGTTCCGAAATTAACTAATCTTTCATCTTCAAAATTAAAATAATAATCATTTTCACTCCCACGTATCCTTCGCGTGTTTTCTAACAATACTGATTTACCGCATCGTCTAATACCAGACAGTACAATTATTTCATCATTTTGGCCAAGTTTATTTAGTTTCTCTTGCGCCGTTCGATCTATGTACACCTTTGGCCAATTATGTTCTGCATGTTGATCCAATATAATGCGTTTAAGTAGGTCTGCTGATATAGGCATATAACAACCCTCCATCCATAATGAAAGGATACTCAATAAACCATCCATTGTCAATAGACGGTTTGACGTATTATTGGCAAATCAAAGGTTTTTCGAACCCCCCTACCCCTATTTCCCCTAGAACGGATATTTGATTTATCCGGGTCACTTCTCAGTCGAGTTGGATTGGATCAGATAAATTTCTGCTTATTTAAATTTGAAATTTAAGTGCATCTATTTTGGAAAACGCACTGATGATATGAAGCTCTCAGGGAAGTGTTAACTTTAGAAGTGTTAACTTTAATAGAAAATACTATTTTTCTTTGGCTTTATTTTTCTTTGGCTTTATTTTTCTTTCTATTTTTCTTTCTCTGGCTTTTGACAATGCTCAACCTTCGCTTTAAGTTTCTGACCCGCCTTAAAGGTAACTACGCGACGGGCAGCGATAATTTTATCTTCGCCTGTTTTAGGATTACGACCCGGTCTTGGTTTTTTATCCCTCAAATCAAAGTTACCCAAGCCAGACAGCTTAACACTTTCTCCATGCTCTAAAGAAAAGCGAATTTCTTCGAAAGTGAGATCGACAATATCCTTTGCTACTTGCTTAGCAATACCTAAGTTTTGACATAAATTATCCGCTAATTCTGCTTTTGTAAGCGTCATACCCCTACCCCTACTATTCCCTTAAAGTTGCCTGGAATTTGTTCGTTAATTCTAGTATCACACCTTGCATCAAGTCATTCACCTCAGATTCTACAAAGGTCCGTGAGGGATGCTGTAAGGTTAATCCTATTGCGACACTTTTTCTACCAGGCTCAATACCTTTCCCCTGGTAAACATCGAAAACCACCACATCACGAGCCAAAGATCCAACGTAATGGACAATAGCAGATTTCAATTCAGCAGCCAATACCATCTTATCGACAATCATGGCAATATCACGGCGAATCATTGGAAATTTCGATACATCCTGAAAACTGGGAACCAATGATTGACTCAGTAATGATAGATCCATTTCAAATAAAAACAAAGGCCCCTGTAACTCCAATTCTTTTAATAAACGGGGATGCAATGCCCCGATATAACCTAATTCTTCATTCGCCAACATTATCCTAGCACATTGACCAGGATGTAACGCTTCATGTTCTGCTACTTCAAAACTAAAATCGCTACGACGAGTTAAAGCAAGCAAAGCTTCAACATCGTTTTTCATGTCATAAAAATCTAAACCTTGGGCTTTAATCCCCCACTGCTCGGGAGCGGGGGTTCCCACTGAAACACCGGCTATACGCCCTATTTGTAATAAGGATTTGTCTTCTACTGATAGACTATTCCTCGAGCTATTTTCCAAAGAAAACTCATCCTTAGATTTTTTTCCTAAAAACCCACTCTTAAATCCGTTTTCTAAGGTTTTCCTCTCTTGTTCTATAAAACAAAGCCCCGTCTCAAACAATTTTAAACGTATTTGTGATCGCCTCTGATTATACTGTACAGCTTTTAATAGCCCTGGCCATAAACTGGTTCGCATCACAGCCAATTCTTCTGAAATCGGGTTCGCCAATGCTAATGCAGGCTGCGATGGCAAAATTTGGTTCATATATTCTGCACTTAGAAAGCTATAGGTAATCGTTTCATAATAACCCCTGTCTACTAAGGTTTGTTTAAGGCGATTTTCTTCTAGCTTTGCTTCAGGAATAGGAATAAATTCAAAACCAACTAAGGGATTCGATTTGGGGATACGATCATAACCATAGATTCTCGCTATTTCTTCAATTAAATCCACTTCTCTTAAGATGTCGACTCTAAAACTGGGTGGAATCACTTCAAAGCCTGTTCCTGTGCTTGTTGAGCTAAGCTTCATTCCCAAACGCGTTAAAATATCTTGGATTTCTTCTACCGGACAAATCCCTAAAATATCTTTCACTTTTGCTAATCTTAATAATATTTTGGGAGATTGTGGCAAATGTAAAGCATCAACCTGTTCCATCATGGGACCAGCATTTCCTCCCACAATTTCCAATAATAATTGCGTAGCACGTTCAAGCGCCCGAACTTGCAAATTAGGATCCATGCCTCGCTCAAAACGCAAAGAGGATTCTGTTCTTATTTTTAGGCGTTTCGCAGAACTGCGTAACTGATTAGGTTCAAAATAAGCACTTTCCAACAATATTGTTCGAGTCGTATGATTCACTGCAGATTCCAAGCCACCAATAATTCCTGCAATTGCCAATGGTTTTTGTTTGTCTGCAATAATTAACGTTTGAGGATCTAGTTCAATATTTTTGGATTCTAATGTTATAATCGTTTCTCCAGGTTTAGCAAAACGTATTTGGATACCCTCTATTATTTTACTCCAATCAAAAGCATGTAGCGGTTGCCCCAGCTCTAACATCACATAATTGCCAATATCAACAATAGCAGAAACCGAGCGCAAACCAGCTTCTTCCAGCCGTTTTAGCATCCATCCTGGCGTCTCGACATTGGGGTTAATATTCTGGATGATCCGAGCAACATACCGAGGGCAAGCTTCTTTAGCTTCAACTTGGATAGGGAAAGTATCTTGAATGTTTGGAACAGTAGGGACAATTTCAATACCGGAAAAAGGTAAAACATTTAAGACAGCGACTTCTCGAGCCACGCCTTCCATACTTAAGCAATCTCCGCGATTGGCAGGGATCTTTAATGTAAGCACTGCATATTCTGAAGCCCCAGGGAATTTTTCGATACTATCAACTTCAATCCCTGCATTGGTCAATTGAGAAGCCAGAACTTCTGTTGAAATTGACAAATCAATTAGGGTATTAAGCCAGGGTTCACTAACTTTCATCAAAAATTCCTAGGTTATATTGCTAAATTTTATCCTGGGGATCTTTAAATATAAACGATATAAACGAAACCCCATGCGAAAAACCCATAAAAAAACTCTATGAAACAAGCAAATGAGTCAAGCTTAGTCAAGAGAGAAATCCCTACCAGTGTAACGAACTTAGGCCAAATAGCAAAGCCCTTAATATACAAAGCCATACAAAAAAATTGATATCAATATTCCATCAGATATTCTATCAACCACTCATAACTTGGTTAGCAAACTAAAGATAATGCCCGAAGGCTGGATGAGAGTTCGGAGCAGAGCCCAGAAGCAATCTAGCTCTGAATCTAGCTCTGAGGAAAGCCTCGCTAGTTAATAACAAAGTCCTAAAAGATCTTGCTTACAAAGGGTTTGTTTTAAACTATTATCGGCTTCGAGAATAATTTTTCCTTCCCGTATGGCGACTAAGCGATTGCCATATTTTAAGGCATGATCCAAATTATGCGTACTAATAATACTAGTCACCTGATGTTTTTTTAAGCATTCAACTGTTAAAGCCATTATCAAATCAGTTTGATGAGGATCCAAAG
>Ga0207006_1084_pt1 | contig 20356 bp, 11 predicted proteins | sample Alteio_BWMinCont_84_FD_153497 | JGI IMG/M metagenome (GOLD analysis project Ga0207006, IMG submission 153497) | Enriched cells from forest soil in Barre Woods Harvard Forest LTER site, Petersham, Massachusetts, United States -... | ecosystem: Environmental > Terrestrial > Soil > Temperate forest >...
CGTTCCAATCAAAAGAGGGGATTTCATGCCTAGAAAATCAAAGTTACAATTCGATACTATTGGTTATTGGTCCGAGGTCAAACTCGATATCATAAAAGATTATGCACAGGCATATTCACAAATATTATCGAAGCAAAATTTAAAGCATGTTTATATTGATGCTTTCGCCGGGGCCGGTCAGCATATTTCTAAGAAAACAGGGGGATTTATTCCTGGTAGTCCTTTAAATGCACTAAATGTACAACCGCCTTTTCATGAATATCACTTTATCGATCTAAACCCACATAAAGTCGCCGAGCTTGAGAAAATAAAAGGGCAGCGGAAAGATGTTTTTGTTTATCATGGGGATTGTAACCAGATATTAATGAAAGATGTTTTTCCTAGGGTTCTTTACAAAGACTATAAAAGAGGATTATGTCTTCTTGATCCTTATGGATTACATTTAAATTGGGAAGTTATAAAGACTGCTGGTCAAATGCAAACTATTGATATGTTTTTGAATTTCCCCGTAGCAGATATGAATCGTAATGTCATCTGGAGAAATCCTGACGGAGTTGATCCGGCAGATATAGAAAGGATGAATAGATTCTGGGGAGATGAATCATGGAAGGCTATAGCTTATTCCACCGATGGCAACTTGTTTGGTTACCCTGAAAAAGAAGATAACGAAGTTATTGCAGAAGGCTTTAAATTGAGGTTAAATAGGATTGCGGGATTTAAGTATGTTTCAGATCCATTGCCAATGAGAAATTCAAACGGTGCTACTATTTACTATCTTTTCTTTGCCTCACAGCAAAAAGTTGCCAATAAAATCATAAAAGACATCTTTAATAAATATAAAGATCGGGGGTTAGTTTAATGGCCATCATCTCCGAATCCAAACTGTGGAAAAAGAAGCTAGGAGACTGGGTCATCAACCCCTATGTCGGCTGTGAACACGGCTGCAAACACTGCTATTGCCCAGCCATGCCCGGTGTTAAGTTCACCAATAACGGCAAAACCCAAAGGGAGTGGGGAGAATACATTTTCCCCAAAGAAAACCTCATTACCCGCCTGGAGGCTGAACTTAAGACCTTTGACCCTCATAAAAATGCCACCAAGTGGGGCAGGGGGATGGTCCTTTTAAGCTTTTTAACAGATTGTTACAGCCCTATTGAAGCTAAGCTCAAAATAACCAGGCAAATATTGCAGCTTGTCTTGGAAGCCGGCCACACCATCCGCATACAGACGCGTTCAGCCTTAGTGGAACGTGATTTTGACATTTTAGAACGATACCTAGATCAAGTGCTGCTGGGAACTTCTTTACCATACCTAGATGATAAACTGGCAAGGATCCTGGAACCCAAAGCCTCAGCACCATCCAGAAGGCTTAAGATGCTTGCCCAAGCCGCTCAAAGAGGCATTCCCATCTATGTGGCCATCGCACCGGTGATGCCTTTTCATTCCCTAAATGTGGTCGAAGAAGTCTTGCAGGAAATCGCACCCCTTGATCCAGTGGAAGTCTTTTCCGAAGTCTTAAACCCCATGGACGACAACGTCAACATCATGAACGAAGCCTTGAGCAAAGCAGGCCGTAAGGAAAAGGTATCAGAATTTTATAAAACCCAGCAATGGGTGAGCTGGACCTACGAGTATTTATACAACGCCTATCTTTTAGGCCACAAATTAGGCTGTAATTTCATCTGCTGGCCATCCCCGCAAAGCGTCAAAAACCCGCTATCTGACCTGCAAAAGCAATGGTTGCTTTCCTGGCTGCCTGCTTAAAATTCTGTCATTCCCGAATGCTTTTGTCGGGAATCCAGAAACGTCGTCATCTTTTTTTCTGCCAGCCCTTGGGGCGAACGCAACGGTGGTTTTTCTCTGGTGCGGCGGTCGTTTCGCTTGTCATTCTCGAAAGTTTTTGTCGGGAATCCATTTTTGTGATATAAATATACCAACCGGTTTCCCCCAAACCGGCATCAACTAATCTAATCCAAGCGTTCCCCCACGCAAATCTAAAGGGGGGACTGTGTCCAATAATTACGCCTTCATCGATAGTCAAAATTTAAATTTATCCATTAAAGATCAGGGTTGGCAACTGGATTACAAACGTTTTCTTATATACGGGTATCTCTGCAACTAAAGGGGTAGATCCCCACAGGATTTTAATCAAACCCTCTGTTTTCAACTAGATAGCGCAAAAAGTCTTGCCAGATTTAGGCCACTTCCAAAGCCATTAATTTTGGGAGTGAAAAATTTAGTGAATTCTTAAGCGCATCATCAGAAAAATCATACTCGCCTTGAAGGTTAACGTGCTGCCATAGAACCACCGAGCCGTTTTTAATGATATTTATAATGCGCTCACGTTCAACGGAGTCCTTTGTCTTGGCAATCAAATCCGATAGGTACAGATAATTCCAGCAGATAATGGCGTTCTCAATGAGCCGTTTACAATTATCCGTTTTAATCTGCTCTTCCTTGGTCCGTTGTTGGAATTCCTGATTGCTTCCGAAGAATACGGCCTTGGCGAATTTATGGATGCTTTCCGTTTTATTCAGTTGTTTCTCAATGGTCTGACGGAGATCGACGTCATCGATGTATCTTAAAAGGAAGATCGTTTTTATAAGCTTACCGAAATTCTTTATAGCTCGGTAAAGAGGATGCTGACGGGAGTAGTGGCTAAGACGTTGGAATAATTGGGATGCTGTAGTATGTTTGAGTCTTACCGTAGCCACAAGACGCAGGATATTATCCCATTCGGCCTCGATGGCGCTCATGTCAATTTTTCGATCAGGGATTATTTTATATCCCAGATCCCTGAAAGTTGAACGCGGCTCAGTAGCAAATAGTCTTTGATCGCGAAAATCCCTGATTCTTGGCGCAAAAGAAATACCCAGCAGGTGGGTGACGGCAAAGACTATTTCAGTATAGCCATGCGTGTCCGTTGAATGAATGTCGCTTTGAACGACTTCATTCTGCAATAGGCCATCGATTACATAAGCGGCTTCCCGTTCGGAAGGGGAGATAACCGTTGAATAGAAAAGTCGATGCTGCTCATCATTAAAGGTATAACTGCTAACACCCTTGCCTTTGCCAAAGTATTTAAAAGAATGGTTGGCGTGTAGTGAATCAACACCGATGCCGAATTTCTGGCCGTCGCTGCTGGTGTGGACTGTTGAAGGGTCTTTCTGAAAGACATGAGAGAGGCTTAATTGGTCAATGACTTCCAGGATTTTATCATTGGCATTATTTAAGCCCTCATTGCTGAAATACCAGTTAACGGTATTTTCAAGTGCATAGGCACTGATGCTATTGGAAATTCTGGCTATCTTCCTTATCCCCAGGTTACAGCCAAGGCCGATAATCCCTGCAATGATGGTTTTAAAGTCCGGCCGGCCACCATGGCCTTTGGTCTTCCAATGTTCAAAACAATTGATAAAGGACGTGGCCTTATTGACTGTTGATAGGATTTCAAAAAGAGAAAAATACCTTTCATGAGGGAACAGGTCCATGACTTGGGTGTTCGATGGCTCCGTATCTTTAGCAGGGGGCGTGTTCACAATGGGCTTGTTATCTGCCCCAATCCGTACAAATGGATTCTTTGAGTTTAAAATACTTTTGTTAGTCACTTCGAATTGAGTATTAATGATCGAGATGATTGCCTTGATGACCTTATTAAAGTCTTCAAACCCGATCAATTCAGATTTTTGCAAAAAGCTCAGCCTGTTTTCTTCCCAGGCCCTTTTGGGGATAAGGTAATGGTCAAAAGATTTATATTTGTACGAATACAGCAAATTTAGGGCCCCTGATTTAATGCCGCCCGCGATCACATGAAACAAAAAGACCTTGTATAAAGACACTCGCGGCTTGTTATCGTCGGCAAAAACCTTCTTTTCCTGGATTTCATTTAAGAAATCCCTCGGGGCGTCTTTGCCGATAGTCCCATCCTTGAGTTTATAGTAATCAATGGCACGAAGGATTCTTTTATCTGAGCTGTCTTGATCGAAGCAGATGTGTTTGATGATCTCTGACACGCGGTTTTGGAGTTTAATGGAGGAGTCTTCCAGGAAATCATAATAACGATCATCCTTGATACGTCCATAGTCCGCTTCGAGTTTTAACAATTTATCTTCAATGGTTTCAGTGTCAGATTCTGGTTCTTTAAGGAACATTAATTGGATTGCCTGGACCTTTTGGGTATCGGACAGGGTATCGCTAAAGATGACGTTCTTGATATCTTGGAAGGAGAGCTTGGTTATTTCGATGATTTTCTCCGTCACGACTTCTTTTTTATTACGGTTCTCGTAACAGTATTCCTGGTGCTTTCTTAATGCAGTGTTATGGGCGTTTTGGCTTGCGTGAATTAGGGCATCGATCAGCAAGTCATTGAGCGTGTAGTATCTGTGGATCAAAAAGCACAGTAGATGCAAATACCGGTTAATACCTGCTTGTTTGAACATCTGGGAAGCTGAAGCTTTCATGACAAAGCCGGCATAATATTGAATTGTTTGGATATCCAAATCGAGCTTGGTAATGACGGGGCTTAATTGGTTATACAACTTTTTAAGATAGATCAAGTCTTTGATATTGGTCTTAATATGAAGAGGGCGTAGGGAATGAGAATTCTTTTTGAGGGTTGTCAACTTGTGGGCAGATGATTTGCGATCATCACTGTGATCTTCCAGAAGGCTGTCCAAGTGGCGCTTGTCTTCCTTGGTAATCACAGCTTCGAGGGACGAAAGGATATTGACCTCGTATTTATTTAACGCCATGGTGATTATTTCAGCCAGGACGTAATAGGGCGGCACCTCAATTCTTTTCTCTTTTAAGAAATCAACCAAGGCTGAGAGGATGGATTTTGGTTTCAAGTGACCAGAGCAAAGGCTTGATGCCTCTTTTAAGAGCATCTGTTTTGTCTCATTGGTAAATGGGGCACAGCCCAATAGATTAAGGACAATTTGTTGATGTCGTTCGAAAGTGGTTTCTTCGTATTGGGTGAAGTTAACCGATTCCGGAGGGATATTGAAATGGCCACAAACAAAATCTATTTCGCTTTGGAGAAAATCTTTGGCCCTGAAAAATTTATTTGTCGCTCTGAAATATCCGAGCAGCAAGACAAAACTTATCTTGTTGGCAGGTGTTCGAAGGGATGCTATTGCCTCTTGGGCTGTTTTTGATGGCCTAAAGAATTGTTTACGATCATCAGCATTAAGGGCAGGAGGCATGTCAAAGGAGTTGATTTCAGCAGGGGAGAGGATTTTGATGTTTGTTGACATAGACGATTCCTTTCTTTTTGATTGGTTTGCGATGATTTTGCGACGATTATATCCAATAGACTTGAATTTGGAGAGAGGAATATTGGCCACACGACTTATTAAAAAAATTGGCGCGGGTATATATAAATATGCCATACTTTAAGCAGTGGAAAGGGGATGCTTTAGACACTTTAAAAAATATGATTAAACGAATGCGAAAAATTGTGATTTCAATTTTGGTGGGAAGCTTTATTGGTTCATCCATCCAGTTGCCGGCATTTGCCCAGGTTGACCCCATGCCGTTTATGTCAAAGCCTGGCGTGATGGTACATTTAAGTCCGGAGTTTAGTCCTGCTTATTTAAAAGGTATTGTGGTCCATCCAGAAGATCCCTTTAAATTCGACTTCATCATATATAAGGGCGACAAGTCTTTAAACATGGCCCAGAAGAAGGAAGAATATACCAAGCTAACCAAATATTTTCTGGCCTCGTTAGCCATTCCTGATGATGATCAATGGGTCAACCTCTCTCCTTACGAAAAAGACCGCATTATCAAAAATAACTTTGGAAGAACAGAAATGGGTCGTGACCTCTTGGCCCAAGACTACATGCTCAAGCAGATTACGGCCTCTTTGATCTATCCCGAAGATAATTTAGGCAAAGAATTCTGGGCCAAGGTCTACGCCCAGGCCCAAAGGCAGTACGGCACAAGCAATGTGCCGGTCAACACCTTTAATAAGGTATGGATCCTGCCGGATGATGCGTTGATCTATGAAAAGGGCAATACGGCCTATGTCTTGAAGAATCATTTGCGCGTGATGCTGGAAGAAGATTATTTATCGTTACAGAAGCATTCGGGAATTGAAAGTGCGCCGACAAACAGGACGCACACCATTGCATCTAAAATAGTAAAAGAAATAGTCCTTCCAGAATTACAACGCGAAGTCAATGAGGATAAGAATTTTGCGGCCTTGAGACAGGTGTACAGTGGAATGCTTTTAGCCACGTGGTTTAAGCGCGAACTTAAGGCATCGTTGTTAGGCCAGATTTATGCCAATAAAGCCAAGATTAGGGGCGTTGACCAGGACGCCAAAACAAATGAAGAAATTTACCGACAATACTTAAAGGCATACAAAAAAGGCGTGTTTAATTTTATTAAGGAAGATGTGGATAAATACACGAATGAGACGATTCCAAGAAAGTATTTCTCAGGTGGAGATGTAAGTTATGCAATGGCTACAGAAATTCTTAGACGTAATGTTGTCGGAATCATGACAGATGAAACTGAAGGAAATCGAGCGGAAGAAGAAGCCCTGCCTCGACTTGAAGTCGCTACATTTAGTATGAATAGAGCCGGGGGCACTCCAAGTGCGGCGATAGCGTCAAGGAGGAATGCGGCGCGTCAATTTAATCGAATAAGAATACAATTGCTTCGAGGATTTCAAGATGAAAATGATGGTCAGGTATTGATGAGTATTGATGAATTAAATGAAAAAATAGGTAAAAATAACGCCATGGTGGCTGAACTTGCCGATCCTAATCATTTAGCGCAATTTTTCAGCAGCCAAAAAGCAATGACAAGGATATTTAATCCTGATCAATTTGAAGCCTTGGCCTCAGAATGGGACCAAGAAAATTTAGAATCAGTAATAGCGCGGATGAGAAATGCTGTACGCGTTTGGGAAGGCCTTAAAGCAGCACGGGATGCCAACAGGGCCAAGATGAAGGTATTTGAAGAAGCCAATCCAGGGAAACAACCAGGATCCATCCTTGCTGAACTGGCCGAGCAAACGCACGCCAGTTGGCTTAGCGGCGAACGAGAACTTAACAGTTTTATTGAATACACCCCTGAAATCAATGCGTTATTGATCGAAGCAGCCCGCAAAGGCGCGTTGCGTGATAATAGCGGTAAACAAATAACGCTCAATGAATTAGACAATCCGCAGAAGAAATACAGATTAACCGGTTATAATTTTGATGCGGAAGCTTTTGGATCCCAAGATGAATGGAGGGACTATCTGTCCCGCTTGCAAAAAGCGACGAGCAGTGACTTAAGAGGCGGGAAACAGATCAACACCGTTGCTGCAGATTGGCAGGTGCTCAATTCCATCAGTGACAGCGCTGGGTCAAAAAAATGGCGTACAGAGAGACCTCAATTTTTGTATCAGTTACAGGCAGATATGGTGGGTGGTGTTTTGCGCGCCGTATCCGATCCAACTCATATTGAAATCCTTAAGCAAGGCACAAAAGACAGAAAGAATGTGGAGCAGGCCTTGGTTGATATTTTGCGTTTAATTAATGTGGGTTGGAGGCTTAATAATCCTTGGAATTGGAAGGACTTCTTTAAAGTTGATTCTTTGTTAAGCAGGCCCTTTGATTTAAGTGATCGAGGCGGGGTTGGATTGGGTTTTATTATCAAAGATGCGCTTATCCTAAAAGCGGTATTGGAGGTGCTTAATCGCCGTTTAGATGAAGTCCAGATGGATCCGCAGATAAAAAGAGACATCAGGCAGGCTTTCAACAATGGGTTGGAGGCAATTTTAGCAGACATGATTACTCCTCAGAAGTTGGAAGAAGCCATCGTTAGTAACCGTGAAAAAACGGAATATCAACCCGTGGAAGTCATTAAGAAGTTAGATAAATTAGTTGAGGATGATGACAGGGCGATGATCATGCCTAAATCGCAAGTCGTTATTTATGCCATTGAATCGTTGCGGGCACAATATCCGTCTACCCACAGGATTCAATCAATATTTCAAGAAGCTTTAAGTGCCATAACAGTAAAGGGTGATTATAAAGCTGCATGGGAAGGTCTAAAACAAGCTTACGATATTGCTATCGAGGAATATAATAGATATGGTTTGGGAAATTCGGACCGGCATGCAATGTCCGATTATTATAAACCAATCAAGGCGTTGATGACTATCCGGAATCTTTTGGCTGAAATTTTAGAAGAGTCAGGTCAAAGCGTTCTTTCTGAAGCAACAGAGGCGGATATTTTGGCCGAAGCCCAAGACATTGTCCGTCGATATGGTGGCGAACCGGATCGCTATGATCCTGAAACTATATTCCCTGAAGAAAGTTATGTGGCCCCGGTGCCGCCGGGTTCTACGGTAGAAGGATTCCTTAAAGAAGGACTTCTGAAACCTGAAGACTTGCGTCTATCTGAGCCGAGAAGGACTCTTAGTCTACAGGGAATGATTAGGGAGGAATATAAAAATGCCGGCAAAGGATCATCATCGCGGGTCTATGCGCATATTGACGAGGTGCTTGGCAAATTAATGGTAGAGAACGGCAAACCGGTCCTTACCTCAGAGGCAAGAACAGAGGTGCGGCTTTTTGCAACAGAACGGTTGAATAATTTAACTACAGAAGATCTTCTTAACATGATGGGGAACAGTGCGGCAGGAGCGGGTACTGACCGTTTGATTGCTTCTGCCAGAAAAAATGTTGAACGTATTGTTCAATTAAGCAGGTACGAGTTTTTGAAAGAAAAAACTGAAGAAGAAAAATATGAGAAAACCCCTTTTCGTCAAAATATTGTTCAAATAAGAATGATTTACGAGATTACGAGGCTGGCCTTGGCCGGCAGCAATATTTCCGGATTAATCCAGGATGAAGAAGATTTAAAAGAACGATTATTATTCCTTTTTACACCTTCTGTGGTAGAGAAGATGTTGAAGATGGTCAGAATAGAGGGTAATAGAATTGTAATGTACCATCAAGGCGTTTTGGAAACACAGGAGTCTCCGGAGTGGGACACCCCTCAGCCTGCGGATGCTGCTAAGGAAGATCCGGCAATGCTAAAAGGTGGTATCGATTTGAACTCCGCTAATTTGGCCATGATAATCAAGCGCGATGGTAACGGGGTGGTTCTTCCGCTGAATCAGCAAGATTTGACCCAACTAAGTACCATCCAAGGCTTGAATCCGGTTATCCTTTCTATAAGACCTGCCAGCCAAACACCTGAATTTGCCCATCTTCAAACTAATCCGTAATCGATGAATGATAGAGGGTGTCACTTTTTAAAAGCAGATATTTAAATATTTCTTCAACATGCTATAACGTATATTATAACATGTTGACAAAATCAGGGTTTCTAGCCATAATAACCCCTAGAAAGGTCACTTTTAAGGCCTTAGCGTACGTTATATTCCCTTTTCTGTGGTGTCCTTATGCCAGATGAGCCTAAATCACACATCTTCTTTGCACTTCTAGACCACCCCCTGGTCAAAACCTGGCTGGATAACACGCTATCTGTGGCTTCGCGCGAAGCCAAGCGGCAGGATTTAACGAATTTTATTTCGTGGTTTAAAATTAAATCCATGGAAGACATTCAAAACGTCAAACGTGATGATATCATCAAATGGCGCGACGCCATGCTGGGGCCCAAGGACGATCAACGCTACGCCATCCGGACCGTTAAACGTCACATGGCAACCATATCCAAATTCATTGAAATGCTGCGCGATCACAAAATCCTTGAGACCAATGTTGTCCAAGGGGTCGAACGGCCCAAACTTAACACCGCCGAGGGCGCTACAGCCATTATCAGCTCATCCCAGGCCAACGATCTTTTGGATGCCCCGAACCCCAAAACCTTAAAAGGCAAGCGGGACCGGGCCGTATTGGCAACGTTCTTATTCCATGCTTTAAGGCGTTCGGAGTTGTGTAATTTAAAGATCAAAGATATTCAGGAGCGTGAAGGCATTAAGCAATTTAGGATCTTTGGCAAAGGCTCCAAAGAACGCTATGTCCCATGTCATCCCGTCGCTATTACAAGAATCAGTGATTATTTAAATGCATCCGGTCATGGCTATGATGGAAATGCTCCCCTGTTTAGGTCGATCAGTAACAACACTGCCGGCAATCCATACAAATGCATGGCCCCAAATTCCGTTTATGAATTGGTCAAATACTACGGGCTAAAGGTTGGAATAAAAAAAGATTTTTCAACACATTCATTGCGGGCCACGGCCGCAACAAACGCTTTAAATAACCGGGAAGATATTAGGAAGGTCCAGCACTGGCTTGGTCATGCGGCGGTTTCGACTACTGCTATGTATGATAAACGTGACCACAGGCCTGAGGATAGCCCAACTTTTAGGGTCAAATACTAGGCTTACTTAACATAACGTTATGGGGATTTACCCCTCTAGTTGCAGATATACCCATATACCTCAAAGACAAATACAAAATTACAAAAGCATTCCTATTTATAGGCTATATCTCGACACAACAGGCGTTATACGCTTCCCTTGAACAATACGGATATATTTTGGTGTTTAAACCCACACTAGATTTCAAAGACGGCAAGGTTAAAGGAAACGTGGATGCGGAACTTGTGCTACATAGCATGATTGAATGGAATAACTATAACAAAGCAGTCATTGTGACAGGGGATGGGGATTTTTATTGCCTTATTGAATATTTAAAGCAAAAAGATAAGCTCAAAAGGATTTTGATTCCAAATAAGTACAAATATTCGACTCTTTTGAAAAAATTTGGATCAGATATAACTTTTGTAAGTGATTTGAGGGGAAGATTGGAATATTTAAGACAATAAAAAAGAGGGACATGAGCCGCGGGACAAAACCCTTTGGTTGATCCCTCATCGTGATACGGTTAAATTATATCATTTAGCTTTATCCTGTCAAGTTCTTAAAGGAGCCTTCATGACAAATAACTCCATATGCAACTGGCCCAAAGACGACCGCCCCCGAGAAAAACTCCTCCAAAAAGGCGAAAAACACTTAAGCAACTCCGAACTCCTGGCCATCCTACTACGCACCGGCACCAAAGGCCACAGCGCCGTCGACCTCAGCCGCCAGATCCTGGACCATTTCGGCTCCTTTAGAGCCATGGCTCACACCGACAAACGCGAATGGAGCCAGTTCAAAGGCCTAGGGGACGGCTAATAGATAAGTGTCATTGCGAGGAACCCGAAGGGTGACGAAGCAATCTTTTTTCTACCAAACGTTATTGGTGAATTCAACGGTGGTTTTTCTCTGGTGCGACGGGGGTTTCGCTCGTCATTCCCACGAAAGCGGGAATCGAATACACTCAATATAAATAGGGTAATATCTCGTAATATTACCTACTTTTCCTAATTCATTACCCACTTATTATTGATCTTTGGCCTATTTTCTGACATAATGGCCAAATCATGTCCGAAATAAAGCAGCTCACCGCAAAGATCAAAGCCTTCCGCGACGCCCGCGACTGGAAACAATTCCACAATCATAAAGACGTAGCCCTTTCGCTAGTCCTGGAAGCCTCCGAAGTCCTGGAACACTTCCAATGGAAATCCCCCAAAGAAGTCAACGAACACGCCAAAAACAACAAAGAAGACCTAGCCGATGAATTAGCCGACGTGGCTATGTATTTGTTCGAATTAGCCGATAATCTAAAAATAAACCTTCCCAAGGCCATGGCCAATAAAATGAAGAAAAATGCCCTAAAATACCCCGTACACAAAGCCAAGGGTAGGCATACAAAATATAACAAGCTGTAAGGCAGAATATGTCATTCTTAGCCCTTAATTTGTCATTCTGAGCGAAGCGAAGAATCTTAAGATGTATTTAAAGATTTTAGGACCAACCCTTGGGCTGTAGGCAACGGTGGTTTTTCTCTGGTGCGACGGAGGTTTTGCTTCGCAAAATATTGTCAGTTATGTCAGTATAGGGATGCAGTAGAGAATCTTTAGAAATCTAAAAAGATTTATCAGCATATTCAGCAAAAAGAAAGGTTCTTTATGGGAACACCCAATCCATACTCTCTTGAAAATAGAATAGAAGTTTGGAAAAAAGCAATTGAAACACAAATCCATTTCAATGATTTATTAATGAAAATGCGTATGACTGTTGTTTCAATTGTATTAGCAGTCTTTGGAACTGCTGTTGTTTCATTGCGAGATTTGACTTTATCGATAACTTTTTGGGGCCTGAATATTCATATTAGTATTCTTATCATTGGATTGGGACTGATATTCTTGATCGGACAATATTTCATTGATAGATATTATTATATGCAGTTACTAATAGGAGCTGTTCAATATACGGAACGCTTAGACAAAGAAGAAAAAATATTTGGCTTAACCACTGCCATTTCAGACAGGATTTCTTTGAATAAAGCTGAGAATTTGGTAGACTTGTACTACTTATTACCTTTAGTAATCGGCATTATTTCAATTATTTTCTTATTAAATTATTTTTCTTTAGGCGAGTTTCATTAATTTGATTTGACACTTACTGTTTTGTCCTAATTTTATGTTTTCTTGTTGACACAAATTAATTGAGATGTAGAATCATTTTAATGAGTGGAGTAAAGTCCTGTGTCGGAGGGGGAACCTGGACGTTAAAAAAGTAAAACCTTCGCAAAGTCAGACTGCTGACTCGGCGAAGGATTTTTTATTTTATAAAAGTAAAAAAATAAAAAAATTAATGTAGAATAAGAATGTCTAAACTTATGGCCCTACAAATTGAAAAATCCATTCCCAAAATCACTCGCCCATTACTGAAATGGGCTGGTGGCAAAAATCAGCTTCTTTCTGAGCTTTTACCTAAAATTCCGCATAAATATGGTAGGTATATAGAACCATTTTTTGGAGGTGGAGCTTTATTTTTCTCATTAAAACCTACCAATGGCATTATTGCAGATAGAAATCCTGAATTAGCTAATTTATATAATGCAGTCGCTAATGATGTTGGGAAGGTTATTGGCTATCTTTCAAGATATGAGAATACTGAAGATTACTTCTACATGATGAGATCGTTGAACTGGGAAAAACTTAAACCATCAGAAGCCGCTGCACGTACTATTTTCTTAAACAAGACATGCTTCAATGGTCTGTATAGAGTAAATATGAAAGGGCAATTCAATGTCCCTTTTGGCAGGCAGAAGAATCCTAAGTTCTTAGATGAAGTATCGTTATTTGCAGCTTCTGAATTATTACAAAAAACTACAATTATTTGTGGAGATTATAAAACCGTACTACGTGAATATGCTAAGCCTAATGATTTCATTTTTTTAGATCCCCCATATTTGCCTATATCTGCTTTTGCTGATTTTAAACGTTACACAAAGGAGCAATTTTATGAAGAAGATCACGTTGAATTAGCTATAGAAGTAAATCGTTTGCACGAATTAGGATGCCATACAATTCTGACTAATTCTAATCACCCACTGGTTCATGAGCAATATAGTAAATTTGTTATAGAGGTAATTAAGACTAAAAGATATATATCCTGCCATGGAAACTCTAGGACAGGGGAGGATGCAATTGTTACAATTCCTCCTAAACCCCGTTTTAATCCTAATTTTCTAGCAATTCCATTGCCAGAACAAGCGCTTAAATATCCATCAACTCGTTACATGGGTTCAAAAAATAAACTTTTAAGCGATATTTGGCGCGTAGCTTCACAGTTCAAGTTTGACAATGTAATTGATCTTTTTTCAGGCTCTGGCATTGTTGGGTATATGTTTAAATCACAGGGTAAAAATGTAATTAGCAATGATTACATGGCCATGTCAGCAATCTTCGCCAAAGCGATGATTGAAAATAATAAGGTTTTATTGCCAAAGGATGAAGCAATTTCTCTATTGAAACCTAATAAATTAAATGACCATTTTGTAGAAAACACATTCCGTAATTTGTATTTTACTGATGAAGACAACAAACTTATTGATACAATTAGAAGTAATATTAAAACAGTTAAAAATCCTCATAAAAGGGCTGTAGCCATATCTGCATTAATGCGTTCATGTTTGAAAAAAAGGCCTAGAGGCATTTTTACATATATTGGGAATAGATATGATGATGGAAGAAAAGACTTAACAATGTCGTTACGGGAACAGTTCATCGAAGCCGTTGAAACTATAAATAATTCCATTTTTGATAATGGCACCCAGAATCAAGCAAAGCATGGCGATGCTATGCTTTTAAAGCATAACGATCGTGGTCTTGTATACATAGACCCGCCATACTATTCTCCGTTATCTGACAATGAGTATGTCCGTAGATATCATTTTATTGAAGGTCTAGCAAGGGATTGGCAAGGAGTTGAAATTCAAGAACATACGTTAACAAAAAAATTTAAATCTTATCCGACACCGTTTTCTTCAAGGAAAGGAGCTGAGGAAGCGTTTGATACGCTATTTAAGAAATTCCAAGAAAATATTTTATTAGTATCATACTCATCTAATAGTCAGCCTACGCTTGATGAAATGGTAGCCATTATGGCTAAATATAAGTCCCGTGTTGAAGTTGTTCCCGTTGATTACAAATATTCTTTTGGTAACCAAAAGCATAAAGTTGGGAACAATAAGAATGATGTTAAAGAATATTTATTTGTTGGATACTAGCCATGCCTAAAGTTTGGAATCTAGGAAATACAACAATTCGTAACCCTAACCGTCTAAGAGACGGTTTAATTCTTTTTGAAAGAGAATTTCAGGGCAAAGCTCACGGAGCCTTAGCTGAGGCGGCATTTAGCAAGAGATTAAAAGAAGAAGGAATTATAGAAACAGCCGGAACAACGCCTGATTGGTTTGGTAGAAAATGGCGATCGGCGTTCGTAAAGCTGGGGTTCATTGTTAACCGCTTTCCTTTAAAACTTAAGAAAATATTTTCTGATCAATTATTTGGTTTTAACTTCGACGACTATAAAATTACTCCTGCTGGACGTGCCCTAATCAATGCAAGTAGTCAGGAAGAAATTAATGATATTTTTCTAAGACAATTAGCTTTTTTGGAACTAAATTCACCTACGGAAGACAAATTTCCTCCTGGTAATATGAAACCATTTATATTTCTTTTACAAATTCTTAATGCACTTAAGAAAAAGAACGAGGATGGCTTGAATAAATTTGAAATATCTGCCTTTTTACAATTGTTTAGAAATCAAACTCACACTGAAGTTATTGAGACTGTAGAAGAAATATTAGATTATAGAAAAAAGAGAGGGGCTATTCTTAGCGGAAAAGTAGCTCGAAAAGCCTTTGATCATAAAATTCTTAGTAATAATGCCTTAAAAGGGGGAGTAGCAGCCTCAACTTTAACCGATTATGCTGACACCACTGTTAGATATTCTAAAATGAGTGGTCTTTTATCTAGCCAGAGCGGTAGGATTTACTTCTTAGCAAGTAAACAACCAATTATTGATGCTTTAGTTACTGGCCCAACATCTTTTTGTTCACCTGACATTATTAAATATCTTAAAACATTTTATACCGGCGCACCTTTGCCAATTGATAATCCTGCTGTGGCTCGCAAAGAAATAGTCAATTTGACCATGTTAGTAAGTAAAGCTGCTCAAAAGAAAGCCAAATTGCCAGAATCCTTATCTCAAGAAACAGATATAAAAAAATTAAATAAAATACGTCATCAGTTAAACGAAGCTTTTCTGTTAGAAAAAGAACAAGAATTTGCTAATCGTCAAATTGAAAAAGAACCCCTGGAAGAAATACGACTCTATTTAGATGCGATCGGTATGGGCAAAAGGGTAAAGCTACCAGATATTTATGAACCCGCAACATTCTTTGAATGGACTGTATGGAGGGCATTTTTAGCCATAGATCACATTAAAAATCCAATTTCAAAAACCCGCTTCTTTCCTTTAGATGAAGATCTCCGGCCTAGACATCATGCTCCAGCTGGTGGACCGGATATGTTATTTGAATTCGATGATTTTATATTGGTTGTTGAGGTGACCCTTTTAACTACATCAAGACAAGAAGCTTGTGAAGGTGAGCCAGTTCGACGTCATGTTGCTGATGTTCAATTTAATGCAAAAAAACCAGTATATGGCGTTTTTATAGCGCCTAGTATAGATACAAATACAGCGGATACTTTCCGAAAAGGTGATTGGTATAACAAAGATGCTAAAACAAGAGTAAATGTTGTTCCTTTAACAACAGCACAATTTAAGGATATTTTAAATCTATTGCCAGGGAAAATCTTGCCAAATAGTTTAGAAAAATTAATATCTAAATGTTTGTCTCATCGTGATGTGCTTGATGCTATTGCCTGGAAGCAAAAGATTAATGAAAGTTTGGGGGAGTGGTTAATTCGCACTAATTAATACTTTATCCTTAATTCTACCCTTCCTGAATCAAAAACTTGCGCTAAGCCCTTAAAAGCGCTAATCTTACCTAAACCAACCCCAACACAAGGAACAAAACCTTGTCCCAAAAAATTAAGCTGAAATCTAAGGAAGATTTCTCACATATTGCCGAAAACGATGCCCTACGTTCTGAATGTATTCAAAAATTAGTTCAAAAACCTCTTTCGTCCCAAAAACGACATAACGCCACTGGTATACCGAAAATAATTATCCAGTTCTGGAATGACTTAGGTAATGTGCCCGAAGACGTTCAAGAGTGTCTAGATAGCTGGAAGCCTCTTATTGAACAAAATTTTAAACGAATTGTTTTTGATGAAGGTGCAGCTAGGGATTTCATCTACGAACAATTTGGCACAAAAAATATTGCGGCCTTTGACCTTTGTCACCATCCTGCAATGCGTTGCGACTATTTCCGTCTTTGTTACTTGCTAAAAGCAGGAGGTTTCTACGTAGATGCTGATGAAGTCTACCAGGGTAGTGATTTGCACTCTTTCTTCATCGATGATCATCTCAAAATACAACCTTTATGCTACGATATTCTTAGCGGTGAAATGATTCCGACATGTATTTTCTTAAAGCAGGATGCATATTCATCTGACTGGATCTTCTATGTGAACAATAATCCAATCATTACACCACCAGATCATCCGATTATTCAACTGGCGTTAGAACGCGCAACATCAATTCTTTTAAGTAGAACTGAAAAAAGATCTGATATACAGTCTACTACGGGACCCGGAAATCTATCTGCATGCTTGGTAAGACATTGGAATGGTCTCGAATATAAAGGGAATGACCAAGATTTTGATTTTCTATATGATTGGGACTCTTTCTCTATTAGCAAATGGCCTTTAAGCTACCGAAATGATAAGCGGAACTGGCGAATATGGAATTCTCTAATATTCCAGGGTAAGGCTGACACGTGAACGAAGCTAAGTATTTGGCACCTATAGTTCGATTCGCATATCGATTGATGCTTCACACGCGGTATATAGGAGTGAGTCGTAGTTGCGCGGCCTTCTGCAGCTCAGGTGAAAGCCAAACTAGAGCCATTCAGAGAGTGTTTGTAATCAATCTGGACAGGCAAGATTATAGATGGCGTAAAATAAAACAAGAATTGGGGAATGTTTATGATCTTTTCGGAAAACACCTGACGACTATTACAAGACGCTTTTCAGCTGTCGACGCACGCTACTACAAGGGGCCACCCGACAGTGCCGAACTTATGACTAACTATTCGTTAGCAGATCAGTTGTACGTTGATCCAACCCCACTATCCATCCCTGAAAATGAACTCAAAAAGCAACGTGTGGAAATGACACGCCCGGAAGTAGCCGTTGCCTTATCACATATTGGAACTTGGAGACTCATAGCTGAAGGTGAGCATCCCTATTCATTGGTACTCGAAGATGACGTCATTTTTCGTAGGCGTTTCCCCAATGACCTTGATCGGGCGTGGAACGAATTAATGAATATTCGCAATCCATCCGACGATTTTGAAATTCTATATTTATCGTATAAAGAAGCTTTAATGGGAGCAAAGAAACACCAAGTTAGCCAAGAACTCTTCCGCCCGGAGCGTGGCTTATGGCAACTTTCTGGATACGTATTATCAAAGAAAGGGGCTCAGAAACTTCTGAGCCTGCTACCAGTTCAAGGACCAGTTGATTTGTGGATGAACCTTCAGTTTCAAAAATTAGATATCCTCGCTACAGGCAAATCCATTATTGAGCAGCGTCTAGATTCTTCCTCCTCCAATTCCTACTCGGTTTTACCAATTCTTTCAAAGGTCGGGTTACTCACCTACGAGAATCCGCTGATGTATAAAAAGCGTACTTTGAAGTCGCCTATTTTTGCAACAGGGAGGAGCGGCAGTGGTTTGACTTCACTATCGATGGCGCTTTCGATGTTGGGATATCGATGTTGTAGTGACCTTATCGAACTACCTGAAAAGGAATTTGAAAATCTTTTTGGAAAAAGGAGAGGACGAATCTTTGATGCTTATGTGAATATAGGTTCCCTCTCGCCATCCAGGCTTATTGAGTTAGCAAAGTTAAACAAAAATGCTCATTTTGTCATTACTGTTTGTGATGACAAATTCAATCATTTGATAAAAGAACTCCAACGTATTTCAAATGTCATAGTGCTATCAGTTGACGAGAAGGACAAGTGGGAGCTGTTGTGTAGATTTTTAGGATGCGACTATCCGAGTGCACTCTATCCAAACTATGAAGATCAAGGACAACGAGAATTGGCATCAATATCTTACAAAAAAATTATAAAGGGTAGGTCACCATTTAGGAAGTTGGAGAGCGATTTGTCACCGTGGGTCGTGCCGCAAAAAAACTGGTACGGCATTCATCTCAAAGAAATCAAAGATGATTCTATAGATAGAAAAAAAGCTGTCAAAATATCCGAGTCTTTTCATCGCATTAGAAGTGAAGTATGGTCACTTCGTGATGATACATTCCCTAGCAATCTTGCACTCTTTAGACCAAATAACTTCTCGATCACACCTGACAATATCGCAAGATTGACTTTACAACAAGAGTCTACTTCGGTGCGAGAGTATACCTCAGGGGCAATCTATAGCCAACAACTCTATCAATATGGTTGGTTTCAGGCCGTGCTCAAGCCAGCAAAAGTACCAGGACTAATCACTGGAATCTTCCTCCATCGAAACTCACCACGACAAGAAATTGATATCGAATTTCTCGGCAAGGACACAACGAAAGTTCTCGTTAATGTCTTTTACAATCCCGGTTCTGAAGGGACTAAGCTAGAATATGGCTACCGTGGCACTCCAATAATTATTGATTTAGGCTTCGATGCTGCGACAGACTTTCATTGTTATGCGATCGAGTGGTCCCAAACGGCAATTCGCTGGCACATTGATGGTAAACTCATTTATGAAAGAGCAAACTGGGATCCAACCCCGATCCCACATCTACCAATGCAATTCAACATTAACCTTTGGTACAGCAGGTCAATAGAACTTGCTGGTAGGCTCCATCGTAGAGCTTTACCCGCACAAACAGAGGTAAGCTCGATTGATATCAATGCTCAAACAAGAGAAGAAGACCGCTCCATCTAACACCGAGGTATTTAAATGGGTGAAAAACAACAAGTAGCAATCTATAAAGCTGATTTAGATGAATTTGCTAATGTTCATAAAATTGAGGATGGCATAACAGATTCTTTCTTGGAATATATAGATTCGAGTTTAAAGAGAAAAGGATATTCATTACTTAAGATAAAAGAAGGCTTAAGCAAAGATATTAAAGCCAAAGCTTATCATAAAGAAGTAAAATCCAAAGATGATAGATGGAAAAATTTCTTACAAGGTTACATTGAAGAAGAAATTAAAGATTTTCTTAATCAATGGCATAACATAGTTATTTTCTTCAAATTAAATCAGTCAATATACATTATAAATATGGGAACAGGTAGCGCGGATATATCTGACTTGATTGACGAAAACTTTCCTAAAGAAGTGGCTAAGAGAATATTAACACCAAAATCACTAACCAAAATTAATAGTAGAAGTTTGTCTGGGGTCTATTACGCAAAAGAATTATATTTAAGGGAAACTTTTAATATGGGAGGGTTGCAAAATTATGGCACTGTCTGGAAAGAATTAATTGCAGAAATAGATGTAAGCATATTAGCTTCGTATAAAGAACTTCCTAAGATATTTCAAGATATGCTTTTTACTTTTTGTGACGTTAAAAAGTCTTTTTTGATTAAAAAAAGTGTGTCTTTTGAAGAGCTGTTAGAAATTATATCTGGTTTTGAAAAAATATTACTAACAGACTTATCAGATGAGCAGAAGAGATCATTTGCTATGTTAGATTCTGTCAGAATGCTATCCCTAAAGAATGATAGTGATTTAATCGAAAAATTAGACATCCAAATCTTTGAACGAGCATTTAATTTTCTAAATTCTAAATCATCATTTGATTTTGACTTTGTTCATGTCGACTACAGGGTTTATCTAAT